>Ga0315295_10002465_pt1 | contig 15678 bp, 12 predicted proteins | sample YL17G14_0_MG_FD_204453 | JGI IMG/M metagenome (GOLD analysis project Ga0315295, IMG submission 204453) | Sediment microbial communities from Yellowstone Lake, YNP, Wyoming, USA - YL17G14_0 | ecosystem: Environmental > Aquatic > Freshwater > Lake > Sediment | place: USA: Wyoming | collected...
ACAGGCACTGATCGCATTTACCGCACCACATGGCAGGTTCAACGGCTATGATGTCACCTTTCTTAACACGGGACACACCAGGTCCGGTCTCAACAACCACACCTGCGCATTCATGGCCCACGGTAAATGGATACTTCACAACCTGAGAACCTATCTGACCGCGTGTGTAATAATGAATATCGGAACCACATATTCCCAGAACCAGCAACCGTATCTTAACATCATTTGGGTATTTTAAAACAGGGTCGGGAACCTCTTTCATTTCCATTTCCCGGATTCCGGTGAGCATCATCGCTTTCATAGTAACTCTATTGAAAATTGGAACAAATATAGTATCATATTGTTGATCCTTTGTGTTTCTTTGCAATGAAAGTATTAGACTAAGACCCCCTTTCCGCCTTCCCCCAGGGGGGAAGGAGTTGGTTTTAAATTTCCCCCTTGGGGGAAAATGAAAGGGGGTGAATAAATAACATTAAAAAATTTTAAATTATGAGAAAAATTTATACAATAGGAGAGACTTTATTTGATATAATATTTAAAAACGGTCAGCCTCAGGCAGGTAAAGCCGGCGGCGCCATGCTTAACAGCTCTGTTTCGCTTGGAAGGATAGGTTTGCCGGTTCACCTTATAAGCGAATATGGTGATGATGATATAGGAAGAATAATTGATGCCTTCCTCAAAGGTAACGGAGTGTCAACCTTGTTCGCCGATCATTTCAGGGAAGGCAGCACTGCACTGGCTATTGCGGTCCTTAATGAGAAAAATGATGCCAGTTATACTTTTTACAAGAATTATCCTGCCAGAAGACTTGAAATGGAGTTTCCCCGGATCAGGAAGGATGATATAATTCTGTGCGGATCAATTTATTCAATTACCAGGGAGATACGAGAAAAGTTCGTCAGCTTCGTAAAAGGGGCAGCCGCTAATGGAGCAGTAGTTCTCTATGATCCCAATTTCAGAAAAGCCCATGCTTCCGAGCTTGACGAACTCAGACCCATGATTGTGGAAAACATTCAAATGGCAAGCATAATAAGGGGTTCCGATGAAGATTTTCAGAATATTTTCGGTGCCGCATCTCCTGACAAAGCATGGGATATAATAAGGAATTATTGTAATTGTATGGTTTATACCGCCAGCTCTGAAGGTGTCTTTGTCAGAACCACAGATTTTTCAGGCAGATTTCCTGTGAAGAAGATCAAACCTGTAAGCACTATCGGAGCTGGGGATAATTTCAATGCCGGGATGATAGCGGCAATTTACAAATATGAAATATCAGGAGACCAGCTGGCTATTATGGGAGGAGATATGTGGTCAAAGGTAATATCATCCGGAGTTGATTTCGCCTCAGATGTTTGTATGAGTTATGAGAATTATATTTCGGAAGAGTTTGCGGCAAGGTTGAAGGTGGGGACGTAGTAACCATATCGCTCCTACGGAGCTTAGAACTCAACAAAACGATCATTTTCTACAAACAGGTCGCTCTGACGGCGCTAAATATCTGAGCCACATAGCGGCGACCTGTTTAGTACTAACGATGTTATTATAAATCATCCGTCAGCAGAAAATCGATAAGATTATACCATCTTATTCCGTTCCGCTCACTTCCGAAGTACTTATCAAGCGACAGGACTATCTTTGAATAATTATCCGGAATGGATTCCAATACTCCGAATTCTCTTTCAATGGTTTTATCTTCAGAAAGAAGATATGCAACCTGAATATATATTTTTCGGTCATTTTTCAGTGCTATAAAATCCACTTCACGATCGTACAATTTTCCAAGAAAGACAGTATAGCCACGGGATAAAAGTTCCAGGTAAACAATATTTTCAAGTCTTCCGGAAATATCTCCGGATTTGTTTCCTGAAATTTCAGAAATTAAGCCCAGATCACCAAGAAAATACTTTTCATAAAGCTCCAGTATCCTTTTTCCGCGTATATCGAACCGGCTTACTTTAAAGGAAATGTACGAATAAGTCAGCCACAGGAGATAATTCTGAACGGTATCAACCGAACAACCGAGATGCTGCGATTTTATATAATCACTGATGCTTTTTGCAGTGGTAATGTTTCCGCAATTGTCAGCGATATAACGGGCTATTCTTTCGAGCAGGGCAACATCGCGTACCTGGTACCGTGTTACGACATCCTTCAGCAGTATCGTGTTGTAAACTGAACTGATATATTGACCGGTCACCTCATCATTCAGTTCCATATGATGAATTCCCGGTAAGCCTCCGTATTTTAAAAAAAAGCTGAATTCTTCTTCTTTATGACTTAAATTCCTGTTCCTGAATTTAAGGAATTCAGAAAATACAAGGGTATTCATTTTAAATTCAATATACCTTCCAGTCAGAAGTGTTGCCAGTTCAGAAGAAAGCAGTCCGGCATTTGAACCGGCGATAAATATATCTGCTATGTTGCCGGTTAAAAAACTGACGACAGCTTTTTCCCAGCCTTCTATCTCCTGAACTTCGTCAATGAAAAGGTATCTATTGCCCTTAATGCCCTTAAAAGACTTTATAACCAGTTCGTTAAGGTCGGAATAAGTTCTTATGTCATCAAAATCGAGTGAATCTTTGTTTATAAACAGAATGTTTCCGGGCTTAGGTTCTTTTTTTATAAGGTCATCCATTATCATTTTTAAGAAAGTGCTTTTACCGCACCTCCTCATTCCTGTAATAACTTTAATAACCGGTTTATTAATGAATGGCTTTATCCGGCTAAGATATTTTTCTCTTACGATCATAGTTTCGACTATTATCTAATATTTACAAATATATTAAAATAAATCGAATATAATATGATTAATATTATTTTATTCAAGAAATAAATGTATCGGGTTTCAATCAATAAGGATCGTGACTTTCTATGAAGAAAGGATATAAAAAAATAAATCGGTACTCAAATCTGAATATTTTCTGGTCATGCCAGGCACTTGAGGATAATATACAAAGAACAAGTCGATGAGGCAGAGATAATAAAGATAAAGAAGATGATACAGAGGTATAGGCTATGAGAGATAAGACGCATACAGAGTTTGTCGACAGGTGGGCAGAATTCGTCAGAAATAGCCCAGACAATTGGCGTAAGATATATACGGAATTCATAAATGCACAGATACTTATGAACAGGCAATTCTTGGAACGATTAAAGAATACGCCAGGTGGAAGGGAAAAAATAATAGAGACATACCAGATAAAGAACCTTCAAGGATATGAAAAACTACTAAGGAATGATTCTAAAAAAATAATATAATCTCAGTCAGAATAGTAAAATCCATAATTAAGGTTTTATGTACAAAGCAATGGAAGAAACATTCCATAAGAAATATAAAAGACAATAAATATCATTCCCTAAACTCATTGTGAGCCGTTGTCCCGGAGGCTGCTGACGAATTAGAAGTCGTTCCACTAAAAGGATCAAAGTTGCTTGTTATTTCAGTCACATTATTTGTCCCAGAATTAAATGCACTTCCCGGGACTTGTAAGAAATCTTGATTCATTTTGTCCCCAGCTGGATAAGTGATATTCATTACGTGCTCACATGCTAATTTAAAGTCGTTATAAAAGTCTTCTACTTTTAAATTAAGTCGTCCATTTCCCTCATTCAAATGTCCCATTTGTTCTTTACTTGAAAGAGTAATACTGTACTTTGGTGCAGCTGTATGGGCAAGTCCACACCTAAATGAACCATATAGATCGTAGGTTGTCAAATATGGCTTGTACTTTTGTAAACTGGGAATGGATCTGATTGCATTCTTAAAATCTGGTCCAGACCGACCGCGAATATTCCAACTATTTAGTGTTGTGTTTATACACTTTCCTAAAAACTCAATCCCTATTCCCATCATAATGAATGATATGTAGGGATGTTGGTCGATCATAGCCCCCAACTCATCAATTAAGACAGATTTAATAAAGTCCTTTAGTTTAAGTGTTGTCATATGCATTCCTATTAGTCTTCCAATGGAAAATAAGAACCTTTTATGATTATGTATTCATCAAAACTACAAATGTTAATGCTGTCTCCATCAAATATCGGAAATTTAAGTTTGTTGTACAAAATGTAGGGAATTTATTTTATTAAGGCAAATGCCATTTGGGTACAAAGTGTTAATTAATTAATAGACAGATTGATATATAGTATTCTGCACTTTAAAATTAAAATTATATGACCTATTTATTCGCTCCTCTGGATCTCAAATCCACAAAAAGCGGTTGGGTTCCTATAAACATATCGCGTCTACGACGCTCAGCCCCCTTGATCCGCGTAGCCAGTTTGTTTGTAATACGTGATGACACCTGAGTTTTCTAGCTGGATATCGTCGAGATTATTGTAGGTTGGGGATGACGCCTGAATTTTCGAGCCGCATAGCGGCGACCTGTTTGTAGTGTGGATATATCACTGCCAATTTCTGAGCCGCGTAGCGGCGGCATGTTTGTGATGCCTATAAGATCAGATGGATTTTGCGTTTGCGAGAAGATACTTCTCCGCCTCAAGATTCCAGATATAATCGTTTCTTGAAACTATTTCATTTAATCCTGCATAGAAAGGATCATTTCTCCCCTTCTCACCCAGCTCGTAAAGCGAGATTAGCGGCATCGATATGTTGGTGTAGATCAGTTTTTTACCTCCCGGGATCTGAGGCAGATTTAAAGTTGTATCGACAACAGCATCCAATCCGCCGACATGTGTGATCATAACTGCAGGATTGATCTTCCCTTCACTCATTAGCTTCAGTGATTCCCGCATGTCATCGGTGTTCCCTCCGGAAGTGCCCACTATATGAGTAAATGCATAATGTACATTATAAAAGTTAAACTCAGCTTTGAACTGAGGATTTGTCGGACCCGCAAAGAAATTAAGGCATCCATCAAAACCCAGGATCTCATCTGCCTGTTCTACGACAGGTTTGACAGGCGCAAAAACAAAAACATCATCAAATCCATTACCTCCGGTCATTTCGCGCAAATGTTTGACAGGATCACTGATTTTCCCGGTGTTTATATAAGCCAGCCTTATACCTTCCTTTAAGGCCTGCTCCGGAGGAAAAAGACAGGCTGCTCTTGCAAGTCTGCTGTCGTCGATGTCAGTAACCACAATAAACCCGGGTTTTCTTTTCTGGTGAAGGGCATAGTCAATAGCCCCCAGGCCCATGGGACCGACACCAGCAAGAATAGCCATTTTCCCGCCTTCTTTAATGCCCATGTTGTGATTATATGTTCCTGGTGGAACATGGTAGCTTGCATGAAAGGCTCCCACAATGCACGACATTGGTTCAGATAGTGAGGCCGGATAAAATGCCTCACCATCATACTGAAGAAGTGAGTCAGCCTCCATCACTATATCCGGTATAATAATATGAGTGGCATCACCTCCGATAAACCTGTAAGAATACCCGGGAGCATCAAGTGTACCCATTTGGTTCATAGCCGGTTGAATTGAAAACTTTTGTCCGGCCGAGAATTTATGCTGCCACTTTTTTCCCACCTCAAGGATCACTCCGGCAAATTCGTGCCCGATTATTGTGGGATTCACATTGACATCATCCGGAACACGCTTATGATCAGCTCCCTGAAGGGCAGCCTTGTGCGACGACATGCATATACTGTCGGAAACCACCCTTGCAAGAATCTCATTTTCTTTTATTTCAGGCAGTTCAAATTCTTCCAGCCGGAGGTCCTTCTTACCGTAAATTCTTACTGCTTTTGTTTTCATAATTTACAATTTACATCCCCCTTACCCCCTTCAAAGGGGGAACATCAGATTTAGCCCCCCTTCAGGGGGGTTGGGGGGCTTACCCCAGCATCACCTGCCCCCCGGTAACCGGTACAGCCTGCCCGGTTTCATATTCCTGGTCAATGATATACAGCAGAGCCTTAATTACATCTTCAAGCCTGCATCCGCGCTTCATCGGAACCAGTTCCTCGTAAAATTTCTTTACGTCATCGATTGTTTTGGCTCCCGGGACTTTCCCTGTATTCAGGTACTGTACAAAAAGCCCGTTCTTCGGATCGGACCACAGAGGACCCTCGTAGAAATTACCCGGACAGATTGAGTTTACTTTGATTCTGAAAGGAGCAAGTTCAAGTGCAAATGATTGCGTAAGGCCAATCCCTCCGAATTTAGCTCCTGCATAGGCAAAGTTCCTGTTGCTTCCCTTGAGACCCGATTTGGAATTTATCTGGATGATATCCGTAAAATAATCAGGTTTTTCCTTGTTCTGGATCTTCATTACCTCTGAAGCATATTTTGCACAGTAGAAATAGCCGCTGTAGTTTATCCCTGTAGTTTTTGTAAACATTTCGGGTTCAATCTCATCAAGTCCGCCAGCTTTTAAAATTCCGGCATTGCTTACCATTATATCAAGTCCCCCGAACTCGCTGACAGTTCTCTCCACAAGGTTTTTTACTGATGCGGGATCAGAGACATCAGTTGTTACAAAAACTACCTTGTTTTGCGATCCGGAGGCTTGGAGTCCTGAAACAAATTTATTACCGGTTTCTTCGTTCAGGTCAGCAACAACAACATTAACCTTAAATCTGAACAAGGCTTCAGCAATACCTGCTCCAAATCCCTGAGCACCTCCTGTAATAATTGCTGTCTTGTTGTTAAGCTTGTTTTCCTGGCCAGGACTCTGTGCGATCCTGCGCCTGTAGTTCTCAACTTCCCATTTATCTATGAATTCGACCTGATCGGGCGTAAGGGTTTTGGTTCCGCCACATAATGATGAGTAATAGCTTACTTTAATAAGATCCTCGTAGACATCCAGCATGGCCTCAGCAGAAGCCACTGAATTCTCAAGAGCTATTATGCCTGCATTTTTTATAATGATTACCGATGGCAGATAACCGTATTCATTCTGAAAACGGGGCAATTGAAGCTTAATGGATTCAAGTATTTTTTCGGCCGAAGCATATTGTTCGATGAATAAATACCTGGTTTTGCAGTAAACTATTATGTCGGGAGTAAGTGGCAGTGATATCTTATGATATTCCTGCTGGTTCTGATAATACTTTGCGATCAATGTATTATGCCTGCATCTTATTACTTTTATCCTGTCGCCCGAGAGAAGCATACGCAGTGAAGGCAGGACCTTGAAAAGAACAGGATTGAAAGGAAGCTCACTAATGTCAGTCAGGGGATTGATCTGAGTCTCAATTACTGAAATTATCTGTTCATAGATCTTTTCAATCTCTTCGATTGAATCAGCGCTGACAAATGATCCGTGATTCTCAAGGAAGATCATTTGTGGATCCGATGAATACTGTTCCCTGTATCTTATGATTTCCGATTCAAGCTTTTTAAACAATGTATAGCCGGGATCTGTATAAGGCACGAACAAAACTCTGTCTCCAAACAATTTAAGAGTCAGGTTTTTTGCATTTCTGCTGCACAGGATCCCGTTTATAAGGGTGGGATGGAGGTGAACTACGAATTTGTACTTTATAAGCTCATGCAGGGAAGTCTCAACAGATGGTCTTTTGCTTTGTCCGGGATCAAGGATGCTGTTAAAAAGGTCACTCTTAACCTGCTCTTCGCGCGATATGGGATCATCTGAATATATCTTGCCGGAAATTATGCGCAGTTTTTCCCTGCTCAGAGCAACTAGTCCGTTTTCATCAAGCACAGCAAGCGGCAGACCACTGGCTTTTATCCAGATAGTCTGGTCATCCTTGAAAGATGAATTACCGCCGCCGGCAATAACAAACTCCTTGTTGTTTCCGTAAAATCTGGATAGTTCAATCAGTTGAGCGATTTCCGGTTTCATATTTTTATTTTTTAGACAGGAAGAATTCGATTACCAGCTTGCCAAGCCAGGCAAGCTCCTGTTTCTGATCGACACTTGGAGTGGTATCGGGCAAGACATAACCCTGCATTCCCTTTGCCCTGAGATATTGATGGGCCGCAATCACACATACACTTTCCCAAGCTATCCGTTTCATTTCATCATCAAGTTTTTCTGATCCCCGGGCAGTAATTGAAAGGGGAACCATTTCCGGAGTATTATGTTCAGTTCCAAAGGTGACCAGAAAATTCCTTTCATGAAAAAACATTACAAAGTCCCTTAGAACAGCGAGGTTATTTCTGCACGGTATCAGTTCGATGCAACCTATCTTAAGGGCAGAAAGCGATTTGAGAAGCTTTTCCCTGTCACTTTCAAACTCAGTGTAATTCCCGGAAGGATCATCAAGCAGGACCGGATAGCATGGAATGCCACCTGCTTTAATAATTATTCTTATGATCTTGTCAAGTTCAAGAAAAGAAGCCTCATTCTCCTCAACAAATGCCGGGCCTCCGCTCTTCAGAAGATTTGACCGTATCTCGTTTTCAAGGATTGCGTTATTCCCGATACCTGTCTTTGACTTTTTCCCTCCATAAACAGACTCAATAAACTTTAGCCGTTCCACAGGATCCGCGTAATACTCTTCAGCAGCAAATCGTAAAGCTTTAGCCAGGTGTCTTTCACGAACCAGATCATGGGCATATTTCTTTTTAATCTCATCATATGTGAGCACAATGGAAGAATTAATTGGATCGATGAGTTTATTCAGTTTTAAAATCATTGATTTTATCTGGTACTGGCTCTCTCTGATCACTGTGCCCAGCTTTAATTTATTGAGTAGTCCAGGGCTGAAGGGATAATCGAGACCTTTCCCGCTGAAATATATTCTGCCAGGATTGGTAGAATCATTGATCCTGATCCCCTTTTTTTGCTCCTCTTTCAGAAGGCCGATAAATTCTATGTTAAACAGGGGGAAAATCCTGTTTTGAAGCGATCCATTATAAAAGGCTTCATAACCGTCAGTAACGAAAAAATCATTTATCCCCAGAACTGCAATTTTTTCATTTTTTGCCATAGAAAAAATTGTATTCATTTCCGTGAATGCACTGAAAGAATAGGGAGTGTGTATATGTCCGTTTGCTTCCCTGAACTCCGGAAGATCATTCTTATCAAGTCTTTTCCTGAGTTCATCAGGAGTGGGAAAGTCAGAGAGGAAATGTTTATTCGCCATTAAGGTTCATATATGATAAATGATTTACCAGTTAATCGCTTCTTCCGGTACTTTCAGAAGAGAGTCACAAATCCAGTCAGCTTCCCCAAGTTCATCTTTTTCAAATGATGAAGTAACAGCAAGGCACTTGCATCCGGCCGCAACAGCAGCCTTTATTCCACTTAATGAATCCTCAATGACCAGGCATTCTTCAGGTTTTAATCCTATCCTGTTGGAAGCTTTAAGATAAATATCAGGATGAGGTTTTTTATTTTCAACTTCCAGTCCATTCACTGTTGCATGAAAGAGCTTTGAGTTTAAGCAAATTTCAGCCAGATTGGCTTCCATTTTTACCAGATCTGCACTTGTTGCTACTGCCAGCTTAAATCCCTTTTTACGACATTTATCAATGAATTCATATACTCCGGGAAGAGGAGTCAGTTTACCTTTAATAATTGTTTTGTAGATCTGATATGTCCTTGCTTTGACATGCTCAATATTGACAGTTAGTCCATATTTCTCTGCTACACCGCCGATGTACCTGTTTTCGCCCATACCAACAAAAGGTATAAAATCATCAGGTAAGACCTCAAGTCCTAGTTCTTCGAACATTAAAATAGCTGATTTACAGATAAATGGTTCTGAATCAACAAGTACACCATCCATATCAAACAGCACTCCCCTGATCATCTGAATAACTTTTCTAGTTCACGAACTCTTGATTTGCTCAAAGGCTTTTTCTTTCCTGCCAGTTCGACAATCATGGTCATTCTGGCTGCATTTTCAAGTACTTCAAGCTTGTCAAAAGCCTGCAGGAGAGAAGATCCTGTGACAAGTATTCCATGATTTTCAAGCAACAGAATATCAGATTTCAAAATACTTTCAGATGCAGCTGATGCAAGCTCCCTGGTTCCCATAAGCGCATATGGAACAAAACAGGGATCACCGCAAATGGCTTTTGCTTCAGCAGTAAGACAAGTGTTGATGTTACACTTCATTGCAGTAAATGCTGAGGCAAAAAGAGGGTGAGCATGAACTATGGCTGAAATTTCCTTCTTTTTTCTGTAAATTGAGAGATGCATTTCATTCTCTATTGAAGGCTTCAGCTCAGGAGTAAGGTTTTCTCCAAGAAGCGTCATTATGCCAACTTCCTTCCATCTCATCCTTCCTTTATCAGTGGCTGATGGGGTTATCACAATAATTTCGTCTGAGATCTTCAGGCTTATATTCCCCCCTGACGTAGTGGTGAGCCCCTGCCGGTAAAGACGCCGCATGAACATTGCGACCTCCTTGCGTTCTTTTTTATAATTCTCTGAATTCTTCATCGGCTATTCCTGCTGGACCAGATCTATAATACCGTTTAAGACATATTGGGGGCGATAAGGAAAATTATCAATCTCAGCCCTGTCGGTGATCCCGCTCAAAACCAGGAGGGTATCAATTTCTGATTCCAGTCCGCATCTAATATCAGTATCCATACGATCACCAATGACCACAGCCTCTTCGCGCTTAACTCCGAGTTTTTTCAGGGCAATCCTCATCATAAGAGGATTGGGTTTTCCGACGTAATATGCTTTTTTCCCTGAAGCAATTTCGATGGGAGCAATCAAAGCCTTTACTGATGGCGAAATACCTGCTTCGACCGGACCACTTATATCAGGATTTGTACCTATCAGACGTGCTCCCTTTAAAACCAGGTTCACTGCCAGTTCTATCTTCTCAAAATTGTAACTGTTTGTATCGCCCACTATCACATAATCGGGATTGACATTATTTATTGTATAACCTATGCTGTATAAAGCATGAATAAGTCCTGCATCGCCTATAATATAAGCACTTCCATTAGGTTTCTGGCTTGACAGGAAGCCTGCTGTGGCAAGTGCGCTTGTATAAAAATGCTCTTCTCCTACATTAATTCCGAGCCTTTGAAGCTTCTCATGCAATTCCTTTGGAGTACGCTGGCTGGCATTGGTTAAAAAAAGATAACTCTTTCCTGATTCTTCAAGCCACTTCAGAAAAGCGGTAACACCCGGCAACAATATATTACCGTGATAGATAACGCCATCCATATCGATAATAAAGCCTTTTTTTGCTTTTATATTTTCAATTACATTTACCATTTCAATAAAATTGTCATGTAAAGATATTAAAAGGAACTATACGCCCTCTCTGTTTAATTTTAAAGACTTGCCTGCTGAGAAATCTGTTTTGCCCACATGCCCTTTAAGGGGGAATATCTTCTCATTTACAGCGTCGATGATCCATTCAGGCTGGGGAAAGAAGAAATTCTCCATCTCATGTGCCGGAATAATCCAGTTCCTTGAACCAACAACAACAGGAGGAGCATCCAGATCATCAAAAGCAAGTTCGGTTATGGTCTGGGCTATTTCTTTCAGGTATGAACCCCTCGATGATGCATCGCTTGCAAGAACTATTCTTCCTGTTTTCCTTACAGATTCAATAACAGGTTCGTAATTAAACGGAACAAGCGTGCGCGCATCTATTATTTCTGCATTTATTCCGTAATCTTTCTGAAGAATATCTGCAGCCTTAATCGCAGGGTATAAAGTTGCTCCTATTGTAAGGATTGTAAGATCATTACCTGATCTCTTGATGTCAGGTTCTCCCAGAGGAATCTCATAGTAACCTTCAGGGACACCCGAGGTGTGAAACATCTCTCCGATATCATAAATTCTCTGGCTCTCAAAAAAGATTACCGGGTCAGTTCCCTGTAACGCACTGTTCATAAGTCCTTTTGCATCATAAGGTGTAGCCGGGAAGACAACCTTCAATCCGGGAATATGTGCAACAAGCGATGACCAGTCCTGGGAATGCTGGGCCCCGTATTTTGATCCGACTGACACTCTCACTACGACAGGCATTTTTATTATGTTTCCGCTCATTGCCTGCCATTTTGGAAGCTGGTTAAACACTTCATCGCCTGAGCGCCCCAGGAAATCGCAATACATGATCTCTGCAATTACGCGGCCACCGCACATCCCGTAACCAATTGCCGTTCCGACTATTGCTCCTTCGGAGATAGGTGAGTTGAAAAGACGGTGATAGGGCAGCGCTTCCGTCAGACCACGGTAGACTGCAAAGGCGCCGCCCCAGTCGCGGTTTTCTTCACCCCATGCCGCAAGGGTGGGATCTTTATAAAAGCGGTCAATAACTGCTTCAAAGATGCCGTCACGCAGCTGGAAAAGCTTAGCTTTTGATACTGTCTTGCCTTCCTTGTCCCTGAAAAACCTCTCTTTGTTTTTCAATGATTTGACCCTGAGGTTCTCTTCCAGAGGAATTAGAACTTCAGGCACCCTGTCTTCCATTTTGTCAGCCGACTGATTCGAGAACATCATCCTGCCGATTTCATCTGGATCTTTCTGAAGATCAAGTCTGGGTGACACTTCATCGCTGACAGCCAGCTTAATAATATGTGTAAGAAGTTCCCCGGCCTCATCCCTGATTGCCTCAAGCAGTTCAGGCCTGGCAATTCCTGATTCTGTAAGCTTGTTCCCGAAAGTAATTATTGAATCTTCATTCTGCCAGGCTTCAACCTCTTCTTTTGACCTGTAAGAGGATGCGTCGGAAGGGGAGTGGCCGCTTATTCTGTAGGTTAGGGTATCGAGAAGCACAGGTCCCTTTTTCTCCCTGAGGATCTCTTTCTTTCGTTTAAAGGCATCAATTACGGCAAGGGGATCATACCCGTCGACTCTCTCAGCATGCATCATTTCGGGATTAACACCGGCGCCAATCCTGGCAAGAATCCCATAACCCATGGTTTCGCCCATTGTCTGGCCGCCCATTCCATAAAGGTTATTCATGAAGTTGAAAATAAGGGGTAACCCTCCCTTGTATTCACCATCCCATAAAGTCTTGTACTGATCCATGGTCGCAAATACAATACCTTCCCATACCGGTCCGCATCCCATTGAGGCATCGCCAATATTGCATACTACTATCCCGGGCTTCCTGTTTATCTTTTTAAAAAGGGCCGCGCCTACCGAAATATCTCCTGATCCTCCTACAATAGCATTGTTCGGGTATATTCCAAAGGGTGTAAAGAATGCATGCATTGAACCGCCCAAACCCTTATTGAATCCGTTGGCTCTTGCAAATATCTCAGCCAGTGCACCATATAGAAGGAAGTGCCTTGCAAGTTCCTTTACAGATCCTGTAAATCCTTTTTCAACAACCTTAAGGGCAGCTCCTCCAAAGTAGGTTTTCATTATATTATAAAGAGCCTCTTCATCAAGCTTATGAATGGCTGACAATCCTTTGGCAAGTATTTCGCCATGACTCCTGTGCGATCCGAAAATGAAATCATCAAGATCAAGGTTGTATGCCATTCCAACGGCCGAAGCCTCCTGACCGATCGAAAGATGGGCAGGTCCGGGGTGATTGTAAGGAATACCTTTATACTCGTTTGTGGTCTTTATCAGGTTAAGCATTGCTTCAAACTCCCTGATAATAACCATATCATGATAAATTCTTATAAAGTCGGCGGTGCTGAAGCTGTTCTTTTCCTCGTCAATCGATTTATTATACTGGTTTACAGGGATCTTCCCGAATTCTATGAACTGGGGTTTCCGGACTTCTTTAGGGTAAATATTTTGACTTTTTGGCATATATTGATTTTTTGCTGTTATATCTGCTTTACTTTTTCTCTTTTTGTTTTGCCCCTAAATCCCCTGAAGGGAACTTTATAAAAAATCGATTTAGCCCCCCTTTAGGGGGGATGGGGGGCAATAAATTAATAGCTGAATGTCTCTATCTGGTTTTTTATCTCTTTCAGGAATAGTGTTGCCGGACCGCCGTCGACTGCACGATGATCGTAGGTTAGTGACAATCCTATATAGGGAACGAACCCAAATGTATTATTGCCGAGATCAACAGGTCTGTTTATAATTGTGCAAACTCCAAGTATGGCGCTCTGTGGAAGATTTATAACCGGTGTGAACATTTCAACTCCGTAATTCCCGAGGTTCGTAACAGTAAATGAGGCTGCAGTACTTTGGATAAGTTCAGGATTGATATTCCCTTTTTTGCACGCATCAGCGGCTGATTTTAACTCGCGGGAGAGTACCGGAAGGTTCATATCATCGGCATTTTTTATGACCGGAACCATTAGTCCGCGTGGTGTGTCAACTGCCATGCCGAGGTGGACTTTATTAAATACTTTTATACGGTCATCCAGGAAATGAGAATTTATTTCAGGGAATTTCTTGATCGCTTTTATCACGCAAAAGCAGATCAAATCATTCAGGGTTATGTCCTGTTTTTCAAATCCATTCTGCAATCCTTCTTTGATTTTCCTTCTTGCCTCAAGTAAGTTACGGACATCAGCGCTCATATGATGGGTAAGCTGTGCAGAGTTCTGAAGCGATGCATACATGGTCCTGGCAATAAGCTTGCGGACATTTGTAAGAGGCAGTTCAGTAAATTCATAGGTTGGTTCCTGAACATCTTTTTCCTTGATTCCTGGTTGAGAAAGAGCTTTCTCAATATCACTGCAAATGATCCTTCCATTCGGACCTGATCCCTGAATTTTATAATAATTCAGGTCATTCTTGTCTGCATAACGTTTTGCTCTGGGTGATATTCTGATCTTCAGATCACCGGCTTCCTTTGCAGTTTCTGGTTTTGCAGATAGTACCTCTGATTTTATTGTTTCAGGCGATCCCTGGATTTTCTCTGACTTTCCTGTCTCCTCTGGTACCGGAGGAATTATTGGTTCAATTGTTTCTCCGGCATTACCGATAAGTGCCACATTAACAAGCACAGGTACCTCGGCTCCGTCGCTGTAATATATTTCCAGGATCGTTCCATCGGCAGGCGATTCGACATCAAAGGCAGCCTTATCGGTTTCATATGAGAAAAGAAGATCGCCAGCCTTTACTGCATCGCCTTTCTGTTTGAACCATTTTGTTATTATGCAGGTCTCGACCGACTGACCCTGTCTGGGCATTATAACCGGGATTGCCATTTTTGGTGATTGGTTATTAGTGATTGGTTATTAGTGATTGGTGATTGGTGATTGGTTGTGTTAACAAACGATTTAGGTTTGAACGAAAGTTGGTAACTTGTTATTATAAGTTAATTAATATATTTATAATTTAAATGCGATAGCGTTAATTATAATGCGATTACAAAAATAGTTATAATAACTTGTATTTACAAGTAAAAAATAACTATATTTACAGAAAGATTTTCACAAGATGACATCAGACGGTTCAATACCGCAATACAGAAGGCTTTATGAAATTCTTCGAAAGCACATCAACGAAGATGTTTATAGTGAAGGGGACCTCCTGCCGTCTGAAAATGAGCTTTGTCAGCTGTACGGCATGACTCGCCCCACGGTCCGACAATCACTGGCCTGCCTGGCTAATGATGGTTATATCCGGAAGTATCAGGGTAAAGGGAGTATAGTTCAGCATCCGGCCAGGGATATTGGTATCCTGTCAGTTTCCGGGACAACTTCAGCTGTGGGCAGCAGAAATCTGAAGACCAGGATCATTGTAAAGCCCGCTCTTAATCCCTGGCCCGTGGATTTCATATTTCCGCTTTCGGACCTTGAGAAAGAATCGGGATGTATCTATATGGAAAGGCTCCGTCTGCTTGATGAAGTTCCGATATTCTACGATATCAGCTTTATAGCAAATATTAATCTTCCGCGGAT
>Ga0315295_10002466_pt1 | contig 15676 bp, 11 predicted proteins | sample YL17G14_0_MG_FD_204453 | JGI IMG/M metagenome (GOLD analysis project Ga0315295, IMG submission 204453) | Sediment microbial communities from Yellowstone Lake, YNP, Wyoming, USA - YL17G14_0 | ecosystem: Environmental > Aquatic > Freshwater > Lake > Sediment | place: USA: Wyoming | collected...
ATGGGATGGAAAATTTTCTAAGTCATTCAATCAACACATTACTGGAGAAACTTTTGTTGAAACGAAGGTAATTAAAAAATCAGGAGAAATCAGGGATGTTGCGATAAGGGCAAGTACGTTCGACTTAAAAGGGAAAAAAGTCATTCTGGCAATCTTTCGCGACATCACCGAGCGCAAGAGGGCGGAGGAGAAACTGCGTGAGTCAGAGGAACGCTTTCACATTGCCGCCGAGACCTCAAACGATGTGGTGTACGAATGGGACATGCAGCACAGCATACAGTGGTTTGGCAAAATTGACCAGATGCTTGGCTATGGCCCGGGCGAGTTCCCGAGAACAATGGAAGCTTGGGCGGATTCGATTCATCCGCAGGACCGGGAGCGCGTGATGGTCGCAGTTCAGGCGCACCTGGACGGACGCCTGCCCTATGTCATCGAGTATCGTATTCGAAGGAAAGACGGGGCCTATCAGTGGTGGGCGGCGCGGGGCGCCGCAGCAAGGACGCCGGACGGACATCCCGTCAGATGGATCGGGACGATCACTGACATCACCGAGCGCAAGAAGGTGGAAGAATCGCAGAAACAGCTTGTTGCAATTATTGAGGCAACTCCCGACTTTGTCGGCTTTGCGGATGCCAAGGACAAACATATCATCTATATAAATAAAGCCGGCCACAAGATGATCGGTGTTGACGAGGATGAAGATGTAACAAAGCTGAAGATTTTTGATATTCACCCTGAGTGGACAAATAAAATGTTTGCCGAGGAGATATTGCCTGCTGCTGTGCGCGATGGCACATGGGAGGGTGAATGTGCTTTCTTGAACATAAGAGATAGACACGAGATACCCGTTTTGATGGTACTCTCTTCGCATAAGGCATCTAATGGAGAAGTCGAAGTATTTTCCACGATCTCACGTGACATCACCGAGCGCAAGCGAGCAGAGAAAAGGCAGGCCGAGCTTTTGAAAGAAGTGGAAAGCGTCAATCGTGAATTAAAAGATTTCGCGTACGTAGCTTCGCACGACTTGAAGGCGCCGCTGCGCGGGATAAAGACCTTAGCGGAATGGTTATCAGCCGATTATGCAGATAAGCTCGGGGAGCAGGGCAAGGAGCAAATGGGTTTGCTTTTAAGGCGAGTGGAACGAATGCATAACCTGATTGAGGGCATCCTGCAATATTCGAGAGTCGGACGCGTAACAGAAAATCTCGCTGCGGTTAATCTTAATAAACTAATGCCGGAAATTATCGATACGCTTGCCCCGCCGGAAAACATCACCATCACGGTCGAAAACGAACTTCCCACTATTGAGTCTGAGCCGACCCGAATTGGACAGGTGTTCCAGAACCTGCTGAGCAACGCCGTCAAATATATGGACAAACCTCAGGGGCAAATAAAAGTCAGTTGCGTTGAGGAAGATGGATTCTGGAAATTCGGTGTCGCCGACAATGGGCCGGGGATTGAAGAGAAATATTTTGAAAGGATTTTCCAGATTTTTCAAACGCTATCGTCGCGCGACGATTTTGAGAGCACCGGCATTGGTCTTACAATCACAAAGAAAATCGTGGAGCTATACGGCGGTAAAATCTGGGTAGAGTCAAAAGTAGGCGAAGGAAGCACATTCTTCTTTACGTTACCGAAAAAAGAAATGGGGGTGAAAGATGCGAAACTTGAAGCCAGTGTTGTTAGTTGAAGATGACTATGTCGATGCAATGACGGTAAAAAGAGCATTCAGTGATTTGAAGGTTACAAACCCGCTAATCCACAAGCTCAACGGAGAAGAGGCGCTGGAGTACCTGAGAACCGAAAGAGAGCTGAAACCCTGCGTAATACTTCTGGACCTGAATATGCCGAAAATGAACGGAATCGAATTTCTGAAAATCGCTAAAGCCGACGACGAATTAAAGAGAATTCCTGTTGTAGTTTTAACCACTTCCAAAAGCGATGAGGACAGGGTCGAGACTTTCGGGCTGAGTGTCGCGGGTTATATGATAAAGCCGACCGACTATAGAAAGTTTGTGGAAACAGTCAGGGTAATCGACCTTTACTGGTCGTTAAGCGAATTACCTGAGCAGCTAAATGGGGTGAGGGATACAAAACTCGAAGCCAGCACTGTTAGTCGAAGCTGAATCGCCAATAGTAAATTCGGATTTGGGGGGCATAGTTGTGAAAAACAAGCATTATTGCCAGGCACTGCGATTCCACCTGGTGTGGCTGCCCTGTCACGGCAATTTAGCTACATCTTTTGTTGTAATGGCAGATAAGGGAGCAAAAGAATTATGACCAGCGAATTAAAAGATTCCTGTATCAACCTTGAAGAGAAGATGCAGCACAGTGAAGTGGCACCCGCCAATACAAAATCGCAAGTAAAAGCGGCAGAGCACAGACGGGTAGAAGAAAGAGAAGCCGAACTTCTTGCAAAGGTGGAAAAAGCCAATCGTGAATTAAAAGATTTTGCATATATTGTATCGCACGATTTGAAGGCGCCGCTCCGCGGGATTAAGACTTTAGCAAGCTGGCTATCCGCCGACTACGGGGACAAATTTGATGAAAATGGGAAAGAGCAAATAAGGTTGCTCCTGAGCCGGGTGGAGAGAATGGACAAGCTGATTGACGGAGCGCTCGAATATTCGAGGGTCGGACGGGTGGGAGAAAAACCTGTCCAGATAGACCTCAATAAACTCGTCCCTGAAGTTATAGGCAAGATTGCACCTCCAGAAAATATCACTGTTACAATCGAAAATGAACTGCCAACGATTGAGTGTGAACCGACCCGAATTGCGCAGGTGTTTCAGAATTTGCTGAGTAATGCCATTAAATATATGGATAAACCCCAGGGGCTGATAAAAGTCAGTTGTGTCGAGGAGGACGGCTTCTGGAAATTTGGTGTTACCGACAACGGGTCCGGGATTGAAGAGAAGCACTTTGAAAGAATTTTCCAGATGTTCCAGACACTGGCGCCTCGTGACAAGGTTGAGAGCATCGGTGTCGGGCTTACCATCACAAAGAAAATCGTGGAGTTATACGGCGGAAGAATCTGGGTAGAGTCAAAAGTAGGGCAAGGTTGCACATTCTACTTTACACTACCAAAGCAAGAGGTGGGGGTTGAAGGTGCGAAACTCGAAGCCAATATTACTTGTTGAAGACGACCGCGTGGATGCAATGACGCTGAAACGTGCCCTTAACGACCAGAAGGTCATAAGCCCGCTGGTTCAGGTAACCAACGGTGAGGAGGCGATTGAGTATTTGAGAAACGGCGGTAATCAAGAGCCGTGCCTTATCCTGCTGGACTTAAATATGCCGAAAATGAATGGGGTTGAATTTCTGAAAATCGTAAAAGCGGACGAGACGCTGAAAAAGATTCCCATTGTAGTGTTAACAACATCAACTGAAGAACGGGATATAGCTGAAAGCTTTGAGCGGGGCGCTGCGGGTTATATGGTAAAGTCAGTCGATTATGAAAAGTTTGTGGAGATAGTCAGGGCAATAGACGCGTACTGGAGCTTAAGCGAGTTACCAAATAGGGGGTAAGAATATGGAAGGTGCAAGATATAAAATCCTGCTTGTCGAAGATAACGAGATAGACCAGATGGCCTTTAAGCGGTTTGTGGAAAATAATGCTCTTCCATACGACTGCATTGTCGCAGGGTCTGTTTCGGAAGCTCGGAGCGTATTGGGTTTTGAACAGTTTGATATTGTGGTTTCTGATTATTCTCTGGGTGACGGCACCGGGCTTGATGTTTTGGCTCTGGTGAAAGATACACCGACCGTAATGGTTACGGGGGCCGGCGACGAGGAGATAGCAGTCAAAGCATGGAAAAGCGGCGCTTACGATTATCTGGTAAAAGACAGCGAGCAAAACTACCTTAAGGCGCTTCCAATAACAGTTGAAAATACCATCAGACACAAGATGGCAGAAAAGAAACTGAGACTGCTTTCAGGCGCTATTATGAGCACCAACGACAGCGTCTATATTACCGATATGGATGACAGGATTATCTTCGTCAACAAGGCGTTCTGCGAAACTTATGGGTACAAGGAGGAAGAGATTATCGGAAAAAGAAGCAATATCCTCTGGATAGGAAAACAGCAAAGCACTGGCACCAGAAGTGTTTTTCAGACACGAACGGTCGGCGATATGTGGGAGGTCGGGTTTTACCATAAGCGAAAGGACGACAGCATATTTCCGGTTTCTCTATCGAGGTCAATCATCAGAGACCCCAAGGGAGACGAAGTGGCAGTTGTCGGAGTAGTCCGTGACATATCGGAACAGCTTCTTATAGAGGATGAGCTTAAAACGGTGAATCTTAAATTAAAGAAACGAAATCAGCTACAAAGTGACACGGCTGTTATGGCCACAGAGGCGCTGGTAACCTTATTGGATGGCGGAAACACCGAAAAGGCCAAAAAGGTTATCAGCGACTTTCTTGAGATATCGAAAATCGACGCGGGCAAAATGGAGCTGAAGCGGGCCGAATTTGGTTTTCAATTGCTCATCGAGCAAGTTGTCAAAGAGCTATTGCCTGTTGCAGCTGAAAAAAGTGTTGAACTGAAAAGCTTTACGCCCGACTACGAGCTTGTCGTCTATGCGGACTACAACAGGATAAAGCAATCGCTGGCAAACCTTATCAAAAGGGCTATAAAGTCTGTTTCTGCAAATGGCCACATCAATGTGCAAGTAACGGATGCCGGCAACGAGATTACGGTGCAGATACAAGATGATGGTCCGGTCGTTGAAGGTAAAGAAATCCATAAGATTTTCAATCGCTATGACTGGGTTAAAGAACAGCTCAACAGCCGGCAGGAGGACCTTGCCTTTGGCCTGCCGATAGCAAAGGAATTGGTGGAAATGCACGGCGGGCGAGTATGGGCTAAAAGCGCAGAGGGGCAAGGAAATAATTTCTGCTTTACGCTGCCGAAATTGGGGGCAAGACAGGAAGCTGCAATAGCAGCGGCTCCAGCGGACGTAAAATAATTATTTGCAGGCGGTAGGGAGGAGCAGGAGAAAGGTAAGGAAACCACATACAGTCCGCTTACTGTGTGCCAGAGAAAAAACTGTGCGGAATAAAAGTTTTCGTGCAAAGCGAAGGATATGCGATACGAACCGAAAAACTGTAACTTGAAAAGAAGCAAAACTTTTAGAAAATCGACCGTAATCGCGGCTGTAGCGGTAGTCTTGTTTATATTAGCAATTGTTTTCAAACCTGCGGAAATAGCCCTTACCTGGCACCAGGCGCGTGAGAAATGGGGGGTGGATGAACTCATCATCGCCGCCTTAACCTTAGTGCTTGTCCTGTACATTAGCTTATGGTGGAACTGGATGGCGCTCCACAAGGGCAAGAGAGCAAAGCAGGAAATTGAAACCTTAAAGCAGCAAATCGAGTTCATAATTGGGGCTACAAAGACAGGTCTGGACATCATCGACTCGCAGTTTAATATTCGATACATCGACCCTGAGTGGCAAAAAGTATATGACGACCCGACAGGGAAGAAATGCTACGAATACTTTATGGGGCAAAACGAAGTGTGCCCGGGCTGCGGAATTGTGAAGGCCCTTGAAACAAAGAGTATCACCGTAACTGAAGAAGTACTGGTTAAAGAAAACAACAGACCTATTCAAGTAACAACCATACCATTTCAGGACAGTAGCGGAGAATGGCTGGTAGCCGAGGTCAATGTTGATATCAGCGAGCGAAAGAAGGCAGAGGAGGCACTGCGCGATAGTGAGAATAAATATAGAACGCTTGTTGAGAATCTTCCTCAGAAGATATTCCTCAAAGATACCAACTTCGTTTACATCTCCTGTAATGAGGCGTATGCCAGAGATTTGAAGATTGGACCCGGGGAGATTGCAGGTAAAACAGACTATGATTTCTACCCTAAGAAATTAGCTGAAAAATACAGGGGGGACGATAAGAAAATTATTGAATCAGCAGAAACAAAAGATATTGAAGAGGAATATCTCCAGGATGGACAAAAAAGGATTGTGCACACGGTGAAGACGTCTGTCAAGGATGAAAAGGGTAGTGTTGTTGGGGTATTAGGCATTTTTTGGGATATCACCAAATTCAAGCAGGCGGAGGAGGAGATGGAGAGCATGAACAGAAAGCTCCAGGCAACGGTCGAAGAGCTAACACAGTCGAATAATGAACTCCAGGAGTTCGTTCACGTAGCATCGCACGATCTAAAGACTCCGCTACGGGCAATAGGAATTCTGGCTGACTGGATATTAACAGACTATGGGGACAAATTCGATGAACCGGGCAGGGAAAGGGTCAAGCTGCTTGTGGGAAGAGCAAAACGAATAGATGAACTGATTAACGGTCTGCTGCAGTATTTCCAGGTGGGACATACCAGAAGAAAATATGAAGAAGTGGACCTGAACATCGTGTTATCAGAGGTAATTCGGGAAATTGCGCCGCCGGAAAATATTGAAATAACCATCCAGAGCGAATTGCCTACTGTGATAGGCGAACAAAGACGTATGGTGCAGATATTCCAGAATCTGCTAAACAACGCCATAAAATACATTGAGAAACCCAGAGGAGAAATCAAGGTTGGCTGCGTCGAGGAAGACGGTTTCTGGAAGTTCAGCGTATGCGATAACGGCTCCGGCATCGAACAGAAATATTTTGGAAAGCTTTTCAAAGTATTCCAGAAGCTGGAGTCGCACGACGAAAGCGAAGGGACAGGCATTGGTCTTGCCATTGTGAAAAAGATTGTTGAACTGTATGGGGGCAGGGTTTGGGTAGAATCCAGACCGCGAGAGGGAATCACATTCTTCTTTACGTTACCGAAAAAAGAAATGGGGGTAAAAAATGCGAAGCTCGAAACCAATATTGCTTGTGGAAGATGACCATTTGGACGCTATGATAGTCAGGCGTGCACTTAATGACCTCAAGGTTACAAACGAAATCGTTCACACGGCCAGCGGCGAAGAAGCTCTGGAGTATCTAAGAAGTGAGGGTAATAAAAAGCCGTGCATTATCCTGCTGGATTTGAATATGCCCAAGACAAACGGCGTAGATGTACTAAGAATCGTCAAGGCAGATGAAGTGCTAAAAAAGATTCCTGTCGTAGTTCTAACCGCATCGACTGAAGAGCAAGATGTCATCGAAACCTTTAAGCTCAGTGTCGGTGGCTACATTGTTAAGCCGGTCGATTATGTAAAGTTTGTTGAGGCAATGAGGACGGTGACCCTTTACTGGACACTAAGTGAATTTCCAGACGGAGAATAGACTTCGCTGCCAGCTAACCAATCATCTCCAAAGTCGCCAAGGCGGTGAACTTGTCGTCAGCGAGTTCAAAGGCCTGGTCAAGACCGGTTACCTTAAAGACACCTATGGTTGTGGGAGGAACGCTGCAAAAGATGAGACGGCGCCCGCAATCGACCAATGTTTTTCGCAACTGCAGCAGCTTCGAAAGACTTGAAGAGGTTACGACACCCACACCGGCAAAATCAATTACTATGCTGCAGTGGTCTCTGTCAGAAATCATCTCAACAAGTGTTTCGAGCTCCTCGGCCATTTCGGGCTCCTCGGGAAGGTCCACGATAATGATATTATCCGCCCAGTGTTGAATTCCCATTTCAAATCTCCATTATTTCCGGATGCTATAGCTTTCGTAAGCTCTAAATCCTGAATCGGCAAAATGCTGCACCAGGTTAAGCAAAAAAAGAGGGCGTAATTCGGACCCTTCTCCTTCTTTATGACAGGCAGTTTGCGCTGCCTGACGCTACCGAAGAGGAGCCGGGACATACCTTCAGCGAATACCAACGACAGTTTGCATAAGTTAGCCAATATTGATAAGTTTTAATCAATGATACCAACATTACCTATTTTGTCAAGAGGTATCCAGAATTATTTTTGCTCCCAAGAATTCATTTGGTCTGTGTTAGGACGCTTTTGGCACCAAAAGGCACGAGGCAAAGTGTTAAAAATCGGGCAATAGTTCAGTCAACTTGTTCAGTAATCTGGCGGTGTGTCGGTTGACGGTATTTGACCTTTATATATAATACGATGTTCCGTCTCGGTGCTGTTAAAAAGACAGGGTTGCAGCGTTTATGAGCAAATGCGGCGGGGGGCAGTTAGTCGAAAATAAGCTGTCAAAAACATATCGTCCTGCGTGAAGCAACCAGAACCCTCGCAGGCAGGAAAACAAAATTTATTAGCGAAGAAGAAGGAGTTTATTATGAGAAACATAACAATCTTCCTAAGCGTAGCGCTGCTGGTAACTACATCCGGTATTTGTCGGGCGGATAATGCCGGCGACGTGGCCAAGGAAAACGCCGAACTGCGGCAAAGAGTTGAAAGGCTCGAAAAGGAATTGGAAGAGCTAAAGAAAATCGTTCTCCAGCAAGCCGGGACCACGGCAGCCGAAACGCCAAAAGCAGAATCGCCTAAAGCCCAACCATCGCCGGCTGCTACGCCGAATCTGAGCGAAACAGAGTTGCAAAAAATAGCAGAAATGGTCCAGAAAGAGACGGCAAAGAAGAAACCTGTCTGGTCTGGTTTGGATATTCAACTATACGGATACATTAAGGCCGACGCTTCTTATGATACCTCTCGAACCACGCCGGGCAATTATGTTCTGTATGTGGATTCTGAAAAAAACAACAAAAACGATGATGAGTTTAACCTGACAGCCAACCAGACACGGTTTGGAGTAAAAATCACCGGGCCTGATGACGATTCGGTGAAGACAAGCGGACTGGTGGAGGGCGATTTCTACGGCAATTACGCAGACGAGAACAAGGCCAAAATCCAAATGCGTCACGCTTATCTGAAATTAGACTGGCCGCAGGACCGCTTTAGTATCCTTGCCGGGCAAACCTCAGACACTATGTCACCTCTGCTGCCGGATACGCTAAATTACACCGTTTTGTGGGACGCGGGCAACATCGGTTACAGGCGGCCACAAATACGGCTGACAAAAGGATTCCCAATCAGCAGTGATACTGAGCTGCAACTGGAAGGCGCAGTAGCCAGAACCATTGGAAGGACCAGCCCGATAGGCTCGGAATCAGGCGAAGATGCTGGCTTTCCAACCTTGCAGGGGCGAGTAAGCGTGACATTACCGTGGGTTGGTTATAAGCCGATGACAGTCGGTTTTTCCGGCCACTGGGGCAGAGAAGAGTATGACTATAATAACATCACTGCCACTGTTATCAATAAGAAATTCGAAAGCTGGTCGATTAACCTCGACCTGACTGGGCCGATTAACAAATGGCTAACCGTCAAGGGTGAGTTATTTACCGGCGAGAATCTGAATACCTACTTTGGCGGCATCGGTCAGGGAGTCAACATAAATACCAAGACAGGTATCTATGATGAAATTGCTGCCAGAGGCGGCTGGGTCGGAGCGAGTCTGGGGCCATGGGATAAATGGCGTTTCAACATTGGTACCGGCGTAGATGGTGTTGACGGAGGCGACGTTAAAACAGGCGACCGTCTGATGAATCGCTCCATATTTGGCAATGTGATTTACTCGGCCACCAAAAACGCAGAGATTGGTTTTGAGCTTTCGAGATGGCAAACCGACTATAAAGGGTCGGGCGATGCCGACGATTTGCGAGCGCAGACATCCCTGATATACAAATTTTAGGTGAAATTTTTGTTTGACCTTTGCTGGAAAAATTAGTAGAATTTTGGGTTTATTTATGAATCGGCAACTATGAAGTTATTGGTTGCAAAATTCGATTGCCAATTATGCTATTCAGAAGGCATAAATAAAAGCTGTTGAGGCGTAATAAATTCAAATTACCGTAAATGGAGAACAGTATGGGACAAGTGCAAAAAGCTATTGACTCATTAATGATTGAGAAGCGGACATTTCCGCCGCCGGCATCAATCAAAGCGAATGCTCACATCAGCAGTATGAAACAATATCAGCAGATGTGGGAGAAGTCGATTAATGACCCCGATGGATTCTGGCTGGAACAGGCGAGTATTGTGAGCTGGTTTAAGAAACCGACCGGGAGTCTGAAATACACGTGGGACACGAAGAAGCGAAAGATTGAGCATAGCTGGTTTGCCGATGGCGAGCTGAACGTTGCTTATAACTGCCTCGACCGCCATCTCGGAACTCCAACTGCAAAGAAAACGGCCCTGATTTGGCAGGGCGAGGTGGATGGCGCAGTCAGGAAATTTACATACGAAGAGCTCCACAAGGAAGTCTGCAAATTTGCAAATGTGCTGAAATCGAAAGGCATAAAGAGGGGAGACCGCGTGGCTATTTATCTGCCGATGGTCCCCGAACTTCCAATAGCTATGCTTGCCTGCGCCCGTATTGGTGCGATTCACTCGGTTGTTTTTGGCGGATTCAGCGCTGATTCGCTGGTGGGTCGCATCAATGACTCCGAGTGCAAAATGCTTATTACTTCCAATGTTTCATTTCGCGGCGGTAAGCATATTATGCTTAAGAGCACCGCCGATGAAGCATTGAAAAAAACCCCGACGATAGAAAATGTCATCGTCGTTAAGGCCGGCGACGACCCGTGCGATATGAAAGCCGGCAGGGATGTATGGTATCACGATGTGATGGCGAAAGCCGACAGCAAATGTGAGCCAGAGCGTATGAAGGCGGAGGAGCCGCTGTTTATTCTTTACACATCCGGCTCGACCGGCAGACCCAAGGGCGTGGTCCATACTGCAGGTGGATACTTAGTTGAGGTTGCTCTCAGCCACAAAGTCATTTTCGACATTCACGATGATGATATTTACTGGTGCACCGCCGACATTGGCTGGGTAACAGGGCACAGTTACATTGTCTATGGCCCCCTTGCAAACGGTGCAACGACCCTGATGTTTGAAGGGATTCCCACTTATCCTGACGCCGGCCGGTTCTGGCAAGTTTGCGATAAATTCGGCGTTACCGTTTTCTACACGGCACCTACGGCTATTCGTTCGCTGATGCGTCTGGGTGATGTGTGGCCTGCTAAATACAAGCTGAACACGTTGCGGGTTCTCGGGACGGTCGGTGAGCCGATAAATCCTGAGGCCTGGATATGGTATTATGAGAAGATTGGCCGTAATCGATGTCCGATTGTTGATACGTGGTGGCAAACGGAAACCGGCGGTATTTTAATCACCCCGCTGCCAGGCGCCCATACGACAAAGCCCGGCAGCGCAAATCGGCCATTCTTCGGCGTTGACCCGGTCGTTCTACGGGATGACGGAACCAAGTGCGGCGTAAACGAGGGCGGCAAACTGTGCATACGCAGGCCGTGGCCCGGAATGATGCAAACAATGTGGGGAGACCACGAGAGGTTTATAGATACATACTTTACGATATTTGATAACGTTTACTTCACCGGCGACGGCTGCCGAATCGATGAGGACGGCGACTATTGGCTAATGGGCAGAATCGACGATGTGGTCAATGTTTCCGGCCATCGTATCGGGACTGCGGAGGTCGAAAGCGCTCTTGTCAGCCATCCGAAGGTTGCCGAGGCCGCGGTTACGCCAATGCCTCACGAAATTAAAGGCCAGGGGCTTTACGCCTTCGTTACGCTCAAAGACGGTGTCCATGAAAGTGAGGAGCTTAAGAAGGAGCTTGTTACACACGTGCGCAAAGAAATCGGACCTATCGCTATGCCTGATATTATTCAGTTTGCTCCTGCGCTTCCGAAAACCCGCTCGGGCAAAATTATGCGGCGAATCCTGCGTAAGATTGCCGAAGGTGACACATCGAACCTTGGGGACATCACAACACTTGCAGACCCCAGCGTGGTGGAGGTTCTGGTGAAAGGGCGAGGCAAATAACAGAACCGACGTAAATATCAGAGAGACAAGGATATGGGCGAGGACAGGATAATGAACCGGTGGCTGGTGGTGATTGGGGCGCTGGTGATACAGATTAGCCTGGGTGCGGTGTATATCTGGAGCGTGTTTCAGACGCCGTTAAAGCGGGCGTTCCCCTCCTGGACGGAAACGCAGGTAACGTGGCCTGCACAAATCGTGCTCGCGTGTTTTGCTCTGGCGGTGATTTGCGGCGGGCGCATCCAGGACCGCCTGGGGCCAAAGAAGGTCGCCACGGCCGGCGGCTTGATATTGAGTCTGGGCCTGATTCTGGCGCGGTTTACAGGCGGCTTCGAGGCGGGCGCGGCGCTGTGGTGGCTTATCCTGACGTTTTCGGTGCTCGGCGGCATCGGCATCGGCGCAGCTTACGTATGCCCGATAGCAACATGCGTGAAGTGGTTTCCAGACAAGAAAGGTCTTATTACGGGATTGGCAGTGGCCGGCTTCGGCGCGGGGGCGTTCTTCTTTGCACCATTGGCCAAAGGCCTAATTTCCGGTGTGCCTTATGAGCTGCTGGGCGTCAAATTGTTTCCGCTGCCGGAATTGGAAGTGTTCAACACTTTTCTGGCGTTAGGGATAATATTTCTGGTGGCGGTTGTGGCGGGAGCACAGTTACTGCGCAACCCCCCTGCCGGATATGTGCCGGCCGGCTGGACGCCGCCAAAACCGGCACAGGGCGGGATGGCAGCCAGGGTAGATTATACGCCGACGGAGATGCTTGCCACACCGACATTCTGGCTTTTGTGGGTGACATACTTCGCCGGCTGCACGGCTGGCCTGCAGGTGATAATGAAGGCCTCGCCTATCTGGCAGTCGTTCGCATTCGGTGCGATGACGCCGCCTGTTGGGGAAGCACAGTTTCATAGCGTGACCGCCGCCGGCGCAATGGCGGTTTCGATTCTGGCCATTTTCAACTCATTGGGTCGGATTCTGTGGGGCAAGGTCTCGGATAGCATCGGTCGCAAGATGACGCTGGTAGTGATGTTCGCCATCTGCGGCGTGATGATGCTGGCGCTCGATGCAATGCGTGGCTACCCGCTGTATCTGCTGGGCATTTGCACCGTCGGGCTGTGCTTCGGGGGGTATCTGGCATTGTATCCGGCGGTTACAGCGGACTTTTACGGCACCAGGCACCTCGGGGCCAACTACGGCTGGATGTTCTCGGCTTATGGTGCGGGAGGACTGGTGGGGCCGTTCCTTGCAGCGTGGCTGATGAAGGTCGCTGCGAAGATGCCGTATCAGGTTACCGAGCCCGGCGGCAAGGTGGCAGAGAGGATATTCACGGTGGGTAATTATCGGCCTGCATTCATTGTTTCTGGTGCGGCGTGCGCGGCGGCAGCGGCAGTAGTTCTGCTTGCGTTAAAGTCGCCGAAGGGGAAGGCGTAAGACGCAAAAGCAGAGATAGAATATCGAATATCGAACATTGAATCTCCATCGCCGAAGGACATTCGTTGCGGGTTAAATGAACAAGGCTACAGTCCGTGAAGGGGGAAGACGCTCGCCTTAATGGCTTCTATTGTGGCTTCTATTGCAGGCATTACCGCATCTCGCTGCTGACTACTTACGGCAATCGCTCTATCGCGCAGGCCGCCCTGCCAGTCCGTGCTTTCGAGCATAACGCCGCCGAGAGGAGGGTTATCAGCATTGCCACTATCTGCGCCGCAAAGAACGGTCCAGGCCAAAGCCCATGCTCGGACGGTATTGTCGATATTGTAACCGCCGCCACCGGTCATCAGGATGGGCTTATTGAGAGTTAACAGGTGGGTTATGATGTCGGCATAAACATTGTTAGTCAGATACAGGTGCGCCAGAGGGTCGCCGGCGAGGGCATCGGCCCCCAGCTCAAAAACAATCACATCGGGATTGAATGCAGCCATCAGCGGAATAGCTATAGATTCAAATGCCGTCATATACGCCTGGTCATAAGTGCCGACCGGCAAAGGGACATTCACGCAGTAACCTTTGCCCGGGCCATCGCCGATTTCATTTTCGAATCCCGTTCCGGGAAACAGCACTCTGGGGTCCTCGTGAAACGATATGGTCATCACATCACAGCGGTCATAAAATGCATAAGCGACGCCGTCGCCGTGGTGAACATCGACATCGAGATACAGAACTCTTTTTCCCTTTGTTTTTTGCCACGAAGGCACCAGGGCACTAAAAGGATCAGATATATTTTTCTTTGTGTCTTTGTGTCTTGGTGGCAAATCCTTCGTCTGTTCAGCGAGCACCATGCAGGCAAGGGCGACATCGTTTATGTAGCAAAAGCCGGAGGCACGCTCAGGATGTGCGTGATGAAATCCCCCCGAAGGGTTAAATGCCACATTGGCAGAACCGGAAAGAATAAGGTTTGCAGCGACAAGTGTCCCTCCGGTTACCAGAACTGCATAATCGTATAACCCATCGAAGACAGGGCAATCCGATGTTCCAATTCCCATACCGAGTGCCTCGACGTCCCAACGGCCTTTGGAGGCGGTCTTCAAAGCGTGCAGATAACGGGCTGTGTGAAACTTTTTTAATGTGACTCTTTCGGCGGACACAGGCGCAACTTCACTTCTACCGTCACCCGAAAGTAACCCCATAGAATTCAGGACGTCTCTTGTTTTTTTAGGCCGAATTGTGTTAAAGGGGTGCTCATGCGGGTAATGATACCTTTCCAGTTCCTCGGAATAAATGAAAACGGCCTTTGTGGTTGCCAAGAATCACTCCTACTTTTCCTGCTTAGTCAAATCGTACGTAATGCTATAGACATCACCGTCGAATTCGGTATTTACTTTGTAGCCGGAGTTATGGAAGACAGCCAGCATCGGTTTATTACTGGGCAAAACCCTTGCATAGAAGCGTTGGACGCCGCGTTGCCTGGCGATTTTGGTAATATAGTCCAGAAGGAAAGTTCCCATACCCTTCTGCTGCCACTCATCCTGCACGAGAAAGGCCACTTCGGCTGCCTGAGTCTTTGGGTCGAGAAAATACTGAGCGATGGCCACGATTTCCTCGCCTGAAACGCCGGGAACGACCCCGACAATGGCGAGGTCATTTTTGTAATCAATGTTGGTCAACTGCTGAATGTCACGGTGAGGAAATGCCGCAGTGCGGGTCATATAGCGGGTGTGGACGGACTCTTCGCTGAGCGAATAGAGCATTTCCGAAAGGGCCGGCTCATCGGTGGGCTTGATGGGCCGAAAGAATATCTCTGTGCCATCCTTGAGACTGTCAACGTGCTCCAGCTCCTCAGGGTAGCTCACCTGCTCCCAGGGCAGTTCTATCTGGTCCTGGTAGATATAATTCTGAACCTTCGCGGCCTGAAGAAGCCCTTGTCTAAATTTCGGATGGGCGATGTTGATTAAGTCAAGGACCCTTTCTCTGATGCTTTTGCCGTGCAGGTATACGACCCCATACTCAGTAACTACGTAATGGACATCTCCGCGGGTGGTAACAACTCCTGCGCCTTCGGTCAGGTGCGGCACAATCCTGCTGACTTCTCCGTTCCTGGCGGTGGAGGGCATAGCAATTATGGGTTTGCCTCCTCTGCTTCTGGCAGAACCGCGAATAAAATCAACCTGGCCGCCTATGCCGCTGTAGAACTTATAACCCAATGAGTCCGAGCAGACCTGGCCTGTCAGGTCAATTTCCAATCCGACGTTAATCCCTACCATTTTCTCGTGCTGGCTGATGATATTGATGTCGTTGACATACTCAGTGGGATAAAACTCGAAGAAGGGGTTGTTGTTAACATAATCATAGAGCCGTTTGCTTCCCATACAGAAACTGGCGACAATTTTACTGCGATTGAGAGACTTTTTTGCGCAGGTGATTGCACCGCACTCAATCAGGTCGATAATCCAGTCGCTGAACATCTCGGTATGAACGCCGAGGTCTTT
>Ga0315295_10002467_pt1 | contig 15675 bp, 13 predicted proteins | sample YL17G14_0_MG_FD_204453 | JGI IMG/M metagenome (GOLD analysis project Ga0315295, IMG submission 204453) | Sediment microbial communities from Yellowstone Lake, YNP, Wyoming, USA - YL17G14_0 | ecosystem: Environmental > Aquatic > Freshwater > Lake > Sediment | place: USA: Wyoming | collected...
GGGCGTGCCATTGATTGCTACAGAGGTGGATGGTTTGGGCGAGGTGATGGTCGAGGATTGCGCGGAGGAGTTCGGGATCATCATTCCTCCAAAATCTCCACGGGCGATTGTCGAAGCGTTGAAGTTGCGGCATTCGCTACCGCCCGAGGCAGTGGAGGACTTGAGACAGAACGGGTATCGACGGTGCCGAGCGTTCTCCTGGGACGAGGCGGCAGCAAAGACTGTTGAAGTGTATCACCACGCAATCGGAGGTGACTTGTGCCTGTGAAACTGACGCATCCTTACCAGTCTGTTGCTTTAGATACAGTGAAGGTGGCCGCGATTAAGATTGAGGAGAACTCCGGTAAGGGAACGCACTGGATCGAGATTTGGGCAGTGTTGGGACGGATGGAAGGTGATGTGTTTGTCCAGTACGCTGATCCTTTCACGGGGCAGCTCGCCTGGAGGTACTTCAAGATCGAGGATGCCAACCATCCTTTGCAAAGCGGTTTGGGTCTTGGCAAATGCGGGGCGTGCGCCGAGTGGCTCCGAGGACAAACTTCGGGCGAGCATGAGGGTTGCGGTGGTGTAGTTGCCCCCTATGACGGATGGGAGCGGCTTACTGGTCAGATTCCAGCGGGAGCTAGTATCCGCGAAGCCATCGCACGAGCGGTCTATGCTTTTCTACTGAGCGAGCAGGTGCCTGATCTCAACACCTGGGAGCTGGCCAAGTTGATTGACGGCACTTTGGAGTAGAGGGAGGTGGGGAGTGGAAAGAGACTGCAAGATTTGTCCAGATAAGATCGAGTGCAGCCGGTGCAAGAGAAAACTCTGCCATACACACGAGTCTACCGACCCGAAGCCAACGAAACTGATTGAAGGGCACTACATTATGCGTGAAGGCGTGGTGTGCGTGACTTGCATGAACAAGGCAGAGGTGAAGTAAGATGGAAACCGTTCGCATCCAGACGGGGGCAACGGAGCGCATCACAGCGATGGCTCTCAGCTCGGCATTGGCTCCGCTTACGGGGCTGACCGACATGCTGATCGCTATCCAGCGCATCTCGGACGGCTTCTTCTTCGATTGGGGAGACTTGACGTTCAAGTCGGTTGGTTGGGGTACGCGGCTGGGCGTGATGACTGAGATTTCGGCCACGCTGGCGGCTGGGCAGTACTACAGGGACTTCATCACGGGGACGATCACAAATGCTGCAGCAAATGACACCTACCTGATCACTGTGACGCAGACCGCTGGGACAGCAAAGAACATGCCCCAGGTTGGCGAATTGAAGGTTGGGCAGTATGCCGACAACCTCAATGCTACGATCAGTAGTCGTTCCACGCTAACCCAAGCGCAGATTATTAGTGACTCTGTACCATTTCTCGGTGCGCGGATTGATGCAGCAGTAAGTTCTCGCGCAGCTCCAGGGGCTGCGATGGATCTTGTGACGGACGCTGTGGATGCTAACGCTTTGGCAGCCGATGCGATAGCAGAGATCAATTCAGGGTTGTCTGCAATTCACGGAGCAGGAAGTTGGGAAGGTTCGACTGCTTCCGTGGTCGCTGCTGCTGTGTGGAATGAAGCATTGCCGGGGGCATACGGAGCAGGTAGCGCTGGCAAGATTATCGGTGATGATCTCGACGCGAAAGTCAGCTCTCGAGCTGTGGCTGGTGACGCAATGGCTCTGACCCCAGCTGAGCGTACGGCGATTGATACACAGCTTTCAGGAACGCACGGATTAGGGTCTTGGGAGGGTGCTACTGCTGTAGCAATCGATGCACAGCTTTCAGGAACGCACGGAGCTGGCAATTGGGAGGGTGGCGGCGGTGGTCCAGGTGTAATTGCAGCAGCGGTGTGGGATGAATTGCTGGCTGGTCATGGAATTCCAGGCAGTTCTGGATTGATCGTAAACAGTAGGTTAGATGCCCAAGTATCGACTAGAGCTACGCAGGCTCAGATCATAAATGATGCAACGCCATTTCCTGGTGCAAGCATTGATGTAGCAATGAGTACAAGAGCATCTGCCGTGGCAGTATCTGCTGTGCAGGCTGACACAAATGATATTCAAGCCAGATTGCCTGCTGCTTTGGTTGGTGGCAAAATAGACGCTAACGTTGGAACTATGAATGCTGGGGTTATCACAGCAGCAGTTATTGCGTCTGATGCGATTGATGCAGACGCACTTGCGGCTGATGCGGTAGTTGAAATACAGTTAGGACTGGCTACATCAGTTGCGTTAGCTACCGTTCAAGCAGACACGGATGATATTCAAACTAGATTGCCCGCCACGTTGGTAGGTGGCCGAATGCGATCTCATGTTGAGGCGATGGACACCGATGTAATAGGTGCTGCTCAAATTGCTGCTGGAGCAATCGGTGCAGCAGAGGCTCCACTTCTTGCTAATTTGGATGTAGCAGTCAGCACACGAGCAGCACCTGGCGATGCTATGGATTTGGTAAATGATGCACTTGATTCCAATTCATTAGCCACAAGTGCTGTTGCTGAGATAGATAATGCATTGTCCATCGCTCATGGAGCTGGAAGTTGGGAAGGCGATACTGCAATTGCAATTGATGCACAACTGAGTGGCACCCACGGTGCGGGCTCTTGGGTAGGTGGAGGTTCACCGGCTGCAGTTGCTGCCGCAGTTTGGAATGAAGCTTTGCCTGGGGCGTATCCTGCAAACAGTGCTGGCGAACGGTTGTCGACTGTTGATGGCCATATCGACGTAGACACTAGTACCCGATCTTCAGTGCTAGATGTTACGACTGTTGGTGCTAATGTCATTAATGTTCAATCACGAATTCCAGCAGCGTTGGTTGGTGGCAGAATAGATGCCAGTGTTGGGGCAATGGGGGCTGATGTTATTGGATCGGCACAAATTGCGGCAGGTGCTATCGGCGTGAGCGAAGCTCCATTGTTGGTCAATTTAGACGTAGCAGTCAGCACCAGAGCTGTTCCTGGTGATGCGATGACTCTTACTGCTGGGTCAATTACTGCGGCAGTGATAGCCACCAATGCCATCGATGCTGATGCAGTTGCTGCTGATGCAGTTGCAGAAATTCAGGCAGGGTTGGCGACCGCTATTGCCGTGGCTGCTGTGCAAGCCGATACAGATGACCTACAGTTGCGGTTACCTGCTACTTTGGTTGGTGGAAGAATGCGTTCTCACGTAGAGGCAATGGACTCAAATGTGATCGGCGCTTCTCAGATTGCAGCTGGAGCAATTGGCACTAGCGAAGCTCCATTGCTTGCTAATTTGGATGCCGTTGTTAGTAGTAGATCAGTTCCTGGCGATGCTATGGACTTGATCACTGACGCGGTTGACGCAAACGCGCTCGCAGTTAGCGCAATCAGTGAGATCGATGCCGCGTTTACTTTGGCTCATGGAGCTGGAAATTGGACGAGTGGAACGCCAGCAGCTGTCGCTGCTGCTGTGTGGGATGAGGCGACATCCGGGCATGTGACTCCAGGCTCATTTGGTAAAGAGCTTCAAGACAAACCTTCTGACTTTCAGATCGAAACAACGTTAGCAAGTGTCCACGGTGCTGGAGCTTGGGGTGGTCCAACAGCACCTGTCATTGCTGATGCTGTGTGGGATGAAGGTGTTGCAGGGCACGTAGCTGCAAGTTCCTTTGGCAAGGAGCTTCAGGACAAACCTACGGACGTGGAAATTGACACTGAGCTGTCTGCAGCTCACGGGGCCGGTAGTTGGGAAGTTACTTCAACAGCTATCGCTGGCGCGGTGTGGGATGTTGCGAAGTTAGGACATTCTATTCCAGGTAGTTTCGGTGAAGAAGAGCAATCACATGCGACACCTGCAGAGGTTAAGGTTCAGGCAGATCAAGCCCTAGTTGATTACGACGCATCCACAGGCGCAGACGTAACCACGGCTGTGACAAATATCGAGAACTGGATTACTCGGCATGTGATCTCTTACGAGACTACAGTAGTTGCCGGATCTACAGCAGCGTTGGTTAGAACTGGATTGACACAAGTTGATGGTTTCTTCGATAATCAACTAGTAGTGATTGAACGACTTAGTACCAGTGAGAGAATTGCCAGAAATGTTGATCGATACCAGCAAGTCAATGGGGCAATTCTACTTTTCTTCAATCTGCCATTTACCCCAGTGGCAGGTGACAAGGTTATGATTCTGTGCCGCACAGGTTCCTTGCGGGATAACAGAACTTCAACACTGTTCTAGGAGGCGGTTATGTCTTGGATTACAGTTCTTCAAGGGACAGCGACATGGCTGCCATTCATCGCTGCCGATGTCGGAACAGGTAGTCCACGACTTGGTATTACTTACGATCAAGTCGTAGTCAGCTACAAGAAGAGTACTCAGTCTACCTTTTCAAGTAAGGTCATATCTAGCCCAGAATTTCGCGAGAACGGATTAGGCGTTTATGAGGTTCTTTTTTCTTCTGCAGAACTTGGTACTATAGGTTCGTTTATCTATGTGGTTAATGGAGGCGGTACACTACCTCTACCCAACATCAAACAAGATGTTGGGCAAGCATTTATTCAGTCATCGACTTCCTACGTTCCAGGAACAATTTCACTTCCTGTCAACGTGCTAACTGGGAATTTGATTGATCTTAGAGGTATTGCACTTGTCAACGAGGCTGTCAGCGGGCGAGTGATGAGCGGTCCCACTATTCTTGGAGTATCCCCAAACATTGGTGGAGTTGGCACCGATGTGATATCTACAAAGACAGACGCAGGTGGATTCTTTTCTTTGGAAGTATTACAAGGATCAATCATTGATATCACCATTCCGTCTATTAATTATAGACGAACTTTGACAGTACCAGCTAACGGAACAGATGTTTTGTTCGATATTCCATAGGTGAATCATGGCAGCTCCGACTGGGATTCAAGTTTCAGTTGATTTAGAAGAATACAGTCGCTTTGAGATAGTAGAAGGTAGAGCTACTATCAATGTCTCCATTGTTCTGTCCGGTGGTGGAGACATGCATGGTGAACAAGTTCGGGTTGATTTGATCAAAGCGCGGCGCACTCGCGACGTTTCCATCTACACCAGCACAGTAACTGTTGTCGGGACTACCGATCCAGTTACTATTTCTGCATCGATTTATCTGCCAGACATCGTGGATACACGCACAAACACAACCTTCAGAGATCCACGAACAATAAGTTTGATCAGACGTGGATTGTTCCTTGTTAGGGTGTCTTCAGTTACAGCTCCTTCTGTAATTGGGGTATCTCCTGACTTTCAAATCAATCCAGTTACTGCTCAGCAGCTTAGAAAAAGTTATTTGTTTGGGCTTCCTATGGAGGCCTACTTTATGCGTTCTGTTAAATTCCCACCTACCAATATCACCGGGATTGAGATAGATGAGGTTAGTAATTCACATCCTGTAGGGTTTGCTGCGCTGAGTCTCAATACTACATCTACAGGTGGTCGTAGTTTGAGCTGGAGTGGTGGACCTTCTGTTTCGATTACAGCTGCCGGTCGATACATTCTTAGGGCTGATTGCGGTTCGGAATACATTGTTGTTCTAGTGCGCAATTTGGCAGCTATGCCTGCAGCAGGCCCAATCAAGGATGAGCTTTACGTTACTAAGTCAACAATTACCGACCAGATGCTCCGACGTTGGCTTAATCAAGCATGTGACTGGCTGGAGAACGACAAGATAGCTGGCGTGTATCTAGAACCTACTCGTTTGGTGACCGATCCAGTACTTCCTGGAAACGTAGTACCAGACTGGGATGTTATCGTTAACCCAATCACATTCTATCCCGTGATACCTGCTCGCTGGATTGATATCCAATTCCCGTTTATGAGTGTGCTTTATGTTGACAAATTGTGGGGGCAACTGGCGAATGTGCAAATTGTTGATGTAGCGATGCAGTGGCTTGAGATGGCTGAGAAGAGCGGGTTTGGGCAGTTGGTGCCATTCAATGCCACAATCGCATTCCAATTCATCGGTCTGGTGTGGGTGGAAAGCCTCAGAGGGCGTATTGAATTGCCAAATTTTTGGCACTACACCGCTGTGGCTGGGCTCAGGGAGGTCGATCCCGTTCTGCTTGAGGTGATTGCGAAGAAGGCTGGCATCGATGCTCTTACGGTCGCTGGGCAGGCTTTCCGGGGAGGGTATTCCAGCCAGTCTCTGTCCCGAGACGGTGTAAGCGAGAGCGTTAGTTACACAGCTTCTGCTATTTACGGTATCTATTCAGCAACAATTGAGGAATACAGTAAGTTCCTGAATAGGGAGATCAAGCAACTCAAGGGACGATATCGCGGTTTGAACGTTATTGTAATGTAGCTATTATTGAGGTCTATAATGATAGGTAAACGCAATACCTTAGAAAGTATATGGAGCTATGTTACTAATTTTGGAAACTTAGATACATGTTGGGAGTGGCAACACTAGTGGGCAGACGTCGCAATAAACCGGAAGTAATTTGGACTCGTATTTCTAATTACGGGGACTACCCTAAATGTTGGGAATGGCAAGGTCATGTAGGGGCGGACGGGTATGGTCGTATCACTATTAGCTACACAGAAGAAGTTGTTCATTACGTAGCCTACAGAATCTGTTTTGGTAACTTGCCAAAAAATACTCATTTAATGCAAACATGCGGCAACAAGCTATGCTGCAATCCTGAGCATCTTCAATTAATAGTGGAAACGGAAGTTCAAAAACTATCTATCACAGATCAGCATTGGAGTAGGCTTAACCCCGAAAAGCTGGCTCGAGGACCAAGGCACGGCAGGCGTACTAGCCCAAATAGTACAGCTTGTGGTGAACGAAATGGCAATTCAAAGTTAAGCGATAAGCAAGTTAGAGAGATCTTCATCTTGCGAAGCGCAGGTTGGACTCAGCAACAGCTTGCTACACGTTTTGAGGTTGGACAGCCTTATGTCAGCCGTGTTCTCCGTAGAGTATTACGGAAATTGGCGACTACCATCGAAGCATAGTACTTTTCTGCAGTAAAATCAAGCTATTAACACAGTAGACTCTGATTCTAGAATTAGCTATAATTTTGACCACGATGGCACTTCGAGCTGACAAAGGTCTGGGAATCGACTGGACCCTTCCAATGCATCGCGGGCAGATCGACGATCGAGGCGAGACCCTTATCCATGAGGTGGGGCTCCGTTGCACCTGCAACCAAGAAGACATGTTTGCAGGTGAAACCGAGCATGGCGTGCAGGCCATGCGCAAGCGACGTCGATTTGGCTGCCAGATTTGTGGAGGGTATGGGTACATCTATCGTAATCCTCGTCCACTGATCGGAATGGTAACAGGTATCCGTCAGAACAAAGCTCAGCTCGAGGCTGGCTGGGCTGTACCTGGGGATGCAGTGCTGTCTGTGAAGCCTGAGTATGTGATTTCAGCAGGTGACTTGATTACGTTTACCTGGCCTCAGCCAGTGGCCGATGGGCAAGTGCTAATTCGAGGCGCCGCTTCGACAAATGACAATTTGACACGCAAAACAGGACTTGAAGATAACGAAGATCGTCTTTGGTACAATGCCATTAGTTCTATTTACTGCGAAGATGAAGATGGCCACGAGTATCGGTCAGGTTCAGATTTCGAATTGAATGGAAGCAAAATACTTAAGTGGCTGAATGGCGGTCTTCTGAAAGGCAAGTCCTACGCAATCAAGTATAACGCTTACATGGAATGGGTAGTGTTCATGCCACCGGATATCAGGCGTGACCAAGATCGTGATTTAGGAACAAGAGTTACGATTAGAAAACGTCATGTGGCATTGATCAATACCAATCCTTCTATTTCTCCATTGGACAAAACTCCCTTCTGCGAACGTTTGAAGGGTTGTTAATGATCAAGATAACCATCGATATCAAGTTCGAAGCTAAAGGACTTGTGCAGGATTATGTGGATGCTGCCTACAAAGCCATGGAAGAGCTGATGATGGCAGCTTACCAAGAATGGCAAGATGAGGCAGGCCGAAAGCTCCATACAACTCGTAGGGCGTATAGGGATGCCATTCAACACAAGCTCGTCAGCCCTGGTGAAGTTGAGCTGTCATTGCAGCAGTCAGACGACAAAGACAACTGGATTGCTGGAGCGCTCGAGGCAGGTCACCCAGGATTTTCGATTCGAGATAGGGTGCTAGCAAAAGCCAAGAAGCACACTGAACGTGAGATGAGCGATCGGCAGCGCAGAGCGATGTTCAGCTATCTAGCCAGAGTAGGACGTCTTGGTAAGCCCCCAGTACCGTACACTGACATTCCATTCAGAACAGGTGGGGGTAAGGAACAAGGAAAGCCAAATAAGTTTAGACGTATTTCTCCTAATACTGCACCAGGGACATGGAAACATCCTGGATTTAAGCCTATTGGTGGCGGTGGCCTAGAGAAGCCACTTCGCGATGCTGTGATTGCTTTTGTTGAAAAAGAAGCGCCAGTGATTTTCAACAAGTTATTATCAAAGGTGGCAGTGTGAGTATTCTTCCAGAGCTTATTATCCAACAAACCTTGATTCGAGGTATTCGTCTGTTCAGAGAAGATACTCGCTTCATCGATATGCTATTTAGAAACGTAGATCAGGAAACATTGCAACTTATCCGCAGTTTCATGCGTGACAACTCTATCGAAATTTGTCTTAACTACCCAGAACAAGATTTGAAGATTCCTTCTATTGTCATTCTTTTGAAGAATGAAGCAGAGTCTCAGCCCTTCATTGGGGACCTGCAACAAGGTGGTGTTGACTTTGCCACGCTTGGCCAGCCGTTTCCTGCTGACGGGTTGGATGGGGTTCAGACAGTTGTTGGTGAAGGAACGACAGGACCTATTGCTTACGCATTTCCTTTGCTTCTTGCACCGACACGGGCAATTGGCGGATCAAATAACACGATCGTAGTGGCGGCTGGAGTAATCAATCTGATTGACCCATTTGAAGATGAGTCGTGGGTGGTGGTGATGGAGGGGTCCGCTGCAGGCGACAAGCTCAAGATTGATTCTATTCTTCCTAGTTTGAGGGCAGGGGAAGGCGCTACGATAGAAGTCGAAGGCTTGTTCAGAGCCATTCCAGACGCAACGACGGTATTCAAGATTGTTGGTCCGCCTGACGGTGACGGGGTCACTGGCGAGCCATCTAAGATTTTCGCAGCCACGGACAAGATTGAACGTTTTGGAACCATATTCAAGGCTACTTACCAATTGGACATTCACGGGCCAGATCAAGAAACTACGATTTATATCTACAACATAGTTAAGGCAATCTTTTTTGCAGCTAACAGTCTAATGATCAAGCAAGGGTTCTTGTCATTCATTAGAATGGCAGGAACTGATCTGGCACCTGTTCCAGATTATTATCCGTCTATCATATATAGAAGATCACTTTCATTTGAGTTTGAATACGCTTTTGACGTATTCAAGGCGATTATGGAGCCGTTGGCCAGACACATCCAGGTTGCTTTGTCTGTCCATGATCCTGGTGTAAGTGACGTGGATGGTGTAGAGCGAGAAGTCTCGTTGACTACTATAGACATCTAAAGGAGAAGCCTGATGCCGAGAGAGAAGGTGACAAAGATTGAAGAGCACAGTGAAGAGGCTCCTCTTTCTGTCGTAGCGCCTGTGGTTGTGTCTACGCCAACTACAGAATCTGTTCAGGAATCTGTGGTGGCATTTTCTAAGTGGTTCAAGGTTCGTGGCAAGGAGAGAGGATTCAAGCCGCATTGGGCTACTGGAATGCAGGCGTACACTGACACCAGTGTTCCCCATTCAATGACTGAATGGGACCAAATTTTCCGAGCGTACTAGAGGAGGGCTTCAATGTCCAGAAGTGTTACGTTCAATGGGATAACTCAGTACAGACCAGGTGGTCTGTCTAAGATCAATGCGAATGCCCTCGCTCAGATTGGACTTAGTCCTAATGGGATTATTGGTCTGATCGGTGAATCAGAAGGGGGTGTTCCGAATGTGGTTACTCGGATTGATGATCCAGCACTGGCTACCTCGGCGTTCCGGAGTGGCCCTCTTGCGGATGCTATTCGGGTGGCGTTTGATCCGAGTAGCGATCCGCGAGTTCCGGCTGGCGCTTTCAGAGTACTTGCCGTGCGTGTCAATCAAGGGACTCAGTCTACACTAACGCTATACACAGTTGTGCCTACCACCGTTGGTGGACTGATCTATGATACGGTCACCTCATTTGGTGGCGGTGGCACGATCGTTACGCTAACTACAGGTGGTCTGGTTGCGAGTGCTCATATTGGCAACTATCTTCGAATCGGTACGGAAGAGCGATTGATCACAGCCAACGATGGAGGTGGGGCTGGAGTCGGTACAGTTACAGTGAATGCGGCTTTTGGTGCTTGGCCAGCTGGCACGCCTGTCTACTTTCTTGCACCGCAGTTCACTTACACTAGCAAGGATTACGGTTTGCACACGAACCGTATCCGCCAGGAAGTGGAATCCGGAGTGTCTGCAGGCGTTGCGTGGACTACAGAGCTTGATGCAGACAACCAGGTAAGTGAGGATGTCGGCGGTAAGGGATACATTGATCTAGAGTACATCGGTCAGAATGTCCAAGTTACCCAGGATTCGGGCACTTCTTCTGCTGATGCGAATACCAAGCATCTTGCAGATACAACCAAGAATTGGGTCATTAATGCGTTTACTGGCTACTATGCTTATGTAGGAATTGGTGGTGGCCTAAACGTAGCTAACATTCGAAAGATTGCTAGCAACACTAGTGGGCTCGGAACTAGCGTTATCACGACGACAGAAGATTTTACAAACATCGCTGGTGTTGCTACCGCTCCCGGCGCCAGTTCTCCATATTCGGTCAGAACAGGGGCTATTCTTTCTGGCACTCTTGCGGCTGGCTCCACTTCTACGACAGCCAATCTCGCCGCTTCTATCAGTGTGGCTGTCAATGAGCTTGCTGGGCTAGTTATCGCCATCACTGGTGGTGTGGGTGCTGGGCAGCGTAGAGTCATTGCGAGCAACACAGCCGGTGTTAGTGGTGTTATTACGGTTGTGCAACCGTGGAACACCACGCCCGATGCAACTTCAACGTATACGATTCGCTACATCACCAAGGCGACGGCGACGATCACTGGGGCGGCGGGCGTATCCACAACGTTGACCAGCTCTGTTGCGGTCAATGGAGTAGCTGCAGCTGGTGATTTGAACATTACGTTCACCACAGGTCAGACTATTCAGGACTTGGTTAGCTTGATCAACACTAACGCTAACTACATGGCTTATGTTTCGACTGGTCGTAATCCTCTGGATTTGATCAATAACTTTGACATCGATAGTGGATCTTACGAGGTCGAAATTAGAACAGACAGAAGTCAAGCTGCTGCTCCTCCGTTCCCGGTGTTCAATTACGCAGCAGTAACTGGCACTGGAACTTCTGTAACTCTTGGCGGCAATGGCATTGCCACGTTCAACCACGCAGGTGGGGCTTTCACGCAAGCGATGGTCGGGCAAAGGCTTATTCTGGCTGCTGCAGGAGGTTGGGCTGCAGGCAATAGAGGACAGTGGGAGATTGTTGGCGTCAAGTCAACTACTGCTCTTCATTTCAAGTGTGCTACAGCTGTTGCGGAAGTGGTCGCTGGGGCATACTCGATTGTTGGTCCTGTGTCCATGAAGTGGAACAACCATTTCAGGAAGGACTTGGCTGCTCTGCTTAGCGACATTACGGCAATCAATCAGTATGTGACTGTCGCTAGGGCTGCAGGAGCTAGCTTTGGCGCAGGCACTGGGCTTCCCGAATTCACAGGTAGTGGGCTTGGATCGAAGGCTGTCGTAGGTGATTACTACAAGAGCATGGCAGGTGGAACACGGGGTATTAGCACCAACACGAACTGGCAGAATGCATTCGATCTGCTTCTTCGTGTGCGCAAGACCAGTGTTGTTCCTTGCATGTCGGAAGATCAGGCAACACTGGGCTACAGTTCTACAGCTACACTGGCTTCTGTGGCAGCGCAGCTTGCGGCGCACGTTGCTTTGTGTCGTGGTGTTGAGAAGAACGAATGCGGTGGATATCTTGGTATGAAGGGCACCAAGACTGCGTACATCTCTCAGCTCAATGCGCTTAACGATACAGACGTAGCAGTCACGAGCCAGTACTTCACGTTCTTGGATGCTGCTGGAACGCTGAAGCGCATGGACCCTTGGGCTTCAGCCGTTGCTGCTGCTGGTATGCGTGCTGGCATGCCAGAGGTTGGCGAGCCTCTCACGCACAAGTACATCAAGACGTCCGATCTATACCAGGATGTTAGTTGGGATCCTGCTGCCCGCACGGATGCAAATCTTCTGATTCAGAACGGTGGTTTGTTTGCTGAGTACATTCAGGGTAAAGGCATTCGGTGGGTTCGTGACCTAACTAGCTACATTCAAGACGACAACCTTGCTTACTCTGAAGGTAGCGTTCGAGATGTGGCTCGTTACGTGTCTTACGGTCTTCGCACCTTTCTAGAAGATCGGTTCACAGGAATCAAGGCGCATCCTGCTAATGCATCTAACATCAAGGAGTCCGCAGCGAGTTATCTTGAACTGTGCCGAGGGGATAACATCATTGTTGACTCCACAGATGACAAAGGTAATGTAATTCATGCGTATCACAATCTGAGGGTCACAATCAGTGGTGATATCGCTAGAATTCGAGTGGAGTGCTTCCCAGTGGTTGGGATCAATTTTCAACTAACTGATATTTACCTACAATTGCCTACACAATCCGCATAGTTACAAGTCATGCTTGCTATGAACCTAGAATTGGTGGTAGCCTCCGAAATTAATCAGGAGGCTACCATTATGCGCAAACTGGAAATGATTGGTAGAACATTTGGTGATTGGGAGGTTGTGGAGGAAGTTCAAAAGCGCAATAACAAACGAGCGTTTCTGTGCAGGTGTAGGTGTGGTAAGAAGTTTGTGGTGATGGGTGATAATCTTAGAAATAGGATATCTACTCAGTGTATGTCATGCTCTTCTAAGATTAAAGGTAAGAAGCATGCCACGCACGGAATGACTGATACGAGAATATTCAATTTATGGCATGGGATGTTGGAAAGATGCCGAAACCCGCATCACAATTCTTACAAAAACTACGGGGCAAAAGGCATTAAAGTGTGCACCAGATGGGAGGAAAGTTTTGAGGCTTTCCTGGCAGATATGGGCGAGCCGCCAACCACAAAACATCAATTAGATAGGTACCCAGATCAAAAAGGTAATTACGAGCCTGGTAATGTCAGGTGGGTTACCTCAAAAGAACAAAACAATAATAGATCAAATAATGTTTTGATTACGTTTCAAGGGGAAATCCACTCAATAGCAGAGTGGGCAGAATTGCTGGGTGTCGGAAGTGGGATTTTGTATTGGCGTGTTGCTGCTGGTTGGCCAGTACATAAAGTACTTTCAACACCAATAAATTCACCTACGCAAAAGCGTAAGCCTACGCAGGCTGCGTAGTAAAAAGGATAAAAGGAGAATACCATGGCTATCGCGATTCCGGCTATTGTTGATGCGCAGCTGCTGGCTCTTAAGAACAGCATTAAGCCTGTGTATCATTCCGACACGCACACTTTTTCGTCGGCGTACCCTCCATACGTGTTGGGTAACCGAGCTGCAGACCTGCTAACGCTTCTGACGAATCTAATCGATGCACCTGGACTGCATGTTACAGGAATTCACGTTGCTGCTGATGCGGTCAATGGTGTTACGTCTCCGGTTGCAACCGGCCAGGCGACTGCTGATACGATGGCGGACGAGATGAAGGGTGATTACAATGCCCATCGTATTGTAACGCCTGCTGTCCACGGTGCTGCAGATGGAACGAACATTGTGACGGCTGCTGGTAGTGATGGAACTGAAGGCAGGCTTGTTACTCTGACTAATGATATTCGCACTCAGCTGCTTGCCCACATGGCGCGTGTTGCTAGCTCAACGCACTATGTGGCTGATCCGAACGTGGTGACTGTGGTTGCTTGCACAAATCTTGCTACGGCGATTGTTCTTATCAATCACCTGAAGGCAATCTACAACGCACACATTGCTAATATCAATGGTGTGTCCAGGTCTGCTCTTGCGGACATCGGTGCTTACACTGGTGTGAATTACTTGATTGGCGCCAAGGTTACGTTTGAGGGTAATATCACTGCAGCGCTTGCAGGCGTTACAGCGACGGTGATGGCGAACACGACTGGTGTTCTTACTTTCCGAGCTAACTCATTGTCGGTGCCTGCAGTTACTGGCGATCACTACACGATTGAGTTTGCTGGTGTGGATGCAGACATTGCCGTGCTCAATCAGGGCAAGCCTACTGGGAGTGGTGGTTCGAATCCGTACAGTTCAGGTCCCAGCTTGATCAATGCAATCACGAAGCTCATCGTTCAGCTGGGTGGTGCGCTTCCGACATATCTGACGCGAGTCACGGATGGTGTGACCAAGAAGACTCTGTTCGATCCTGCTGAAGCATTCGGCATTGGTTCGCCACACGCAGGTGCAGGTTCGACGGGCCATGGTGGAGCCATGCAGATTGCCGATGCGCTGCAGGTGGTGCGGGATACTGTGGCGCTGTACACGAAGCCTGCGTAGGGTTGAAAGTAAGCGTAACTGATAAAGAAATCCGAGTCTTGACTCTGATTCTAGACTCAGTTAGGCTCGTAGTAGCTCCTGTTGTCCACCAGGCACAGGAATAGCTCCCCGAGGGTAACCTCGGGGGGCACTTACATACCAGCGGCGCACTCTGGATCTAACCAGAGCCCACGGTTGACCTTCGGTGCGCCCTTTTCGACATACAAGAATAAACATTTGAATAGCAACTAAGAGAGTATTGTACTCTCTTTGAAAAGGAGAATTACAGTGCCTGACGTTTCAAATGTGGGTGTTCCTCAAGTATTCAGTGGACCGCGAGCACGTTTCAAGATTGATGGCGTGACTATTGGTTACGCAGGTGGTGTTAGTGGGGAAGAGGTAATTGATTACGAGCCGGTTGATGTTATCGATCTGCTCGAAGTGAAGGAACACGTTCCTGTTTCCTACAAAGCTACTCTCAATTCGCAGATCTTTCGTGTGATTGGGAATTCGCTCAAGGCTCAGGGAATCTTTCCGACTCCTTCCAAGATCATCAATTCGGTGGCAATGACTGCTGCCATTGAGGACGCGGAAATCACTCACAAGACAATCGCTATGTTCACCGGAGTTCGAACTGCTGGACATACGTTTGACGTTACCGCTCGCGGATTGGTAAGTGAGAACGTGTCGTTTGTGGCCATCAGAGTTGCCGATGAAAGTGAGTCTGGACTCGCATAGAAACAAGGGGTTGACAGGACTGTTGGCTTGGCTCATATTGTCTGGAACTTCCCAATTGGAGAGTTCTATGGCCAAGGTAGGTAAGCAGTCCAAAGCAGGTGAAGCACCTCTGTGTGCTTGTGGGTGTGGGAAAGCAGTTGCTTGGAGATATGGCAAAGGTTGGAGAAAGTGGGCGCAAGGTCACCACATACGAATCAAGAATCCAAACAATGGTGACCACGTACGTGGAGATGCAAATCCAATGAGAAATCCAGAAATAGCAGCCAAGATATCTGGGGAAAATCATTGGAGGCATCGTCCAGAGTATGCTGAACGAGCTGCGGAGTATATGGAAGAACAGCGAGTAAGAATGTCTGGAAGTAGTAATCCTGGTTGGAAAGGTGGTCGAACTGTTAGTTCCAAAGGATATGTCAGTATTCGTAGAAATGGAAAG
>Ga0315295_10002468_pt1 | contig 15670 bp, 5 predicted proteins | sample YL17G14_0_MG_FD_204453 | JGI IMG/M metagenome (GOLD analysis project Ga0315295, IMG submission 204453) | Sediment microbial communities from Yellowstone Lake, YNP, Wyoming, USA - YL17G14_0 | ecosystem: Environmental > Aquatic > Freshwater > Lake > Sediment | place: USA: Wyoming | collected...
GGTTCGCGATGGATATCGAGAAGAAGGCGACATAGGTGGTCTCGTTGACGTACTCGGTCTTGTTCGCGTCGGAGATGAAGACATTGAAGGCCGCCTCACGGCTCGATGTCGTCCTTGAACTTTCCGCTTTGACGTTTGACGAGGGTTGTACGATCATTGCGGTCAAGCAGAGCAGGCCGATCAAGACGCCCAATATGAATAATCTCGTCTCATTCCTCATGTGCCGCACCCCGGCTTGTTAATTTTTAGAATTGATATATATCGGTCGGGCTTCAAAATTGGGTTGATGATATATATAATTAACTAAGAAAGTATTAAATCGAGGATTTGATCGCTTTAAGAAAATCGACCATCCCGGTCCTTTGATGCTAGGCCTTAACGCTTCTCAGATATTTCATGTACATGTCCCTAACCTTCACTATGGAATCCATCAGGACGAACTCGTTCGGCGAATGCCAGTCCTGGGCCGCGGGACCATAGACGATGGTGGGCATGATCTTTCCGAAAAGGTTGAAGTCCCCGACGGATTCCCCGTAGACGATGTTGTCCTCCGTGGACCCCGTGACCTCCCTTTGCATGAAGATGAACGCCTTTACAAGCTCGGTCCTCTCGGTGATGTACGGCTCAAGGAACGGCGTGGGCCTTTTCATCCACGAGAACTTGAGCTTCGATTGGATCTCCAACGATCTCAGGGCCTTCACGAAATCGTCCATCACGAGCTCCTGCGTCTCTCCCGGAACGACGTGCCTGTCCACCCGTATCACGCATTTATCCGGTACCGACAGGCTGTCCGCCCCACCGGTGACCTTTAGGACGCAGATGGAGCCGCGTCCGAGGAGCTCATGCTGCCGGGGCTTTATCCTGTTCAGGTTCGTGACCACCCGCGCCGCGTCCTCGATGGCATTGACCCCCAGGTGAGGTCTTGCCCCATGGGCCGCCTTCCCCAGCACCGTGATATCGACGACGTAGCGCCCCCTGCATCCTAGCATGATCCTCTCATTGGTGGGTTCCGTCATCAGGCACAGGTCCCCTTTGACCAGGCCTTCCTTGATCAGGGTATAGGCCCCGAAGGAGTTACCTTCCTCGTCGGAACTGGCCGTAAATGTCAGGTTCAGCCCCTTTTCCTTGGAGCATCTCTCGAAGATGTCCAACAGGACAGCGAGCCCGGCCTTCATGTCACCGGCGCCTAGGCCAAAGAGCTTGTTCCCTTCGATGTGGGGTTCCAGCGGGTCCGTGGACCATCCCTCGGCGACATCAACGGTATCAAGGTGCCCATTGAGGACAATCGTCGGCCCGTTCTTCCTGTTACCCCTGTGGTACGCGACCATCGAAGGGCCGCAGCCCTCGACCTGGACGACCTTGATATCGTCCGCATGCCCCTCCAACCGGCCCTTGACGAAGTCGCAGATCTTGCGTTCCTTGCCGGATGGGCTTGGTATCGAGACCAAGGACTTGGTCAACTCGATGACCGGGTCGAGCTTCATCGTTTCCTTATATGGCGAAGCATCGTTAAAACCCTATGCTTGCTGAGCGAATAGAAAAGGAAAAGGACCAGGCCCCACGGATGTCCGAGGGCCTGCTCATTCTATGTCCACGGCGATGATGGCATTGTCAATATTTATGGCGTTCACGTTCCAGAACTTGACTGTCACGATACGCCCGGTGGTCGTGATATTATAGTCACCGGCCCCGGCGCCGATCTTTTCGGTCATGCCCGTGACGTTCTTGGCGAGGGCATTCTGGTAATACTCCATCCAGACGCTCGTAAAGTCCGTCGTCACATTCATTGTCAGGTTCCTCAGTGTTGGATAAACATCCCTCGTGAGATCGTTCGTGTCGACGCTGTTAAGGGTCGTCCTGACATTGAGGTCCTGTGTCCCGGACAATTGTTTTTGGTCACCTAGGAGGGCGACCTGGACCATCGAGATGGTCACATTCCCGAGCAGGTCCTTTTCGGCCTTGAAATGGGGCTGGACCTTCAGGACCGCATCGTAGGTGGTCCTACCGCCTGCGGTGCTCTTCACCTGGGCCACGATCACGGCCCCATATTGATACACGTATACTTGCTTCTGGAAATATTGGGTTTGCGATCTATATGAGATATTGCCTCGGGCTTGGGCGAAGGTCTCGTCGATGGAATTACTGTTGAACATCGTTATCGTATCTTGGTATGGGTTGACGCTGAGGAGGCCCGAGGTGGTCCCCATGCCGAAGACGGGGCCGCCGGAGCGACCAAGTGTCACCCTGGAGGTCACCGAGATGCCTTGGTTCTGCCCACTGTTGATGATCTGGTCGTCGATCTTCTCCTTTATGTCCAGGAACTGGGACAGAACGAGCTTGGAATGGTCGGCCTCGGCGTCCTTTGTCCAGGTCGGGATGTAGACTGCATAGATCAAGGAAATGAAGCTCGATATGATCATGATTATCATCATTGCTGTGATAGCGCCCGAGACACCGTCCTCGTCCCCTTCGAACACCTTCTTGAACATGTGGCCCATTATAATCCCTTCCTGTCGTCCTGCTAGCCTCATTTGAGGGTGATCTCTATCGTCCCAGTATATAGGACCACCTTATTGACCTTTTTAATTGATACCAATACCTTATCCCCAATTATAGATGATGTATAGTCGGTTCCAAGATTATATCCGAGCCCCTTGAGCCTCTCCTCATAGAACGTTTTATAGGTCTTCGCATATCCAAGGGTGGACGTCATGTTGATGGTCACGTTCACCCCCGTGGCCCAGTTACCTCCTTCATAGGTGGCCACCAAGCCGTTCAGTGCCCTGGTCTGGACAGTGACCGATTTGCTCCCGCTGATGCTGGTGGCCTGGCCAAAGAGGCTTATGGTCGAGAAGTACAGCGTCCTGTTGCCGGTATCGTTCACGAGGTTGAACTCCGGGCCCGCGACCATGACGCCGTCCTTGACCTGTACCTTCAGGACCGCGCCATTGGAATAGATGAACCGCATGCTCGCGCCATTCGCATACTCCTGGTTCTTTGGGACGAAGTAGACCGCACCCTGGCACGCGCCATAGACCTCATACGGGTTCAATTCGTTCGTGAGATTGAACCTTTCGCTGGAGGGGTCCACCGTCAGCACACCAGGGAACGTGGTCCCGCTCACACCGAGCCAGTTGTTCGTCGGGTCCGGCTTCAAGGTTATGGGCGAGCTCATCGTAAGGGGCTGGTCGCCCGACACGATCTGTGTCTGAATGTTCTTCTTCAGGACCGTGAGGTCGTTGGCCACCTGATGCATGTGGTTCGTCTCGGCAATATCGACCCAGGCAGGGACGACGATTGTGTATACCCCAGTGAACACGAGCGTGAGGGTCGCTATTACAAGGGTCGCTGTGACCGCCCCGGAGATGCCTTCATCGTCCCTGCTGAATCCTCGAAGATGCTTCATCCGACACCACCAAACATTATGTATCGATTTAAACCTTTCTTGGTCCTCCCCTCTGTGACCTACCGTCATCCCCTTTTAGGGCCTAGGCCTCCTCCTCGTCTTTCCAAGTGGTCATCTCGGTTGCATGCGTCCCCTCTACCGATTTATCCTGTGCATGGTGACCACCCGAACATCCTTCGTCATGGACCATGCTCGGTCCATCGCCATCTTGGACCGGCCCGCCCTGCGGCAGCCTCGGGAGAGGCGCCGATGATGTCGTGGTGTTCCCGCGGACGATCACATCATCGATCGCCAGGCCCTTGAAGGTCGTGAGCCTGTCATAATGCGTCGGATCGAGGTTCGTCACCACCCTGAACCTTATCTTGACGACGCTGCCGGACCATCCCGTGATGTTCACGTTCAGCCTCCATAATGTGTCCCCCTTGACCCAGACCGGTGTGTTGGAGTCGATGCCACTGTCCTGGATGCCCGTATAGGCTTGCTTGCCGTCCGGCGATTTACCATCGATCGACCAATACCCTGAGACGCCCCACGAGGACCTGACGCCCAGGTTGACCGGCCTCCATGTGACCCCGCCGTCCGAGGATATCTCGGTGCGGAAACCGTCCGGAGGCCTGCCCGCTGCGTTGTCCAGGTTGAACTTGAAGTACGCGGACAGGTAGGCGTCCTTGGCGTTCAACAGGCTTATGGACTTCGTGATGAGGGAATTGTCGATACCGCTCTTGAGGTCGTCGGCCGCCGTTGGGTTATGGTTCCACCACATATGGGTCCCGCTGTGGGGCTGCAGGAACGGCGAGTCGATTCCACTGCGCCACTGGTAGTACTGCCACTGGTCGTCAACGGACGCCGTTATCGCCACCGTATCGGACCTGGTGGCCTTCACCATCACATCGTCCAACCACCAGCCGCCTCCGTTCCCGTAGCCCCAATAGAATAGCGAGAAACGGACCCTGACGTAGGGCGTGGAGGCGCTTATGAACCGTGACAGGTCGACCTCATCGAAGGTCCATTCGAAGGTCTGTCCCGCGCTCCTTCCGTTGTAGGCGAATTGCATCCTGAGGCCGGCATCGTCCTTGACCGTCTTATCGAGCCGGAGGTTGCCTGTGTAGGACTTGACAGGTATCACATAGTAGTATTTGAATCCGGTGGTCGCCTGGCTTGAGTTGCCGACCAGGATCACACCGCCGTTCTCCGCGGTCAACAGGTCGTACTTGTGCCAGAAGGAGAGCTTGGCCGTCTTGTAGTTCGCCAGATTGACAGAATCGGTCGTGATGTTGTTCGCCACCAGGTTGTGCTTGGAACCCAGTGGAAGTCCGGAATTGAATATCTGGAAGTTGACAGATGAGACGTTCAGGGCCCCAGCATTGATCGTCACGCTGATCCTGCATTTGGTGCAGGTCACTGATGGCACGGTCCAGTTGTACTGCCAGCAATTTGCTTTTGGATCGAAGGACGCCTTGTCCGAGGTCCAGTCATAGGCCGAGTTCTTCACGGTCACTGGATTTATCTTTGTGAATGTACCGGTGCCCGGGTCGAACTGGATCACAGGGCTGCTGCATTGCGCGACTGTGAAACCGGCCCCGCAGAAATAGGTTATGTTCCTGTAGATCCCCTGGGCCCATTTGTCAGTGCCGACCGGATTGTACAATGTCAGGATCTTGTTCCCGTTCCCGGTCGTCGGGGCGGATGTACGGCTACCGTCCCTACTCCCTGTCATTGACTGGTCCCCGGTCATGGATCGGCTTCCTCCGGCACCAATGATCTCCCCGATCACCTTCAATATGCTATTGATCGATTCTGCGGTCGTGGCGTGGAAGTAAAGCCCTCCGTTGGATACCTCCGCTATGTCATAGAGCAGTTCCGACTTCAATTGGGGTTCGGCCCCGACACCGATCATATAGATCGGGATACCGCTCTGCCTCGAGTCGTCCATCATCTGGGTGATGTCCGGTGCCCCGCCATAGTTCTGAAGGGATGTGATGACGATGAGGGCGGGGTATATGCCTGGCGTGCTCCAACTGTTCTTGAGATCGGTGGTGCCCATCCTTATGCACCCTTTGACGTCGACACCGCCAGCGTTGTCGAAGTATCCCTTGGTGTAGTTCAGGTACTTCGTAACGTTCTCGAACGGATAGAACTCGAAAGTGTTGCCCGGCCACTCATTGGCGTACAGGTTCGTTGTGGACCCCTCTATCTTGTAGACGGTCACCTCATCGGCCTGACTAAAGGTGTTCTTCGTCATGTTCAAGGCTGCCCTGAGCCTGATATAGTTGGGATCAAGGTTCTTGATCGAAGCAGAATCCTCGATGCAGAAGCCCACCCTCAGCTTAAGGGTGAAGTTGCCAGTATCGGCGGGCTCACTTGCCTTGAAGGATGAGGGCAGGGTGTGGCCCTCATCGTATAACTGCTTCCAGTTCCCGGTCATACTGCTCCATGTATCCACGACATTGGTGTTGATCGGCCTGAGCGTGTCGAAGTACTCTATCGGGGCCTCACCATTGATGCGAAGGAGCGTCGCCTCGTGCGTCCAGTTCGTCGGCCCATTCTCCATGTCATCGTAGAAGAAGAACACCTCGATGCTCCTTGTGATGTTGTTGTTCTTCTTCATTATCTCGCCTGTGGTAGAGCGCGGGTCGTTAGTGACCGGGATGTTCTTGTCCGGGTCGACCTTGACCGTGATCGGTCTTGTTCCGGTGAAGAGCGGGGACCAGATGACCTCGGCGAGCTCGCTGCCAAGGACCACCTGACCGCTCGGGTCGACGGTCGAACCTGGGATGTAGATGCTCGCGGAGTTTATCACAGTCGTGCCATCGAGGAACCTCACGATGGCGCCCGCCGGGGTGTTGCCCACGTTCCATACCTTGACCTGCAGGATATATGAAGCGCCAAGGACAGGTTTGACCGCATCGAATGGCTGTGGTGCCCCGTTGTCCCTTGCGAAGTACAGGTCATCCTGGGTCACACGCAGCTCGATCCTGCTGTCGCTCTCGTTGAACCAGTGGAATATCATGTAGGCCAGTTCCTCGCGGTCCTGTATGTCCGTGATGAACGAGTACTCGAAGCCCATGACGACGACCTTGTAGTTCACGCCCGTTGTGTTCTGGTAGGATGTGGCGAAGTTCTGCGCTCCGGAGTCCAAGAACAGCCTCTGGGCCCCGGGCCTCGGCGCCAGAACATCGGCCTCGTTGCTGCCGAAGGTCCTCGCGGCCGGATACCTCATGCCATGCGTGATGTTGTCGTTCACGCCTATGAGCGTCGTGGGCGTCGGTTTGTTCGCGGTCACGCCCTGGATGCCCAGCAGGTTCCTCCTGAAGGATACGTTGTTCATAACACCGGTATCCGCAAGGAAGTTCTGGCCTATGACCCAGATGTTGCCTTGATAGCCCGTGAGGTATGTCTGGATGTTCGTCTGGTCCGTCGATGTGAACGTGGTCCCCACCGTGGACTCGTTGCCGAAGCACCAGATGACATTGTTGTACTTCGTCAGGTTGTCAAGGTTCGGGCCATTGTTCCCCGCGGCGGTGACTGGATATATTTTGTACTTGTAGTGTAGCATGTTCATGATGTTTATGGCCGCGGTGGTCGTGTTCTTGGGAAGGGCCCCTCCCACCTGGTCATCATCGACGATCAGCGTTATGGAATCGACCATCACCTTCGTCGACAGCAGGTCGCTCACGAACTCGTTATTGGTCTTGTCGATCTCCTGAATGACATTGTTCGGGTCCACCACGACCATTATCTGATGCGTTCCAATCTTGTCGGGGAGCCAGTACTTCACGGTCAGATTCTGGCCGCCCATGGCCGTGATGTTCACGGACATCGGGTTGTCGTAGACGGGCCTTGTGCCCGCCCGGTCCTTGACGTTCGGGGATATGGTGGTCTCTATCCCCATGTATAAGTCCTTGAAGACGACCTTGACGTTCTTCTGAGTGTGCACTCCATTATTGCGTATGGTCGCTTTTATCGCGACCTCCTCTTTGTAATGCGGGCTCGTAGGTGTGATGGTGACCTCGGAGACCGCCAGGTCATCGCCGTTGAAGAAGACGGTTATATTAAACCATATCAGCATCTTGTACGCCAGGATGGACCGCTCGGCCATGGACTTGATGTGCGCGAACTCGAAGGCAAAGAAGGCCATCTTATATGTTTTATTATACAATAATGAGATATTCTGGTTGGTCGCATTGTTCATCGCCGCAATAGAGTTAACATCGGGCGTTATGAGGTCTGGTGTCGCCGTCAGGTTCGCCGGCACGCTCGTGTTGAAGTCCAGTCCCTTGGTCACGGGGCATGCCCCATTGCCCTTGATGTCCACTCCGAGCTTGACATCCAAGTTCTGCGCGTTCACATGCAGATAGTTCTTCAGGAAGGTCTTGCCGTTCGCGGTGCTCCATAGGTCGTTCGCGACATCCTGGCCTATGACCCAAAGGGAGCCGTTGTTATCCATGTAGTTCTTGAGGTTCACGATGTCCGCGGTGGCACCGGTGGTCGTGAGGGTGTTCGTGGATTCGTAACCAGTCTCCCAAATGACCAGGTCATAGTTGCTAAGGACGATCCCGGTCCCGCTGTATTGGGGGCCGTCCCCCGCCGAGACCGCTACTATATCGTACGGGATGGCAATGCTCCTCAGGGCCTCCTTCATATAAGTGATCGTGTTCCTCGGGCTCGACTTTCCTACGTTCGTGTCATCCACGAGGAGTATCCTGGGCATGACGTTGACATCCATGAGGCCCCAGTTGTTGTTCGGGTCGGCCTTCACGTCCTCGCCCGATGGCAGGACGTTCTCTATATGGACCCACAGATGGTGCTGGCCCCCCTTCGGAGGTATCCATATGTAGCCCATGTCGATGCTATGGACGTATGTGACATTGCCAACATAGTTCGTTGTGCCCAGGGTCGTGTTCGTGCCCTGGAAGACATCCCCCCATCTAAGGGTGAAGCCCGTGGCCTGGATTTTGGCTATATTGGCGATGGTGACCTTCAGGCCCACCGGGATCTTGCTTATCGGGGTCTCGTTGTTTATGGTGAACTTGGTGACCAGCAGGTCCGGCTTGGTGAAGTCCAGGTTCACACCTAGGCCAACGTTCAGTTTGGCGCTTATGTAATTGTTCGCCAGGTTGATCTCGTTTGACTTCGGCACGACCTTTGCGGATATGACATGCCGGCCCAGGTATGTGGTGGTCCAGTCCAGGGTCACCGTCTTCTGGTATGGGGATACGCCGAACTTCTTCAGCAGGAGGACACTGTTATTGATGCCTATCAGGGCGGTGTCGTCGTAGAACCTGACCTCAATGTTCGTCACATCGACGGCCCCGAAGTTCACTAACAGGGCGGAGATGTTGAGGGGGTCCCCACCATTGGGCTGGCCATTAGAGAACTTGAGGGTACCCTGCTGGAAGCCCACATCTGGGAACGCCTTGGTCTCGTTCCCGCTTATTAAGAGCTGGTCAAAGAGGATTATATTCTTCTGAGTATCGGTGATCCGGACATGTAGGTCCATGCCGAGGGTCGTAGCCATGGTCTTATCGGATGTGATGTCCTTGCGCCACTCCTCTCCGATTTTCCATTTCGGATGATTGCCTGTAAAACCGTCCGATATCATATAGTTATGACCTACGGACTGTCCGACATCAACGGATATCGTAGTCCATGCGTTGTTGAGGTCGCGGCCACCCATATGGGTCACGGCCAGGTCGTTCCCGTCAATCCTTGCCCCGAAGTCCACGTTCTTCGTGGGCGGGGGTGCACGGACGTTGACGATCTGGGCAGCTAAGGCCCCCACGACGACAATGACAACGCTGACGAGAAGGATGTCCCCGAGTATCTCAGAGACACCCCCCTCGTTCTTCTGGAACCCTCTTCCCTTCCTCAGGAAGCGCTTCAAGATTTTCAACATGTTTTTACCTCCTGATCTTTTCATCACTTACCTAGTTCCGTTGTCGCCTGAACATCTGCCAGTCCCGCTCCGACTATATCTGAACTGGTCATCCCATTACCACCGTAGAACGGCCCGACCTGGGTGCCCTGGTTCGAAATCGGGGGCATCGGGCATCCGGACAGGGTCGTGTTGCCACGAACGATCACATCATCTATTGCCAGCCCTTTGAACACGGTGGCCGCCTTGTAGTGCGTCGGGTTCAGGTTCGTGACCACACGGAACCTGATCTTCACGACCTGCCCGGCCCAGCCCGTCAGGTTCGTGTTGAGCCTCCACAGGCTCCCGGCCTCGACCCAGACCGGCGTCGCCGAATTCGCGCCGCCGTCCTGGATGCCGGTGTAGGCCTGCTTCCCGTCCGGCGATTTTCCATCCACGGCCCAGTTACCGGACACTCCCCAGGACGACCTCACACCGAGGTTGACGGGGCTCCATGTCACGCCATTGTCCCCAGAGACCTCGACCCTGAAGCCATCCGGCGGCCTGCCCGCGGCGTCATTGAAGTTGAACATGAAGTACGCCGACAGATGGGCATCGGCCGCATGTGTCAGGTCGATGGACTTGGTGTACAGGCTGTTGTCCATGCCGCTCTTCGTGTCATTGCCCGCGGTGGGGTTGTGGTTCCACCACATGTGCGTCCCGCTGTGGGGCTGCAGTGCGGCCGGTGCGCTCGGCCACTGGTAGTATTGCCACTGGTCCCACATGGTGTTGGTTATGGCCGTGGTCTCGGCCCGCTGGACCTTGACCTTGACATCGTCGAGCCACCAGCTGCCTCCGTTACCATAGCCCCATGTGTAGAACGAGAACCGGACCTTGACCCAGGGCCTGGCAGGATTGATGAACGGTGTCAGGTCGAGCTGCTGGAACTCCCAGTCGAAGGTGCCGCCGCCTGACCTGCCGTTCCATGCCCAGCGTATGAGGTTCGCGTAATTGTCATAGACGGTCTTGTCGAGCCTGAGGTTGCCGGTATAGGGCTGTGCGGGCTGCGCGTACTGGTACTTGTATGGTCCGCCCTGGAGTATAGAAGTGCCGACCTGGACGACGCCGCCGTTCTCAGTGTACAGCAGGTCGTATCTCTGCCAGAACTGCAGGGTCGCCTTCTGGTAGTTCGCCAGCTGGAACTCCTGGGTGGTCAGGTTGTAGATATCGGCCCCTTGGGCGGAGCCGAAGGTCACGCCCATCTTGAATATCTGGAAGTTGCCGCTGTCGGATGTGGAAATGCCGCCGTCGTTCACGGATATCCTGATCTGGACGGCGTTGGACACAATCTCTGGCACGGTCCAGTTGTAGTTGTAGACGCGGTCGCACGGGTTGCCGACCGTGCAGACATTCCTAGTGACGACATTGATCTGGCCATCGTAGTAGTTCCAGTTCCCGCTGTTCGGATTGGACGGGAACCAGCCGGTCGAGCCCTGGAGGCCCCGGGCAACCCCGGAGTACCAGTTGAAGTCGTCCGGGTTGTTGTTCAAATCCGGTATGTCCGGGAATGTCAGCTGCGTGCCGACTCCGACGGCTATGTTCTGCCAGCCAGCGCCGTTGATGTTGATCTGTATGGTGGCCGCGGCACAGTTGGCTTGCGAGACCGTGCTGAGCCGGCAGGACCAGGTGATGTTCCTGTAGACGCCCTGGCCCCAGGCCTCACCGCCCTGCGGGTTCAGGATTTGCAGCCTGTTCACAGCGCGGCTGCCCGTGTCCCTGCTGCCGGTGCCGTAGTCCGGTCCGGTATCGCCGCCGGTGTTCGTATTGTCCTCTGCGGGCAGGGACCTGCTCGCGCCGTTACCGATGTCCGAGGCGATGCGCGTGAAGACATTGTTCAGGACATTGGCGTTGGCGGCATAGTAGTACTTACCGCCGTTGGAGACCTCGGCCACATCGAACAGTTGCTCAGCGACGACCCCGTTGCTCAGTCCAATGGTGTAAATGGGCACCTTGCTGCCCCTGGCCGTGGGCATGTAGTTCGCGAACCCAATGCCTGTGTTGCTCTGACCGTCGGTCAGTGCGATGAGCACGGGGTACTCGTTGGGCGTGCCCCAGGCGTTCATGTCGTTGAGGGCCTGCACCATGCAAGCGAAGAAGGGCGTGTTACCGTTGGAAGCGAAGTAGCGGTGGCCGTTGTGGATGTTCCCGAAGCCGGCCGTGTCGTTGAGGTACAGCTCCGTGGTGTTATAGAACGGATAGCTATCGTAGTTGCCACCGTCGCCGAAGACCTTCTCGAGGTTCCAGTTGGCTTGGGCGACGAAGGTCGTGAACCTGTATACCGCGACCTGGTCTCCGCTGCGCGTCAGGACCTTCTTGACGAAGTTTCTCGCGGCCACCAGCCTCAGGTCGTTCGCGTCGTTCCATTGCATGGAACCCGAGTCGTCGATGCACATAGCGACCTTGAGGTTGGGGGCGCTGCTGAGGTTGGTGTCGAGCGGCTCCTTCATCTTGTAGGACGATGGCTGGGTGTGGCCGTCGGTGAGCATCTTGGACCAGTTGTTGGTGTTGCCCGCGGACCAGTCGAAGTCGCTTATGACATTGGTATCGACGGGCCTGAGCCTGTCGAAGTATTCGATCGGCTGCTCGCCGTTGATGTGCAGTATGGTGGCATCATGGACCCAGTTCGTCGTTCCGCTCTCCATGTCGTCGTAGAAGAAGCTGATCTCGATATTGCGGCTCACGTTGTTGTTGAACTTGTAAACCTCACCGGTCGTGTCCCTCGGGTTGCTTGAGATCGGTATGTTCTTGTCCGGGTCGATCTTGACCGTGATGGGCCTCGAGCCTGCGAACAGCGGTGTCCATATGACCTCGGCGATGCCTGTGCCTGGGATGATCTTGCCATTGCTGTCCCAGGTCGTCGCGGCCACGTACACGTTCACCGAGTTTATAACGGTCGTGCCGTCCACGAACCGCACGACTGCACCGCCAGGGGTGCCACCCATGTTCCATATCTTGGCCTGCAGGATGTAGGACGAGCCCAACACTGGATGCAGGTTGGCGAACGGTATGGCAGGACCGTTGTCCTGACCGAAGAACATGTCCTCGGTCGTCACCTTGAGCTCTATCCTATTATCGACCTGCCCGAACCATCGCATGACCTGGTACATGAGCTCCCGTTGATTGTTGGCCGTGTTTATGAACGAGTACTCGAAGCCCAAGGTCACGGCCTTGTAGTTCACACCTGTGGTGTTGGAGTAGGCGATGGCATAGGAATTGCCCGCGGCGTTCGTGAAGATGGTCTCCGCGGTCTTATATGGTGTGATCCTGAAGGCGGTGTCCCCGAAGGTCGCTGTGGTCGGATAGCGCATGCCATGAGTGATATTATTGTTCTTTATACCGTACAATGGGTTAGGTATACAAGTCACACATGGCGTACCCGTGTTCAATCCCATGATGTTCCTTCGGAAGGTCAGGTTGCTCCAGAAGTTGTTGTCGGTGAGCAGCCCCTGGCCGATCACGAACAGCTTGCTGTCATCGTAGCTCACTAGGTATGTTGACAGGTTGGTGGTGTCCTCTTTCTTGATGGTGTTCGCGGCCTGGTTCCCAAGCACCCATATGATGGTGTTGTACTTGCTCAGCGTGTCGACGCCCGGGCCGTTCAAGCTCGATGCCGCGTTCACCGTGAAGACCTCGTACTTGTAGCCGAGGAATGTCAGGGAGTCCGTGACGCCCTTGGTCGTGTTCGTCGCCCCAGCTGCGCTCTGATCGTCGTCCACGACGAGCGTTATGGAATCTACGAACACGTTCGTGGGGTTCAGCTCGCTGACGTACTCATTGTTGTCCTTGTTCCATTCACTGATGACATCGTAGGGGTCGACAACGACCTTGATGTAGTGCGAACCGATCTTGTCAGGCGTCCAGTACTTGTAAGTAACGTTCATGCCGCCCTTGCCCTTGATGTTGAAGGTCATGGGGTTGTTCGTGTCTGGCGAGTCCTTCAGCGGGTTGGGCGCCCTCTTGGGGTCCGACACGGCGACGGGGTCCATGACCTTCTCGACGCCGTTGAAGACATCCTTGAAGACCACCTTCACGCCCGTCAGGTCGGTCAGGCCATTGCTGCGTATGGTCGCTTTTATGAGGACCTCCTGCTTGTAGTGCGGGCTCGGGGGCGTGATGGTGACCTCGGAGATGGCCAGGTCGTTGCCCTGCAGGTGGACAGTCGCGTTGAACCAGGTCATTATCTCATAGGCCAGGATGGCCCTGTCGCTCGAGGATTGGATCTGCGCGAACTCGAAGGCAAAGAACGCCACCCTGAAAGACTTGCCTCCTCCTCTCAACGATACGTTCGTTAGCAACGATATGTTCTTGTGTGTCGCATTGTCCATGGCCGAGATGGCTCCATTAAAAGTAAGTAAGTCCGCGGTGTTCGGCAGGCCGGGTGGGACCTGTGTCTTGACGGTCAGGCCCTTGGTGACCGGGCATGCACCGTTGCCCAGGATGGGGTTCGTTATACCGATATCGAGGGTCGAGGCGGCTGTCACGCGCAGGTAGTTCGTTAGGAAGCTGTTGCCGGGTATGCCGCCGCCCTTCAGGTCGTTCACTACGTCCTGGCCGATCAGCCATAGCGATCCATTGTTGTCCAGGTACTGCTTCAGATTGCCGATATCGTTCGTTGGGCCGCTGGTCGTGAGCGTGTTCACGCTCTCATAACCGACCTCCCATATGACCACATCGTACTTGTTCAGTGTGATGCCGTTGCCGCTGTACTGTGGCCCGTCACCACCGGTGACCACCACGACATCCGGGCTGAGGCCTATGAACCCTAGGGACTCGCGCATGGCCGTGACCGTATCCTTCGAAGAACCCTTGCCGGCCCTGGCATCGTTGACCAGTAGGACGGTCGGCTGGACCTCGACCTGCTGGCTCATGTAGTCCCTGTCGATGTCCGGGTTGGAATCGGCCATGGGGTCCTCGCCGGAGGGTAGGACATTGACGATCAGGACCCAGAACAGGTGGGACCCGCCCTTCGCGGGGGTCCATTCGTACTTGACATAAACATCTTTCACGTATGTTACATTCCCTAGATACGTGGTCGTGTTGAGCGTCGTGTTCTTCCCCTCGAACAGATCGCCCCATCTCAGCTGGAAGCCAGTGGCAGTTATCCTGGCCGTGTTGCCGATCTGGGCCGTTACCACGACGGTCTCCTTGCTCTTGGGCGAATCCTTACTGAAAGTGAGGGTTTTCACGATAAGGTTCGGCTTTATGAAGTCGGGGTTGATACCAGCCCCGACCACGAGGTCCCTGCTCAGATAGTTGTTCGCAAGGTTGGTCTCGTTGAGCTTGGGAACGACGGTCACGGAGATGATATGCTTGCCGATGTAGGTCGTCCTCCACTGGATGGTGACCGTCTTGTTGTTGAACGGAAGTCCGGTCCTGTTCAACTTAATGAGGGTGTTGTTGGCGCCTATGAACGCGGTCCCGTCGAAGAAGCGGACGTTGATGTTGCTCACGTTCACCGGCCCATAGTTCACGACCTTGACGGAGACCGTGATGAAGACATTGTTGTCGGGATTGTTGTTCGAGAAGGCCATGGATGTCTTGTCGAGACCTATGTCCGGGAACAGGGCCGTGCTGCCCCCTTTCCTCAGGATCTGGTCCAATATGATGGTGTTCCCCCTAGTGTCTATGACCTGGACGAACACATCCTGTTTCAAGTTCTGGGCCGCTATGATCGTAGTGGAAATGTTCGCTGACCATTTCTGGCCTATCTTCCACATCTTTTGTCCACCAAGGCCGGTGCTGATATTATACGTCCTTGTGGTAAATCCACCGACACCGACGTATATTTTAACATATTGCTGTTGCAACTGCTCGCCGCCCATGTGGCTTATGACGAGGTTGTTACCTTCGATGGACGCCCTGAGGTCTACCCGTGTGGACTCCGATGGCAACTGGATGGATGTCACCTGGTATGCTATCACGGAGACAAGCACCACGGACATGCTCACAAGTAGTATGTCACCAAGGACCTCTGATACACCGCTCTTGTCCTTGAGCAACCTTCGCACGAACTTGGACTTCCTCACCGACTTCTTCATTGACCAACTGCCGTTTGTCATAAGACCCCCTCCGGTCTTTAAAACCCTATTGGCATGATTTATGACCTGACTATATATATAATTTAGTAGTATTTATTCCAGGAATATTCCTAGTATATCCATCACGCATCGAAAATCGTCAATTGACCGGGAAATGTCGAGGCTAAATGGATTCTCTGGTCGGTAAGTTGTGATATACAAGAAGTTCTGAGGAATAATAAAAGAGGGACAGGACATCATAGACGTCCTGTCCTTTCCTTGATCTAACGGTCGTCTATCCCAGGTTGGATGCACAGATCTGGCTGCCACCCA
>Ga0315295_10002469_pt1 | contig 15668 bp, 13 predicted proteins | sample YL17G14_0_MG_FD_204453 | JGI IMG/M metagenome (GOLD analysis project Ga0315295, IMG submission 204453) | Sediment microbial communities from Yellowstone Lake, YNP, Wyoming, USA - YL17G14_0 | ecosystem: Environmental > Aquatic > Freshwater > Lake > Sediment | place: USA: Wyoming | collected...
CACCACCTTCAAAGCCTACCGCCGCGAGGTCATCAAGGACGTGAACCTGTACGGGGACCTGCACCGCTTCATCCCGGCGCTGGCCGACGTGGACCGCAGGCGGGTGGCCGAAGTGCCCATCCGCAACATCCCCCGCCCGGCGGGTGACTCCCATTACGGGCTGGGCCGCACCTTCCGGGTGATGTTCGACCTGGTGACGGTGCGCTTTCTGCGTCACTACCTGACGCGGCCGCTGCATTTCTTCGGCAACCTGGGCCTGCTGGGGCTGGTTTCCGGCGGCGCCTGCCTGGGCTTCGTGCTGGTGAAGAAGCTGCGTGGTGTGCCCGTTTTCCTCGAGCACGGCCCGTTGCTGCTCACCGGATTCCTGCTGGTGCTGGCCGGGGTGCAACTGATCTGCACGGGCCTGATCGGCGAGATGGTGATGCGGACCTATTTCGAGTCGCAGAACCGGCGCGTCTACTCGGTGGCCCGCGTCGTCACCCAGCGCCATTCCGAATCCGAAGCCGACACCCGCTCCACCCGCGCCTGACCGCGGGGCCGTTCGAAGCCGCGCCCCTGGCGCGTCACTCCCCGGCTACACTTCGCCCGCTTTGCGGCAAGCCGCCACCCAACGTGGGTCTTCCAACGCGGCATCCAATTCTGAGCCGAGGAGGCGGGCGGTTCTGCGGTTCTCCGGGAGGCCGCTGATGAACTCGTCCAGTTCGGCCCGTAAGTCCTCGGGCCACTCGGGGTATCCCCCAAGACGCTCGTGGCATCGCTTCAACCGGCCGGAACCGGCTGTGTCGCGAGTTATCTGCCGGTGGAATGCGGCATTCAGGTTGGTGGTGCTCTCTCCCAGGCAGACCAAATAGCGCCCCAGTTCCTTCTGCAACCTCAGGCGCGCGGCCGCCACCTGGCGCTCCAGCGCGGCCGCCTCCCGCCTGGCAGCGTTGCTCTTCAGGCTCTCGACAACGGCCCTGCCTTCCTCCCGCGCGCTGCCTTCGGCTTCGGCCCACTGGGCTGGCGGCGGCGTCGTACCGTCCCATTGCTTTAATCGGTCAGTCAGCTCACGGAGCGTGCGGACGGGAACCGCGTTCCTGCCATCGATCCAGTACGCGACCGAACAGCGGAACGCCCCGTCCTGGCAGGCGCCCAAAACCAGCGGCAGGCACTCGCCCGGTCTGGCCAGCGCGCTGTGCAGCTCCCGCAGCCGAGGCTCGAAAGGAGTCAACGGCAGAATGCCGGCGTCCGCTTCCAGCGCATCGGCCCGCGCGCCGAACCTGCTCTTGGGGAACTTCCCGCCCGAGACCGTGCAGGTTGCCGACTTCGGGTCGAATTGCACCCGCACGCCGAGACCCGGCTCGACGAGCCGCAGCGCCTGGTACAAATCCTCGCGCGTGTAGGCGGGCGGCAAGGCCGACGGTGGCAGGGCGAGGCTTTCCATGTAGGTCTCGCCGGCCAGCGGGTCCAGTTCGGCCGCTCGGGCGGCCTGTTCCAGGGCGCCGGCGTCGACCGGCTCTTCGCCGCGCAGCATGCGCCGCGCGCGGGCCAGCACCGGCTGCATGGTGCCCACGAAGTGCTCGAACAATCCGCACCGCCGCCGCAGCGCCCGGTACACCTGGTCGTCCACGCTGTTTTCCAGGAACAGATTGACCACGCGGACCGTGTCGTACTTCTGCCCGATGCGGTCGATACGGCCGATCCGCTGCTCGACCCGGCTGGGGTTCCACGGCAGATCGTAGTTGATCAGCCCGGCCGCCGCCTGCAGGTTCAACCCCTCGCTGGCGGCGTCGGTGCACAGCAGCACTTGCAGACGCCCGTCTTGCAGCGCGGCCGTGATCTCGCCCTTCTCGACCGGCTTCCACTGCTCGCCGTCGCGCAACAGCCCGCCTGCGCCGCTGTAGCAGGCCAGCGCGGCGCCATAGAGCGGCGCCAGCGCGTCGCGCAGGTACTCAACCGTGTCGGTATATTCGGAAAAGACAAGCACAGGCCGCCCGTCTTCGGTGATCCGCCGAAGTTCACCGAAGAAGAAGTCGCGCTTGCTGTCGCGGGCGCCGAGTTCGCCAAGTTTTCTCAGGACCTCCTCGACTTCGGCCTGCTCGGCGCGGGCGGTCGCCGGGCTTTGCGGCAGCGCCGCCGACACCCGGCTAGCCGTTTCTCCCTCCGGCAGTTCATCGGGGTCCAGCGCTTCCGGCACGTCGTATTCAGGCAGGTTCGCGTCGAAGGCCTGCGACCGGCTCACGCGGACCAGCGCTTCCCGGCGCCGCTTCAGGCTGCGCTCCAGCGCCAGCGGAGAGCTGGACGCCCGCCGGCGGTACACCGTCATCACGAAGCCCTTGCCCGGCTTCTCCTGCTCCAACTCGGCAAACCGCCTGTCGATGTAGCGGGTCACGGCGTCGTACACATCGCGCTCGTCGCGGCCGGCAAAGTCGAAGTACTTGTCCTCGACGTCCCTTTGCGGCGGCGGGTGCGGCAGAATGCCGCGCTCGTAATAGCGGCGGAGCGCGCCGCGGGTGTTGCGGTGCATCCTTCTTCCCAGCGGCGAGCCGTGCCGCAGCCAGTCGGCCCACTCCGATCGTTCAGACGAAGGCACAAAGCAAAGCAGGTCGCCGAGCTGGCTTGCCTCCAGCGGTCCCGGCGCTTTTCGCGGCGGCGCCGGGAAGTCCGCGTCGGAGGCGATCAGCGCCGCCGCCTTTCTCGCCTTCCGGAAATCCGCCGAGCCGTCCTTGACCGCCGGCGCCAGTTCGTAGAAATTGCGGACCTCGGCGAATTCGCTGAGCCAGGCGCCGCCTTCTCCCAGCACGGCCAGCAGGTCCCACGGCTCCCAGGGGTGGGTCTGCATGGGAGTCGCGCTCAGCAGCAGGATGGAGCGCGCCTTGCGCCGGAGCTGCAACTGGCGCAGCAGGTTCAGCAACAACGTGCCGGCGTTGAATTCGCCTTCTTCCTGTTTCTTGCGGCGGGCGGCGTGCGCCTCATCCAGCAGCACCAGGTCCCAGGCTTCGGCCTGCAGCAGGATCTCAAGGTTGGCCTCGGTGCGCGCCGTCTCACGGCTCATCAGCAGCAGGTCCTGCTCCAGCGCGGCAGCCAGTCCGTCCACCTTCTGCGTCCGCCCGTCAGGCCAGACCAACTGGTTGATAACTTCCAGCCGGGGCAGCAGGAGGCCGCCCTTTTCGCGCAGTTCCGTCTGCCATTGTTTGAGCAGGCCGGCGGGCAGCAGGATAAGGGCGCGGCGGACGCCGCGGCCGGCCAGCAGCCGCCGCAGGATGAGGATGGCCTCGATGGTCTTGCCCATGCCCACCTCATCGCACAGCAGCCACCCCGCCGGCCAGGCTCCGGCCGTCTCCTCGACCACGCGCCTCTGGTGAGGCCACAGGTCGACCGGCGCGGTGGCGTCGCAGGTGGTCCCGCCGTCGGCGAAGTACGGCGCTTCCAGCAGGAACTGCCACACCATGGCCGCCTCCTGCCGCGCGGCGGCGTTCGATGGTTCTTGAATGGGGGCCTCGGCCGGCGCCAGCTTGATCAGCTTCAGCCGCAACGCCTCGGGCAGCGTCACGGTGTGAACGGTGGGGTGACGGTCCTGCCACAGTTGTTCGAACTCGCCGCCGTATTCCGCGTAACGGCTCGGGTCTTCCCACGAGGTGGAGACTTCCAGCCGCTCGTAGTTGGCTACCAGGCCCCGGGCCGATTCGTTGCCGCTGCCGTTGAAGACGATGGCGTCGCCGACCGAATCCACCGCTACGCCAAACTTGCCGTGGACGATCCCGCCGCCGCTGCGCATCACGCCCACGCGGACTTGCAGCCACCCCTTCTTTACCAGCCAGCCGAGCATCTCCAGCCGGCGCTTTTCCAGCAGGTCGCGGGGCTTCTTGAAGCGGCTGTTCAGCAGGGCTTCGAGCGCCGCCAGGTCGCCGGTTTCCGTGAGCGCGCGCACGTCCTCGGCCGACAGTTCCTCGTTAACCACCAGGCGGATGGCCGGGCGCGCGATTTGGCCGCCGGCGCTCTCCAGCCGCTCGATCAGGCGGCCGAATCCCCGCGCGGCGGCGGCCAGCACCGAACTGGAGAAGTAGGCGCAGCAGCGGTCGTAGCGGACAGCGCCGGCCAGCATCGGCACATAGAGATCTTCCAGCAGGTCCGCGTCTGGGCCCTTGATGAAGCGCTTCCATTCACGGCGGCGATATGCGCTCTGGCCGTTCGCTGTCGGCTGGCTTGCCATCTCCTTACCCTATGCTTGGCGAATGTTGCAGCAACCGCTCGGTCGCCGCGGCGACCTCGCGGCTCTGTTGCGCCGGCGCTACAAGGTTACTCCTCTTCCTCCTCTTCGCCTTCTTCGTCGGAAAGCAACTCGCCTTCCTGGGCCGGAAAAGCCAGGCCGAACTGGGGCGCGGCCGGCTCGGTCCAGTCCGGCGGCGCGATCTCGAACAAGGGTTCGAGCAGCTCATGCCAGGCGCGGAACTCGGGGAAGCGGTTCTTGACGCCTTCTTTGCGCAGGGCGGGCGGCGCGGCCTCGACCAGCGCCGCCATCAGCCGCGCCACGCTCGATTCATTCTTCCACCCCTGCTGGCGCACCAGTGCCTTGGTCGAGCCGATGCCGCTTTTTCCGCCGCCGGCTTCCAGATAGCGCAGCGCCAGGGCGTGGCAGGCGTCCAGCGCGGTGCGGAACTGCGGGTCGTTGGGGTGCACCATCAGCACATCACCCTTTCTCTTCCGCTTCCCGCTTTTGGTCACCGGGCCGAACATGGTCTCGATCACTTCAGCGGGCTCGAGCGGCTGCTTGCGGCGGCGGTCTTTAACCGACAGCATCTGGATCTTGTCGCCGCTCTTAGTGACCAGGCCGGCCCCCACCAGCGTATCTACGTCCATGCCCACGGCGTGGCCGAGCAGCTTGGCTTCGTTGAAGCGGAACTCGGCCGCCCCGAGCACGTCCCAGCAGAGCAGCGCGAAGCGGCCTTCGGGCTCCACGTCGGCCAGGCCGCGGGCGGCAAGCTGCTCGATGCGCCATTGGCTGACGGCGTCGGAGGCCTCGTCGATGGCGCGGTCCACGCCCACCGGCTCGCCCGTGTCCAGCCGCACTTCGTCATAGCGGCTGTAGACCTCGATGGCCGGGCCGAAGGAGCCGACCAGTTGGTCCACGGGGTTGAGGCCCTCGCGCTGGAGGCGGTCGGCGGCGGCCCGCGCCCGCTCCCGGATTTCGGCCTGCATCTCGGCGTTGAAGTAGCCGGCGCCGCTGCCCGCCGGGCGTTTTCTGGCCACCAGCAGCACCGTGCTCTGGGCCGCGTTCTTGCGCGCCTGGTGCAGGCTGTGCTCGCTTTCCGTCTTCACCGGCCAGGTGGCGGTGATCAGGAAGCCGCTGCGGATCAGCGACGTGAACAGGCGCTCCCAGGCCTGCTGTTTCTTGTGGGTGAACATGACGGTGAGCACGCCGTCGTCGCGCAGGATGCGCCGGCATTCGGTAAACGTCTCCGTCATCAGCTTCTGGTAGAAGGCATGGGCGGCGGCGCGGGCTTCCCCGGCGGGCAGTCGGCCGTTGTCACGGTGCCGGCTCACGTTCACCACCGCTTCTTCGTCGTGTTCGCACAGATAGGTGGAGAACCATTCCGGCCGCCGATGGCCCTGCGTCCGCTTCAGCCAGACGTAGAAGAAATCGGCCAGCTCCGAATACTGGACGTTGTCGGCGTACGGCGGGTCGACCACCACGGCGGTCACCGAGCCGTCAGCCAGGTGCGCGAGATTGGTAGCCGAGCCAAGGGTTATCTCGACGCTCTCCGGCTGCGAATCCTTACACAGCTTGGCAATCTCCTCGTACGCGGTCAGCACGTTGTCGATCGCCCAATCCAGGCCCGAGCCCGAATTGCAGGGCGCCATCTCGGCCCAGGCCGGTTTAAACGAGTAGCCGTGCCGGTCAAAGACACTACGGATTCCGTTGGTCGTTGGATCCCAGGAGGCCAGCATCGCATTATGGTTCCCGAATTTGTCGAGCACGAACGCGAGCAGATGGAGAATCCCTTCGCCGAGGTCCTCGCCTTCAGATTCGACGATCTGCGGCCGCAGCTTGCGCAGCTCCTCGACCAGCACGCCGAAGCAGAGAAGTTGGCGCGGCGAAAACAGATCCCGCCAGCAGTTATTCCGGCGATTTCCAGCCGTGTCCCAGGTTGATCGCCTCCAGGAATCGCTTCGGTCGGGATTATGTTGCTCTTTTCCCACCCGCAGCGAACGCGCTTCATCTCCGCCGCGGCCTGCTCCAAGGCATCGAGATCGGCGTCGGTGGGCGGGCGGAACTGCGGGCCCTGCGGCGTTTTCAACGCGACGGCGTAGAGCGCGCTCTTCATCTCGCCGGCCTGTGCCTTGGCCTTGATGTAATCGGCCGGGATTTGCAGATTGGTGAACAGGGAGATGCCCTTGCCGTCACTGTAGGTGGGCGGAGGCGCTTCCCGGAGCTGGCCGGCGCGGCGGCCCACCTGGCACATCTGCACGCTCCAGGTGCCATCGCGGTGCGCGCGCGGCACGGCCACCAACCGCGTCTCCGTCTTCGGCCGCAGCAGGTGCCAGTCGGGAACCAGCGGCGTGTGGTGCTGCGTGTTCGGGCACGGCACCGTGCGGGCGAAGATGTAGGCGTGTACTTTCGCGAAACGGTGCTCCGGATAGAACCGGCCCAAACGCTTCAGGATTCGCTCGCCCCATACCTTCGCCCATTTCCGCGTCAGTGCGGCCAAGCGCTCACCGTGCCGGAACGGATAGTCCACGGTGGCTTCAAGCACCGTGCAGGCCACCGGGTTGTATTCGCTGGCGATGGTGCGGAAACCAAGCCGCGCGCTCTCGAGTGGAATCGACCCACCGCCGGCCATCGGGTCGATGACCACCGGCTCCATTTCCCAAATCCGCTGTACCGCCGCGTGAGCCTGCTGGAGGTGCTCGTCGCGCAGCGCCCGTTTGAAGGCCCGGTCGCAGTTGAAGCCACCGGGAACTCGGTAGCCGGTGTCCATCAGTTGCCTGATCCGTACCAGATCAGCAGCGGGCTGCCCGAACCCGAGCAGCTTTTCAAACACTTCGCGGGGGAAGTCGGCGGGGAGCAGCGAGCCGAGCACGGCGGCCCGGGAAACCGTCAGCGGGCGGCGCGCCCACCAGACGTGGAGGCGCTTGTCGGGGGGGCTGCTGACCGGTGGAACGCTCGCGAATGCACTCGACTCCGATGGCGGCGGCCGGCAGCCACTCCTCGATCAACACGCGCGGGCGCTTCATGGCCTACCTCCGTCCGCCGGCAGGGACTTGGGCCGGTAATCGCGGCGATCCAGGCAGGCCTCGTAGGTCGCGCGCTCAATCCGGACCCAATCGGTTTTATCGATGCCCCGCCGGTTGCGCGTGGTCGGACTGAACGGGAACGCGCTGGCCACCTTGATCCACCGGCCCTGCTCCGCAGCGATGGCGCGAATCTCTTCGGCCGCTTCGGAAAGATCCTGGTCCTGGCTGAAGATCAGGGCGACGTCGTACTGGCGCCGGAGCGCCAGGCGGATGACGTCCAGCGCCATGCGCACGTCGATGCCCTTCTCCTCGCCGTCAAGGAAGGTGTGCGTGGCGCCGCCCGGCAGTTTCACCCTCCGATTCCGGTAACGTAGCGTGCGCGTGAACACCTCCACACCCTGACGGCCCATCACCGCCAGTTTCGCCGACCAGAAGCGGTGCCAGGACGAATTATCCGCCGGGTCGGGGATGCCGGTATAGAACCGGCATTGGGACAGGTCCCACCCGTGCGCGCGGCAGACGGCCGTCGAAAGCGCATGGACGTCATAGTTGGGATAGGTGTAACCGAAGGCTTCACGGGCGGCGTAGAAGAGGTTCTGACCGTCGATGAAGGCGATGCCGCGCTTGGAGGCAGGCTCAGGAGGCATGGGCGCCCCCTGAAACAAATAACCCCGCCCGAGGCCTTGCGGCATGTCGAGCGGGGAGCAAATTCAAACTCAGTATAGCAAGCGGGCCGGGATTGTCAAGCCGGGTGTCGGCCGTTGCGCCGCCTGCCGGCGGCGCAGGGAGCCGGCAAGATGCCGGCGTTACATGAAAGATGCCGGTGCTGCGGCTCATGCCGACGATTCGTCTCACTTCACCGCCTCTACCAGGATGCGCAGGGCGCGCGCGGCGCGGCTCTTTCTTCTGCCGGTCATCAGGCCGAACCACCAGGCCGCCTCCGCGCCGTCGGCAAGTTGCAAGCTGACGGCGGCCTTGTGCAGCCGTTCGGCGTTGCGCAGGCCGGAGGCCACCAGGGCATAGCAGCCGACGCGCGCGCCCCAGTCGCCATCGAGCGGATGAAAGGGCCCCTCGCTGAGCCGTGCGGCGCTCCCGGACATGGCGCGCGCGGCGGCCCGCAGCAGCGGCGTCCCAGCGGTAAACGCCAGCGGCGAAAGCGAAACCACTTTCGACAGCCGCTCCTGTTGCCGGGGGTTCAGGCTGCGGCGGTAGAGGATAGCCGCCTGGCCGGCGTGCCGGCGCACCACGCGCAGTGCGAACGATGCCTGCCGGATCTTCATAGCGCGGCTCCCGCCGCCTGGGCAAAGCGGCCGTAAACGGCAACGCTCTCCGGTGCGGCCCCGCGCAACTGTTCAAGCAGCTCCACCATGCCGGCGCGGCCGGCGGGACCGAAGTCGAGCCGCAGGATGACCTCGAAGTTGGCGCCTTCCACACAGGAGTTAAAGACGGTGCGGGCGGTGGCCAACGGGCGCGCCGGGTGGGTGGGCTTGACGCCCTTGGCCGCGAAATTCATGTTGCCGCCCTCGCGCAGCGCGCCCCCGGCCATCACTTCGAGCGAGAGGGTCTCGGCGCCGAGCGGCTGCGCCAGGGCCAGCAGCGTTTCGGCTTCGGCCGGGGCACGGGCCGTCAGGCGCAACTCCAGCAGCGGCTGCGTGGCCGCGCCCTCCAGCAACTGCTCCCAGCCGGTGGCACTCGACTTGTCAGTGGGCGGCGGAGGCGGCGGGGGCATGTCGCCCGGGCCGGGTGCTCCCCCAGGCTCCCCTTTGTCCTCCTTCAGCCAGGCTTTGGCGGCGACCGTGCCCGCGCGGGCCATCAGCACCTCGTCGGTGAGATCGAAGGTGTGCAGGTTGACGGCGACGCGGTGCCGCTTCCCCTCCGGGCCGTCCACGCAGCCCTGGTTGTCGTAAGCGCGCCCGTCGGGCACCCGCACCACCACCTTCCCCTGCTCCAGGGCCTTGAGGATCGTCTGGCGGACTACCAGCCCTCCGGCCATCAGGCGCAGGCCGGGCGCTTGAAGGAAGCGCTCGTGAACCGCGCGGGCGGAATAGACATCGGGTTTGCCCGGCTGCGGCGTCGCGCCGGGCAGCAGCTTGTTCAGGAACAAACTGACATCGAGCGCCGCGCCCGGCTGGAAGACCAGGTCCTTCTCTTCCAGGAACTTCTTGATACAGGCCTGGCCCTGCGGCTGCTGGAGAATCTGTTCGTCCGAAACCTGGTACTTTTCCTCGAGCTTGGCGCCGGGCCGGCCGGCCAGGAAAACGTGGTCGAAGGCACGGCGGGTCTGGGTGAGGAAGCGCTTCTGCAGCTCGGGGCGGATGCGCTGCAGTTGCTCCCGCACCAGCTTGCCGGCCTCGCCGCTCTGGTGTTCCTGCGCGATCTTTTCGGCGGCCATCAGGCGCTGGGCGCGGGCGACGGCTTCGTTGAGCGCGGCCGGAGCCGGCGCCACCGCCAGGATCGAATTGCGGAACTTGCGCGGCATCGGGGCCTGCGGGTTGGAGTCGTCGGAGTAGTTGCAGACACTCTCGGCGATGGCTTCCGTCTCGCACAGGGCAAGCTGGAGGTCGGCCGATTCGCTGACCTGGGCGGCCGAGTCGGGCCAGGTAACCAGCTTGTAGGCAGGGCCGCCGAAGTACATCTGGGCGTCGGACAGGACGCGGGCCCGAGCGTCGTCCAGCGGCACGTCGCGCATGCGCTCTTCGATCTGCTTGATGATGTTGGGCTCGTAACGGAACTGGACGCCGCGGCCGCCTTCCATCGGATAGGTGTGCCAGCAGACGCCGATCAAGCGGTCCAGTGCCTCGCCGGGCTCCGGCCCGGCCTCTTCGGGCCGCAGCACGGCCACGGTCACGTCGGCCTTGTCCAGGCCGCTGTTGGGCTGAAGCGGCAGGCTTTCGAGCAACAGCGCGGAGGCGGTGCGGGCGTGGACGCCGCGCGGCTCGTCGCCGTCCAGTTCGGCCGCGTGCTTGGCGATGTCGGCGCCGACGGCGGCCCGGAAGCCCTCGCGCTGCAGCCGCTGCAACAGGTCGCCCTGGATTCGCCCGCTCGACCAGTCGATTTCGCCGCCGGTGATCAGCTCGAGATCATCGCCCCGCTCCCAGGCATCGCGGATAATCCGGGCAAACAACCGGAGCACGCCGCGGCTCTTCTGGAAGTTCTGCATCGCTCCCAGCCGCTCCTGGGCGGTGTCGAGCAGGCGGGGATGGAACGGGTAGGACTCCACGATGCGCTTGGAGTAGGCGGCCGTAGCCACCGTCTTGTAAGCGGGGTTCGGATCCTGCTGCACCAGCCGCTCGTAAAGTGAATGGTAGCTGGCCGAAGCGGCCTGGGCGGCCACCGGGTTGATGCGCTCGAACAGCCGGCGCACGATCACGCGGGCCGCTTCGTTGCCGATGGGGTCGAAGTCGGACACCTTCCTGCTTTGCACCTCGGCCAACTGCAGCGCGGCCGACTCCAGGGACGTGGCCATCGCTGCCGCCTCCGGTGCGTAAGCCGCCTGCCGCGCCGGGTCGGTGACCACCAGCATCGACTGCGGGCGCTTGCTGACCACCGCGGCGAGCGAGTTCAGAAAGCCGAGCAAGTTGCCCTGGCCGCGGTCGGAGAGCTTAGCCATGTAAATGACCAGCTCGTCCAGCAGCAGCAGTACCGGGCCCTTGGGAAAAACAGCTTCGATCTGACCCTCGCTCGGCGAGCCTTCCGGATCGTCGGCCTTGCCGAGGCTCTTGAGCGCCTTCTCGCCACCGAGCTTATAGAAGATGTCGCCCCACAGGCTGTGAACCTTGGTTGCGCCGTAGGAAGCGAACAGGGGCACGCCCGCTTTGCCGGCATCCACACCTGTGACCGTTACCGATTTAGGCCGCCCGGCCGCCGGCAGCAACTCCGTGCCCAGCGAGAGGTCTTGGATGTTATTGGCCAGGTGCCACAACGCCATCAGGGTGTGGGTCTTGCCGCCGCCGAAGCCCGTGCTCAACCTGATAGTTGCGCCGGGTTCCTTGGGATCGGCCAGCCGCTCAAACACCGTGCGCACCACCTTGCACAGCTCGCTCGCCGGGTGCGTGTTCTGGAAAAAAACGGCGGGCACCTTGTAAACGTCGGGCGCGCGGCCTTCGATGTCGATCAGGTCGCCAAAATCGGCTGCGAAGATCGCATCTTGCAGATCGCTTTTCAGGACTTCGCTGCGGGGCTTGGCTCCGGTAAGGACTCCCATAATCAGGACTCCATTGTTGTCTCCCGGCCGATCCAGCCGGCCCGGGCGGCGTCGGCGTCGAGGTCGGACAGGGGGAAGCGAACCCTCATCATATTCCAGCAGACAGCGTTTTCGGTAGTGGGTCAGTTTGGCCCGGAGGGGCTAGTTGAGGCCCCCTGAGGCTCGATTTACGCCCGCCCGCCAGCCGCTTTCCCGCCCTTCTCCGACCAGCACGCAGATTTTTGTACGTCCATCCAAAAAGGAGAAGATAAACGATGAGTAAAGACAGTAAAACCCTCTCGGCCACCGAGGCGGCCCAAAGGGTCCTTGCGTTCCTCAATGCCCTGCCGACGCCGGGCGATGTTCACTTCCTCACGGCTGTGCTGTCTATTGCTCAGCAGGCAGCATTGGCGGACCATCAAGCTTCGCCGTCAAGCGGTCGCTGAGTGTTTTGTTCAACCGGTCGATGCTCGCCGTTAGGTTTGCTATGGCGGAGCCAACGTTCAACAAGCGGTCCACGGCCTCAGTCAGTTTTTGGATGCTCTCGGCGCTCAGTTCTTGCATGTGTTACTCCTAAATGGGGGAAGCGTACCATCGTTCAATATCGCCGGGATACCGGAATCTAGCGCTACCCGTTCGCCCGTTCCGCCCGCCAGTTGGTAGTGGGCTAAAAGCGTGTTGCCGGTCGGCAACTGGCGCTTGCCGGTTGACCGCGAATTGTGCATACGCGCACGGTCCCGCCGGTGCTACGCTCTCTCCATGTGGAATGCCAACTGCGTCACGGTCGGGGTGGGTATGGTGTCGATAGCGGTCGCAGTGGTCATCGCCAAAGCACAGGGGAATCCTGATGCGTGGTACGGGTCGATAGTGCACAGTTCTTGGGCTCTGTACACGCCCTTGGCGATGGCGGGACTGTGTTTCTTTTTGGTCGCCCGCAGAAGCCGTCAATTTCGCGCATTCGCGTGGAAGGTTTTGGCGTGGGTCGTGCCACGGCCCATAGAACCGGGACAGCCGACGGAAGAGGCATCATCGGCAACCGAGGATTCACGGCTTCAACGAGTGAATGAACAACTTCAAGTAGCCTGGCGAGACCGGCAGGAAGCATGTGAGCGCGTTAACACTCTCGCCGTGGAAACGAACACGGCTAATGCCAAGGTGAGAGAACAGGAGCGCGAGATTGCGGACCTCATAGGCAACCTTGGTGTTATGCGGGCGGAATTGCAGCCGTTCAAGAAAGTGCAGGCCGAAGTGGAACGGGTGGCCGAACTGCTGAAGAACGCTCCAAATTTCATGGTCACGTACGTGAATGGCCGCAGTGCTTGGCAAAAACTGGCGTTGACGCACGCCGATGGCAGCATGGCAGTCGAGGTCAGGGTGGGTGATGTGGTTTCCATAAATACACGCAAGGTCACCACCATCCCGTCTGCGGTTCCGCTGGTGGGTGGCGGACAGGAAGGGGAGTGCAGTTTCATGGTGGAAGGCACAATCAAGGGAACCGGGGAATCGCTGCCGGATGTTCTGAGGGGAGGAGGTGAGCACACGCCAGTCGCCGTTTCCGTGAGCTATCAAGACCCCCAAGGCAACCACTACGAACGGGAATTTGCACTCACACGGGAGGCGGATGACAGTGTCAGATGGACACCTGGGCCGATCAAGCTGCGTGACTTCCAGGCTGCGCGCTCAGCATGACGATTTCCTGAATCGACCACACGTGATCCGTAACGCCCGCTTCCATTGCGGGCGTGACGCGAAGCGTCTGGTGGATGCGGCAGAAGTTGTAGTGCATGTAGTGAAGTGCGACCGCAGCAGCGTGGTTCTCGATTTTCCTTGAGAAAGCATTCGTCAACCGGGTGAAGCGCCTCATGCACATGCGCATCGTGAGGTTCTGGCGTTCAACGTAGCTGGTGCTGATGTGTTCGGCATCAGGCCGACCCATGATGATTTCGGTTCGGGTTCCGATGCACTGCGCGGGGCTGTAACGGACTTCGGTTTCAGGCTCATTGCCGTAGAGCTTAATCAGCATCGCGTAATCAACCCCGCATCCGAAGGCGTCTTCCACGGCGTCCAGATACGCCTTGTGGCCGTCAGTGGTCAGTTGCACGCGGGTTGCGAGCCTGGCGGCCAGATCGTCAATGAACGTCTTGGCAGTTCCGGCATCCCGACCTCCGACCATCCAGCAGGGAACCAACTTGGTTTCGGCGTCGATGGCGACCCAAGTCCAAACGTCGCCAGCGTGCCCGTCCGCCAGCATCTTGCCGGTCACATTCTTTTGCTTCGCGTAGATGAAGCTCCAAATCTCATCACACTGAATCCGCTTCAACTTCAGATTGCGGAAGACGCGATCCTGGTATTCGGAACAGGCCGCGCCAAGCTGAATCAGGAGTTTTACGATGGTGTTTTTGGCAACGCCGGTCATGCGAACCGTCGCACGAATCGAGTTGCCTTCAACAAGGGCCGCAACCACTTGAGCGCGTTTTGCATCGTTCAACCGATTCATAATGACCCCATGCTAGCACGCTCAAGTAGAAAAGTCAAGTAAAAAATGATCGAACCAGAAGAAAAACTTGAGCAGGCCAAACGGATCGAGGACGTGACGAGCGAACTCGTAAGCACCACGGTGAACAAGACACGCAACCGCAAAGAAGCGCTAGCGGCGCTCACCGCGGCCGTGGCTATCGTCGGGACGTTCCGTCCCTCACTCCGAGAAAACATGCGTGAAAACGCTTAACTGAGGACTGTGCAGTCCTGAGATAAGAACGCCTTCACCTTCGGCCAGTCCTTCTCGGGCACGTCTACGCCGAAGTCCTCCCCAACGTGAATACAAACCTTCCCGTCTGTCAGCGGCGAGACGAAGGTGATGGCTGCGACGGCAACGATGTGGCCGTTTACTTCAATGAATCGGGTCATATGGGAAGCCTTTCAATCTTTCGTTATTCAGCGGCCCTCTCGATTCGCTCGCGCATTTTCTTGACAAGCAGGCGGGCGACGGACACAGCACGGCCCATGGCGATGTCGGCACTGATGTAGAGTAGGGGGTTGTCACTGTCCCGCTCCTTCAGCATTAGGTACCACCACTGGGTGATGAGGTTCCGCTTTCCCTCGGGACTGGTTCGGGTAAGCACGAGGCGAAGATCGGCCTGCGACGGTTCGCCCACGATCTTCCATCGCCCCCAGGTCGTCAGCGCCTGGTAAAGATGCCCGAATACGGCGGTGTCGCTGGCTTGGTTCTCAAGGTAGACCGTTTTAGCCATCTTCACCTTTTCCGGCAGGGGCGGGTACTTGGGTTTCTCCGGGATGGCTGCTGAAGTGCAGAAGAGGACAAGACAGAGGGACAACAAACACTTCATTCTGCGGATGGTAGCAGAGGCCGATTGGGGGGAGCACAAAAACTTGCAGGTTTACTTCTTGCTCCACCTTGCCTTGGCCGCCTTCGCCGCGATCTGCGACCGCTTGCGGGGGCTGAGTTTGGCTGCGCGGGCTGCGCCGCCTTTCAGGCCGCCGAGCCGGCCAAGAGCGACTGCGGCGGGATTCTTGGCTGGTTGCTCAAGCCGGAGTGGTTGAACCTGGCCGGTTGATTCCAGCATGATCTGATGGGCGAGTTGATTGAAGTCGCGTGGGCGTCTGGCTACGGGCATCCGTTCCTCCATTATGAATCTCATTGCTTTGTGCCTTCAAACCGTGCGAGAAGCCGACGAACATCTTCGTTCATTTGCTGAGTCGTTTTCTCCAGGTACTCGATCTGTTGACGCTCCATGCTCGCCGACCAAACGGCACGCAACTCCTCGACTCGCTGTTCAACGTCGTTCTTCGCCAGAATCCCCTGCTGCTGGAGGAGCGTTTGTAGGGCGAAAACGCGGAACAAAAGCTCGTTGATCCTTCCAGCAAGGTGAAAAAAGACATCGCGGAGTTCAGGGTCATCCGGTCTGTTTGAGCGGTCAGGCATGATGGTGCCAGTATGACAAAAGGAGCGGGCGAGTCAAGAGGGGAGAATTTCAAACTGACCCACTACCACAATTCCCGACGAAGTTCCGGTTCGCGGCGAACGCCCGGGCGACGCAGTGAAAACCAGGCAGGGGGCAGCCGCGGATTGCGCCTGGCGAGTTGATTCAGACGCCCTCGTCTGCTACAGTTCGGAAGCAGCTTGGGAAGCAGCATGCGAAAACGGTAAGGGACCATTGAACCGGAAAGACAAGCTTGTGGTGGCGCTGGACGCGGGCAGCCTGAAGACCTGCGCGCTGGCGGCCGAGGAAACCGAAGGCGGGACGCTGAA
>Ga0315295_10002470_pt1 | contig 15665 bp, 11 predicted proteins | sample YL17G14_0_MG_FD_204453 | JGI IMG/M metagenome (GOLD analysis project Ga0315295, IMG submission 204453) | Sediment microbial communities from Yellowstone Lake, YNP, Wyoming, USA - YL17G14_0 | ecosystem: Environmental > Aquatic > Freshwater > Lake > Sediment | place: USA: Wyoming | collected...
AGGTTCAAATCAATCGATCCTACATGATTTTTCTCCTCATTTTCCATGGTTTGCATGATGACTTCAACGATACATGCGAAGTTCTTACCCATCGGCATCCCTGGGATGAGTGTCTTTGTGGGAAAATCAACATATCCCCCGTCAATCCTATAGATATCCGGTCTTTTTTGACACACATCAAATGAAAGATTAGGTGGTTGGGATACATCAATAATAATAGCATCTTTCCGGATATGCTCTGAGTTTAACAAAGCGGTCGGGTGACTCGTCGCAGTAAGAATAATATCTGCATCCTTTGTCTTAAGATCAACGGTTGTCTCAAAATCACCATTTAATTTCTCTTTAAGCTCAGTAAGTTTTTCCTCTCGTCGTCCAATGAGTATAGAATGAGCAAATTGTGGAACAAGAATTTTTGATACAGCCTCGCCAATAATTCCATAAGCACCAACAATTGAAAGAGTCTGATCAATAGGATTCCTTTGTAACATCTTCAATGCTTTCTTTACTGCCTGACAGGTGACTGCTGCAGTGTAGCTATCACCATGGTTGACAAAGCCTTTGTATTCTTTTTGTTCAACTACCCATTCACCGCCACTTGTCACTGATGTTGTGAGTGCACCAAGCTGTATGAGATTCACATCTAGGTTATCTTGGAGATACACGGCAGCATCAAGGATTGTCTTCCGAACGGTATCTATAGGAAGGGTCATTATTTGTTTTGCATTGAGAGCAACACCTGTGATATATCCTCTTGCTCCATTGATGTTCATCTCCGGAGAAACGATTAGGTTTCCCTTGACCCAATCTTTGGGGAACATATTCATATTCATAGTCTCTGTATCAAGAAAATGACCAATGGTTGCGAATTTCATGAGAAAATTCCTTCAACTATATGGATCAGTAATTTGTTTTTTATCCATAAAGTTTTTTATTAAGAAAAATAGGATGCATTAAACACAAATGTTGTTCCGTCCAAATTTCCTGATGGCGAGGTATGCTTTTGCTTTTAGTCTCTGATCCTCGGGGGTGTATTGAATTTTTACATGCGTAATGTATCGGACGATATTATTCGACGATGTAGGGTCTTTTTCGTAGAATTTCCTTTTCATATCTGGTAGCATGACTGTTTTTTCATTTCCGGGGAAACACAGGAGATCATCGCGTTTCTCTGGAGCAACAATACCTTTCTCAACGAGATAATTAAGGAGAGTCTTCCAGTGCTGTTCTCGGTGATAGTTATTTGGGGAAAACGAGCATTCAGCTGCTATTGGTTGTCCGATGGTTTTACCGACATCGAAATCAAGAACGATACGATTCACGTTAATGTCGATAAGATCGTTGATTAATGAGGCGAAGATCCCGGTTTTTTCAGACCAACCAATTTCATGAAGATATGGTATGATTTTTTCTGGGTCGTGGAATTGAACGGACATACGGATATTTGAGGTATTTCGAGAAAGCATAATCCCTACAATAAATAATGAAGCGTCTTTTGGCATTTTTTGAAGGCATGAATATAAATTTTGTTCAATTTTTTTTGGTAAGCGGTTTCCAAGTAAGGATGGGATCGCCATTTGAGTAAACCAAGTATACTCAGATGGATCTCCTGTAGAGTTACCTTCAATTTGTGCGGGGTTGAAAAAAACACTGGGGATTTGTACAGCAGGAGGATTCTCGGGCATATCAAACTCTAGCCAAGCACCAAGGATTTTATCATGTAATATTGAATTTGGTTTTGTCCATAGTTTTGTAAAATTTAAGATTCGATTCCATTCTTCTGTAGTACGGAATTCTGGAGGAAAATGACCGTTATTAAGAAAATTCATCAAAGTATTTCGAGCGTTACCTCTCCCAGAGATAGCAAATGCCCAATCTGCTTGTGATTCTTCACCGTTGAGGCGGACCTCAAAACCAAGGAAATCTGTGACACCGCTAGGAAAATATCTAGCGATTGTTTTAATGTTGGAAAAATTTTTTGGGGAAACCAGCATTTTTGAAACATGTGGTTCTGCAAGTGTGAAATAATCATTTGGAGTTAAGTTTTCTATTGCAGATTCTTTTATTAAATGTTGGGGTGGAGTTTTCTGTTGGATTTCATCAGGAATCAAGAGGCTATCTAATCCGATTTCTCGTGCTGCACCGATGTTTTGCAATGAGAACGATTGACTAATATTTCTATTCAAGGGGTTAGACCCTCCTCGTTGATTCGATGTTATCTATTCTATAAAGATGTTTTTCGCATCTGGGTACGCAGGTGGGGCTGTATGAATTGCAAAATATTTCATTTTCAAATTCATATTTGCTGTTCATTTTTTTTATTCCTTAGTTCGAACAATACTTCTGGGTCGGATAAATCCCCATTCAGAGAAAATCCTACGAAATGCGAAAAACCCTGTTATTATTTTACGTTTGTCGGAATTAGGGAAAAATTGTTAAAGATTAGAAAAAACTCCTCCTTAGTTTATAGAGAAAGATTCGCCCGGCATTCCAACCGTATTGCAAGCTGCTCCCTAACTGAAAATTGCAACGGTAAACATAGATAATGATCATCTTCGACGAATACCAATCCGTTTTGTTCAAAACTTTGTAACATTGCAATTAATTCAAACTCAGGTATATTCGTAAACCTCTGCTGTAGTTGCTGCAACGACACTATATCTACACATGCCAGAAACACCGTACGTTCTAGCTCATTTAACACAACAATCCGGATGTTCTGCCGATCCCTCTTGTCAAAAATTTTAATAAAACTTCCCCCATCAACAAAATAAAAAACTAATCGGTCTACCGTGGTTTGTCGATTCATACCCTCAAGCTCAAATATTTTCCGTTCTCTTTTCCATTCTTCAACTAACAACTCCCACGGATGATCCGTAGATGGGATCTTTCGATTGAAATCATATATAAAAGAAAAATCCTTCTGTAAAAATTCTGAGGGATACATGATTCGATCGATTAGCATATGTTCCAATCGTTCAATGTTAAACTGTTCTGGGTGACGCTGAATGAGACTTCCATGCATCACTCGAAGTTCACAGAGCTGTGGAGCATCAAGATACCCTTTCAACATTTGAACGATCTTTTTTGTTTCATTAAAATCAACGATTTCTTCATTTGGATATCTCACCAAGAGATTATAGTTATTTTTTATTCCGTTTTCTTTACAAAACTTAAGAACAGCGATATTATCAATCACCCGGACACCTTTATTCATCTTCCGCAGATAATTCTGGCTGAATGATTCAATTCCGGTTTGAATCATGGTAAACCCAGCCTCTTTCATTAGTTTATAATCATCACTGGTTAACTGCCCTGCACGGGCTTCTACAAAAAATGAAAAATCTCTTCCAAGATTTTTCAATTTTTCAAATAGGGTTCGATACTCAATTTTTGGGAGTGTATTTCCTATTAATTGAAAATCCATCATACGGTATCGTTCAGAGAGCCACTGAATTTCTTGGAGGATGCGACTGATACTTTTCTCACGATAGCAGCGATGTTGAATGTTGAGGTTACAAAACGTGCATCGATTCCACCAACATCCCCGGGAGATCTCCACGGGAAGTCGCCCGTAATACTGATAATACTGTTGAACATCTACAGATGTTGAAGTGAGATCCTGATAAAACTGATCGTAGGAAGGAATCGGAATAGTATTAAGATCAACTACATTATCTGACTTATTCCATATTACTTCATCTTTATTTCTATACATGAGTTGAGGAATTGATTTATAATTCTCATAATCCGAGGCAAGACGAAACAGTGCATTCTCTCCCTCTCCCGAGACAATAAAATCGACATATTCAAATGCATTCAGCACGTTTCTTCCAAGCATATCCGCGGTTCTACTACCGCCAAAAACGATTTTTTTTTCAGGGGTAAATTCCTTGATTTTCTTTGCAATGGCTAAAGACGGAAGCAATTGTCCGTAATTTAATGTAAAACCGATGATATCAAAGAATCGCCACTCGACATGATCAAGAATCCACTTATAGAACACATCGGTCCGATGCACGTACTCGTCAAAAGAAAAATGTGTGGCATCAGAATTTTGCACAGAGTGTTTATGAAAGAATTCTTGAAACGTATCTTTATTATTTTTCCAATGATCAGGAAATACGTACTGTGAGAACACCATTTGCGCGGTATACGAATCATTTGGGGGGTAAATTAAATAATGATAGTTCTGCAGTCCATACAACTCCGCTGCTTTAAGATAGAGATGACGAGATTCTATTGTTATTCCTCTTTCACGACAATATCCTTCTAACACCGGAAGCTGAATCGATGGTATTGTAATACCAGCGAACGGCATAGCTACAAGTAACACACTTTTTTTCTCGTCGTGCATCGCCCAATCCAAAACTATCAATCAAATATGGACTTTTATAATTAACTCAGAACGTGTATTTTCCATTCATAAAAACACTAAAATACTTTAAAGTAATGTTTCTTCTTACTGGAAATATGGGCACTATAGATTTAAAAGATCGGAAAATTCTCTACGAACTTGATCTTGACGCTAGACAATCGTTAACTCAAATTGGGAAAAAAGTAGGGTTGAAAAAAGACGTAATCTCCTACCGGATTAAACGGATGCAGGATGAAGGCGTTATCGAGAATTTTTGGACCGCTATCAATACATTTAAACTTGGATATCAAGTCTATAGAATTTATATTAATTTTCAATATGTCAGTTCACAAATTAAAGAAAAGATTGTTCAACATTTTATTAGCTATAGAAATGTATGGGCCGTTATCTCTCTAAAAGCAGAAATTGATTTTGATGTTGTAATCTGGGTTAAAGATATTTACGAATTTTATCAATTCTGGAATAAGACACTTGATGAATTTGAAGACTATTTTGCGAAGTACACCCTTTCTGTATACGTTGAAGCGTTTAATTATAAAAAATCGTATTTATTACCAGATGAACCCAACAAAGGAGTGCGCCTGTTGTATAGAACAGCCTGCAGTGGAAAACCAGTAGCAATCGATAAAATTGATTATAAAATATTAGATGACATTGCGATAAACGCTCGAATACCGTTAATAGACCTTACTAAAAAACTCGGATGTTCGTCACAAACCGTGAATTACCGGTTAAAGAACTTGCTAAAAAACGGTGTGATTAATTCGTTTCGAGTGAATATCGATTTATCAAAAATAGGGCTTCAACACTATAAATTAGAGATTTATTTAAAGGATCACAAGCAAAGGAATGCTATTTGGAATTTTTTGAAAGAACAACCGTATTGCGATACGCTGAATGTCGCTATCGGTTGGAGTGATTTAGAATTTGAAGTAATTGTAGAAAACGTACAAAGATTAGGACAGATCATGGAAGAAATCGATGCGAAATTTCCTAACACCATCAAAAAACAAAGTTTTTGGATTTTTGATAAAGTTCATAAAGAGCGATGGCTGCCTGAATTTTGACCTAATGATTCCTTTGATTGTATACTACGATTATTTATAAAAATATCTAAAAAATTCCTTAATATTGAAAAAAATTAATGTAGCACCAAGTCTGATTTTTCTTCTGCCCCTAAGATGCATATTTTTATTGATTTACTTTTTTATTTTATGAGGGGCAAATACGTGGACAAATACTTGCTGCTACTGCACCTGCTATTACTCCAATCACTATTATTTCCATATTTTTTCTCACCATCCTAAATTGATATATATTGTCATGGTATATTTTATCATAAATAGTATATAAACCTTTCATGACAAAATGTCATAAGCTAATCTAAAAATATTAGGAGGATTTCTCCTAAAACACACCAAATGAACTCAATTTTTTCAGCAATTAGTTACAAAAAAGAATTTTAACTCTATTATAAACGTGGATAAAGTGATTGGCCGATTGAATCCATCGCGACAACAAGCGGACCAAACTCTTTTACCTCAAGAATCCAGACCGCCTCAGGCATCCCAAACTCCTCAAGCCAATAGACTTGAGAAACATTAGTGATCTTCTCTGCTGCAAGCACTCCAGCACCCCCCGGGAATGCAGTATACACCGACCCAGTTTTCTTTAATGCTTTTATGGTTCGTTTTCCCATACCACCCTTCCCAATAATCAAATGAATGCCAAATCGCTCAAGGAGGATATCTTCAAATTCTTCCATGCGACTACTCGTCGTAGGTCCAACAGATACTGCGATCCATCGCCCGTTTTCTTTCTTCATTAACGGTCCGCAATGATACATCACCATGGCTGATGGATCAAACGGAAGATCCTTTGCTTTCATTCCTCGCATCTTCATATGCGCACTATCACGTGCAGTAAAAATATTGCCTGTTACATAAATGATATCGTTTACCCGTAATTTTTTTAAAACATCAGACGGCACTGGAAGAGTTACATGATACTCCAAGTTATTTCACCTCCCAACTCCCATCTTTATAAACAATCATAGATGCTCGGCGATCTGCCCAACACTGAATCACCACACCAACAGGTAAACTTGCCGGGTGACGGTGAGCCGTCTCTATATGAACATCCAGTGCGGTAACCTTTCCACCAAGCCCCATCGGGCCGATACCGGTCTTATTAATCATCTCAAGAAGCTCTTCTTCTAAAGTAGCTATGGAGTTCTCAACATGACGAGTGCCAACTGGTCGTAACAATGCACGTTTCCCAAGGTTCATCACTAAATCAGCACTCCCACCGATACCAACCCCAACAACAATCGGTGGACATGGTTTGCCACCAGCCTTTTTTACAATATCAACAACAAATTTTTTTACTCCCTCAAGCCCAACACTTGGAGACAACATTCCTAAAGCGCTCATATTCTCGCTACCGCTTCCCTTCGGCAGCGTCATGATATGAACGGCGTCCCCAGGTTCGAAATCCCAGAGAATGTGCGGGAGATACGACCCAAGATTATCGCCATGGTTTGTACTGGTCATGGGATCAACCGTATTCGGTCGTAACGGAATTTCCAGTGTCGCACGGGCAGTCGCATGTTCAATGGTTTGTTTTAATCTTCCAATTGCTGGAAACTCAGTTCCTACGTTTACAAAAAACGTTAAAATACCGGTATCCTGACACATGGGGCATCGTTTTTTCTTAGCCATTTCAACATTCGCAAGCATTCCTTCGAGCTGTATCTTCGCAGCCCCAGTTTCAACAAGAAACGCTCGTTTCAAAGCAGTGATAACATCTGGTGGGATCTCTGTTTCTGCTTTCATTATTAACTGCAGAAGACCCGTTTCAAGATCTTTTTGGTCCATGGTATTCGCGGCAGAACTGTATCGCATTGAACGAATAAGTTTTTCTATACAAAAAAAAATAAAAAAAGAAGAAAGCGGGTTTATCGCCCTTTACTAATCTCATCAACTGCTTCTGGGTTTGCTAATGTTGAGGTATCACCGACTTCTTGGCCAAGTGCCTTAGCCCGGATTACCCGTCGCATGATTTTTCCACTTCTTGTTTTTGGAACATCAGAGACAAACCAGATCTCGTCAGGTCGGGCAAGTTTTCCCATCTCTTTTGCAACGTGTTCTCGCAGAGTTTTTTTCAGATCCTCGGTTGCTTCGACGCCTTTCTTTAGAACAACATAGGAAGTGATTGATTCTCCTTTCTCCGCGTGAGGTTTACCGATCACTGCAGCTTCTGCTACCATCGGATGACTGACAAGGGCAGACTCGACTTCGGAGTTACCAATTCGGTGACCGGAAATCTTCAATACATCATCTGCTCGTCCCTGGATCCAGAAGTACCCGTCGCTATCCTGGCGAGTTACATCACCAGCGAGGTAGATACCTTTGTACTTTCCCCAGTAGGTTTCTCTGTATCGGTCTGGGTTTTTATGAATGCCTCGGAGCATCCCTGGCCATGGATGGAGTAACACGAGGTTTCCACCACCGTTTACCACTGGTTGGCCTTGCTCGTTGTAAACAGCGGCAGCCATCCCTGGTAATGCTCGTGTTGCTGAACCTGGTTTCAATGGGGTAATTGGTAAGGGGGAGATGACGAAATGTCCGGTTTCTGTTTGCCACCAGGTGTCCATGATTTGACAGCGTTCGCCGCCAATATTTTTATAGTACCAAATCCAAGCTTCTGGGTTGATCGGTTCTCCAACGGATCCAAGTAATCGCAGACTGCTGAGATCGTGTTTCTTTGGCCAGTCCTCGCCATGCTTCATAAACAACCGAACACTGGTCGGTGAGGTGTAGAATACACTCACTCCGTACCGCTCGATGATATCCCACCAACGGTCAGGCTGTGGCCAATCAGGCGCTCCCTCATAGATTACTGAGGTTGCGCCAAGGATAAGCGGTGCATAAGCGATATAGGAATGTCCGGTAACCCAGCCAATGTCAGCGGCGCACCAGTACACATCTTCGTCTTTAATGTCAAAGACCCATTTCAGGGTTTGTGCGATACCAACTGCATATCCCCCATGAGCATGAATAATTCCTTTTGGTTTTCCTGTCGTCCCAGAGGTATATAAGAAATATAACGGGTCGTTTGCATCAAGTTTCTCTGTCTCGCATTCACGAGGCATATCCTTAGTGATTTCATGCCACCACACGTCTTTACTTTGATCCCAGTTTACTTCGTCCCCGGTTCTCTTGTAAACAATGACATGTTTTACACTAGGTACTTCCTTGACTGCTGCATCAGCCTGATTCTTCAAAGGAACTTTTTTACCACGCCGCCAGAAACAATCACAAGTAATCACAGCTTTTGCTTCGCAGTCGTTCATCCTGTCACGAAATGCAGATGCACTGAAACCAGAAAACACCACGGAGTGAATCGCACCAATCTTTGCACAAGCAAGCATCGCAATCGGCAATTCTGGTATCATGGGAAGATAAATACCAACACGATCTGCTTTCTTAATCCCCATTTTTCGTAAAGCGTTCGCAAATTTATTAACTTCAATATACAGATCATTATACGTCAATTTTCTTATGTCACCGGGTTCTCCTTCGAAGATGAAAGCAACCTTGTTTTTACGCCATGTATTCACATGCTTATCAACTGCATCATGAGCGATGTTATATTTCGCACCGACAAACCATTTCACCCAGGGTACTTCCCATTCAATAGTTTTTTTTGGAGGTGTGTACCATTCGACAACATCTTTAGAGATTTCTTCCCAGAACCATTCCCAGTTATCCGCTTTTTTGTACAGGTCGTCGATTGTTTTTATGTTGTGTTTATCCATCCACTGCTTCACATTTGAGTTATTCACAAATTCTTTTGATGGTTTAAAAACTCGTTTTTCGTCCATGAGGACCGATATGTTTTCGTCAGTCATGTTAAAATCTCTCCCAAGGTCTTTATTAAATTATTCCTATTATTATATATATCTAATGTCGTTAGCTTACAAAGACCTTCAAAATGATGGTCCTTAAAGCAATTCCCCATCAAGTAATAGGGATGTGCCGCAATAGAGTTGTAGTATAAGTAGTTTTTCATCTTTTCCTTTGATTTTTCCCGATAAAAAATCTATCAAACATCTCCAAGAATCTTGTTGACAAGAGGTGAAAAATCTAACTCTTTAATTACTTCCATTCGCTCTACCATATAGGTGCTGATGAAAGGTGGATGTGAGAATAAATTATTTTCTTTTAGGAACCTGATTTTATTCATCTCATCTTCTTTATAGTCTTGATAGGTCTGATAGGCTGACAGGATAACTACTTCAAATTTCTTACTAGCAAAAAATATTGTTGACGGAGAATTCAAGAATGAGAGATCATCCGTGCTGGGTGCTTTATTTAGGTTGAAACTGATGTGATAGAATGTAAGGATTTCTGTACCTAATGTTTTGAGGTTTGGGAGGACGAGAGTCTGTAATAATCCCTCTTCGAAAAATTTTTTTTTCATACGAGCGACCGTATGCCGTGATAGATTAACGAAATTCCCGATTTGTTGTGTGGTTGCGGTTGGATGTTCTACCAGTGCACGGTATATTTGTTTTTCTTTTAGTGTTAATGTAACCGTCGTGACGTTACGGAAGAGATCAGGAATCGTTGAGATTTTTTCTATATCATCCTGTCCATATAAGTCTTGGAAAAACGCAGAGAAATCAAAGAATCGGTGGATGTGACTTGTTTCAAAGGGAAAGATTACTTCGTGTGGATATTCTTTTTCCAGAAGCCCAAGTTTTCCAAATGTTTCTGTTCGTATTTCATTGATTCGTCCGATGTTGGTATAATTCTGTGAGAGACTGATTGAGAATCCTTTTTCTTCTTCTCCTACAGAAAAGAAGATTTCATTGAAAACTTCAATGGTTCGTTTAGTTGTCTCTATTCTTTCTCTGAGTGGAATTACGGGATTGAATTGCATGTAGATAATCGCAAGGAGTTCGCAGCCAAGTCGGTTTGGGAGCGGGAAGAAAATTGTTCTGTAATAACCTTGTGAAAAAAGTCGTCGTTTTATAGATGTAAGAGTAGATAGTTTCATCTGTAATATTGCAGAGAGTTCACTATCGGTAATAGTTGGATATTTGCAGATTCCACTAAGGACTCTTTTTTCGTTCTTGTTTAGTATTGGTTGATTCACAGTCCCGGAATGTAAAACACCCATAAATAATTATCTCATATTACTGAAATATTTTTTAAATTTTAGTATAAAGTGCAAAAATTTAATAAATTTAAACCTAAATACAATATATTTTTTTTTTAAATCGTTTATATGAGGAAATCATTACAAAAAGTTTATTAAACCTTTTTCTATTTCCGCACTAACAGCTAACACGAGAGGCTTGGTTATGGGAAAAACAATCACAGAAAAAATACTTAATGCCCATATTGTCGAAGGGAAATCAGAAAAAGGAAAAGAAGTCGGTATTAAAATCGACCAGACGCTCACTCAAGATGCCACTGGAACCATGGCGTACCTCCAATTCGAGGCAATGAATGTTCCAAAAGTCAAAACGGAACTGTCTGTTAGTTACGTCGATCACAATACCGTTCAAATCGGTTTTGAAAATGCAGACGACCACAAATACTTACAAAGTGTCGCTGCAAAATACGGCATTTTCTACTCACGCGCTGGGAACGGAATCTGCCATCAGGTTCATCTCGAGCGATTCGGAAAGCCAGGAAAAACACTTCTTGGTTCAGATTCACACACTCCCACCGGTGGTGGCATCGGCATGATCGCAATCGGCGCCGGAGGACTCGACGTCGCTGTCGCCATGGCAGGTGGACCATTCTATCTTACCTATCCCAAAGTCATCAAGATCAATCTATCTGGAAAACTCAGACCTTGGGTCGCAGCAAAAGACGTAATCTTAAAAGTCCTTGAGACGTTCTCCACAAAAGGAAACGTCGGATGTGTCTTTGAATACAGCGGCGAAGGAGTAAAAACCCTCTCTGTCCCAGACCGTGCGACTATCACGAACATGGGAGCAGAATGCGGTGTCACAACATCGGTTTTCCCTAGTGATGACATCACCAAACAATTTCTCAAAGCCCAAGGCAGAGAGAAAGACTGGGTGGAACTTCTCGCAGATGAGGACGCAGTCTACGACCGAATCGTCGACATCAACCTCAGCGACATTGAACCACTCGCGGCAACACCACACAGCCCTGGCAACGTCAAGAAAATCAAGGACATCGAAGGACTCCCCGTTGACCAGGTCTGCATCGGAAGCTGCACCAATTCCTCTTATATCGACATGATGACGGTCGCACACATCCTCAAAGGCAAAACAGTACACCCCAATGTCAGTTTCGTCGTCGCCCCCGGATCAAAACAAGTCCTGGAGAACATCACCCGCGATGGAGGCCTTACAAATCTTCTCAGCGCTGGTGCACGGTTCGCTGAATCAGCCTGTGGGTTCTGCATCGGCAACAGCCAGTCACCAAAATCAGGGGCAGTCTCCCTGCGAACAAGCAACCGGAACTTCCTTGGCAGGTCAGGGACCAAAGACGCCCAAGTCTACCTCGTCAGCCCTGAGACCGCCGCCGCAGCAATCATCACCGGGAAAATCACCGACCCACGCGATTTAGATTCCATGGGTATTTCCTACCCAAAGATGACGACGCCAAAGAAATTCCACATCGACGATAGCATGTTCATCCATCCACCAAAAGACTCCTCAAAAATAAAAATCGAACGCGGACCAAACATCGGAGAACCCCCGAAGAACACCCCGCTGCCTGAGAACATCACCGCAGAGGTCACCATCAAAGTCGGCGATGAGATTACCACAGACCATATCATCCCGGCAGGAGCGAAAATGAAATACCGCTCAAACGTCCCAAAATACTCAGAGTTCCTCTTCGAAGTCGTCGACCCGAAATTCTACGAACGCGCAAAAAAAATAAAGGAATCCGGACTGCAGAACATCATCGTCGCAGGTGTAAGCTACGGACAAGGCTCCTCACGAGAACACGCAGCACTCTGCCCGATGTACATGGGAGTGAAAGCAGTCATTGCAAAAAGCATGGAACGGATCCATAAGGCAAACCTGATCAACTTCGGCATCATCCCTTTGACATTCGTCAACAAAGACGATTATACAACCATTGACCAAGGAGACCACCTTGAGATACCAGGAATTCGCAAACTCCTTACCGGAAATGAAACCACGGTAAAAGTCAAAAACAAGACAAAAGGAAAGGAATTTTCAGCGACTTTTGAACTCTCCGAACGTGACAAAAACATCATCCTTGCGGGAGGATCACTCAATTACATAAAATAAGAAAGGAGGACTCAAACACATGAAAAAAACAAAAGAAGCTAACAGAAAAATCAAGATGAAAAATACCATCGTCGAACTCGATGGAGACGAAATGACCAGAGTCATGTGGCAAATGGTCAAAGAAAAACTTCTCTTACCGTTTCTCGACATGAACCTGGAGTACTATGACCTCGGGTTACAAAAACGTGATCAGACCGATGACAAAATCACCCGTGATGCTGCAGAAGCGATCAAGAAACACGGCGTCGGGGTGAAATGCGCAACCATCACGCCAAACAAAGACCGCATCAAAGAATACAATCTTAAAAAAGAATGGCCCAGCCCCAACGGAACGATCCGGGCAGCCCTTGACGGGACTGTCTTCCGCAGCCCGATCCTAGCCAAGAACATCAAACCAGGAGTACGGAACTGGACAAAGCCTATTCAAATCGGCAGACACGCCTATGGCGATGTATACAAGAATCAAGAAATACGGGTACCCGGACCCGGCAAAGGAGAACTGATATTCTCCCCAACAGACGGTTCACAGGCGATTCGCCTCACCATCCAGGAATTCAAAGGACCAGGGATTCTCCAGGGGATCCACAACACAGACAAATCCATCAACAGCTTCGCCAAAGCATGTTTCACCTATGCACTCGACCAGAAAATACCACTCTGGTTCGCCACGAAAGATACCATCTCAAAGACCTACGACGCACGATTCAGACAAATCTTCCAGGAGGAATTCGAGAAAAACTGGAAGAAAAAATACGAAGATGCAGGCATCGAATATTTCTTCACCCTGATTGATGACGCGGTCGCACGCATCATGAAATCTGAAGGAGGCATGCTCTGGGCCTGTAAGAACTACGACGGTGACGTCATGTCAGATATGCTCGGGTCTGCATACGGCAGCCTTGCAATGATGACATCAGTGCTTGTCTCACCAGATGGATACTTCGAATACGAAGCAGCCCATGGCACCGTACAGAAACATTACTACAAATATCTGAAAGGAGAAAAAACCAGCTCAAACCCGATGGCACTTATCTTCGCCTGGACCGGTGCTCTCAAGAAACGAGGGGAACTAGATGACACACCAGAGCTCATCGACTTCGCCCATAAACTAGAAGAAGCATCCCTTGAAACGATTCACAGCGGTATCATGACTGGGGATCTCCTCAGAGTCGCAACGCCAAACCAGAAAAACAAACAAGTCTATACAGAAGAATTCATAGATGCGATCGCAGATCATTTGAAGAAAAAGCTATAAAAAAGGAGGATGAACGATGGCACAGAAAGCAATCCGGGAAGCAGACGGGAAAAACATGATCGCCCGATTATTAAAAGAATACACCAATGAAGCATATACGATAGAGAATAAATTCATTAGCATAGGACCACAAACTGATCTCAAAAAACTACCAACCACCTACAAATGGCTGGCGAAAGAAAAACTCGTCGTCAAACCAGACCAACTCATCAAAAGACGAGGAAAAAGCAAGCTGTTGTCCCTCAACACTGACTGGAAAGACGCAGAAAAATGGATCAAAGAACGGATGAGTAAACCAGTGACAGTCGGAACAATCACCGGGATTCTTGACCATTTCATCGTCGAACCCTTCATCCCCCATAACGAGAACGATGAGTACTACCTCGCGATCCTATCACAGCGAGAAGGAGACCAAATCCTCTTCCACCATCAGGGCGGAATAAATGTCGGGGACATCGATGAAAAAGCAGTCCGCATGACTATTCCAATCGGGACTTACCCGACCGCTGCCGACATAGAAAAACAGCTGCTCGGTAACATTCCGAAAGAACGAAAAGGACTTATTGCTGGTTTCATCGAGGGCATGTTCAAATTCTACGCAGACCTCAACTACACCTACCTGGAGATCAACCCGTTCGTGGTAACCGGAAACCGCATCGTTCCCTTAGATCTTGCTGCAAAACTTGACGACACAGCTGAGTTTGTCAGCGGCAAGAAATGGGAAGACATTTCATTTCCCTCACCGTTCGGACGAATGCTTTCCAAAGAAGAAGCATACATCGAGGATCTCGACTCCAAAACTGGTGCGTCATTGAAACTTACCGTACTCAACCCTGAAGGGCGGGTCTGGACGATGGTTGCTGGCGGTGGTGCATCAGTGATTTACGCAGACACAATCACAGACCTAGGGTTCATGAGTGAGATGGCAAACTACGGAGAATACTCAGGCGACCCTAACGAGGAGTTCACCTACCTGTATGCGAAAACGATCCTGGATCTCATGACACGAAAGAAGAACCCGAAAGGAAAATTCCTCTTGATTGGTGGAGGGATCGCGAACTTTACCGATGTCGCAAACACCTTCAAAGGCATCGTCCGCGCATTAAAGGAATACAAAGAAAAACTCATAGAAAACAAAGTCAAAATCTACGTCCGCAGAGGAGGACCGAACTACAAGGAAGGCTTACGGATCATGCGAGAGCTTGGTGATCAACTCGGGGTCCCTATTGAGGTGTATGGACCAGAGACACATATGACCAAGATAGTCAGTATGGCGCTCAAAGGAGGCAAATAATAATGGCAAACAAAAAAGATTACATTTTATTTGATAAAGATACCCAGGCGTTCATCTATAACATGCAGACCAACGCAGTACAACGGATGCTGGATTTCGATTACGTCGCAGGACGCAAGACCCCTTCTGTTGCTGCTATCGTCAACCCCACAGGAAACGACAGCTTCCAGAAGTTCTTCTTCGGACCAAAAGAAATCCTTGTCCCCGTCTACAAATCATTAAAGAACGCAGCGAACCGACATAAAAATGTTGATGTGATGATTAACTTCGCCTCGTTCCGGTCTGCTGCATCGTCGACCGAGGAAGCCTTTGCGATTCCACAGATTCGCACTGTCGTCATCATCGCAGAAGGTGTTCCGGAACGCAGGATGCGGGAGTTGATTACGAAAGCAAAACAACTCAACAAGGTCATCATCGGTCCTGCGACCGT
>Ga0315295_10002471_pt1 | contig 15665 bp, 14 predicted proteins | sample YL17G14_0_MG_FD_204453 | JGI IMG/M metagenome (GOLD analysis project Ga0315295, IMG submission 204453) | Sediment microbial communities from Yellowstone Lake, YNP, Wyoming, USA - YL17G14_0 | ecosystem: Environmental > Aquatic > Freshwater > Lake > Sediment | place: USA: Wyoming | collected...
GATTGACCTTGATCTCGGGATTCTTTTTTAGCTCCTGGACATCCACATTGATTTTCTTGGGGACGTAGCCTATCTTGTCGAAGTCGATGTTCCAGCCGCCACCGCGGATCCAGGCAGCCACCCACATGCCGTCCTTATCGGACATAACATCGAAGCCCGCCTGGGCCTTTACGAAAAAACACTTAACCCTCACGCCGTCGAGGGGAACGCCCTGTTCATCATGGACATACCCGATCAATCGTGCTTTCCCTTTGTAATCCTGAGAATGTGCGCTTAACGATACGATGATGAGCAAGGCAAGGACGAGCGCTATTTTCTTCATCAATTATCTCCTGTAACTTTATTTATCGGCAATCTTCTCTTTTCCGTCCAATTCTAGCACCTCGCCTACCGAAAAAAAAGCCCCACCCCCAGAGGGGGTGGGGCTTTGAGCGTCTGCGTCTGATCGCGCTCTTAGAACACAAACCTGACGCCAAATCTGGTGACCCTGGGATTCAGGATCTCGTTGATGTTGTAGTTCGTTGTGTTCGGGACGAACTTGTTCTGGGAAGAATCGGGGTAAATGTAATATGTCCCGTAATACTTCTGCTCTCTTCTGTTGACCGTAGAGCTGTTCAGGGCGTTGAAGACGTCGGCCATTAGGAAGATCTTTCCGGTATCGCCCAGCTTGATCATCTTTTCAAGCCTCAGGTTCAGAATGTAGGAGTTTGGAAGATGGTTCGTGCCAAAAGCTGTCATGTCGAGGCCGGCGCTGTTGCTGCGCGGGTTGGGGAGCCGGTAATCCACGATGCCAAAGGACTCCTCAATGATGTACCCCCGCCTGGCTAGGAAGCTCCCGGCGACGTTGATGTCGAAGGGCAACTGGTAAAGGCCAGTAATCTTAAGCATCCATGGGGAATAGACGAACTGGTCGATTTTGCCGCTGCCTCCGCCAAAGGAAGGCGAGTAGGCCTGCCCATTGAAAGCCCAGATGTTGGTCGGGTTCAGGTACCCTTTTTTCCCGTAATACGCCTTCTGGCTCTGCAGGGTAAAATTCGCGTTCAGCATCCATCGGTCCGAAAGCCTCTTGTTCGCGACCAAGTCCAAGCCGAAATAGTCGTTATGGGCGTCGGGCTGAGTCTTCACATAGTACCAGGGCGAGTACTCGGAGCCCTCTGCGGAAGTATAATACCATTCGTGCTTCTGGGCTTCCTTGGTGTTCCCGATGCCGGGGATATCGGCCGGGGGGTTCCCCGCCGAGATATACCAGCTCTGGTTATCCAGGGTACCGGTCTCGGGGAAATATTTGAGCCACCACCGGAAGTTGTTGTACCGCCTGAAAGTCCCGTTAATCTGGACGGCGAAATTGGGCAGGATCTCCTTTTCCAGGCTCAGTATGACCTCCGAGGTCCTCGAGGAGCCGGCGTCCTTGTCGACCAAAGTGTAAGGAGCGGTCGTCTGTGTCGGGTTTTGGGAATCATAATCTCCCCAGAAATTCCCCGCCGCATCCGCGTAGTCGCCGATGAACTGTCCGGCGTCGTTGAAGACCCGGTACGGCGTATAACCGGCCGCGGTATTCCAGTAGAGCTCCTTGTAATCGACAATCCCGTCGCCCTTGTCAAGCCACCAGAAGCCCATCCAACCGCTCACCCCGCCCGGCTTCCACGTATCCCCTTCGTAGCTTGCCATATAATCGCCATAAGAAGCCAGAGACAACTTAGCAATCGTCTTCCCCGACCCCGTCACGTCCCAAGTAAGCCCAATGCGGGGCGACCAGACCGCCCAGCGGTACTTGCTTCCGTCAGCCGCCAAAGCCTCGATCTTGGGAATCTTAATGGCGGGGAGAACCGTGTCCAAGAGGTCAACCGTCTGGGAGTCCACGTTGTTCTTCCAGACCGGGTTGTCCTTTTCCACGGCCTGTATCGAGTAAGGATTGACCGAGGGCGTCTGCAGGTCGTATCGCAGGCCTAAGAGCGCGTTGAAGCGTCCAAAGGTGATCGTGTCGCTGATATAGCCGGCGAACTGAGTGGTCTTTGTGGCGCTGTTCTTGGAACGCTCCATCGAAAAATACTTGAAGTTGGGATCGTTGGGGATGTCGGGCAGGCCGTCGCCGTTGAAGTCCACCGTGGGGTAATTGAAGTTCCGGCTGACGGAGATATTGCCCGTGAACGACCCCTGATATAACGGCTCCGCCACGTGCGTATTGTAATCGGCGCCGAACTTGATCTCATGGCTGACGCCGAAAAGCTTTTCCTGGAAATAGGTGCCCTGGAACGCGAACATATTGTCCAGTTCCTTTCCCCACCAAGTAGACATGGAATCGTACCACCTCTGGTCCGTGACGTCGTAGATGGCCAGCTTGTTTCTGTCCGGATCCATGACCGTGACGTGGCCGCCGGAGTTGTCCATCCAGGCGTACTTAAGGGAGATGAAGAAGTTGTCGCCGAACGTATGTTCGTCCTGGAACTTCACCAGGGGGACACCGAACCTGTAAGGGGCCAACTGGATGATGCCCGCGGGATTGCTGCTCGACTGGCCGCCGCCGTACTTGTACTTCTCGGCTCCGCTGACCATGACCTCGAAACGGTTCTGGGGGATGATCTGAAGGTTGAGCTTTGCGGTCAGGTTCGTAAGTGTCGTGTCGTCATTGTTCCCGTAGATGGTCGTTGTCTGGATGAAGCTCTCGCCATAAGAGCCCCAGAACCATGCCTTGTCCTTGATCAGGGGGAGGCCCACGTTGAAGCCGAAATCCCTGTTCCTGCGAATCTGGTTAATTCCGGCGACGCCCTGATCCTTCAGGGCTTGGGTCATGTTGTTGGCCTGGAAATTCTTATCCGTGAGGTAGAATCGGCCCCCCAATGTGACCTTGTTCCCGCCGCGCTTGGTCACCATGTTCAGGGCCACGCCGCCTGTTTGGGAGGTGACATCATTACCCCCCACCGTGATGTTCATCTCCTCAAAGGCGTCCAAGTCGTAATAGATCGGGGAAGACCCCGGGGAGCCCGCGGCGGTGATGGTAACGCCGTCCATCGAGTACTCGTTGTTATCCCTGCCGGCTGCGCCCTTGGCCGCGAAGAGCGACTGGTGCCCGGAATCTGACCCGCCGATGTTCTCACGGTCGATCGTCACGCCGGGAGCCATCTGGAGGATGACCCAGGGATCCCTGGCCGTGGGCAGGGACTGAAGCATTTCCTGAGTGACGTTCAGCCCAACCACGGTCTTCTTGGAATCTACGACCGGGGTAAGGGCCATGACCACGACCTCTTTAGTGAGCACGCCCTGGACCATCGTGATCGTCAGGTTAACGTTCACCCCGACGACGACGATGATGCCCTTGCGGATCTCGGTATTGAAACCCTCGAGCTCTGCCTTGAGCTCATAATCTTTAGCGGGCGACAGAGATAGGAACCTGAAACGCCCTTCCGTCGAAGTGACTGCCGACACCGATGCCGTCAGCGAGCCCGTCAGGGTAACGGAGACGCCGGGAAGAGAATTCCCTTCGGAGTCAACAACCCTGCCGTAGATGTTGCCAGCCCTGCTTTGCGCGCCAAGAGAGCACGCAAACAACAGGACAAAAAGGATAAAAATTCCCTTTCGCATAGCTATAACCCTCCTTGATTTAAGATTGATGAATACCCTCTTGCTAAATGACCCACAAGGCAACTTTCCCCAAGAAGTCGTAAGGTCCGACTCAAGTCATAATATTCTTCCTTATCTCGGCTAACAAACGCTAACCAATATTTAATCGTTTTACTTATGATACAAACGTTACAAAAGAAAGTCAAGAAAATTTTGCCCCCTTTGATTGCCGATCTTATCAGAGATAAAATCTCCTGGTATAAGGAATTGACGACTTTTTAACCTCACCCGAATGGTGAAGTTCTAAACCAAGAGGGCAAGGATATGATATCGCAAAGCCTTCTTCCATTCAGGCTGTTATTTACACGTTTTCGGAGGCGCAGGCCAAAATTAACTTAGACCCGAGTTTGACAAGACCAGATCCACAAAAGTCTTATAACGTACTGTAATCAATGGAGATCCGGCGATTTTCAGAATACCCGGTGTGTATCCATGTCCTATTCTGCGGAAAGAACCGGAGGCAACGGATCGATATTGAGCTTTTTCAACATGTTACGAGCTTCCGGAGTGCCCGGAGTCACCTGATAAACCGTCCCCTTGGGTCCAAACAATTGACCGATCTTTATGGGAGGCCATCAACCGACAGGCCCTCTTTGGATGTTCTTTCAGGCTCCGCAGTTCTTCGGTCAGTTCCTGGAGGACCTCCCCGCGGTGAAGCCGTTGCCGTTCCGCCTCTTTCGGGTTGAAGCAAACGACATAACGACGGCCTCCCACCCGGACTTCCTTGATTTGGAGGTTTTCGCGGACCTCCTGAAACCGGCCGGGATGGGAAACGGCCTCGGCCGCGTCCGTCCCCCGGCGCCAGGGCATGGCCACGATGTACCGGCCGCCGCCCCGGCGGAGACAGGCCAGATTGTCGGCGCTCACCATCCCGGCGTCAGCCACGAAAATACACCGGTTCAGCCGCCAGCCTTTCAAATCCTCTTTGACCCGCTCGATCGTCGTCACATCAGTCGTGTTGCCGGGAAAGACCCAGGACTTGACGAGGAAGCCATCCCGAGTGACGGCCATGCCGACGATCATTTGTGGAGCGTCCGACCGGCCGTTCTTGGAATAGCCCCGCTTGCGGAGCTTTTCATCTTCCTCTTCGATCTCGAAATGCACGCTCGTCGTGTCATAGAACACAAGATCGACATCCAGCGACACAAGATCCGCCAGACGCCAGTAGAGAGATTCCTCGATCTTCTCTTTATGCTCATGCAGAAAATCCATGGCCCGGTAAAGGTGCTGAAGCTCGATCGCCGGACCGCGCCAGTAGATCTCCTCCAGCCGGCGTTCATAGCAGTCGAGTTTGCTCTGAGGGGCGAGACACCGGTTTGGCCGCAAACTCGGCGCCGGTCTGCCGGACGAGTCGTTCAAAGTCCAGCCGCGGAAAAAAAATAGCAATTGGCTGAAAAGGCTGCTATATTTATTCATGTCCGTGCTCCGACCTCCTGGGGATAGGTTTTTAGCAAATCCATTGTATCCCGGTCGGAGCTTTTCTAGAATTTATTTTGGACAAAAGTAAGTCGCCTAAAACAAATAAAGAAAGGAAAGGAGTTATCAGATGAGAATCAAGTTTCCTCTTTGGCCATTTCTGGCTGTCGGCGTCATGATGGCAGGGATGGCCCTCGGAGCGTTCGCCCAGAATTTCGAGGGGACATGGGAATCCCTGGGGCAGTACCGGTGCCCCGAGTGGTTCCGCGACGCCAAACTCGGCATCTTCCTGCACTGGGGGCCGACTTCGGTCGCGGCTGTGGACGGCTGGTACGGCCGTAACATGTATATCCAGGGTCACCGCGCTTATGAGTACCATGTCAAGACGTTTGGGCATCCGTCCAAGTTCGGCTATAAGGATATCATCCCGCTTTGGAAGGCGGAGAACTTCGATCCCGACCACCTGGTCCAGGTGTTCAGGCAGGCTGGTGCCAGGTATGTTGTCCCGGTGGCCGTCCACCACGATAATTTCGATCTCTGGGATTCAACTTATCAACAGTGGAACGCAGTCAAGATGGGCCCCAAAAAGGACATCATCGGCCTGTGGAAGAAGGCCATTTTGGCGAACGGCCTAAGGTTCGGCGTGTCCACGCATATGGACCGGAGTCTCAGCTGGTTCAACACCAGCAAGGGGAGCGACAAGACCGGCCCGCTCGCGGGGGTCCCCTACGACGGCAGCGACCCCAAGTACGCGGACCTCTACGGCCCGAAGAACGACGAGGACCCGGCCTGGCCCTATCTGCCGAAGAACGCCCCCGAGTCCTGGAGGAAAACTTGGGCCCTCCGCACGCAGGACCTCATCGACAAGTACCGCCCCGATCTGCTCTATTTCGACGGCGGGATCCCCTACGTCGATGTCGGCTTGCCCCTGGTCGCCCATTTCTACAACGAGAACCAGAAGTGGAACGGCGGCCGGCTGGACGCCGTCCTGAACATCAAGAAGACGAAGGTCTCCGGCGCCTACCGGGAAGGGATGTGCGTCCAGGACCTGGAGAGGAGCAAGCTCGAGGGGATCAAGCCCGAGCCGTGGCAGACGGATACTTCAATCAACGGTCCCTGGTTCTATGAGCAAGGGGGCCGTTACGAGACACCGAACGCGATTATCGATATGTTCGTCGACATCGTGTCCAAGAACGGCAACCTGCTTTTGAACATCCCGCTCAAGGCCGACGGCACGCTTGACGCCGAAGAAGATGCGCTGCTCGCCGAGATGGCAAAATGGGTGGCCGTCAACGGCGAAGCCATCTTTGGAACACGTCCCTGGATCGTCTATGGAGAGGGCCCGACGTCGGTCAAAGAGGGCTATTCCGAAGAGATCAAGGAGGTGTTCACGTCGCAGGATTTTCGCTTCACGACCAAGGGCAACGCGATCTACGCCGCCTGCCTGGAATGGCCGGGCGAACGGGTCACTATCAAGTCCCTGAACGTCCTCCGCCCGGATGAGATCCGCTCCGTCAGGATGCTGGGCGTCGATCAGGACCTGGAATGGACGCTGGACAAGGAAGGCCTTTCGGTAAAAAGGCCGGAGAAAAAACCCTGCGACCACGTCTTTGTCTTCAAGATCGTCCGCGATTGACGGCGGTCGCACCCGTGGGAAAAGGGCCTGAAGACCGGGTATTTGAACGGAAAGAGAAAAACATGAAAAGCACCTTGAATGTGTTCGTGTCGGCAGCGCTGGGAGCGCTGCTTTTAACGGGCATGCATGGCTCGGGGAATGGAACCGTCAACGACGCCGGGAAGGAAAAGCGCGGAAACATCAAGCGGGTCGGCATGGTCGTCGGCATCCGTCCGGACAAGATCGAGGAATATAATCAATGAGTGAAGACGCTCTTCGCTTTTTTCCCCGGGCCGAAGCCGATCCGGAGGAAGTCCGCGCCGCGCGCCAGGGGGGATTGCGCGAACGCTATCTGGACACAAGGTATGTTTTCAGGGGGACGGCCGCGAAACCGACCTCGGAATCCGAGAGGGTCATTTCGCTCTCCGGGCTCATCAGACAATCTTATGGGTGACGGGGAAGAGGTTTAAGCCGCGCAGTAAAAAAAGGATGGCGATCTTGAAATGATCGCAGTTATGGAATCCATAGGCCGTCTTCTTGATCGTCTGGATCGTCGAGATCAGGCCTTCGCTGACCGCGTTCGTGATCCTCAATACATCCGCGCCACCGCCTTTCCGGGCTTCAGCCGCGAGCAAATCGCCCAGCCATACCAAGCTTCAACGTGCTTCATCGCCCAGGCCCGCGCCGTTCTCAGTCGCATCTTCCTCAACGCGGAGAACATCCTCCGTCTTCTCTCCGGCACGTTCTCCCGGGAATAGAGCCAAAGACACTTGGTCTCGGTCAAGATATCGTTCCCCTCGTTTTTCATCTCCCAGTGTTCTTGCTTCCGGACGCTGTCGACGATCTTGACCATGTGAGTCATCGGGTGGTACCGGTCAAAAACAAGCTTTGCCGCGGCCGCTGGAACGTGCTCCCGGATCGACGCCAGGTAGGGATCCCAGATATCCGTGATATGCTCCACCGTCGCCCCGTCCAAATCATAGATCAGGGTCAGATAGTTGTGCCCTTTCCCCACCGACTTCTCATCTGCGCTCATCTGTTTGACCGCCCGCGGCCTTTTTCGCGCCCGACCTCGGGCCACCGCGCGTTTAGAAAGAGTCGCTCCGCTTCGCGTCCGCCGCCGGGGCCCTAGGGGTGACCCGGCCCGACGCTCAACCCTCCGCCCCGGCACGTTCAGAAATCGAGGGTTTTCTCTCCGCACGCCCGCCGGCGCTTTGGCGATGATGACTCATAAAATAGAGGAACGAAATGCAAACGGCGGGCGGCCGGGCAAATAGGGCGGGATAAGCCTAGGTCGCTTTTCATGATTGGTGCGCCGAGATGAACATCATCATCGACGTGTAAAGGCCGACGCCCAGCACGACCCATTTACGTTTCCGAATCACGGAATAGTTCCCCGCCGTTTCCATTCTCTTGGCCGGGCGGCAACCGCTGTTGATGTTTTCTCGACCTGATTCGCCCTTCCGGGCCGCGGTCATCGCCTCTTTCCAGGGAGACGCGGTCCGATCCATGACATTGGCCCGGTTCTTGAGGCTTTTCTCTTGCTATGGCGGGAGTCTATCGTCCTCGACATCCGGAGCGGACGGTCCTCTAAAGGGTGCTTTTCCATCATTTCGACAGGTTCCTGACGGAGTATGAGAGTCGTTTCGAGCGGGAGTACAGGCTTTGCAGTCCTCAAGCGCGAAGCGAATGAGGGCGGTTTTTTCCGGCCGATCGTCAAGGAGGTGGTCGAGAAGTATCTTGACTGCGGCAATCCCCGCTGCGGGTTCGCCCTCATGATCCGTTGCCGTCTCATGAGGACTGCGAAACGCTGCCCGCATCAGGTGTCCTGACTGCGCCGAGGAACGGCTCGTCATGTTCTCTTGCCGCACCAGGGGATTCTGCCCATCGTGTCATGCCAAGCGGATCGAGGAATGGGGGGAATGGATGCGGGAGACGCTTCTCTTGGATGTGCCGCATCGCCAGATCGTCTTCACCATCCCCAAGAGGCTGCGGGTCTTCTTCAAGTTCGATCGCCGCCTCCTCGGCGATCTCTGTCGCTCGGCCCTCCGGTCCCTGAGCCGTTACTTCGAAGTTGTGACCGGGAGCGCGCTTACGCCCGGGGGCATTGCCGCCATCCAGACCTTTGGGGACCGGATCAATCTGCACGTGCACCTCCATTTCCTGGTGACCGAGGGTGGCGTGGACGAAGCGGGCGTCTTCCATAAGATCCCGCGGATCGACGACTCGCGGCTGGCCGAGATCTTCAGCCGCGAGGTCCTGGCGATGCTTGTCCGCAAGACGCTGTTGAGCCCGGAATGGGCTGAGCGTATTCTCTCCTGGCCTCACTCCGGCTTCAACGTCCACAGCCGGGTCCGGGCCAAGACAAAGAGAGAAGCCGAGCGGGTGGGCAAATACATGATCCGGCCTCTTCTGTCCCTGGAGCGGCTCTCCCTGGATGAACGCGCAGGCCAGATCGGCTATCGGTATGGCAAAGAGGCCGGAGAAACGGAGCGGATGGACTACCTGGAGTTCATCGCCAGGGTCACTTCTCATATCCCCGACAAGGGCGAGGCCCCCTCCGCCTCATATCGCCTACCACGAACTCTTGATGGCCCCCGAGGCCCCGGCTGAGTATCTGTCATGACTTTTTTGACCGGGAGGAGAGGTCTGGGTAATTTCAGGCGCTCTTGAGCGTCGCGGTGGCTTTTTGGCCTGCCCTGGCAATTCCCAACTGCATTTGACATTTCTTCGACCCGAGATTTATACTCACCGAGGATGACCGAAGGGGAAAATTGTTACAAAGAGCTTCGCTCGGCCGGCGCAGCCAAAAAGCAAGCTCTTATTATCAATTATGGAAAGCGGATTACAAAGAATTCCTGCCACCCGGATGTGGCCCCCCCGCCGCCTGAGGCCAGCAGTCTTGAAAATTTCACTTCAGCGGTGGTAGAGTTGCGGGCGGCAGGCTCCAGGCCGATGAGAAAAAATCTTAGGCAGAGGACTGGCGGAAAATAGCCGGATATTCCGCGCATCAAGACCACGAGGAGACGACCGAATGAGAAGTGGGCGATCGGTGAACTGGCGGCATTGGATGTTTGCAGCGTTCCTCTGCATAAGGCTACTTACTTCAACCCTGGCCGCTCAGGCCCCGGGCTGCAGCACCGTGGTCGTCGGTAAGAGGGCGTCGCTCACGGGGGAGGTTCTCCTCGGCCACAACGAGGACAATGAGGGCCGGTTGGTCGTCGCCTGCTACCGGATGCCCCGGCTGAAACACGTTCCGGGAGAAATGATCATTGCCGAGGAGGGGAAGGCGAAGATCCCGCAGGTCGCCGAGACGGCCGCCTTCCTGTGGTGGGAGACGATCGCCGAGTGGAAAGCGTCCTACAGCGATGATTTCGTGAACGAGTATGGCGTCGCCGTGGTCAGCGACAGCTGTTGGCCGTCCAAGGAGCAGAAGGGAGAGCTTGTCGAAGGGGGCATAGGCTACGGATTGAGACGGGTCATCGCGGAAAGGGCGAGGACGGCGAGGGAAGGCGTCGATATCGCCGCGGCGCTCGTCGACCGTTACGGGTATGCCGATTCCGGGCGGACCTACATCGTCGCCGATAAAAACGAGGGCTGGCTGTTCGAGGTCGTCATGGGCAAACACTACGTGGCCCGGCGCGTCGCCGACGACGAGGTCGCCTTCATCCCGAACTGGTATACGATCAGCGAGGTGGATTTCAAGGACAAGGAACGATGGGTCGTCTCGCCGGACCTCGTTTCGTACGCCATCAAGCGAGGATGGTTCCAGCCCAAGGCCCCGGGAGATGCGAGCGGCTTCGATTTTGCCAGGGCTTACATGAGCCCCGAGATGTTCGATACGAACTGGAAGTCCACGAATGACCCGCGTCAGGACTACAACGTCCTCCGCCACAAATACGCCCTGGAGATGATCACGGGCGGAAGCTTCGGTTATGGCCGGGACTATCCGTTCGCGGTAACGCCTCCCCGCAAGATGGGTCTTGAAGACCTCATGGCGCTTTTCAGGACGCACTACGAAGGGGAGCCGGATTACCGCACAACGAGCCCGCCGAACTCTCCGCATTCGCTGGCCACGATATGCGCCTCGGAAACCCGGGAAAGCCTGATCATCCAGTTCCGCGAGAACCCGGATTTCACGGTTGTTTGGTGGACGACCGGGAGGCCCTGCACGAGCGCTTATGTCCCGTGGTATTTGGGAATTAGGCGTGTCCCGGACGGATACGGCTGGAAGGACCCGGTAGAGGGGATGAAAAGCCACTTCTCGCCGGCTCCCGATGACCTGAGCCGCAACTCCCAGAGGGCCTGGTGGGCGTTCACCGACCTCCAGAACAGGCTGGAACCCATGTATTTTGGGGACGGCAAAGGGCGCGAATCGGGAACTCATCCCAAGACGGGCGAGGCCGGAGGCTTTGCCGGGAAAGAGGTGCTAAGCGTCCGGAAGAAATGGAGGGAGCTGGAAAAGGAATGGCTGGGCCGGCAGAAGACCGTGGAGGACGAGGCTGCCGCGGCGGGGAATAAGAACGCCGACGCAACTCGCGAATACTTGACCCGCTATACCTCCGATCAGGCGAGAAAGGCTTGGGTCGCAGCCAGAGATATGGCCGGCGAACTGGCCGGGAAGAAAGTCGGCGTTCAGCCGGAGTAGACACGTTAATAGCCCGAGGATTAGCCCGGCTTGGGACACTTATTGACGTGAGTCCCCTTTTATTGTTAATCTCTTTTCCAATCACCGGGAGGGAGATGGCTTGACGGAGGAAACTCTGACTCCCCGCGAAGAGCGGTTCGAGCGGCGGCGGAGAACGGTCGGCTTGTTCCTGGGCCCGGGCACGGCCATCATTCTGTTCCTCATCCCGATGACGTCTTTGAGCCGTCCGGCCCATACGCTTGCGGCCGTAATCGGCTGGGTCGTCGTCTGGTGGATCACCGAGCCCATCCCCCTGCCGATGACGGCGCTCCTCGGTTCGGCGCTCTGCGTGCTGTCGGGCGTCGCAAACGCTTAAGCGGCCTTCGCTGCCTTCGCCGACCCGATGATCTTTCTCTTCATGGGCAGCTTCATCCTGGCCGAAGCGATGTCGCTCCACCGCCTGGACAAGCGTTTCGCCTACCGCATCATGTCCGTTCGCTGGGTCGGTACCGCTCCGGCCGCGCCCTCTTCGCCTTCGGCCTTATCTGCGCCGTCATTTCCATGTGGATCAGCAACACGGCCACGACCGCCATGATGTGCCCCATCGGCCTGGGCATCGTTGCGGCGATGGCCGACATCACGGCCAGAAAAGACGGAAAGCCGGCCAATCCCAAACAGCTCCGCTTCGCGACGGGGATGATGCTGATGGCCGCCTATGCTTCATCAGCCGGCGGCATCGGCACCCCGGTCGGCACGCCTCCGAACTTGATCGGGATCGCGATGATTGAGAAGTTCACCCAGGTCAAGATCCCCTTTTTCCAATGGATGCTCTTCGCCGTTCCCTTGCTCGCGGTCATGTATCTCATCCTCTTCATCCTTCTCTACTATCTCCACAAGCCCGAAGTCAGGGAAATCGAAGGCGGGTCGGCGTTCGTGAAGGCTGAGTCGGAGAAGCTCGGAAAATGGACCCGGGGCCAGAAAAACACGATGCTGGCGTTCAGCCTTGCCGTCGCCTTGTGGATCGCGCCCGGGTTTATAGCGCTCATAAGGGGGACGCAATCGGCCCCCGCCAGATTTTTCAATTCCCACGTTCCGGAAGCCGCGGCCGCGCTCATCGCCGCGCTTCTTCTGTTCGTCCTGCCCGTCAATTGGCGTGAAAGGGAGTTTACCATTTCCTGGAAACAGGCGGTCAGGATCGATTGGGGCACTCTCCTCTTGTTCGGCGGAGGAATCACGCTCGGCGAGCTGATGTTCCAGACGGGGCTGGCCGACGCCGTCGGCCACGGCCTCCTTGGGTTGAGCGGCGCGCACTCCATGTGGGGCATTACGTTGGCCGCCGTTTATATCGCCATCATCATCAGCGAAACGACGTCCAACACGGCTTCCGCCAACATGGTCGTGCCGATGATGATTTCGCTGTCGATGGTCGCCGGCGTCAATCCGATCCCGCCGGCCATCGGGGCCACCCTGGGCGCCAGCTGGAGTTTCATGCTTCCGGTTTCGACACCACCGAACACGATCGTCTACGGATCAGGTATGGTGCCCATCACGAAAATGCTGCGGGCGGGGATCCTGTTCGACCTCGTCGGCGGCATTGTCTTATGGGCGGGTCTGAGGATTCTTCTCCCCCTAGTCGGATTAGCCCGCTGACGGGGCATGTACAGAGCCGGGAAATTCACTCAAGGGCTGGCACATTGAGCGGAGTGGATTATTTTGCTGCTCCTTCAAACAAAGCAGCTCTCATGATGAGTTCCGGTTCCTTGTGGTTTATCAACCACGCGTTGGAGAATCGGGCGTTTTAACCCGAGACGCCGCCTCGCGGAAAAAGGATACCGTCTTGAGATCGATGTTCGTGAAACAAATAAGATTTAGCCTGGAGTGAGGGTGCTCCCGATAGCAGCGAATTGCGGTCTTCAGGCTGATTTCGGCACACAGGTCTTTGGGAAAGCCGAAAATGCCGCTCGATATCGCGGGGAACGCGTAGCTTGGTCCAGCATTCCATAACTGGACAGTAGGCTTAGTTTCCCCTAACCCCACTGGAGGCGTCGAATTCAATAACCGCCCAGACGGGCCGGTGATCGCTGGCCTTCCTGTTGTCCTCGACAACGCCGGTCCGGGCAGATACCGGCGCCTCCGTGATGCCCTTGGCAAAGATATGATCATAGCGAAACCTGAAAAAAGCATTGTGCAACGTCGGCCCGACGTCACGCGTGACCCAGGTGAAGCCCGCTTTTACGAACTCCTCCCCGATCCCATAGGAGTTAAAATCGCCGGCAATGATCACCGGCTCAACAGAGGCCCTGGCATCGATGATCACAGGCTGAACTTGCTCGCGCCGCGAAGCCGCGGATATGGCCAGGGCACCGGCGAGATGGACGGAGTAGACGCGAATCCGCTGCTCCCCCCGGACGACGGTGACCACCGTCGCCGCCCGGCGCAAATTGGTCCCGAACGACTTGTGCGGCAGCCCGATCTTGAGCGGATTCTCGAGGGGCCACGGCGACAAAATGGCGCAGCCGAAATCGCGCTTTTTGGCCGGATGGACGCTGGCCGGAAAGTAGACATAGCAAAGGCCGAGTTCACGGGCGATCTCGTCCACACCCCGAAGGTCCATTTCCTGTAGAGCGAGGGCATCGAAATCCCGGAGCGGCTCACTTTGCCGGAGGACCTCCAGGGCGCGGTCGATGTGGTTGCCATAGGCGATGTTGAAGGTGACTACACGGAAAGAGCCTTCGGGCCGGAGCCGGGAGTCTGCCCCTGGGTGCAACGTGTAGTCGCCGGTATACTTCGGTTCAGACGGGTCGAGATAGTTTTTTGTATTCACGCAGGCGCCGGCCGCAAAAGCCAGTGCCAAGAGCGCGAGGCGTCCCCTTTTTAGGTTCAACGGACCCTCTCTCGTTGCCGGGCGGGTTTTTCGTAGCTTCCGACGCAAAGGCGGATGCTCATGCCCGGCTGGCCCCAGCCCAGGTCCAGACGGATCAGGCCGACGTAGGGAACGATCAGCCGGAGCCCTAAACCCGCCCCGCCGAGGAATTTGCCGGGTTGAAATTCAGCCCCGTCGTTCCAGACATAGCCGAGGTCGGCGAAGGCAGCCAGCTGCGCGCCCATGTAGAAAGAGAATCCCAAGATACGGAGGGGACGGGGCTCGAAGAAATTGTAGCGGTATTCGAGGGTGTTCAGGAACTGGTTTTTTCCCGATCGTTCACCGAGTTCCCAGCCGCGGATGCTGTTGGCGCCGCCCACGGCGAACTGCTGCCAAACGGCTACGTCTTGGCCGACCGTTCCCGTGGTCAGAGTAAGCAGGGAGAACATGGCCAAGGTATGGTGCGGGGCCACCGGGTGGAACCGCCGGCCGTCCAGGTTGAATCTCCAAAAACGGCAGTCGCCGAAGAAAACACCGACCTTTTGGAGTTCGAGTTCGCTCCACCAGCCCGAGTGCGGATTGGTCCAGGAATCGCGCGAGTCGTAGCCCAAGAAGGCGGATAGGCCGGGCGCGAAATCCGTGTTGTCGGCCGAGACCGTTTTTCCGTCTACGTCGCTCCTCAGATACTGCCCGCTGACCCGTACTCCGTAATTCAGGTGGTCCTTATACTGGCGCAGGAACGTTGTGTAGAGCTCGTAAACCGTTTCGTTGAAGCCGAAGATCTCGTTCCGGCGCTCGCGATAGTATAAGTCCAGGCTGTAAGCGATCTTGTCTCCTCTGATCCAAGGGTTGACCAGCTTGAACTCGATATTAGTGGCTCCGCCGAACATCACCTTGCCGGATAAGAAAAGGGCTTCTCCCTTGAGGTTGAGGGCACTTATACCTCCCCCATAAAGGACCCCGTTCTCGTCGCTGAACGAGATAGAGACAGAGGGGATGATCGGGAAAGTTTCCTTGACTTCGACGAGGAGAACGATGCCGTCTTCCTCCTCGATCGGCGTGATCTTGATGCCGCTGAAGATCCTCAGCCGGTCAAGCCGGCCGACGGCGAAATCGGCGTAGTCCTTTAGGAAAGGCCCTCCGATGAGGAAAGACAGCTCGCGCTGCAAGATCAAGTCCTGGGTGCGTTTGTTGCCGACGATACGGATGGCTTTGACCTTCTTTTGGGCGTTGGCCTGGGCGGAGTGAAGAAAATGAGGCAAAAGAGCCAGGAGGACGGCGAAAACCAGCCTCGTTAGGATGCTTGAGTTTTTCATCGATCTGAGACCGAAAGCATGCTAGCCGTTCGATCCCGGCATTGTCAATTGGACTTAGGCACTATCAATAAACAGGATACCGTCTCAATCTTCGATATGGCTTTCGAAGGATCCGCGAGGATCGACAAGTGGTCAATAGACTTGGTGGCTCGTTGGCCCGGCAGGTGATGCGCTCGGATCCAGTTTACATCATCGGGCGGCCGGGCCGGG
>Ga0315295_10002473_pt1 | contig 15661 bp, 12 predicted proteins | sample YL17G14_0_MG_FD_204453 | JGI IMG/M metagenome (GOLD analysis project Ga0315295, IMG submission 204453) | Sediment microbial communities from Yellowstone Lake, YNP, Wyoming, USA - YL17G14_0 | ecosystem: Environmental > Aquatic > Freshwater > Lake > Sediment | place: USA: Wyoming | collected...
ATATGTACACATCCTATTTTAATTTTAATTGCAAGCCTTTTCAGCTTACCCCTGACCCGGAATTTCTCTATTTAAGCAGGGCTCATAAAAAGGCTCTGACGTATCTGAACTATGGAATTGCTGAAAATTCGGGATTCATTCTCCTCACCGGGGAGATTGGCACTGGAAAGACAACAATCCTGAGGAGCATGATAAAGAAAATTCCTCAGGACATTAAGCTTGCACGGATCAATAACACAAAAGTAAGCTCAGAACAGCTTATTTCGATGATCAACGAGGATTTTGGTCTTGAAACCAAAGGCTTAGATAAGACCCATTTGTTGAGCAAACTTACTGATTTTCTCATCACTCAGTACGGACAGGGTGGCAGGTCGATGATCATAATAGACGAAGCACAAAATCTCAGCCCTGATCTGCTTGAAGAGATAAGGATGCTTTCAAACCTTGAAACCGATAAGTCGAAACTGCTCCAGATTATATTGGTCGGTCAGCCTGAACTGAACATCAAACTTAGCAGACCCGAACTGGAACAATTGAGGCAGAGGATAACAATCAGTACCCATATCAGTCCTCTTGCGCGTGAAGAGTTAGAGTCATATATAAAATTCAGGCTCCGTGTAGCCGGCAATGAAGAAGCTGTTACTTTTGAAGAAGGTATAATTGATGCAATCTACGATTTCAGCAAGGGGATACCGAGGCTGATAAACATCTTATGCGACTTCACCCTTCTGACAGCGTTCACTGACGACAAAAAGATTATAGATATTGGATTGATTCAGGAAGTTATCAATGATCTTGTTAATGAGAGCCCGGAAACAAAGGCAGCTAATTCAAGTACTGAATCTGGTATAAATAATGATAATTTTGAGAAAATAGAGAAGGCTTTAACAAGTATCCATGTCAGACTGCAAAATCTCGAGGCAGTTATCAATGATATGCAAAAAAAAAATGACACCTACGATAAGAGCAAGAGACTTCTTGCTTTAGTGAATGCCTGTCGTTCTTCGAATCAGTATTCTTATTCCCAGGTTGAAAATAAAAGTACATTAAATTTACAAGAAGCTGATCTCAGCAAGAGAGTAAATGATTTGCTTAAGACAGAGCACGAATTGAATGAAAAAGACAGTATTTTAAGAAAAAGAAAAGAAAAGCTAAGATATTTATTTGAAAAAGAGATGCAGACTGACTTGTAGACCTATGTGTGGAATAGCCGGCATTCTTAATTTAAACAAGCAACAAGAAATTCCTCTGAATACCATTAAAAGCATGGCTGAAATTTTACAGCATCGCGGACCTGATGGATTTGGATTTTATATCGACGATACCATTGGGCTTGCTCATGCCCGATTAAGCATTATCGATTTAGAAGGCGGGTGGCAACCAATCTATAATGAAAATAAAACAATTTGTATTATTTTAAATGGTGAAATATTTAATTTTATAGAATTAAGAGAATTCCTTATAGATAAGGGGCACACCTTCTCAACAAAATCTGATACTGAAGTAATTATACACCTTTATGAAGAATACGGAATAGAATGTCTTAATCATCTTAACGGACAATTTGCATTTGCCATATGGGACAAAGAAAAAGAAAGACTCTTTTTAGCCAGAGATAGAGTCGGGATAAGGCCATTGTTTTATACACTTGCCAATGGAACTCTAATCTTTGCATCAGAGATAAAGTCGTTATTCATGAATGAAAGAATAAATAGAGAGATTGATCCTTATGCACTTGATCAGATATTCACTTTCTGGATGACCATTCCACCAAGAACAGCTTTCAGAAATATATATGAACTACCTTCAGGGCATTACATGGTTGTGGAGAAAGGAAATATGAACATTAGGCAATATTGGGATCCTGATTTTATACCTGATACCAACTTAAGAACAGAAGCAGAATATGCTGAAGCTTTATTGGAGCTTTTAGTTAATTCTGCAAGACTTCAGCTGAGGGCAGATGTCCCTGTCGGTGCATATCTGAGCGGTGGAATTGATTCTTCGGTCATAACAACCCTGATTAAACGATACACTGACACACCACTTCGTACTTTTTCAGTAACCTTTTCAGATAAAGCATATGATGAAAGTGCTTATCAAAGACAGATGATAGAATTTCTTGGCGCTGATCACAGTAATATAAATTGTACATATTCAAGCATAGGAAACGTATTCCCTGAAGTTATATGGCATACAGAAACGCCAATATTGCGAACAGCGCCTGCACCGCTTTTTTTACTCTCAAAGCTTGTGAGAGACAGCGGTTATAAAGTTGTTTTGACAGGTGAAGGTTCTGATGAAATTTTGTCGGGATATGATATTTTTAAAGAAGCGAAGGTCAGAAGATTCATTGAAAAATACCCTGATTCAAAATTCAGGCCACTAATTCTAAAACGACTTTATCCTTACCTCGCAAATTCGCCTGTAAGAGCACTCAAGTATGCAGAGGCATTTTTTAATGTTGATGGCAATGACTATCCGGCTGAATATTTTTCTCACATGCCGCGATGGTCAACAACTTCAAAAATAAAAGTATTTTTCTCTGATCATCTCAAGGACATTTTGAGTAATCATACACATTTTGATGAACTCTCCCGGTTAGTTACAAACGATATAGGTAAATATGATTATTTGTCACAGGCGCAGTATATAGAGATAAAGACCTTGCTGTCAGGCTATCTATTATCTTCTCAAGGCGATAGAGTAGCTATGGCACATTCAATTGAAGGCAGATTTCCTTTCCTTGATCACAGGGTAATAGAGTTTTGTTGCAAGTTGCCGCCGAGTATCAGGATAAACGTCCTGACAGAAAAATATATTTTAAAAGAAAGCATGAAGAATCTGTTGCCGGCCTCAATACTAAACAGAACTAAACAGCCTTATATGGCACCCGATTCAAAGAGTTTTTTCAATGGAAATAAGCTTGATTATGCAGATGAACTCCTCTCAACATCCTGTTTGAAAGATGCAGGATATTTCGATCCAAAGGCTGTCTCCATGCTTGTAAAAAAGTGCAGACAGAACAAGGCACTTGGTTTTAAGGATAATATGGCTATTGTGGGGATCCTTTCAACAATGCTTGTACACGAATTGTTCATAAAACATTTCGATAAGAACATATCAATAAACAGATTGAGAGTTAATAAGGAATTACATGCCATATGTTAACAACTACAATGCAACTAAAATCTGAGATCAGACAATTCATTGTTGACAATTTTTTATATGGACGGGATGACGATACACTTGGTGATGAAGTATCATTCCTCGGAAAAGGGATCATTGATTCAACCGGGATTCTTGAATTAGTCTCTTTTATAGAAGAAAAGTACATTATTTCTATCGATGACGAAGAGTTAATTCCTGACAACTTTGATTCCTTAAACAAAATCTCAACTTTTGTTTTCAAGAAGACAACCTTATAAGCAGTAACTCATACATCATGTATCGTGTATCATCTATTAACCCGTAACCTTTATTAATTATGTTCCGTCATACCTTAGTCAACCAATTCCTTGAATACAGTGCAGAGAGATTTCCTGGAAAGACAGCCCTTGTTCATCTGGATAAGAGGCTTACCTACAGAGAGTTAGATTTAATGGCAAACAGACTTGCTAATACCCTCTTATCTGTCGGAGTTGAGAGAGGTGACAGAGTAGTGGTTTTTATGGACAATTCCATACAGGCAGTTATATCAATTTTTGCGATTCTAAAGGCAGGGGCTGCATTTGTTGTCATTAATCACACAACAAAGTCAGAAAAGCTCAATCATATTCTGAATAATAGTAGGGCTAATGTCATTTTAACTCAGGATAGCAGAGTTGATGTTCTTCGAAATATCAACTCATCTTATTTAAAAACCATCATAATGTCTGGCTCCAATAATGGATTACTCTCAAGCCTGTCTTTTGAAGATATTATAGGCTCTGGCAATGACAAGGCTTTAAAAACAAAATGCATCGACCTTGATCTTGCCTCGATCATATATACCTCAGGCTCAACAGGACAACCAAAAGGCGTAATGCTAACCCATCTTAATATGGTTTCAGCTGCTCATTCGATAACAACATACCTTGAGAATAATGAAAACGATGTGATAATGAATATGCTCCCTCTCTCTTTTGATTATGGTCTTTATCAAATATTGATGGGATTTAAAATCGGCGGCACTATTATTCTTGAAAAGTCCTTCACTTATCCTTACCAGATCATACAAACAATAATAAAGGAAAAGGTAACGGGACTTCCGGGCGTTCCTACGATTTTTACATTATTACTTCAGATGAAGGATATATTCACCTATGATTTCAGTTCAATACGGTATATAACCAATACAGCAGCAGCTTTACCTGTTAGCCACATTAAAAGGTTAAGGGAATTATTCCCCATGGCAAAACTCTATTCGATGTATGGTCTTACAGAGTGCAAGCGAGTATCTTACCTCCCTCCTGATGAACTTGACAGAAAGCCAACATCAGTTGGCAAAGGGATGCCGAACGAAGAAGTATATATTATAAATGAAAAAGGTGAACAGGCTGCCCTTGGAGAAGTCGGGGAGCTTGTAGTCAGAGGGTCCAATGTAATGCTCGGTTACTGGGAGATGCCTGATGAGACAGAAAAATGCCTAAGGCCAGGAAGGTATCCCGGTGAAAATGTCCTTTATACGGGTGACCTGTTCAGGATGGATGAAGAAGGCTTCCTGTATTTCATTGCGAGAAAGGATGACATCATAAAGTGCAGAGGTGAAAAGATAAGCCCACGGGAGATTGAAAACACACTGTACAATCTTAATGGAGTCGTTGAGGCTGCTGTGATAGGTATTACGGATGAAATACTGGGGGAGGCTATTAAGGCCTTCGTGGTCTTAGAAGAGGATTCAAAGCTTACGGAAAGAGATATTATGATGTACTGCTCGCAGCACCTTGAAAATTCAGCTATACCGCAGCACATAGAAATAACTTCATCTTTTGAAAAAACCACGACCGGGAAAATTGATAAACAATTATTAACTATTAACGGGGGGTGCACTGTCTTTAACCCTGAGATCCGATTCAAAAAGATGCTGCACAGTTATTTATCAGAAACAGCCCTAAGAACACCTGATAAGATCGCTGTTGTTCAGGGAAACAGGAGAATAACCTACGGTGAAATGGATAAGAGGATTTTTCAGCTCTCATCATTTCTTCTGGGAAAGATTAAGCCCAGCGACCGTGTCGGGATTTTAAGCGAAAATTCTCCGGAGTACATAATTGCATATTTCGGCATACAGAAAGCGGGAGGTATTTCAGTAGACATAAACCCCCAGTATTCCGTACATGAAATCAGAAAAATACTCAATAGTTGTTCCGCTGAAATGGTGTTTGCAGAAAATAAGTTTTTTAATGTTGTGCCGGACGTGCTTGTAGAAACACCCTTTTTGAAAACTGTAGTGCTTCTAAATTTTCAAGACAAACAACAATCACAGTTTTTAAATTTAATGGAAAGGATACCATCACATATTAAATGCACCTCTCTAACGGAAATTCTGAATAATATAACAAATAGTGCTGTATTTCCTGAAATTGCAGGAGAAGATATTGCCTCGATTGTCTATACCTCAGGAACCACTGGAGAACCGAAAGGGATAATGCTTTCACATGACAATTTTATTTCCAATGCAAAATCAATAATACAATATCTCCATCTGACCGGCAATGATAAAGTCATGGTAGTCCTACCCTTCTGTTACTCATACGGCAAGTCCCTGCTTACTACCCATATTATGGCCGGAGGCACCCTGGTGCTCGAAAACAGCTTCATGTATCCAAATCTTGTGCTGGATAAGATGGTCGAGGAGGATGTAACAGGTTTTGCCGGTGTACCTTCAACATTTGCCATTCTTCTTAATCGATCAAATATTTGTAATTATCGCTTTCCAAAATTAAGATATGTTACCCAGGCGGGCGGGCCTATGTCTCCCAAGCATGCAAGAGAGCTTTCAGATGTATTACCTGATACTCATATTTATATCATGTATGGACAGACAGAGGCAACAGCAAGGCTGACTTATCTTGACCCCCGTGACCTTTTAAGGAAACCCGGTTCTATTGGGAAATCCATACCAGGAGTAGAGATTGAACTTATAAAGGATAATGGAACGCCGGCAAAAAAGGGTGAGGAAGGAGAGATTGTTGTTGGAGGTGAAAATGTGATGGCAGGCTACTGGAACAATCCGGAAGAGAGCGAAAAGGTTCTGAGGGGGAATAAACTGTTTACTGGTGATATCGCAAAATTGGATGAGGATGGTTATTTATATATAGTTGGCAGACGCAGCGACATGATAAAAAGCGGAGCCTACCGGATAAGTCCCAAGGAGATAGAAGAAGTTATCCTCGAAATGCAGGAAGTTCATGAAGTATGTGTTGTCAGTATTGAGGATGTAATCCTTGGAGAGGCGATTAGGGCGGTAGTAGTTCTAAAACCGGGATATGTGGTGGATGCAAAGAAAATACAGAGGCACTGCCATTCGAAACTTGCATCTTTCAAGATACCGAAGGAAGTAGTTTTCGTTGACGACCTGCCTAAGACTAACTCTGGAAAAGTACGGGGACACTTGCTGAAAGATCAAAAACATTGCAAGGCGAGAGTTTCTCATTAGAATGAAAACCTGCACCAATTGCATCCTTCCCGGAACATTTCCTGGTATAAGTTTCGATGACGAGGGAGTTTGCAGTCATTGCCAAAATTCCAAAAGCAAAGAATTGAAACTGTCGGAAGACAAGAAGAAATATGAGCAGAAGTTCCTTAATTTACTTGATCAACTCATCAATCAATCAACAAATCAACGTTCCTACGATATTCTCATGGCTTATAGTGGAGGTAAAGACTCGACGTATACCTTGAGTTTATTGAAAAATAAATACAGGTTAAGGGTTTTAGCTATGAGTTTCGACAATGGATTCATCTCAGAAACAGCAAAAGTAAATATCATAAAAATAACGGAAAAACTCGATATTGATCATATTTTCTTTAAACCAAGATGGGAGATCTTAAAAAAGATTTTCTCCATTGCTGCAGCACAAGAACTGTATTCTAAGAAGTCTCTTGAAAGGGCGAGCACTATTTGTACCTCTTGTATTGGACTTGTAAAGTCGATTTGTTTAAAATTTGCTATAGAGCAGTTAATTCCGATGATAGGTTTTGGCTGGTCTCCTGGACAGGCACCTGTGCAATCGTCAATAATGAAAACCAATCCATCACTTATTCGCATGTCACAACAGGCAATTCTCAATCCCCTAAAAGAAGTTATAGGCAATGAGATTGAGGTTTATTTCCTTCAAGATAAGCATTTTACAGCATCCGAGAGATTTCCCTATAATATCCACCCTATGGCATGGGAATTTTACAATGAGGATATGGTGTTGGACGAAATACAGAAGTTGGGGTGGGTTTCGCCAAAAGATACTGATAGCAATTCCTCCAATTGCCTTTTGAATGCATTTGCCAATGAAATTCATATGCAGAGATATGGATTCCACCCCTATGTATGGGAGATAGCAAATATGGTTAGAGATGGGGTCATGACAAGAGAGGATGGGTACAGAAAGATTTATCAGGAACAGGCTGCAGACCTTGTCAATATAGCAAGAGAAAAATTGGGTATTTGAAGGGAGGGATAATACATGATTATTAAGTCTTGTCTTGAGTGCAAATTCCACAAGATCAGGAGCGAGGATGAAGGCCGATCAAGTTATTGCGGCAAAGAGAGCTGCTGGGCTGTGTATACTAATTGCGTAACACAAAAGGCTCTGGAGCGCTTTCTGAAAGAGGAGTGCAGATTTTCCGAGAGTTTTTTGAACCTTAATGTATCAATTCAATGAGCTCATTCAATAAATCAATCTATAAACTTAAACAACATAATCATCTTACTCAACTTAATAAACCTATCAACCAATCAACTGATCAACAAATTGCTAACGCCCTGACTATTGATGTTGAGGATTACTTCATGGTTTCCGCATTTGCAGATATTGTCAGGTTTGATGAATGGCACAAGTATGAAAGTCGCATCGAAAAGAATACCCATAAAATCCTCAACTTACTCGACGAGCATAAGGTACAGGCAACCTTTTTTGTCCTCGGCTGGGTTGCGGAACGCCATCCGGAACTGATAAGAGATATCCACAGTAGAGGGCATGAGATAGCCTGCCACAGCTACAACCATATGCTGATATACCATTTGACCAGAGCGCAATTCAGGGAGGATGTTTATACGGCTAAAAGCATCCTGGAGGATATTACCGGAGCAGCAATTTCTGGATACAGGGCGCCGAGCTATTCCATAACCAAAAAAACTCTCTGGGCACTTGATATATTAATAGAGGAAGGATTTCTCTATGATTCCAGTATATTCCCAATCCATCATGACCGGTACGGATTTCCGGAGGCAAATCGCTTCCCTCATAAAATAAAAAGAGAAAATGGAACTATAACGGAATTCCCTCCTTCTACTTACAAACTATTTGGTCAGAATATACCTGTAGCTGGTGGTGGTTACCTAAGACTATTCCCATTACAGATTACAAAGACAGCTATTAAAAGAATAAACGAGAAGGAGAAAAAATCAGCTATAATATACATCCATCCATGGGAGATTGATGAACATCAACCACGACTCAATGGCAAAATACGGTCAAAAATGAGACATTACATCAATTTAAGGAGCACCATGCCAAAGCTCAAGACTTTCCTTCATGAATTTAGATTCAGACCATTATCCGATTTTCTCAATTCGTCTTCAATATGCTAACTTGTAACCAGTAACTCGTATCACGTAACTCGCAATTCTTTGATTTTATGAACCACTCAGCCAGCAATTTATCAGACAATTCAACCAATCAGCAAATTAACATATCAACTTTTTACTGGAAGGTTGGTATTCTGATCGCTGTTTCTGTATTTGTGTATTATCCGGTCATACTATCTCTGATCAGGACATGGTCGGGACGTGACGATTATTCACATGGCTTCTTGATACCATTTATTAGCCTTTATTTTGTATGGCACAAGAGGAATGAGCTAAAACAGATTCCCGTCGAACCCAATGTCATTGCCGGATTTATTGTCATGATCTTTGGCAGTTTGATGCTTCTGACAGGACACATTGGCAGTGTAATAATGGTTCAGCAGATATCTATCCTTATTGTAATTCCTGGGATTGTACTGACACTTTTAGGCACAAACTATCTGAAAGCTCTTATTCTTCCCCTATTCTATCTCATTTTTATGATTCCTCCAATTTTAGATATTATTCTCGGAAAAATGCATTGGCCGTTTCAACTCTTTGGGGCGACAGTAGCTGTAAAACTTCTTAATATTTTCAATATTCCTGTTTTCCGGGAAGTTAATTTCCTGCAATTACCTAATATCACACTTGAGGTTGCAAATGCATGCAGCGGTGTTCGTTATTTAATATCAATCATTGCTATCAGTATCCCCTTAGCCTTTTTTACTCAGAGAAAAAACTCTCTGAGGCTTCTACTTATTGGCTCGGCAATTATAATAGGAATCCTCATCAATCCTCTCCGTATCGCTCTTATCGGCATCTGGACATACTATACGGGTGGAGATGTCCACGGGCCTTCCCATATTTTTCAGGGTCTTTTTGTATCCGCAGTTGGCTTTATTTTTCTCTTTACAGTGTCATGGGTTCTTCACAAAATCCCCACAGCTAATGGGAAAGGAAAAAATCATAAACCAGTGAACCAATCAACTAATCAACTATCCCAACTATTCAGCGAAGATTTAAGTAATCTAAAGAAATTTAACCAGGCATGGTTTATATCAATTATAATTCTTCTCAGCCTCGGTTATTATTTATATATTTTCAAACCCACCCCAGTACACTTAAAAACAAATCTGAATGAACTGTCTTTTACAGTAGGAGAGTGGAAAGGCGAGAATATTAGTGATTATATAAAACCTTTTTCTATTCAAGGAGCAGACTTCGAAACAACAAGAGTTTATAGAAATGCCTCTGGTCGAGAAATAAAGCTTCAGATTGCTTACTTTGAATCACAGCAACAGGATAAGGAACTTATCCATTATACATTACAAAAGCTTTATGATAATAATGAGGAGATTGCAATCCCAAAAGATTCTCATAGTGTTATTCGAGTCAATAAATCACTACTTCAAGATGGAACCCGAAACTCCTTAATCCTTTACTGGTATGACCTGAATGGAAGAATTATTGCCGATAATTATAAAGCTAAATTTTTAACAGCTATTGATGGTCTTATTTATAGGCGTACAAATGGAGCCATTATTATAGTCTCCAGCAACTTTAATAATTCTGGTGAGACGCAGAGGGTATTGAATGACGAAGTGGAGTTTGTTCAGAGAATTCTTCCTGTTTTAGATCGTCACCTTCCTTAATAAAAGTATAAATGGATATCCGGTTATTCAGGCAGAAAGATAGCAAGCTATGGGATAAATATGCGACGGAATCAAGTATCTCCAACTGTTATCACTTAATTGGCTGGAAGAATGTTGTTGAAAGAAGTTTTGGTCATAAGACTTATTATTTATTAGCAGAAGACAGTAAGAACAAAATAAAAGGGATTCTACCTCTTGTTCATCTTAAAAGTATTCTCTTTGGAAATTTTATAATTTCCCTCCCTTATTTCAACTACGGTGGGATATGCGCTGATAATGAAGAAATTTCTAACCAATTAGTAAAAGAGGCCGAAGTTATCGCAGCAGAAAAAAATGCAGAACATATCGAGTTGAGAGATACGCAGAATAACAGCGATGGTTTATTCGTAAAGACGACAAAGGTCTCTATGAGGCTATTGCTTCCTAAAAGCTCAGAAGAACTTTGGAAATCCTTTTCGTCAAAATTACGAAGTCAGATAAAAAGGCCGGAAAAGGTAGGGATGTATGTAAAGTCAGGAAGGGAAGAGGAACTGGAAAGTTTCTATGATGTTTTTTCAACAAACATGAGGGACCTCGGGACGCCGGTCTATTCAAAAGAATTCTTCAAAAACATTCTTGAAGAATTTCCCGAAACAACGAGAATAAACACTGTGTATGCAAAAATGGGAAATCCTGTTGCCTCAGGTTTTCTTGTAGGATTCAAAGAGATATTAGAGATTCCCTGGGCATCGTCTTTAAGAAGTTACAATCAATATAGTCCCAATATGCTGCTTTATTGGAACGCTTTTAAATTTGCCTGTGAAAACGGCTATAGAGTCTTCGATTTTGGCCGTTCTACCATAGGGGAAGGCACTTATAGATTTAAAGAGCAATGGGGTGCAAAGCCGACTCAACTTTACTGGCATTACTGGATGAGAAATGGGGGACCACTCCCTGAACTAAATCCCAAAAATCCCAAATACCAGCTCGCAATAAAGATATGGCAGAAGCTACCGGTAGGTCTGACAAAGATTATCGGACCAATGATTGTGAAGAATCTTCCATAAAGAAAGGTAAAGGTTGAGGTAAAGGTAGAGGGAAAAAGATGTATAAAAGTTTTAAAGAAATGCCAATATGGCAAAAGGCAATGGAAATTGCAGAAAAAATACACAATATGACGGATGACTTGCCGAGGAAAGAAGATTATGGATTTACTTCACAAATAAGGAGATCGACTTTGAGTATTTCGGCTAATATAGCTGAAGCGTATGGCAGAAATCATACCTTAGATAAAATCAACTTTTACTATATGGCCAGGGGCTCTTTAACAGAAACTCAAAGTCATTTGGAGTATGGTAAGAGAGTGGGATATCTTGAAAAAGATAGCTCAAAAGAATTAGATAAAGCTTTAAAAGAAAAAATATATAATGATCTCAATAAAGTTATTGTTAGTTTAAAAAGCAAGTAATGTTAAAAGAACAGATAGAGGTAAAAATTTGTTCAAATTTATCTTTACCTTCACCTTTGCCTTTACCTAATCTTCTTCCATGAAAATTCAACGAACCATTCCCCCAGCAGCAGCACCGGTAGATTTGATGAGCATACTTCACGGTATTGCAGGGTTTTTTATGGGCAAACGTTATATAAAAAAGGTTGAAAGTGAGATAAAGAGTTACTTTGGCGTCAACCATGTTTTTCTCGTTTCTTCAGGAAAAGCAGCCCTGACATTGATTTTGCAGGCATTGAAGTTTTTATCACCTGATAAAAGAGAAGTCCTCATTCCTGCATATACCTGCTTTTCTGTTCCGTCTGCCATAGTGAGAGCAGGATTAAAGGTTTCACTATGTGACATAGACCCTACAACTCTTGATTTTGATTATAAACTTCTTAGTAGTTCTATAAATGAAAAAACTCTTTGTGTTATTCCAAGTCATCTTTTTGGTATTCCATCAAAGATAGATAAAATAATAAGCATTGTTCGAGAACAGAATATATTCGTTGTTGAGGATGCAGCACAGGCAATGGGCGGAATATCCAAAGGCAGGAAGCTCGGCACACTCGGGGATGTAGGCTTCTTCAGCCTCGGACGGGGAAAAAACATAACCTGCGGATCAGGAGGAATTATAGTAACAAATTCTAACCAGATTGCTTTGGCTATTTCTAAACAATATTCAAATATTCAATATCCGAGCACAATAGAAAGCTTTAATAATTTTTTAAAAATTATGCTAATGGCTATATTTATCCATCCTTCGCTTTACTGGTTTCCATCAGGGTTGCCATTTCTCAGATTGGGAGAAACCATATTTTATAAGGACTTTCCAATAAAAAGATTTTTCGGAATGAGGGCAGGTCTTTTAAATGGGTGGCAGAGAAAACTTGAAGAGTCAAATAAAATCCGCAGAGAACATTCAGAATACTTCGATGAAAGGTTAAGGTTGAGGTTGAGGCTGAGCAACGGAAATTCTACTCCTTTTCTCCGGTTACCTTTCACCACTGAAAGTAGGGAAGTTAAAAAAAAGATTTATTCCTTTTCACAAAAAAGGGGCCTTGGGATTAGCCTAATGTATCCAACTGCTATTAACGAGATTGAAGAAATTAAAGCAACCTTTAACGGCAAGTCATTTCCCTCGGCGGAAAGAATAGCAGAGACCCTTCTTACTATCCCAACTCATCAATTTCTTTCCGAGAAGGATAAAGAAAAGATATGTATATATCTCACAGTCGCAGTGAAGACCTCGACCTTCAACAGCCATTCGCAGAAAGCTGATGACTGGTCGGTTTGAATATGAAGCTTATTATCAACATGCACGAACATAATAAAGGAAAACTTTTGGAGGCGTGAAGAAAACATGGACAAAACAATAACTACATATGAACCTGACAATTCATTGAAAAAAGGATATTTATCTATCTTTGGTGAAATATTTGATGAAATCATAGAAAATAGATGGCTTACGTACCAACTATTTAAGCGGGATTTTTTTAGCATGTATAAACAATCGTTTATAGGAATTTTGTGGACTGTTATCATCCCAATTGTCAGTGTCGGGACATTCATTATATTAAATAAGGCCGGTATATTCACTATCGGAGATATTAATGTTCCCTATCCAATTTATGCAGTGCTTGGTATAGCATTTTGGCAGTTGTTTTCATCGGGGTTAGTTATCGGTTCAAATTCACTGGTAAGGGCTGGTTCCATGTTAGTAATGATTAACTTTTCAAAAAAATCACTTGTGATTGCTTCCATGGGATTATCTGGTTTCCCGTTTCTTATACAGTTTATCTTGATGGGTATACTATTTGTATTTTATGGAATTACACCGAATATAGCGATTCTACTTGTTCCAATAGTCATCATTCCAATATTGTTTCTTACGCTCGGACTCGCCTTCCTGCTATCGCTTCTAAACGCAGTTTTAAGAGATATTGGCAACATACTATCATTGCTCCTGACTTTTTTAATGTTTTTAACGCCCATTTTATACACAAAACCAAAAACTGGAATATTAATGCAGATCACGAAATACAATCCTTTATATTATATGGTTTCAACGGCAAGGGATTTCATATTGACAGGAAGCATTGCTGAGCCAACAGGCTTTCTAATTTCAACTGTTATTGCATTTGTATTTCTTATGATCTGTTTATTCCTTTTCCACCTAACAGAGACGAGAATTTCAGAAAGAATCTAATCATGGATAAAGATATCGTCTTAAAATTCGAAAATGTCTCAAAGAAATATTGCAAATCGCTGAAGAGGTCCATGATATATGGCATGATGGATATCGGCAGAAACATGATTGGATTAAGTTCCCATTCCGATAGGTTAAGAAAGCATGAATTTTGGGCTGTTAATGATGTCTCTTTTGAAATGAAAAGAGGAGAAGCGTTAGGTTTAATTGGCCCTAATGGTTGCGGAAAGACTACTCTTTTAAAAATGATCAATGGCATCTTTTGGCCAGACAAGGGCAAAATTACGGTCAAAGGAAAAGTGGGAGCACTTATTGCAGTAGGGGCTGGGTTTCATCCATTGTTAACTGGGCGGGAAAATATCTATATGAATGGTGCGATACTTGGTATGAGTAAGCGTGACATTGATGAGAAATTTGATTCCATCGTAGATTTTGCTGATATTGGAGATTTTCTGGATGCACCAGTGAAGCATTATTCAAGCGGAATGTTCGTAAGACTCGGGTTCGCGGTAGCAATTCATTGTGACCCCGATATTCTTCTTGTCGATGAGGTATTAGCAGTTGGTGATATTAGTTTTCAGGCAAAGTGTACAGCTAAACTAAAAGAGCTTGATAAACAAGGGGTAACAAAGATTTTTGTTTCACATAACTTGAACTCCGTACTTATATTGTGTAACAAAAGTATTTATTTATCTAATGGAAAAATTCAACACTACGGACAGACAATTGACATTATAAATGAATACAAAAAAGACGTTATGCTTCAAAAAGATGATTCAAATCGAAACGATCAAATCAGATATGGCACAAAAGATATAGAGATAACAAAAGTTTCTTTTTTGGACAAAACTTACAAGCCCAAAAGTATGTTTAGGAGGGGTGAACCTTTTCTGATAAAGATGGAATATATCACTCGAAAACTCATTACTAATCCTGAATTTGTGATTGGATTTTACACAGAAGATGGATTATTGATTTCTAAGCCAAATACACGAGACCACAACATTTCCATTGATACTGCACAAGGCGAAGGACAGATCACTTATTTTATGGAGTCTTTGCCTTTTAATGTCGGGAAATATTTAGTAACTGTTGCAGTTTGGGATTCTTTGGGACAGGTGGCTTACGACCATCATGAAAAATTGTACGAATTCATTGTTGAGGATGGTTTGATAGACAATAAAATCCATGAAAGATTTGGCTATTTATATATTCCAGCACAATGGGTGGTCAACAATGCCCTGGAACATCCAAAATGCAATCGAGATTAGCATTTATGTCCACCGGGAAATATCATAAGGCAAAGCAGAAAAATTTTGGACGTATAAACAAGTCATAGACATGCAAATATATATAAAGGAGAAAACAATGATGAGAAAGTCTAAGGCATATGGTTTATTTCTAGTATTTATGGTTGTCATGATTAATTTTGCTTCTGCTTACGCAGATGTTATTCCCCAAACAAACTGGAGTTTGCGGTATGTAGACAGTCAGGAGTTGGTTGGTGAGAATGGGGCAGCAGTAAATGCCTTTGACGGGAATTCTAACACGATTTGGCATACCCA
>Ga0315295_10002475_pt1 | contig 15658 bp, 14 predicted proteins | sample YL17G14_0_MG_FD_204453 | JGI IMG/M metagenome (GOLD analysis project Ga0315295, IMG submission 204453) | Sediment microbial communities from Yellowstone Lake, YNP, Wyoming, USA - YL17G14_0 | ecosystem: Environmental > Aquatic > Freshwater > Lake > Sediment | place: USA: Wyoming | collected...
ATCGACCACCAGGTAATCATGAGGATAAGCCCCACCACGATGACAATCACGCCAATGACAATACCCAATACATTCGACATCACTCTCACCTCCTATTTAGAATATGTTCAGTAGGAGAATTAGCAAACGATGGAATAGAAGTCAAGGCTTATTCCTTTCCGAAGAGATTCATCTCCCCAAATATTTCCACATTTTTTTCTTGACAAAACCATTTAGCTCTGATAATGGTGTTTTCATATTTTGGAAATTGATTGTTAAAATATAACAATGGCGATCAATCAGTCACTTGCCCATGGATTGAATATCCTGCTCCTCTACGAAGCCTCCACCCCTTTTTTCACGGTTTCCGAAATTTCGAAGCAACTCGGGTACAGCCAGAGTAAAACCTATCGCCTGGTTAGGACATTGACCCAGTACGACCTTCTCAGGGAGGAGAATGGGACGGCTCAGTACACCCTTGGCTTGAATACCCTGCGATTAGGCCTGCTGGCCAAAGGGCAGTTCAATCTCTCCGGCCTTGCTAAACCTTTGATGAGGGAGTTATCACTCCGGACAAAAGAGACCGTTCTTCTGACTGCAGTAAACGGAACCAGGGGGATTGTGCTCGAAAGGGTGGAGAGCGAAGAGCCCTTTGAGATTCGGAAAATAGGACAGATTCTGGAGTGCATTCCCCGAAGGATTCCAGCAAAGGGACTGACCAATAATTCTTTATGATATCACAGGGGCGTGTGAAATCAGCCTATTTATTAAGATGTACTTAGTGGTCTAACGCATGAAAAGAGTGCCCTTCAGCCTTATAGGAGCGTGAAGATGCCGTGAGGTTTCAAAAGACCGAATCTTCTTTCAGCCGGGTTTCCCCCGGACGTTTCAGACTCGAACACGATTTGCTCGGAGAGGGCGAGGTTCCTGAGGATGCGTATTTTGGAATTCAGACCTTGCGAGCAGTCGAGAATTTTCCAATTACGGGCCTTCCCATCTCCTATTTTCCAAACCTAATTAGAGCCCTGGCAATGGTGAAGAAGGCCTGCGCGATAGCTAACTCAAGCTTGGGATTGTTGTCCAAAGAGATCACGGGTGCAATCGTGAGGGCTTGTGATGAGATCGCTGAGGGAAAATGGCATGAGCAGTTTGTGGTCGATGTGATTCAAGGGGGGGCAGGAACCTCAACGAATATGAACGCCAATGAGGTCATTGCGAACCGTGCGAATGAGCTCCTAGGACGCAAAAAGGGGGAGTATGATCCGATTCACCCGAATGATCATGTCAATCTCTCGCAATCGACCAATGATGCCTATCCGACTTCTGTTAGAATAGGAGTTCTTTTCTCCATTCTTGAGCTCAAAGATGCAATGATTCATCTCAAAGAGACATTCCGACGGAAGGAAGAAGAGTTTGCAGATATCATTAAACTTGGGAGAACCCAACTCCAGGATGCAGTTCCGATGACCCTGGGGCAGGAATTCTCCTCTTACGCAATCATGATGGAAGAGGACATCAGACTTCTTGACAGGACATCGGAATTGATTATGGAGATCAATCTCGGGGGCACTGCCATTGGAACGGGCATTAATGCCGAGCCTGAGTTTGCTACGGCTGTGTGTAACGTGCTTAGGGAGCTTACAGGATTCGACGTGAAATCGTCAGAGAATCTTGTAGAGGCAACCCAAGACACAGGTGTATATGTTCTCCTATCAGGCATCTTCAAGCGGATCGTGATCAAATTGTCGAAGGTTTGTAACGATTTGAGGTTGCTCTCTTCCGGTCCAAGATCGGGCTTTGGGGAAATCAATCTTCCGCCCATGCAGCCAGGGTCAACCATTATGCCTGGCAAGGTCAACCCGGTTATTCCAGAGGTATTTAACCAGGTGGCCTATCAGGTGATCGGAAATGATCTGACCATCGCTATGGCTGCAGAGGCAGGTCAGCTGGAGCTTAACGCGATGATGCCGGTGATTGTTTTTCAGCTGTTTCAATCTCTTGACATCATGCGAAATGCCATGCTCGTCCTTGCTGATCGGTGTGTAATGGGCATTAGTGCAAATCGTGAGATATGTAGGAAATATGTAGAGAATAGTATAGGAATTGTAACAGCCTTAAATCCATACATCGGGTATGAGAATTCGACCGCGATTGCCAAAGAGGCTTTGCACACAGGGAGATCAGTCTGCGATCTTGTTTTGGAGAAAAGACTCCTGACAAGGGAAGAGATCGAGAGGATCCTGCTGCCAGAGAATCTGCTGCGCCCCAGAAGGCTGAGGAAATTAACATGAGGGGAGGCTTTTTGGGTAAAGAGGCTGAAACAAAATCTAAAATGACAGACGAAATTTTTTTCTTGACAAAACCATTTGGCTCTGTTAAGGGTATTCTCATATTTTGGCAATAGGTTGTTAAAATATAACAATGGCGATCAATCAATCCTTGGCTCACGGACTCGATATCCTTCTTCTTTATGATACGTCGTGCTCTGTCTTCACCGTCTCTGAGATTTCCAGGAGGCTCAAATACAGTCAGAGCAAAGCATACCGTCTCGTTAGGACCTTGACGAAATACGGCCTCCTTCAGGAGGATCATGGAACGGCCAAATACACATTGGGTTTAAATGCTCTTCGGATAGGTCTTTTAGCTCAGCAGCAATTCAACATTTCAATGATTGCTCGGCCGTTTATGAAAGAACTTTCTGCAATTACAAAAGAAACCGTTCTGTTAACTGCTGTGAATGGAACGAAAGGAGTCGTTCTTGACAGGGTGGAAAGCGAGGAACCCATTCGATATACCATATACCAGGCTGGAGCCACGATCCCTTTGCATGCAGGAGCATCAAGCAAAATTTTAATGGCATTCCTTCCGGAGGAGGAGTGGGACGAAATTATCTCTAAAGAGGGATTAAAACGATATACCCTAAATACAATAACTGATGTAAATAAGCTGAGAGCCCATTTGAGAGAAATCCGAAAAAAGGGATATGCCTTCAGTGATCAAGAAGTGGATCGAGATGTGCGGGCCATAGCTGCGCCTATTTTTAATTCGAGGGGTGAATTGGTGGCCGGATTAAGTGTTGTGGGTCCGGCTTACAGAATCAACAAAAAAAAGATTCATGCTTGCAAGAAATTAGTTATCAAATACGCACTTAAAATATTAGCCGGTCTAAAGCACCCACATTGAATTTATATCTAAGGAAAGAACAACATATTGATAATCAACGATTTAATAGCATAATATTGCGTATAACTAAATATGTGGCAGTAACGGAAAGGAGCAGCCATGGATCAGACAAAAGAAGTTGAGACGGATGTTTTGGTTATTGGTGGCGCTATAGCGGGTTGCTCAGCAGCAATAAAAGCAAGTCAGTTAGGTGTTAAAGTCACCCTGGCCGAGAAAGCTGCAATTGGTAGATGTGGATGCGCCCCTTGGGGGTTGGACCATATTTGGTGGTATTTCCCGGGAGGTGACATGTCATTGGATGATGTAATTGACGCTCATATGGAGAGGCTTTGTAGAAAACTGGGCAACAGAGGAGTTCTCACTAAAATGTGGAAGGAAAGTTTTAACAGGGCAAGAGATTTGGAGAACCTCGGAATAGAATTCAAATTCAATGGAAAATATCACTGGAGAACACATCACCATTTGGGAGTATATAATTCGCTTATCTATGCAGGTCATAATCTCACATCCGCTTTGGCAAAAGAAGTAACCCGATGTAATGTTAACGTTTTGAATAGAACAATGATTACACGTTTGATTGTTGATAGGGATGCGGTAATCGGAGCCATAGGGTTGAACACGAGAAATGGAGAATTTATTGTTATTAAGTCAAAAGCAACAATACTCGCAACTGGTGGGGCAACAAGACTTTATCCGTCGCCAACAAATCGTCTTTTTTCTACTTTTGCTCCTCCCAACGATACTGGGGATGGTTACTCGATGGCCTTTAGAGCAGGGGCGCAACTTATAAATATGGAGTTTCCAATGGCCCACCCTACTACGAAAGGATTTCGTCCCAGCAGTACGGGAGGGTTTAAGAATGCCGGTGCTTCCGTAATTGATGCTTATGGGAATCCACTAGAAGCGGGAATCGATAGATCTGAAACCTCACGGCTTCATAAAAAGGCTTTTGAAGCAGGAAGGTATCCATTCTATGTGGACCCTACAGGGATATCCAAAGAAAAATATGATGAAGTATGTGTAACTAGCATCAAAAACGAAGTGCCCATGTATTTCGATTTCTTGCAATTCAAAGGATTTGACTACAGAAGAGATATCGTTGAAATAGAAGATCATGAATGGGATCTTCGTGATGGCAGATCTGGTCTACTTATCGAAGATGATGGTAGGACTTCGTTGGAAGGGTTGTTTGCTGCTGGGGATTGTACAGGAGGAGTTTTCGACGCAGAGTCCATGGGGGCAATAGTCATTGCATGGAACGCTGGGGAGTCAGCTGCACAATTTGCAGGAAAGAATGTAATATTTGATATCGAAAGCAATATTCTTGAGGAAGAGAAGAAACGGATATTTAACCCTCTAAAACTCAAAGAAGGTGTAAATTGGGCAGATATAAACATGGGCTTGCAAAAAATAATGAAAGAATATGCAGGTGAAATTAGGCACTCCGCAGGCCTAGAAAGATGCATAGAAAATATATTTGATCTAAGAGAAGAGTATATACCAAGATTAGTGGCAAAAGATTTTCATGAGCTAATGCGTTGTCTAGAAGTACAGAGCTTGTGTGACACAGCTGAAATGATAGCACGAGCTGCTTTGGCCAGAAAGGAAAGTAGGTTTTTTCATTTAAGGACCGATTATCCACGAACCGATGATGAAAATTGGCTGAAATTTGTTGTTTTGGAGAGAAAACCGAACGGGGACATCAGAATTTTTCTAAAAGCCCCAGATTGATTTATATTGATTGTGTATAGCTTCTCAAGGGTCGCCAGATAAGGAGGGAAACAATGCCACCAATTATAAACCCCATTTTATGTACCGGATGTGGATTATGTATAAATTTTTGTCCAATGGATGTACTTCGGATGAATACAGAGCAAAATATTGCGACGGTGGTTTATCCGCTCGAATGTTGGCATTGCGGAACATGTAAATATGAATGTGAGTCTAATTCTACTTCTGCGATATCAATGGACTTTCCCTTTCTTGGTAAGCCTTACAAAAGGATAAAGAATCTTCCTAACGATTAAAAAAAAAGATGACATTAACTCCGCATAGTGTACATGATAAGTGTTCGTTTAGGACAGAATTAAAAGATTTATTGAACAAGGCGATGGAGGTCGGGTTTAACATCGAAGAAGATGCTATCGCGGTTCTATAAGATTAAGACGGTACGAGCAATGACTTTAGCAGCGTTTGGAAGTAGATATTTATTGCAAAGTGATTTTATTATTCTGTTTAGAAATCGGTCAAGATCTCCACCAATGTAGAGGACTTAATACAAAAGAAATTATAGTTTGAATAATATGTTGTCTGTCATGCTTGTGGTTGTGGAACGACTAAAGTTATTAATTTCTAACTATTTATATAATTCAATTTAACTAGGAGGGGAGAAAGATGAATCACAACTTGAAAATAATTATGCTATCGATCGCAGTGTTATGTATTGCTACCATTTTACCAAACGACACTTATGGATCAGGAGAGAAACTTGTAGTAATGACTTGGGCAGGAGCTTGGGGGGATAGTTTCCGGAAGGTGTGTGATAATTTTGAGAAGGCGGAAGGCATTAAGGTTGAATTCTACATACAATCTTCAAGTGTAGATGGAATGTCAAAATTGCTTGCAATGAAGGACAATATCACAGTAGATGTGTGGACGGTGGGGATTGGTCAAGCCAAAGTAGCCGCACAGACAGGGTTATTGGCTCGAATTGATGAAAACATGATACCAAATCTTAAAAATATTCCAGAAACTACAAGGTCTGAGTCTTATGTAGCGTGGTATTTTGTTCCTCAGGGCATGTTCTATCGGAAGGATTTATGTCCATTCGAAATAAAAACTTGGAAGGATCTTTGGGATCCAAGATTAGAAAAAAAAGTAGCAGTTCCACATGCTACTTTTAGCTCGAGTAATTTTCTTCTAATAATCAATCGTGTCTATGGTGGAAAGAACGAATACGACATGCATCCAGCGATTGAAGCAATTAAAAAGTTAAAATCCAATGCAGCATGTATATATAATACAGACTCGCAGTCCATTAAGTATTTGGAAATGGGTGAGGCAGCAATTGCTGGTCTCTCTGGATTACCTAATATTTATAAATTGTTGGGACCAGACTCCAAATTTAAGTTTGTTTTTCCTTACGACAACTTTATTCTGGGTCACGATTACATCGCGATTCCAAAGTCCGGCAAAGAGAAATTGGCATCTAAGCTTGTAAATTATATGCTCTCTACTTCTGCGCAAGAGCTTCACACTGGTAACATTGGAACAATCCCATCAAATAGGTCGGCAAAAGTACCAGAAAAGGTTAAGGAGATTAAAGTTGACATGAGTAAGGAAATACCGCGGGACCTCGATTATATCAACAAACAAAGACCCGAATGGATAGATCGCTTTGACAGAATCATGAAATAAATTACAATGTCTTTAGTTTCGTTAATTTAAGAAAAAGAAATTAAATATATTCAGCGGGCCTGGTAAAGACGAGGAGTTGATAGAGGGAAAGGATCTTCTTTTTTGCTTTAATGGCCAGAAATTAGTTGTCGTTTACCAGAGGTTTCCGAAGTCCTCTGGTAAACGATAGAGGTAGTTGCCTTTGCCCAACCCATAATAGAAGGAGATTTCTAAATAAAATTATTTTCGGTGGTTTCGAATTTCATGGATATCTTCAGAAAAAAAAGGAAATTAACACCGTTACTACTCGTGTTACCGTCTTGCATATTTATAGGGGTTTTGTTTTGCAGCCTGATTTTTCTGTTTCCGCTGAGCCTTCATGAAAGCGGAGGTGTAGGTGAAATAAAATCTGGCGTTACACTTTTCCAGTATTACAGATTCATTAAAGATTCACACTATCTTAGCTACATAACTTTATCTTTTAGAGTTTCTCTCCTTGCCACCTTAGCAGCTCTGCTTCTTGGCTACCCGATGGCTTATCTTCTTCACAGAACAAGCGTGCGTCTGAGAAGGATTCTTACTTTATTATTACTAATGCAATTTCTAAGTAATTATGTGATGCGAATGTATGCGCTAATGCTTGTCCTTGGTAACAATGGAGCAATAAATAGAAATTTGTTGGATGTCGGTGTCTTAGATAAACCGATTAGACTAATGTATAACGAATTCGGGGTCGGGGTAGGTTTAGTCGTCGGATCTTTAGCTTTTATTGTGTTTCCTATACAAAGTTGCCTAAGCAATATTGATAGATCTCTTGAAGAAGCTGCACAGAGCCTGAAAGCGAATAAAATATACACATTTTGGAAAATAACATTTCCATTGAGTTTACCTGGTGTTGCAGCAGGGGTGGTTCTTGCATTTCTCTTCAATCTCAGCGCCTATGTAACACCAACTATTCTTGGCGGAGGTCATTTTAATATGATTGCAAATTTCATATTCCAACGGATACTAGAAGTCTTTGATTATCCTCTCGGTTCAGCCGCCGCCTTTCTATTGCTGGGGCTTGCCTACATGATAGTATTTTCCATTAACAAAGCATTTAAAGTTTTCGTTAAGGGAACGACAGCAAAATAGGGTTAGGACATGCAGGATCAGGGTGGGAGATATAAACAACGCCCGGGTGTAGGAGCAACGGTAGTTGCGTTGTCATGTTTAGGTTTTTTTGCAATATCGATCCCGGTCGTTGTCATGATAGTCACCTCATTTAATGCAACGCCAGATTTGAATTTTCCCCCTTCAGGTGTCTCTCTCAAATGGTATCTCAATGTGTTCAAAAGGACTGCATTTTTAAGGAGCTGCCAGCTTAGTTTTGTTTTGGCTGCTTTGACGTCCATTGTTTCTTTAGTGTTGGGATTCTTGTCCTCATTAGGACTTGTTCGGTACAAATTTATAGGAAGAGATATTTTACATTCAATATTGCTTATCCCCCTGATTGTACCAGAGGTCGTCATCGGTTGTTCACTTTTGATTCTGTTCAACAAATTGCATCAATATAATTCGATTATTAATATTCTAATTCTTCACATAATTCTTGTCTTGCCATATTCGATAAATGTAATTTCGGCTAACCTCGTTCGATTTGACATGACGTTAGAAGAGGCAGCGATGTCTCTGAAAGCAAATAAAATAACGACGTTTTGGTTGATAACAGTTCCGATGATTAAAGAGGGACTAATTGCATCAGCAATATTTTCTTTTGTTATATCATTTAACAATTTTACTGCTACTGTATTTCTTGTAAGAACGAAAAGTACGCTTCCGGTGGAGATATTCTCATATATTCGAACTGAAAGCGATCCAACGGTATGCTGTATTTCCACTTTATTATTTTGTTTTGTCGTAATTGTTATTTTGGTTGCGGAGAGACTTGTTGGAATGGAGAAATTAGCGAAATAGTTTATTACGGGGCAAGGCGAGGCTTTTATGTCATTTATTCAGATAGAAGATATCGTTGTTAAGTATGGAGCGTTGATGGCACTTAAGGGCATTACAATCGATATTGAAAGAGGAGAACTTCTTTCACTCCTAGGCCCGAGCGGTTGTGGAAAAACAACAACTATTCGCATTATTGCTGGTTTTGTACATCCATCACAAGGAAATGTGTATATTAATGGGGAGAGAGTCAATGAAGTGCCTTCCTATAAAAGAAACATCGGTGTTGTTTTTCAAAACTTCGCGTTATTTCCCCACATGACCTGTGCTGAAAACATATCATTTGGCTTGAGGAGAATGAAACTCAAAAAGAATATAGTGGAATCTCGGCTGAAGGAGATCATAGCATTATTACATTTAGATGGATTAGAAAAAAGATATCCAGGTGAGTTATCGGGTGGTCAGCAACAACGCATGGCCTTAGCCCGAGCCATGGTAATAAGCCCTGATGTATTGTTGCTCGACGAACCTTTAGGTTCGTTGGACAAGAAGTTACGAGAAGAAATGCAAATTGAATTAAGACAATTGCAAAAAAAGGTGGGTATAACCACAATTCTTGTAACACATGATCAAGAAGAAGCGATTACCTTATCGGATAGAGTTGCTGTGATGAATGATGGAGTCATTGAGCAGATTGGTACTCCAACGGAGATCTATGAAAAGCCAAGAAGTAAGTTTGTTGCTGATTTCATTGGCATTAATAATTTTATTAATGGGAATGTAGTAAAAATAGGCAATAATGAAATAATATGCAAAATAGGAGAGGAAGAAACTGTTTTGGCTCCTTTCAAGAAGGGGTATGTCATTGGCCAAGCGGTAGATGTAATTGTAAGGCCTGAAAGTATTGAACTTTCTGAGGGTATACCGCTTAATATGGGCAATTTTTTAAAAGGCATTATAACGAACATCATTTATAAGGGAGCAAACATTAGCTTTTTTATCAGGTTATCAAACAATCAAGTAATTGTCGCATCGCCAAATAAACTTGATAAATCAGTTATTAATACTAATTACTCAAAGGGTAGTGAAGTATTTGTTTCTTGGAAATTAGAAAGTTCTTATATAATTTAGGACACAGGCAATAAAATGATTCAAATTGATAATTAAGTGGAGAAAGAGATGCTTTGCAATATGCATAAAGAATCATACCAATAAGAGGGATACGATTTATTGATTTTTTCCGGAACAGGGATTGATTTCTGAAATATGATTAAGAAAATTAATCCCCATTTTGAACGGATTAGGTGAGTTGGCAGCGGGGTTAACGGTTGCTGGGCCAGCCTATCGGATGAACAAAAGAAAAGTGAGATCTTATGCAAAGTTGGTCATGCAATCTGCGCAAAAGATTTCGGATACTGTCAGAGATTTTACTACGCCGTTAAACTAAAAGAATATGTCCAAGAGATTTCAAATCGAATGTAACTGGTAACAGGTTGAAACAATAATATGACTCAAAAGGAGGAAAGGATGTTATGAAAAACCTATCGATGATTCCGAAAGCTTTTGAAATTGTTGAAAATAAAAGAGAGGATTCGCTTGAACTTCTCCGTAAACTAATATCATTCAAAAACGAAGTCGGGAGTCCTTACGAGGACATTCAACGGTTTATCGCTGAGAGGCTATCAGAGATTTGTGCTGAAATTGACATTTGGGAACCTGATTTTGAGACTCTTAAACAATCTCGTTGGTTTACGGCACCTCTTGAATACTATCCCCAAGGATTTAAAGGTAAGCCTATTGTTGTGGGGCGTCTTCTTGGGACTGGAGGTGGCCGATCATTAATATTTAATGGTCATGTTGAAGTGGTGACACCGGGTCCATTAGAGTTATGGACGAGTGATCCATGGAAGGGGACTATTAGGGATGGAAAAATGTTTGGGAGAGGGGTTCTCGACTGTAAGGGTGGGCTTGCTGCGGCAATTCAGGCTATGGAGGCAATCTCGAAAGCTGGTATTAAATTAAAAGGAGACGTTTTTTTAGAAAGTGTATATGATGAAGAGATCGGAGGGACAGGAACACTTGCGACAATTCTACGCGGATACAAGGCGGATGCAGCCATTGTCACAGAACCGAGTCACAAGAATGTGATCATTGCCAGACCTGGGGTCATGTGGTTTCGCGTCACAGTGAAAGGAAAGTCAGCTCATGCTGCAAACTTATGGGAAGGAATTAACTCAATTGAGAAAGCCCTTAAAATACATAAAGTTCTTTGTGATTATGGAGAGAGCCGAATGCAATTCATAAGGCATCCTTTATTCGAAGATTTTCCTATCCATGCGACATTTAATCCTGGTACCTTTAAGGCTGGAGGCTATCCATCATCGGTACCTGATGAAACCGTTTTGGAATATCGTATTGGAGTACTCCCAGGAGAACAAAACGAAGAGGTTTTTGGAGAAATCAAGTCGGTTATTACTGCAGAGGCTGTAAAAGACAAATGGCTTAAGGCACATCCGCCAGAATTAAGTTTATTTGGATGGTATGGATTACCTGTTGAATTGGACCTGAAAGAGAAGATAGTAGAGTGTGTTTCTAATTGTTATGAATATGTCTATGAAGAATCCACTCGATTGAGAGGAACAACGGCTAGTAATGATTCTTGGTTGCTAAATTGTATTGGCAAAATTCCCGCATTGACATTGGGAAACAATGGCGGTAAACATCATCAGAATGATGAGTTTATCGTTTTGAATGATTACCACAATTTAATTAAGATTTACGTTGCTGCCATGATAGAATGGTGCTGTTAATGTATTGTATTTAAATTGGATTATCATGATTTTCAGAATTCCAGCGGAGTGTTCTAAAGGGAGATATATTATCAATAAAGTAAGTACAAGAACAAAATGGAGAAATCCAAAAACATTAACCTTCTCTGCAAAACAGGGTTTTCAAAAAGGACCATTTAAGAATCGTTTTAGGGATGGAAAGGAGGGGAATGGATGGAGGAGTATAGAAATCTAACCGCATTCGTTACAGGGGGTGGTAGAGGGATAGGGAAAGCAATTTCTGAGGAATTGTGGTCCCGAGGAATGAGCATTGTTATCGGTGATATCGTTTACGAAAGTGCAGAGCAGGTGGTCAAGGAACTTGACCCGGAGGGAAAGAGAACTCTGGCACTTCAGTTGGATGTGACCAAAGGGAAAGAAGTCTTACGAGCGGTTGAACAGATCCTGGCCCGATTTGAAAGGGTGGATGTTTTGATCAATAATGCTGGGATTGCTCCTAAAAGGGGAACACGACGGGTCACTATAGCTGAAATTGATGAGCAGGAATGGGAGCATGTTCTCGATGTCAACCTGAAAGGAGTGTTTAATTGTTCCAAAGCGGTGATGGATAGCATGATCAAAAACAAATATGGGAAGATTGTAAATATTGCCTCCGTATCAGGATTTGTTAGCGGAATCAGTGGCCCGGCCGGTGCTCATTACAACGCTTCAAAAGCTGGAGTGATAGCATTCACAAAAACCTTGGCAGCCGAATTGGCCCCATTTGGAATTAATGTTAATGCCGTTGCCCCGGCAAAAGTTGAGGGAACAGGCATGTCAACCCGGGCAACCCAAGAAGACTTGGAAAAATACCGGGAAGAACTCCCAATTAAAAGATTGGGAAAGATGAAAGATGTTGCAAAATTAGTAGCTTTTCTAGCTTCCGATGATGCTGACTATATCGTTGGCGAAACTGTGGTCATTGATGGTGGCAGACTCCTTATGATTTGAATTGCAGGAATATCTGAAATCAACCCAATATAACTTAGAAACATCCTCATGAACCGTATTTAGAAGATAAAAATAATCCCTAGAAGGAGTGAGGGACCCATAATGAAATCCCTTTACGATTTCTTAAAGTATTTTAAGACGGATCTATTTTATTCTTTCGGAGGGAGGGGGTGAATGATTAGGCTAAAAAAATTTTTGAAAACTAAAATATAGGATAGGGGAATTCAAGAAAATCAAAGTTGAATAAACTACTAAATGGAAGGTTTATGAATTTTATTAGGACACTTATATTAAGGAGGGAGAAGCCATGATAAAATTGGGGAAAGTATTTTTTGTAATTTTGGTAAATTTGCTTATAGTTTTCCAATTATCAGCAGAAGCGACAGGGAAAGACACTATTGTAATTGCTGTCCCACTCGATCTGAAAAGCGCCGATCCATATATGCAGTCTGCCATAACATGGGATATGGCTCCCTTATGGTCAGATCGGCTACTGGGGAGAGATTTAAGAACGGGAGAGTTTAAACCTCATCTGGCAGAGTCTTGGAAACAAGTAGACAATCTTACCTTGGAATTCAAACTCAAGAGAGGAATAAAGTTTCATAATGGTGAGCCATTTGATGCCAAAGCCGTAAAGGTAACTCTAGAATGGTATGCAGATCCTTCCAGCAAATCGTTTATGCAAACTTACCTAAAATGGATTAATAAGGTTGAAATCATTGACAACTATACTGTTCGCATTATTTCTAATAACCCTGCTCCGTTGGCAATCTTGGTCTTAGCAGATGCTGCGCCAATTTACCCACCTGAGTATCTGAAGGGAGTCGGGCCTGAGAAATTTGGCAATGAACCTATTGGAACAGGGCCTTACAAATTTGTGAGATGGAAAAAGGGTTCTGAAGTTGTATTTACAAAAAATGAAGAATACTTTGGAGGATTAAAAGGAAATCCTCGAGTTAAAAATTTTGTTCTACGAATAATTCCGGAAGAAGCAACACGAGTTGCAGAACTCATGTCAGGAGGTGTTCATATTACATATGATTTAAGCCCGGAGCAGATATTCTTCCTTCAGAAAATGAAGGATATTAAGATAGCGAAGGTAAGAGAGTGCAGGACCTATTTCTTATACATGGATGCAGTCGGCAAAACAGGTTCTAATCCTTTTCAAAAAATTAAAGTTCGACAAGCCGTTGCCCACGCCATCGATACAGGTGCAATCGTACAGAATATTACGCTGGGTTTATACCCAGAAACGAAGTCAGTTATAAGTCCAGTTGCATTTGGGTACGAAACGAATGTCAAGCAATATCCCTATGATCCGGAGAAAGCGAGGAGTCTTCTGTCTGAAGCAGGTTTCCCAAAAGGCTTTGAAATAGATTTATATGGACATAGAGAGAAGTCAACCGCAGAAGCAATTATGGGTTACCTTAATAAAGTAGGGATCAAGGTTAATTTGAAATGGTATGGTGGGCAATGGCCTGCACTACAAGAAGTTATTAAGGCAGGGAAAGTTCCTTTTGGGTTTGCAACTTGGTGGACTAGCATTCGAGATGCGGACAGGGTTCTTTCCCTTTGGTTCACATCAAAAGGTGATCTTTCCTATTGCTCTCTTCCTGATTTAGACAAGGTAATTCTTGAGGCTGGATCCATAGTGGATCAAAAACGTCGCAAGGAACTACTGGGAAAAGCCCAACAGTACATTGCGGACAATGCTTTTGCAATTCCTATTATGGGAGGATCTCGTATTTTCGGTTTCAATGCCAATTTGGATTTTAATCCCACGGATGATGAAGATGCGTGGTTTGCTGCAGGATGGAAATAATAGTTATTGGACCTTTATGACTGCACCCATTTATTGTTTGAAACCTTATGAGACCCGTTCAAGGATCCTCTTTGAGCAATTTCCCTACCAACAGAACCAATGCGAGGGGGGCATGTTTGGGTCAGTAGATATCTGGAGTCAGTCCAGGGACGATCACGGATAGAAAGGACGAATCGGATATTGCTGAATAGGAAAGTGGCCCAATTTGCAAAGAGAGTCTATTTATAATTGAAGGTGATATGAGGCTACCGTCTTCCAAACGGTAGCCGTTTGCCCTCCTACGCAGAAAGCCACGCCTGCGTACCATAACGCCTGCCTTCACGAAGTGTTCCGGCGAAGGGAGGCACTTCGGAGTGCAGGCACGGGTCTTTAGGCCGTGGATGAATGTGGAGAGGGTACCCTTCTAAGCTCCTAAGGAGCATAGTAGGGTATGCTTCGGAGGGTTCCGCCCGACGAAGCTTGTGAAGGAGCCATGGGCTTAAGCCTGTGGGGCTCCACTTTATCCTGAAGCTCTCTATTGGGAAATGATTTATACCATCAGATGGAGTGACATTAGATAATGAATGCGAGATCCATTTTTTCAATCATTTGTTGTTATATTCCAAGGTCACTTTAAAAGATTTTTTTTGGATTCGGAGAAGTAATCCCTTAAGGGTCGATCAGAATGAAATATTATCTCATTAAAAGATTTCTACAATTTTTGGTAACTTGTTTGATTGTCACAGGAATCACTTTCTCTCTATTATACTTAGGCGTTGATCCGGCTTCAGTTCAGGCTGGACCTGAAGCGTCTACAAAAGAGGTAGAAATGATGAGGAGAGAAATGGGTTTGGACAAACCCTTAATTGTTCAATATATAATTTGGGTAAAGGGTTTGCTTAAAGGAGATTTTGGGCGATCTTTTAGTACAAAGAATCGAGCCATTGATGACATCATGGAGCATTTTCCAGCTACAGTTATTTTAGCCATTTCTTCCCTTTTACTGTCAGTTCTTATTTCTATTCCATTAGGCGTTCTGGCAGCGGCGAGAAGAAATTCTCTTCTTGATAATTTATTATCCTTCTTAGCCGTTATGGGGCAAGCAATGCCCCTTTTCTGGTTTGGGATTATGTTAATCATTATTTTTGGGGTAAAATTTAGAATGTTACCCGTGTCTGGAAGTGGTTCATTAAGCCATTTAGTCCTTCCTGTAGTTTGTTTAGGATACTTTATCTCTCCTGTAACGATGCGGTTGATGAGGTCATCTATGTTGGATGTACTGGCAACTGACTATATCCGAACAGCCTGGGCAAAAGGAGTTCCTGTAAAAAGTATTTATTTGAGACATGCTTTGAAGAATGCCATTCCGACAGTAATTCGAATTGTTGCTCTCCAGTTAGGAGCCCTTCTGGGGGGAGCGGTTGTTACCGAGACTGTATTTGCATACCCTGGGGTTGGAAGGCTTGCAGTCTCAAGTATTCAAGCTGGTGACTTTCCAGTGGTTCAAGGTATCGTTATCATTTTGACTTTTGTATTTGTAATGTTCAATTTTATTGCAGATATATTCGTTGCGCACCTTGATCCGCGA
>Ga0315295_10002476_pt1 | contig 15656 bp, 11 predicted proteins | sample YL17G14_0_MG_FD_204453 | JGI IMG/M metagenome (GOLD analysis project Ga0315295, IMG submission 204453) | Sediment microbial communities from Yellowstone Lake, YNP, Wyoming, USA - YL17G14_0 | ecosystem: Environmental > Aquatic > Freshwater > Lake > Sediment | place: USA: Wyoming | collected...
AAAGCCGAAGCAATGGTGGACCAGAATACAACTGTGCCAAGAGCATAAAGATAAGCGCTTTTTTGGTTCTTCATATCAGCAGGAAAAAATAAAGGTAGGGCGGGCTATGCCCACCAATTTCCTTATAAAAGAGTAACACTTTTTATTAGAAACGGCATTAGCAAGTAAAAATAGTTCAATAATTCACATTAGACATCGCAGAATTCGCTGAAGCAGACCCATTCGGTTTAACACTGACTGAAGACCCATAATATCAAACGAGGTTTTAATATGCAACGGACTTTTTGGTCTCAATATGGTGTCTAACCTGTCACAAGAATAAGGATGCGGTATCTGCCGGTTTAATGTCAAGTTTTATCAGACGCATAGTGTCCCAGGTCTCTTTTATGCTTTTTGATTAGCTCGAAATTATTATTTATATTTTATTTGGCGATACTTATAGATAGCTATATGCCTCTAAACCCGCTCTTGGCTGCAGGAGAACAAGTCAGCATTGAATTGACAGTGTCGTTGAGAGTGTGGAGCTTGAGGGCTAAAGAAGTTTTATCTGAACGACTGGGTGGTATTTGAGATTTGACAATATGCTGAAAAGGTTTGCAGTTGTCGGCTTATTACTGTTACTTGCTGGCACCGCAGTGCTCGGGTGGGTCCTTGCCGACAGAAGAAGGGAACAGCAGGAAACTGCTCTTTATAAGCTCAAGTATGGCTCAGAGCTGAAGGACTGTCTAATACAATATAATAAATGGCTGCAATTACCTCCCGAAGAGAGGACTAACTCGCCCTTCACGCCCGACAAGAATTGGAAAACCAAGACAGAGGCGCAGCTACGGCAGGAGCAGCACGGGAGACTCAAAGCCGACTTAGATAGATTAGTCGCCGGCGAGGAAGATACTTATCCTTTTGCTAATGTTCTTTACGGCAAGAACTGGCAGGAGGAATTACGCAACTACAAAAGCCGAAAAGAGCGGAATGAGTTTATTCTGACCGGCTCTATTGTCTGCGCATCTACAGGAGGAACGCTTTTTGTTTGGTGCTTATTGCTTTGGATAGCGCGGCTTGTTATCAGGGGCTTGTCTTGTTTGTGGAAGTTTTTAGCCGGGATTTTTACAGCTCAAAGAGAAACCAAAGAGGAAACGCTCACCGAAACCGGAGCAGGTGAGAATAGAAAACAAACAGAGCAAGAGCAAAAACTCCGTAAGCGCAGAAGTGAAGTTGCGAAGCGTTCAAGGGTTCTCGTAAATTCGGGCTGGCAGAGTTTCACAGCGAATTCCGTAAACCACCCCCAACCCGTCTCTGTGCAGGCAGGCGTTCCTACCGAGAGCGAACTTCATTCCGATGACAGTGCCGCTTCACACGCGAGAGAGCATATAGAAGACTGCTCATCTGGAAGCCACAGGCCAATCACTGCCTTACTTTCCGGGCAGGGAACCATCGCCTCTGAAACGCCTTTAATAAGAACATCAGAAGAAGATTTCAATGTAAATATGCCGCAGGTAAACCGGATTGGGAGTGTCCGGAAAGCCGCCGCATCGGATTCATCCGAAGATTCTCACAGGATTGAAGATTCGCTCAAGGCCCAGACCGAAAATCTCGAAAAGCAAATGGCGGAAGTCAGGCAGATGGCCGAAAGTGTTCAGCAGGCCACGCTTGAGCATTCCAGGCCGCTCGATAATGTTCTCAAGGAATTGACCCAGCAGGTGGGAGCCATTCGTGAATACGCCGCTGACCAGCAGGAAAAAGTGAAACGGCTTCAGGAAGGGTATGACTGGAACTTAATCAAGGGTTTCTGTCTGCGTATTATTCGCTGCATAGATAATCTTGAGGGTCGTATGGCCCGGCTGTCTGAACAGGATGTTGAGGCGGTGCACCTTAAAGAGGTCCGGGACGAGCTGGTTTTTCTTCTGGAGGCCAGCGGGGTTGAGCGGTTTGAGCTTGAAATAAACAGCGACTATCACGGGCAGGAAAGGCTCGCAGAGGCCGTTAAGGAAAAGGAATACTGCTATGACCGCCGGCTGGCAGGCAAGATTGCAGAGGTCATCCGGGCGGGCTATCAATACTTTATTGATGATGAGAATTTCAAGGTGGTGCGTCCGGCCCAGGTTAAGCTGTTTGGATAAGTGTATAGCCCAACCAAAATAAAATTGAAGGATACAAAATGGCTAATATAGCAGGTATTGATTTGGGGACGACTTTCTCAGCGCTGGCGATTCTCAATGCTATCGGCAAGCCGGAGATAATCCCTAATGCCGATGGCGAACGGCTCACGCCGTCTGTGATTTTCTTTGATGAAGAGAACACCGGCCTCATCAGAGTAGGTATTGAGGCGCTTAATTCACGGTATCTTAATGCTCAAAGGTCCATTCGCTGGATAAAGCGGTATATGGGAGACGCGGATTATCGCAAGAATATTGACGGAAAAGACTGGACGCCTGTGGAATTGTCCAGCTTGATTTTGAAAAAGCTCAAGCAGGATTGTTCCGCCGAGCACGGCGAAATCCGCGATGCCGTTATTTCTGTCCCCGCCCATTTTGACGAAGTTCGCAGAAAAGCAACTATGGACGCCGGCACAATGGCCGGCTTGAACGTGATTGGAATCGTCAACGAACCCGTGGCCGCCGCATTGTATTATGCTACAACACGCGAGGTTTCGGGAAAGGTCCTCGTATATGACCTTGGCGGTGGGACCTTTGACGTAACCATAATGGATGTCAAAGGACATCAGATGGATATTGTTTGCTCACAGGGCGACCATGCGCTCGGCGGCATAGACTTCGACCGCAAGATTTTGGAGATGCTGGAACAAAACTACAGGGATAAACTCGGCGTCGAGCTGATTAGCTCCGAGGAGGATAGGGCAAGGTATGAAGACGAGGCCGAGGATATTAAGAAGACATTATCACGGCGTGACATTGCGAAAAAGATGCTATACGGTCCCGCGGGCAGTATGAGAGTGGAAATCACTCGCCAGGCATTCGAACAAGCCATTTCTTCATTGATGGCCCGCATAGATATCCTCGTGGAAGTGGCCCTCGAAGAGGCAGGCGTTAAACCTTCCGGAATCGACAAGGTGCTTTTGGTGGGCGGCAGCTCTCGAATACCGTTAGTCCAGAAACGTCTGGAAGCGATGGTCGGATTTGCACCTGATGCAACGGTTAATGTGGACGAATGTGTTGCGCTTGGTGCAGCTTTGCATGCCGGACTGACAACGCTTAGAGAAAATCCCGATGCAGTGCCGGCAGGGATTGCGGGGGGGCTGCGGGACATTAACCTCACGGATGTTTGCAACCACAGTTACGGAACTATTTGCGCTCCCGTTGACAGGGAGACCGGCCGACGCATAATCCAAAATTACATCATCCTGAAGAAAAATACGCCGCTGCCCTGTGAGGCGTCACAGACATTCTATACCGTCTCTGATGAGCAGGCGGAAGTCGAAGCAACCATAACGCAGGGAGAAGATACGGCCCCCGAGTATGTAAATAAAATTGCAACGCATAAATTTAAGCTTCCGCCCGATAGACCCTCTGGCTGCCCAATTAAGGTTACTTACAGATATGATGTCAATCAAAGAATGCACTGCAAGTTCGAGGACATCGAGTCGGGCAGGGTCCTTGAAGTTGATTTTTGCCTCGACCAGGATGGCAAAATCTCCAAAAGCGATGTAGAGCAAAAAGGCGAACAATTAGAGCTTTTCAAAGTCGCATAGTAATCTCATCAGGTATGTAAATGGGGGATGCTCTTTTTTATCATTCCCGCGAATTTTTGTCATTCCCGCGAAAGCGGGAATCCAGACATTGCAGGGTGGGCTTTAGCCCGCCAATTTAAGGTAGCAGTTATTTATTGGAAATGGCAGTAGTAACGACTTTATCTCGTTTGATTAATCGTATCAGACCTGCGATTTCACCGAAAGCGGTCTCTAATCAGAATGTTGACCAGCCGCCGCAGCCTGATATGGAAATCCTTAATTGCCGTGTTGAACTGACGAAACAAGAGAAGGAAAATCGTGTTTGTGATGTATTTGCAGTGAAGATTTGCGGCTCGTTTCACGCCCCCTGTGACACACACTATACCTCACTGAAAATTTCGATTATGGACGTTACCGACGGAGTTTCCAAAGCTGTGCCGGTGCACGCACAGATTAAACAATGGCAAATGCGGGATTCACCGGCATTCTGTTATAACGCCGACCTCGGAAAACTGCCTCACCAGGACACCATACTACCAGATTGGACTACTGTTGCACAATTGCGTCTTGACTGGCTGACCTTTCCTCGTAAAGGAAAAAGAAACCTGCAATTCCATACATCCATATTATCCCGCGAGAGCGGCGAAGAGATTGCTTGTGCGGAATGCAATTTTATTTACGAAAATACTGAGTTCGGGTATATCGACTTGCAGGAAAATGTCAGCCGGACAAAAGCCCTTGCGGTGCCACTGGCGTTTGCTGTCAGTGCGGCTGACCGCAAAATGCACAGGCGTGAAATTGACTTGATAAAAAACTGGGTAAAAGCCAACATCGATTTGTCCCAGGCATCGGATGAGGTGATGCGCGAGATTGAGAAGGCGCTCGACAAAACCGTTGTCTTTTTCCGCGATGGCAATCAGGTCAATATTTTCAAGATTTGTAAAGAGCTTGTTGAAATTGCGCCTCTCGCACAGCGTTACGATATTTTGGAGCTTTGCTTGTATGTGGCACAGGCTGATGGTTCTGCCGCCATTGAAGAGTTGGATATTTTGAAGAGCCTGGCAAGCTGGCTCGAAGTCGATGCGGACAAATTTCGGACTATGATGGAAAAAATTTTGCCTGTCAGCATCCACGAGGTCAAAGACACGGAAGTTCTGATTGGGGTAACTTCGGGTATGAGTAAGGAAGGCTCACGCCACCAGTTAAATAGAGAGTATGCAAAATGGAATGCGAGAGTAACAAACTCCGACCCGCAGATTCGGGCCCAGGCCGACCAGATGCTTATGATGATTGCTGATGCGAGAAGTCAATACGTAGGATAAGTCGCCTCAAATTCGCATATTTTCCCGCCGGTTTTTTGGTTCAGTAGGGGTAGTGTGGGCTTTGCCCACCAGTTTCCTGAATCCTACCTCCTAATTATATAGCGTATTTCTGTCTTCGGCATTATTTGTTTAAGTTTTTGTATGCCTGCATTCGTGATCTGAGTGTCGATTAAATCCAACACCTTCAGTCCGGTCAGGCCCTTGAGATGTTCAAGACCCACATCCATGATATTGGTGTCACTCAAATCCAGGAATTGCAGTCCGGTCAGGCCCGCCAGATGTTTCAGTCCTGCATCTGTGATCTTGGTACTGGACAAATTCAACTGTTGCAATCCGGTCAGACCCGCCAGATGTCCCAGACCCGCATCTGTGATCTTAGTGTGGGGCAGGTACAACCTTTGTAATCCGGTCAGACCCCTCAGGTGTCCCAGTCCTGCATCTGTGATCTTGGTACCGACCAAATTCAACTCCTGCAATCCAGTCAGGCCTTTAAGATGTTCCAGACCTAAATCCGTGATGCTGGTGAAGCTCAGATCTAAGCTCTGCAATCCTGTCAATCCTTTGAGATGTTCCAGACCGACATCTGTGATCCGGTAGTTGGACAAATTCAACCTTTGCAATCTGGTCAGAACATGGAGATGTGCCAGACCTGCATCCGTGAACTTGGCGGCCATCAAACGCAACTCTTGTAATCCGGTCAAGCCCTTAAGATGTTCCAGTCCTGCATCCGTGGTTTGGGTGAAGGACAAATCCAGCATTTGCAATCCGGTCAGACCCGCCAGATGTTCTATGCCCACGTCTGTGACCTGGTTGCCATGAAACAAATCTAACTCTTGCAGTCCAGTTAGACCCGACAGATATTCCAGTCCCACGTCTGTGATTTTGGAGTTGGGCAGCAATAGCACTCTCAATCCGGTCAGGCCTGCCAGATGCTTCAAATCGGAATCCGTAGCTGGAGCCAACCGCAGACCGGGAATGTTATTCTGTTTTATCTCCCGAACCAGTAGGTCCCAGTCTTTCACAGGGCTGGACAGTCCGACTATCCAAACCCGGCAAGCAGGGATCTCCAGCGGAGTATCACTTGGTGTACGCCCGACAAACCTCTGTTCGAACTGAGAAGTTTCTTTAACCAAGACCTCAAACTCTATCTTGGAATTGAATGTCCGGGTGGCAAAGTTAGGTTGCTTTACTTCTCTGCTGTCCTTTGCCTTTTTGCCACAAGACCAAAACGGCAAAATGCACAGAATAGCTATTACAAGAGATAACATCGCTTGATGCCGCAGAAAAGTTCGTCCTTTTGCCATATTTCGTCTCCCTCAATAAGTTTTGCACGAAAATGTGCTTCTTCTAAACTGGCATTTCCCATTTACCACCTTTAGAAACACTTCTACGACCCCGCCTTCGGCGGGCGAGTTTCAGTTCGACATAATATCAAGCGCTTCTTTGAATTTCAACAACTCCCCGTCAGACATGCTGGTTCCTATACAATATAAATATCGAAAGTTCTATTGCCTGCGGGAAGTTAGTGCATTATTATTAACTCAAACTGACCGTTTTTGAACAAGGTGTTTAGCCCTTGTCGGCACACCAAAAAAGGAATCCCAATAAGCGTTTTCACGCCTATCGGGATATAATTCCTGGCGATGACCGGACTTGTCCGCCGCAGGCGTGATTTATCCGCCGAAGTTCACGTGAAGCTTGCTCGCCGAAGGCAAGGCGGACTCACCCAAAAGCCTGCTTTGAGCTCAGTCGAAGGGGACTACCATCGGCCTGACGAGCTTAGCTTGCTATTGTCAAAATGGTATTTTATCTATATGCTTCTCTCCGATGTCTTACGGCAATTATATCTACGAGCTTCTTGTCGTCATCAAGGGCATAGATAACCCGATAAACTCCGATTCTAAGTCGCCACAGGTTTCCTCCGCCTCTTAACTTAACACAGTTATGCGGTCTTGGACATCGGGACAGACCTTGAATGCTACGGAATATCCTCTCAACAATTGGGGCATCAAGTAACTCCAATTCTTTACGTGCAGACCGTGCAAAGGTTATACTATACTCTGGCATTCAGCTTCCCTGCACGGCGTAAACGCCTTTCCACAGTTTTGAGTGACTCACGGGGTTCATTAGCTCGGTGACGAGCGATTAAGTTGTCATAAAAATCTTCCCATATATCGGCGTACTTACTCAAATCAATGATGACCGCCGTTTTGGCGCCTTTATTGTCAACGACAAATTGAATACCGCTCATAAAAGATTCCTTTATATTCGTCACATAACAGAGTTACTATCCCAAATTGACATTATATTTCTCTGGAGTCTATATTTCAAAAAAATTTCAACAAAATTATAAGGGCCGGATGTAAGTAAAACTCAGCCTTCATGAATTTTATCCCGAGCATTGCCGAAAGACCTGCCTGCCCTGCACGAAATAGGCCCTGCCGTAATTTGGTGCGGGGGCGATGACCGGGCTTATACGCATATTGACTGGCCCTCTATCGTGCCGTTAGTTCTGTAGCGGAAAAGGGCCTGCCGTGAGAAGGATAGATGACTCTTGCTCCGCGTTCTCGGAGCTTCCGCCAGCTTTCATACACGGTGTTTATGTCCTCGATGTAAATCGGCCTGTGGCCAACCCCGGTCCACCGCAGGAAATTCATTGCAGCATCGCCAACAAAGGCGCTTCCATCAGAAAGTAAAACTGAAATAGAATCTCTTGTATGACCAGGCGTATGCAAGATGACCCCGTCAATACCAACTCCTTTTAGAAAGCTGTCATTGTCATCCTCAATCACAATGTCCCTTTCGGTTAGTGTCAGCGGCGGAAACTTGAACTCTTTATGAAACAATGTATAGAGAGTGAAGACTATCTGGATGCGCCGATTGACTGGTTTGATAGTTTCTTCCGACTTGCCCTGCTTTAAGAGAGATACCGCATTGCTGTGAGCTATGACTCGACATCCTGTACGCTGAACCAGTTCTGCTGCAAAACCGGCGTGGTCATCATGATGATGGGTCAGCAGGAGGTACTTGATATCTGAGGTCGCTATACCCAGATTAGCAAGTTTCTTCTCAAATCGGGGGTAGTACCTTGGGTAATCAGTGTCAATCAATAAGTAGCCACCGGTACACTTTAATAGAAAGCACTGAGTCCAACCCAGTTTCAAGCTGTGGACGGTATGGCTATTAGTGTTGTTCATAGCGTTGAAAGTCCTTCGAATAAAAACCCATACAACAGACAGAGGGTGGGGCTTGCCCCACCGATTTGGCATTGTAACATATCCCGCGCATAAGGAAAGGGCCAGCTTGTTTCCAAGCTGGCCCCTATAATCCTGGCGATGACCTACTCTCGCCCCGAAGGACTACCATCGGCCTGGACGGGCTTAGCTTCTGAGTTCGGAATGGGATCAGGCGTTTCCCCGCCAGTATGCTCACCAGGAAGCTCTTTTATCAGGCAATCGCCTGATAAATTCAAAAAATATGCAGATGCGGTTACGGGCACAACATTGATAAGGCGCGCAACCAATCAATCAATGATTGATATGGTCAAGTAATCGAGCGTTAGTACCGGTTAGCTGAAGCGATTTCTCGCCTTACACATCCGGCCTATCAACCTGATAGTCTATCAGGGCTCTTCAGCCACCCGAAGGTGACACGGAATCCTTATCTTGGAGGGGGCTTCCCACTTAGATGCTTTCAGCGGTTATCCTTTCCCGACATAGCTACCCGGCGGTGCCCCTAGCGGGACAGCCGGTACACCAGCGGTCAGTGCTTCCTAATCCTCTCGTACTAAGGAAACATTTCCTCAAGATTCCTGCGCCCACAGCAGATAGGGACCGACCTGGCTCACGCCGGTCTGAACCCAGCTCGCGTACCGCTTTAATGGGCGAACAGCCCAACCCTTGGGACCGCCTACAGCCCCAGGATGCGATGGGCCGACATCGAGGTGCCAAACCTCCCCGCCGCTATGAACGCTCGGGGGAGATAAGCCTGTTATCCCCGGAGTACCTTTTATCTGTTGAGCGATGACCCTTCCACACAGAAACACCGGATCATTAGGTCCTGCTTTCGCACCTGCTCGACATATAAGTCTCGCAGTTAAGCACACTTATACCCTTACGCTCTAAGCGTGATTGCCAACCACGCTGAGTGTGCCTTTGAACTCCTCCGTTACTTTTTAGGAGGAGACCGCCCCAGTCAAACTGCCCACCTAGCACTGTTCTACGCCCGGATTCACGGGTCGCAGTTAGGTGACTAACATAGCAAGGGTGGTATTTCAACGGTGGCTCTGCCCCGACCGAAATCGGGACTTCAACGCCTCCCACCTATCCTACGCAAGATATGTCAGGCATCAATACCAGGCTACAGTAAAGGTTCACGGGGTCTTTCCGTCTTGCTGCGGGAATGTGGTATCTTCACCACAAGTACAGTTTCACCGAGTCCGTCCTTGAGACAGGGCTCCAGTCGTTATACCGTTCATGCACGTCGGAACTTACCCGACAAGGAACTTCGCTACCTTAGGACCGTCATAGTTACGGCCGCCGTTTACCGGGGCTTCAGTTATGAGCTTCTCCCCCTATGCTTTCTTGCGAAAGCAAAAATGGGGGATGACCCTTCCCCTTAACCTTCCGGCACCGAGCAGGCATCATTCTCTATACATCCACTTTACGTGTTAGCAGAGAACTGTGTTTTTGGTAAACAGTCGCCAGAGCCAATTCCTGCGTCCTCAGCATGTGCTCAATCGAAACCAAGCACATCTGGAGGAACCCCTTATCGCTAACTTACGGGGTCATATTGCCTAGTTCCTTAAGGACGGTTTTCTCGAGCGCCTTAGGATATTCTCCTCGCCTACCTGTGTCAGTTTTAGTACGGATATGCACCGTCGTCCTGTTTGAGGTTTTTCTCGACAATGACTCGGGCTGCTCAGGCATCTTAAATCGGCCCTTGCGGTCCTTTGGCACCTTTGTGTCGGCGGATTTGCCTACCGACGGCGCCTCAGGCACAATAGCCACAACTAGTCGGCTTCCAGCCGTTGTCACTGCGTCACCCCCACAGTTCAAACCTTCGGTACATAGTGCAGGAATATTAACCTGCTGTCCATCGTCTACGCTTTTCAGCCTCGACTAAGGTCCCGACTAACCCTGGGCGGATTTACCTTCCCCAGGAAACCTTAGGCTTTCGGCGAACAGGATTCTCACCTGTTTTATCGTTACTCGTACCGGCATAATCACTTGCTGCCGCTCCACCGCTCGTTTCCGTACGGCTTCTACGCTGGCAGCAACGCTCTCCTACCGCCCACGAACAAGCGAACTTGTTCGCAGACCCGCAGCTTCGGTATCTTGCTTATTCCCGTTCATTGTCGGCGCCAAACCACTCGGCCAGTAAGCTATTACGCACTTTTTAAATGGTGGCTGCTTCTAAGCCAACATCCTGGCTGTCACAGTGATTCGACTTCCTTTTGAACTTAGCAAAATTTTGGGACCTTAGCTGGCGGTCAGGGCTGTTTCCCTTTTGACCATGGACCTTATCGCTCACAGTCTGACTCCCGAGATAGTCTTTACGGTATTCGGAGTTTGGTTGGGGTAGACAGGCTGGTGGCCCTCTATCCCCATTCAGTAGCTCTACCCCCGTAAAGTAGTTACTCAAGGCTAGCCCAAAAGCTATTTCGGAGAGAACGAGATATCCCCAGGTTTGATTAGACTTTTACTCCTCCCCACAGCTCATCCCATAACTTTTCAACGTTAACGGGTTCGGTCCTCTTCCCGATTTTACTCGGGATTCAACCAGGCCATGGGTAGATCACCTGGATTCGCGTCTACCACCTGCGACTTGAACGCCCTATTAGGACTTGCTTTCGCTACGGCTACACAGCTTAACTGTTTAACCTTGCCACAGACGGTAACTCGCCGGTTCATTATGCAAAAGGCACGCGGTCACCCATTTCCGCCCGAAAGCGGACATAGGGCTTCCACAGCTTGTAGGTGTATGGTTTCAGGTACTTTTGACTCCCCTAATAGGGGTACTTTTCATCGTTCGATCGCCCTACTTGTGCACTATCGGTCGTCGAGTAGTATTTAGCCTTGGAGGGTGGTCCCCCCAGCTTCACACAGAGTTCCACGAGCTCCGTGCTACTCTGGAACGCCGGCAATAACGCAGAGCTATCGCTTTCGCGTACAGGACTATCACCTTCTATGGTTCCGCTTTCCAGCGGATTTCGCTTGCGATGCCTTTGTAACTGCTTACCGGCGCCCACAACCCCAGAAAGCAAGCTCTCTGGTTTGGGCTATTCCGTTTTCGCTCGCCGCTACTAACGGAGTCTCGGTTGATTTCTTTTCCTGCAGGTAATAAGATGTTTCAGTTCCCTGCGTTCGCTTCGACCGGCCTATGCATTCAGCCGGTGATGACAGGAACTGGTTGCCCAGTCCTGACGGGTTGCCCCATTCGGAAATCCCGGGATTAACGGTTGTTCGGCACCTGCCCCGGGCTTATCGCAGCCTACCACGTCCTTCTTCGCCTCTCGACACCTAGACATCCCCCATACACCCTTAGTAACTTGACCATATCAATCTTTGATTGAACAGGTTGGTGTCTTACCTAAGTTATGCGCTCATAATCCAACGAAAAGATTCGTTGGGGAATTATCCCGCGCATCTGCATATTAACTTGTCAAAGAGCACTACAATGGAGACGACCGGGGTCGAACCGGCAACCTCCGGCTTGCAAAGCCGGCGCTCTCCCAATTGAGCTACGTCCCCGGGGTCCGCTTCGCGGGAAATCCGAAGCACTAAATCCGAAATACGAAACAAATTCCAAAATTCAAATTTTCGAATTCTCCAAACTGTTTCGGATTTCCTTTGGCTTTCAGCCAAAGGAAGTGGGCCCGGGAAGAGTCGAACTTCCGACCTCACGCTTATCAGGCGTGCGCTCTAACCAACTGAGCTACGAGCCCGAACAAATTGGCGATTTCAGATTGTTAATTGCAGATTGTCATTCCAAATCCGAAATCGCAAATCAGCAATCTACAATCGATTTAGGCTCGTAAATATAACTGTAAACTTAACAAAGAGCAATAAAAAAACCGCTGCTCAAACTGCCAGCGGCTTTGTAAACGGGCAAAAAACACCCGTCAGCAGTTTAAGGCAGAAATTTACGAATTAATAAAACTTCTTTCAAAACCCAAACCTCGACCTTTTCGGTATGCTGGCATACACTCCAGTCAATACCTTTCATAATAAAGTCTATTACGGTATCGACACATAGTCAAGCAATTTTTACAGATTTTTTTTATTTTCGTCTCTTATCGTACTAATACTGCAAATTCCAATAATTGTTCGCCTATCTATATTATAGTTCGAGTTTTTGCTCCTTTTCTCTAACTCAATACCCGCCCACATCTTACGAGAAGCAACCTTATTGGTCTTATCCACGAATTGGTGCGGATTACACGAATGTCAGGACAGGATAACAGGACTTCGTCGTGAGCACAGTCGAACGATTATCTTGTCAATCCCGTCTAATAAAGAAAATTAAATTTCTGCGGACTCGGCGGTCTCTGTGGTAAAATCAGCCGGTGTATTTTCCCACGACTAAGCAGGAGTTGTGGCCGCCGAAACCGAATGAATTGCTCAATGCGATGTTGACCTTCGCCTGGCGGGCGTGCAACGGCACATAGTCCATCTTGAGGTCGCAACGCTCATCCTGATGTTCCAAATTTATAGTAGGGGGGATAGCCGATTCTGCAATCGCCTTTACACATATTATAAGCTCAACCGCACCGCTTGCCCCCAGCAAATGGCCGAGACTGCTCTTCGTTGAACTGACAGGTATTTTGTATGCCCACTCGCCGAACACGGACTTTATCGCAGAGCTCTCGGCGATGTCATTTAGCTCCGTTCCTGTTCCGTGTGCGTTGATATAGCTAACCTTCTGCGGCTCCACACCCGCATCAATCAGCGCCAGCTTCATTGCCATAGCTGCACCGTTGCCGTCCGGCAGGGGGGCGGTAATGTGATAACCGTCATCGGTTGCACTGTAGCCGAGCAGTTCGGCGTATATGCGTGCGCCGCGTTTCTTTGCGTGTTTTTCTTCCTCCAGAATCACAATGCCCGCCCCCTCGGCAAGGACGAATCCATCTCTATCTTTGTCGAACGGCCTTGAGGCCGCCGCGGGGTTATCGTTTCGAGTGCTCAGGGACCTGGCTGCACAGAATGACGCTAGTCCTATCGGCGTAAGGGCCGCCTCGGCGCCACCGGTTATTATGACGTCACTTCGTCCGCTGACGATATTGCAGAAGGCCTCGCCGATAGAGTGGTTGCCGGAAGCACAGGCACTGGTAACACAAAAATTAGGCCCCTTCAGGCCGTAGTGAATAGCGATATTTCCACTGGCGGCATTGGCCATAAGCCGCGGCACGCAGAAAGGCGAAACCTTGCCCGGCCCTTTATCCAGCAGCCGTATGTGTTGCTCCTCGATTTCCTTGATACCGCCTATACCCGTCCCGACAATGGCGCCGATACGATGAGAGTCTTCTTTGGAGAAATCGAGTCCGCTATCTTTTATGGCCTGCGCCGCCGCAGCCATAGCAAACTGGCTGAAGCGGTCCATCCGTTTGCTTTCCCGCTGGTTAACATATTTGGTTACATCGAAGTTTTTTATCTCTCCGCCGAACTTCACAGGGAATGCGCTGGCGTCGAAGGACTCTATGGGTGAAACTCCGCTTTTACCATCGCATAAGGCAGCGAAAAGCTCGTCAGCGGACTCTGCCAGGGCGGTTACGCAGCCCAAGCCCGTAATAACAACTCGTCTTTTCATCGAACCTGTTCGCTACTGTTTGCTTTTGGATTGGATGGCGTTGACGATGTAAGCGACCGCGGCGCCGACCGTCTGGATTTTCTCGGCCTCCTCGTCCGGAATGTTCATATCAAATTCATCCTCAAACTCCATAACCAGCTCAACCGTATCCAGCGAATCGGCATTCAAATCGTTAATAAATGAAGTCTCACGTGTTATTTCAGACCTGTCCACGCCCATTTGCTCGCTTATTATCTCGAACACCTTGTTTTCAATTGCTTGAACGTCCACTTCATCAACACTCACTTTCTTTCCTCCCTAATTTCAGGAACTCATTTCCCATCCCTATAATCCATATTCCGATAACAACCAATGCAAGCAACTAATTTTATGACAATATGTTATGAGAACCACTGATTTCCAAGTCATCTATCAATTGGCGGGTATATTACCTGCTAAAGTGCTAATCTACAAACATTTTTTTTATTTTTTTACATAGCCATTCCGCCATCGACGCAAAGCACCTGGCCGGTAATGTAGCCCGCCTCATCGCTTGCCAGGAATGCAACGGTCCTGGCCACGTCCTCCACCGTGCCAAACCGCTTGACGGGAATTACCTGCATCGCAGCATCTTTAACCGGCTGCGGAAGCACTTCTGTCATTTCCGTCATTATAAAGCCGGGCGCTATGCAATTTGCAGTGATGTTCTTTTTTCCTATTTCCCTCGCCACCGATTTTGTCATACCGATAAGGCCCGCCTTGCTCGCTGCGTAATTGCTTGAGCCCGCCTGCCCCATTACTGCCGCAACGGAGCTTATGTTTATTATCCGTCCGAACTTATTACGAACCATAGACCGAGATGCAGTTATCGTCGCCATAAAAGCAGCGCGGAGATTCACGTTGATGACCTTATCAAAGTCCTCTTCATTCATTTGCATCATCAGCTTGTCGCGGGTGATTCCTGCGTTATTGACCAGAATCCCTATCCCGTTATATTCCGCAGCCAGCGCTTCAAGTGTTTCCGTAAGCTTGCTCGTGTCAGTTATATCCACGCATCTGGTTACAACCGTAAGGCCGGCCTGCTGGACGATGTTTTCAAGTTCCGTAAGCTGCTGGGCGTTTATATCCAGCCCGGCAACGGTCCGACCCTGCTTTAGGAGTTCGAGAACGATTGCCCGGCCAATCCCTCTCGCAGCGCCGGTTACAACAGCTAATCTCTTTTCCGACATTTCCTTCGTCTCCATACATCCACTATGTTTAGCCCCCCGATTTATCGGGGGGTTGTCTTGTCTCATTCTTTTACCGCAACAACCCCCGCAAGGCAACAAAATTTTAGGCAAGGGTTTTTGCTTTTGTTTGGCAGATTTTGGGGGTAAAATTGTAAAACAAGAAAAATGAGGAATTACAGAAAAATTGTGAAAAGCTGTAATGTCCTTAGTCTCTCCAAAAGTTAAAATATTATGAATACAAAAAATAATAATCCTAGCATAGCCAAAGATGATAAACACAGATGGGAGATGGCACCGTTCCATTGGTTTATGGAAGAAACTAAGCGACTCGACCAGCTTCTTTCTCTTTCAATGCGAGGCATTTCTATGTTGCAAGCTGCCCCCAAAATGGTTGAAGCACTCGCAGCCGTGGATAGGTATAAAGGGAAAAAGGATAATCCCAATCATTTAACCGAAATGAAAAATGCTCAAGAGATGGCTGACCTCGCGAATAATGAGGTTAGGGAAAATTTTCCACTCTTGCACGCTAATAACTTGGTAGCAATATGGTCATTATTGGAATCCGTAATACGCACCTTTGTTGCCGCATGGATCGCTAACAACCCCAAAGCAATGACTATGATCCCGATTAGC
>Ga0315295_10002477_pt1 | contig 15646 bp, 12 predicted proteins | sample YL17G14_0_MG_FD_204453 | JGI IMG/M metagenome (GOLD analysis project Ga0315295, IMG submission 204453) | Sediment microbial communities from Yellowstone Lake, YNP, Wyoming, USA - YL17G14_0 | ecosystem: Environmental > Aquatic > Freshwater > Lake > Sediment | place: USA: Wyoming | collected...
TTTAATATCAATTTTCCTGGTGACTATGGCGAGGGGGAACCACCCGTTCCCATCTCGAACACGGCAGTTAAGCCCCTCTGCGCCGATGGTACTTGTCGGGTGACCGGCTGGGAGAGTAGGTCGTTGCCAGGAGTAAATTTATATCGAAAGACTTTACTTAAACAGTAGAGTCTTTCTTTTATATGTATTCCAAGATTTTGATTTATATCTTCTACGTTTATAGTTTGAAATTTTTGTAGAAGCCGTATGACTGTGTGTTTCTACAAAGTAAAAATTAAGATAAAAAATATTAATATCTCTTAAACCCTCTTGACAAACCATAATCTCAGTGATAATGTTGTATATAGATTAGCACTCTCTAATACAGAGTGCTAACAAAATAAAATCTAAAGAGGTGCTTTACATGGCCTCAAAGAAAAACCACCAGCTTGACGAGAGAAAAAAGAAAATTTTAAAAGCAGTAACTGATGACTATATTTTGTCAGCGGAGCCAGTTGGTTCGCGTACAGTGGCAAAACGTTATGAGCTTGGTCTTTCTTCGGCAACAATTAGGAATGAGATGGCTGATTTGGAAGAAAGTGGCTATTTAGAACAGCCACATGCTTCTGCTGGAAGAGTCCCTTCTGATTTAGGATATCGTTATTATGTAGATGCTCTGATGTCAATGAGGCAGTTGTCTCCAGTTGACATAGATTTAATTTACTCACAGATGGATCTCCATCAACAAGAATTAGAGATATTAATCCACAAGACAGCTAAAATTTTAGGTCAAATTACTAAATATCCATCCATTGTTTTGGCACCTCAAATTCAAACTGCGCTTTTTCGGCATATTCAATTAGTTAAATTAGCACCCAAAACTATTCTTTTATTAATTGTGACTGATACTGGCTATGTTGAAAATAAAATTATTGATTTTGAGGGAGAGATTTCGAGTGAGGAATTAGATCATCTTTCTATAATTTTAAATAAAAAATTACGTGGAATTAGCTTGAAAGATTTGAATACTATTGTACTAAATGAACTCCATTCAGAAATGGTTTTACATGATCATTTTTATAACGAATCAATCAAAGTTTTGATTAAAGCGATGACTAATAAAACTAATGAGCGAGTTTTTGTAGATGGTGCTACGAAAATTTTAGAACAACCTGAATTTAATGATATTCAAAAATTTAAAACATTAATGAACTTACTTGAAGAAGAAGAAAGACTATACAAACTTTTGGCTAATAATTCCAAGCAAACTGCTCAAGTGAAGATTGGACATGAAAATAATGACGAAGAAATTCATGATTGTAGTGTAGTAACTTCGAGCTATGAGATTGCAGGCAGAACAGTGGGGGTAATTGGCATTCTTGGTCCGACTAGGATGGAATATGCAAGGATTTTGCCAATTGTGGAGTATACAGCAGCAGTTTTGAGTGAATTATTAACTCAAATCAGTAAAAGAGGACATGGACGCATCGATTCCAGTTAATAATAATTGGATGAAAAGTGAATTTCATTATTAAAACTAGGAGACTAACAGGGATGAGTGTAAAAGAGGTTACGGCTGAAGCACAAGTCGATCAACATACGGGAGCATTGTGGAGTAATGTTGGCGCAATTAAGGCGGTAACTGAAGCAGTTCAAGGAACTCTAGGTCCAAAAGGACTGGACTGCATGTTGGTAGATCAATATGGAAGATTAGTAGTAACCAATGATGGGATTACTATTCTTAAGACAATGGATGTTACACATCCGGCAGCAAGAATTTTAATCAGTGCTGTTGAATTTCAAGAGGAATTAGTTGGAGATGGAACAACAACAGCAGCAATAATTGCAGGAGCATTAGTTAGTGAAGGTGCAAACCAGATTATGCGTGGTGTCCCTGTCATTAAAGTGGTGGATGGGATTAAGCAAGGGCTAAATCGAGCCTTAGAATTATTAGAAAAAATGGTAGTGCCAATTGTCACTTTAGATAGTCCTTTATTGGAAGCAGTAACCTTGATTTCAGCACGAAATCAATCAGAGATTGCTAACTTAATAATTGCAGCAGCACGTGAATTAGGAGTAGAGATTTTAAGTAAACCAGGTTTTAAGTTAGCTGAAGAAGTATTTGCTTTAGAAGGCGCAGATAGTTGTTTGATTTTAGGGACGATTATTGATCGTGAACCTTTAAATCAAGAGATTTTAGATTATATTGGTGAGACTCGAATTTTAATTTTAGATGATGCCTTAGAACCAGTATTTTTGGAAAGAGAAGTGCTGGCGACTGAGGCAGGGTTGAAAATTTGGTTGCAATACCAAACACAATTAAAAACAGATTTAGAAAAATTATCATTGTTAGGAATTAAGGCAATTTTTACTGACCGAGCGATTTCTGATCAAGCTGCAGAAATGCTAACTGATTTAGGAATTATGGCAATTGATAGTGTTTCTCGGCGTGAATGGAAGCGTTTGGCAGAGCTTTCGGGAGCGCGACCGATTAAAAGAAGTAGTCTTGCAAAATCATCAGCAGAAATTTTTAATTATACGGGAGTAGTATCAGAAATTCAATTAGATCACCAATTTAAGCAGTTGAGAATTTTTTACAAAACTGGACAGAAAGTCTTAACGATTCTAATTGGAGCACATACCAAAGAAGTTGCGGGTGAACGAGAAAGGATTGCTAAAGATGCAGCGGGTGCTTTGCAAACAGCTTGGTGTGGTGGAGTAGTTTCTGGCGGAGGCAGCATAGAGCTTGCATTGGCACGTTGCCTTGAAAACGAACCAGTACAGGGGATGAATACTTATGGTTATCATTGTGTGATTGAGGCTTTGAAAAGACCAATGGCACAGATTGCTGCTAATGCTGGTTTTAATCCACTTGAAAAAGTTACGGCAGTATTAATGGCTCAAGCAGAAGTTGATCAGGAATCTTTAGGGATTGATTGTGAGACGGGAATGGTCGTTGATCTGAAGGAACTCTCCGTTTGGGATCCATATTTAGTAAAAAAAACAGCCTTGCAGTCTGCTGGGGAAGTAGCCGAGGCGATTTTAAAGATAAATTTGATGATTAAAATGAAAGAAGCAGTTTTGGATTAATTTTTTTCTATAGTATTCTAGATAAATTTTTTAGGTGGTGGTTATTAATGCCAAAAAAGGATCTCTCTGCAGAAGAATTAAATCAAGCAACTCCAAATATTGAAATGGTTGATGAAGTTACTAAGGAAATACTGGATCAGGTAGAAAGTAATAAAGATGATGAGTTGAGTTGTGAAGAAAAATTAGTAGCATTAGAACATGAGCTAGAGTTGGTAACTAAGGCTAAAGAAGAGCAAAATCAACAATTATTAAGAATTATGGCTGATTTTGATAATTTTCGTCGTCGCACTCGTCAGGAACATGAGCAACTTTCGTTGACCGCAGGTGAAGATTTGATAAAAAAAATTCTGCCAGTGGTAGATAGTTTGGAGCGAGCATTAGCAAGTAATAATATTGAAAGCAGTGCCTGGAGTGAGGGAGTCCAATTGACTTTGAAGCAGTTTCAAGCAATTTTAACTACTGAAGGATTGGAATCAGTAGACTCTATTGATCAGGAATTTGATCCACAAGTCCATGAAGCAGTAATGCAAGATGAGTCAGAAAATGTCACTATTTCAACTGTAGTGATGGAGTTACAAAAAGGTTACAAGTATAAAGGTAAATTGATCCGGCCAGCTTTAGTTAAAGTAGCTGTGCCAAAATTATAATGCTAGGGGGTTACATAAAATGGCAAAAGTATTAGGAATTGATTTAGGAACAACTAATTCATGTATGGCAGTAATGGAAGGTGGGGAAGCGGTTGTAATCCCAAACGCTGAGGGCGCTAGAACTACTGCTTCAGTAGTCGCGTTTTCAAAGACTGGGGAACGTATGGTAGGGCAAGTAGCCAAACGTCAAGCCGTGGCTAATCCAGATCGCACTATTGTTTCAATTAAACGGCGAATGGGGACTGATTATAAGGTTACCATTGAGAATAAACCGTACACTCCTCCGGAAATTTCTGCCATGATTTTACAGAAGATGAAGGCAGATGCTGAAGCATATTTAGGTGAGAAGATTGACAAAGCTGTAATCACTGTGCCTGCTTATTTTTCCGATTCACAACGTCAAGCCACTAAAGATGCAGGGCGAATTGCAGGACTTGAGGTTTTGCGGATTGTAAATGAACCAACCGCTGCGGCTTTATCTTATGGGCTTGAAAAAGGTGAAGATCATACTATTTTGGTCTATGATTTGGGTGGTGGAACTTTTGATGTTTCAATCCTTGAATTAGGTGATGGTGTTTTCGAAGTGAAAGCAACCAGTGGTAACAATCGACTGGGTGGCGATGACTTTGATGAACGTATTGTGAGCTGGATGGCAGAAGAGTTCAAACGTGATCAAGGGATTGATCTTCGGAATGACCGAATGGCTTTACAACGTTTAAAGGAGTCTGCTGAGAAAGCTAAGATTGAGTTGTCAGGTTTAGCCTCCACTTCGATTAGTCTACCATTTATTACAGCAGTAAATGGTGAACCAAAACATTTAGATCAGACTTTAACACGAGCAAAATTTGACGAGATTACCTCTGATCTAGTTGAAGCTACAGTTGGACCAACCAAACGTGCTTTAGCTGATGCTGGTTTAGAAGCGAAAGATATTGATAAGATTATTTTAGTCGGTGGTTCTACACGTATTCCAGCAGTACAAGAGATTGTGAAGAAGATTACTGGTAAAGAACCTTATAAAGGGGTTAATCCAGATGAAGTAGTAGCAGTTGGCGCAGCCATTCAAGCTGGTGTTTTGACTGGCGAAGTCAAAGATATTGTTTTACTTGACGTGACTCCACTTTCTTTGGGTTTAGAAACTTTAGGTGGGGTTTTCACCAGAATTATTGATCGTAATACTACAATTCCATCAGCCAAAAGTCAAGTCTTTTCTACGGCAGCGGATAATCAAACTGCAGTTGATATTCATGTACTTCAAGGCGAGCGTCCGATGGCAGCTGACAATATTACTTTAGGACAGTTTCGTTTAGATGGAATTCCACCAGCACCACGTGGTGTGCCACAGGTCGAGGTTACCTTTGATATTGATGCCAATGGAATCGTACATGTTTCAGCAAAAGATAAAGGTACTGGTAAGGAACAGAAAGTTACCATTACTACTTCTAGTGGTTTGAAAGAAGATCAGATTCAAAAGATGATGAAAGATGCTGAGACTCATGCTGAGGAAGATAAACGTCGTCAAGAAGAGATTGAGACAATTAATGAAGCGGATAGTTTAATCTATACTACAGAGAAGAGTTTGAAAGATTTGGGTGACAAAGCTGAGCAAACTCAGGTGGAAAAAGTTAAAACCGCCAAGGAAGAACTGCAAAAAGCAGTGGCTGCTAAAAATATCAGCGAAATTAAAGTAGGCAAAGAGAAACTTGAAAAAGCTTTGCATGAAATATCGGCTACAATTTATAATCAAGCAGCACCATGGCAAGGAATGCCAGGAGCTGAAGGTGAGCAAGGAACATCTAATTATGGTCCTCAGGATGATGGACCAACTGTAGATGCTGATTATAAAGCGCAAGATGATAAATAATCTGTTTTAAAATTATGATTAGAAGGCGACAAAATTTGTCGCCTTCTAAATAAAAGAAGGAATGGCAATGGCAAATAAGCGTGATTATTATGAAATACTAGGGGTTAAAAAGGATGCGACCGAAGATGAGCTTAAAAAAGCTTTTCGGAAACTAGCACGTCAATTTCACCCTGATGTTAATAAAGATAACCCTAAAGAATCTGAGGAGAAATTTAAAGAGCTAAATGAAGCCTACAGTGTCTTAAGTGATCCACAAAAAAGGGCAGTTTATGATCAATATGGTCATGCTGCGGCTGAACAGAATTTTGGTGGAGCTGGTGGCGGTTTTGGCGATTTTGGGTTTGAAGACATTTTTGATATGTTTTTTGGTGGTGGGCGTGGTAATCCAGGGCAGAAAAATGGAGCACAACGTGGAAATGATCTGCGTTATGATTTAGAGATCTCTTTTGAAGAAGCAGCTTTTGGAAAAGAAACTAAGGTCGAGATTCCACGTACTGAGACTTGTCCTACTTGTAAAGGCAACCGAGCAAAACCAGGGACACCTATTCGGAGCTGTACTAATTGCAATGGTACTGGTCAGATGCAAGTAGTTCAAAATACTGCGTTTGGAAAATTCGTAAATGTTCGTACTTGTGATCATTGTCGTGGTGAAGGAAAAGTAGTCGAGACCCCATGCACAGAGTGTAATGGAAGTGGTCGGGTACGTAAAACACGCAAAATCGATATCAAAATTCCAGCAGGAATTGAGAATGGTTCACGTTTAAGAGTAACTGGCGAAGGCGAAGCAGGAATGCGTGGTGGTCCTGCAGGTGATTTATATATTTCTATTTTTATTAAAGCACATGCACAATTCGAACGACAAGGTGACGATGTTATTAGTGAAACGAAATTAAGTCTGACTCAAGCAACCTTGGGAACGACGATTGTGGTAGATACTTTGGATGGAAAAGTAGAGCTAAAGATTCCAGAAGGAACACAGTACGGAACAGTCTTTAAAATGAAAGGGCGAGGTGTGACACATCTCAGAGGACATGGTCGTGGCGATCATTTAGTAAGAGTAAGGATTGCAGTTCCAACTAAATTAAGTGCCGAACAACGTGAATTATTGAAAAAATTAGCAATTTCTTTTGGAGAACAGATTGGTCCTGATGAAAAAGGCTTTATTGATAAAGTAAAAGATGCATTTCGTTAAGAGATGAATAAAATTATAATTATTTTTAATAAGGAATTGATATGAGCGATAATTTATGGAGTGAGATCAAGCTAGAATTAGCAGAGGAATTTGGTGAACTGGTAGCTGAGATCTTATTTGAGGAAGGTGCTGGTGGTGTTGTTTATGACGAACCAGATCTTTTGGCAAAACAAGTTTTACAATGTGATGAGATTCCAAGTCAATCATTTTTAGCGCAACTTCCAAAAACGTATGGTTTACGAGCATATTTACCTGTAGATGATCGTCTTGGAGAGCGTTTGAGTCAGATCAAAGAGCGTTTAGTTGCACTGTTGGGGTATCTTCCTGAGATTAAGCTCAAACAAATTCAAGAAGAAGATTGGGCGGAAGCTTGGAAAGCTTATTTTAAACCTGAGAAAAACGGAAAAATTGTGATTAAACCCAGTTGGGAAGCTTATGAATCTCAAAGAGGAGAAATTGTCGTCGAACTTGACCCAGGTATGGCTTTTGGTACTGGGAGTCATCCGACGACACATCTTTGTGTACAGCTTTTGCAGAAGTTCGAGCTTTCTGGGCGTAAAGTGCTAGATCTTGGAACTGGTTCGGGAATTTTGGCAATTGTGGCAGCAAAATTAGGCGCAACTGAAATTTTGGCAACGGATCTTGATCCATTAGCTGTAAAGATTGCTCGAATCAATATTGAAAGAAATCAGTTAAACGAGCTGATTCAGACCAAAGAAGGCAATCTTCTTTCTTTTGAATTAGAAACTAAGTATGATTTAGTGGTAGCGAACATTATTGCTAGTGCGATTGTGGAGTTGATTCCTGATCTGCAAAAAGTACTTGAGCCAAACGGAGTTTTTTTGGCTTCGGGAATCATCGTTGAACGTCAAGTAGAAGTAGTAACAGTTTTGGAAGTAAATGGTTTTGCGATTGAAGCAGTAGTCGAGCAGGATGGCTGGGTAGCGATCAAATCTATATTTTTAGATTTTAAATCAGATAAAGGTTAGGCAGAAGATGACACGTTTTTTTGTCTTAAAAAGTCAAATTGAAGACAAATTTGTTTATCTAAATGGCGCGGATCAACATCATCTCTGTAAAGTATTGCGAAAGAAAATCGGGGATGAGATTGGTATTTTAGATGGTCAAGGTAGTGAATATCGAGCACGTATCAGTCGAATTGAGTCTGAATTGGTAGTTGCAGAGCTACTTGAGACGATTATTAGACCAGCCGAGCCAAGAGTGAAGCTGAAATTGGTACAAAGTTTACCAAAAGCGGAAAAATTCGAGCTAGTCTTGCAAAAAAATACCGAGCTTGGTGTAAGTTGCTTCCAGCCAATTTTGAGTGAACGGAGCAATTTGAAGCTGGATCTAAAAGCATTAGCGAAAAAAAGTGAACGTTGGCAGAAGATTATTAAAGAAGCTGCGGAACAATCAGGGCGGCAGATTATCCCTGAATTACTTCCTGTTTTGAACTGGGAAAAGTTATTGACCTTACCTCAAACTGGACTGGTCTTGATTCCTTGGGAGGGAGAACGAGAGTGCTCTTTGCGTCAAGTATTAGAAGCTCAAACTGAGCTGCCCGAGCAGGTCACCGTGCTGATCGGTCCTGAAGGTGGATTTTCTTTGGCGGAAATTGACCAAGCCAAGGTGTATGGAGCGATCCCAGTTACTTTGGGACCAAGAATTTTGCGAACGGAAACAGCGGGCTTGGTAGTTGCAAGTTGTATTTTTTATCATTTTTTTGATTTCAATTATTAGGGGTTTTTTTGTCGATTTTTTAAGAAAAGCTAGCGGTAATTGCTGGCTTTTCTTGTATTTCTGCAAGAGATGCTTTTTTTTTGTGAAAAAATAAAGTATAATCAATCTGAATGAATTTGGATCTAAGTAATTGATGAAAAAAACACGATTACTTATATTGAGGAGTTTGATGGGGTAAAAGTTGAGTTTTTAAGATGATTTGAAATTTTAGGATAAAAATATTATACAGGGAGGTTTGTTATATGGCAGATCCTCAAGAAGTGATCTTTATTGATGAAAGTAAATGTCAGGGTTGTAACAAATGTATTCGTCATTGCCCAGCCGTAGGGGCAAATATTGCATATAAAGCGGCTGATGGCATAAGTAAGGTGAAAGTAGATTCAAATCGATGCTTTCAGTGTGGCAAATGTCTTGAAGTCTGCGATCATCAGGCACGAGATTATCGTGATGATACGGAACGCTTCTTTACTGATTTAAAACTTGGGAAGATGATTACTGTGATTGCAGCCCCAGCAATTCGGGTTAATTTTGAAGAATATTTACGCATGTTTGGTTATTTAAAATCTTTGGGAGTACAGTCGATTTACGATGTTTCTTTTGGTGCAGATATTGTGGTGTGGGCTTATCTAAAAGCAATTAAAGAAAATGATCTCAAATCAATGATTGCACAACCCTGTCCAGTAGTGGTTAACTATGTACAACGTTATCAACCTGAATTAATGGAAAATTTAGCACCAATTCATAGTCCGATGATGGCGACGGCGATCTATTTGAGAAAATATCAAGCAGTGACGAATGATATTGCTTTTTTATCTCCATGTATTGGGAAAATCAGTGAAATTAATGATCCTAACACGTTTGGATATGTAAAGTATAATGTGACTTTTAAAAAATTGCAAACGTATTTAGATACACGCCGAATCTGGTATGCAGATTTTCAACCAACTAATTTTGATGATTTTGAATCTGGATTGGGATTTTTATTTAGTCGTCCAGGTGGTCTGCGTGAAAATATCGAGGTCTTTCTGAATAATGCTTGGATTCGTCAGATTGAAGGACAGGAAGATATTTATCAATATTTAAACGAATATTATCTACGTACTAAGAAAAACATGTCACGACCATTAATTGTGGATCTTTTGAATTGTCGATATGGTTGTAATTTAGGAACTGGAACCTGTCAAGCGAAGAACATTGATGAGATTGATCATAAATTTAATGAGATGAAGCAAGCAAAGTTGAAAGAAAAGTCTGCTTATCTCGAAAAACAGGTTAAATTTTTATTTAAAAAGCTTGATACTCAGCTGAAATTAGAAGATTTTCGTCGTGGCTATAGTCGTGACCGAGATTTTATTCCATTGAAAGAACTTTCTAATGCAGATTATGAGATGAATTTTTCAAAACTGCATAAAAATACAATTCAATCACGTGAAATCAACTGTTCTGCATGTGGTTATGATACTTGTCGTGAGATGGCGAAAGCGCTTGGAAATGGGATAAATCTAGCAGAAAATTGTATAGATTATAATCGGTATATTGTTTTGAATGATAATCGTGAATTAGTGAAGAAGAATAATGAAATTAAGGTAGCACTTGAAGAAGTACAGCGTTTAAATCAAGAGAACAAAACAAAAGCTGATCTGCTCCAACAACAAGTGAAGGAAATTTTGGTCTCCATAGAAGAAGTGGCACAAGGCACTAATCATACTGCTAAAGATATTAGTCAAATTGCCATTGAGATTACTACAATTATGGAAGGTGCCAATCAGTTGCGTTTAAGTGTCGGGACAATGATGGAGAAGGTAACCAGCTTTACGAATGCTTCAAAGAAAATTGTAGGGATTTCACGTCAAACAGACCTTTTGGCAATCAATGCGGCGATCGAAGCGGCAAGAGCTGGACAAGAAGCGAAGGGTTTTGTGTCCGTTTCTAAAGAGGTCAAGAAACTGTCTGAGCAGTCACGTCAGATGGCAGAAGCTACTCAAGCGGATCAACAGCTGATGAACGAAGTGATGCAGTCGTTGCTAGCCTTTTCAGATGCGATTGAGAGTAAAGTTACTGCAGTTAATGAAACCATTGGGACAATCTCGGCGACGATTGAAGAGATTAATGCTAAAAATGAAGAAGTTGCTAGCAATACTATGAGTTTGATGAAACAAAATGAATAGATGGTTTGGAATTTTTTCAAGTGACTCTTTGACGGACTGGATCGTAAACTAAGGCTGGGAGAGCATTATTTAAATCATATGCTTCTACAGTACAAGTAACTAATGGTAAATATAGCAGGGCTAAATTCGTGATGCGGACGTGAATTCTAGGTTGGTATTTTTGATAGATTTCAGCTGCCCCACGATAAAAATTGTTTTGCTCAACATTGGTTTGATTTCCTTGATAGTATGCTTCTAGATATTTAAGCTCCTGCTCACAGTGAGAGCGAGCATCATTAATCCAGGTATCATCATGATTTTTGAGATTCCACTCTAGATGATTCCAGAGTGCCTCAAAACCTTCACGATAAGAGATGGTTTTTTTGCTGAGATTTTTTTTGGGAATTTGAGACGAGAGTTTCTTTTTTGTAAGGTTGGCGAGAAGATTGGTGCTGATCTCTCCAGTAACTAAATTGAGACTCAAACATGAAATTTCTTCAAATTTTTCGTCAGTTTCGAAGCTAACATGGAAATTAATTAATAAATTTGGCTGAAAGTTTAAGCTTGGTCGTTCAAAGTAAAAATTAATTGGCTGGTTGAGTAGGCAAGCAATTTCTTTGCTGATGCGACTTGGATCGAGATCATAAGGATAGGCAGCTCGGGTGAGCTGTCCGCGTTCGCGGATACCATCAATAAACCACTCTAAACGATAACTACCTCGGGTCACTAATTCGGCTCCGGGGTATTTTTTTAGCAATTCAGGGGTACAGACTAGCTGTAAATTTAGATTTTCTGTATGTGCGGGGGTGAAAAAGCTACGTGCTACTTGAATCTGACATTGCGCCATAATTAGTTCTTCATTAATAATATTATAGGGAGCATCTGCAAGCTGAAGTGCCTCAGCCATAAATTGAAAAATTTCGGCTTCGTTTTGTTTCATAAAATCTCCTCCCAACTTGGGTTATCCTCAGCTAATAATTGGTCAATCTCTTGACCTAATCTTTGAAAACCTTGTTGCAGTTCGTGATGGGAATTCGATCTGATTACAAGCTCTAGGATACGGGCTTCCAGAGATTTACCACTACAAAGTTTTCCAATGACACGCTCACTTTCACCAAGTACCATCTCAAACATTTGAATTTTTTCTGAGAGTAATTTTAAAAGATGTTCTTCGATTGTATTGCAGGTCGAGAGGTTGTAAATATAGACATCACGTAACTGTCCTAAACGATGAATTCGCCCAATCCGTTGTTCCAGACGCATCGGATTCCAAGGGAGATCATAATTGATCATTGTATTGCAGAATTGAAGATTGATTCCTTCACCTCCAGATTCGGTGCAGACTAGAACTTGGTAACGAGGGTCAGTTTTAAATTGATATTTGGTAAACTCTTTTTTACTGGCGGAGAGGCTGCCATCAAAAGCAAGACTGGCAATCCCTACTTGTTCGAGTCGGGTACGAATATAGCTTTGGGTGGCGAGAAATTCAGTAAAGATAATCATTTTTTCGGGATTTTTACTCACTAACTCAGTGACAATCTTCATTTTGCTATTATCTTTGACTTGTTGCGCCAGACGAAAAAGATTGGCGGCTCTTTCAGGATCGGTGAGTTGATCTTCATCAATCTTTTGAGCGAAGCGAAACAAGGTTAGGACTGCAGCAAAAGTACTAGAACAGATCTCGCGTTGTAACATGAGGAGAGGTAAAGCTCCTTTACCATTCAAGCCTTGAAAAAAGGTGTCGCGAATAAAGCTAGAGACTTGATCATAGAGTTGTTGTTCAAGAGGCGAGAGGACGATGGGAATGTTTTGGACATGACGTTTGGTGAAACCCATGTTCGCACCATGTTTGTTGCGAATAATTACTTCGCCTAGAAGTTGCTTGAGTTCGCCAGAATTTTGCGGCGTACGTTTGTCAAGCATATATTTTTTTTTGAAACTACGATAGTTGCCCAATTGTCCTGGACGCAGCATGGTGATCAGATTAAATAACTCTTTTAAGTCATTCTGGAGTGGGGTAGCGGTCAATAAAAGAAAGTATTTTTTCTTAATTTGATTAACAAACTGCCAATTTTGAGTATTGGAACTTTTAAGTTTGTGTGCTTCATCAACAATGATCAGATCATAGTATTGTGCTTGAATCCGTTCGCGATGGATACCTTTTTTGGCAGTATCAATCGAAGCAAGTACCCCGTCGTAGCTCCAATCATAATCATTACGTGCAAGAACGACTGGGATTTCAAATTTTTCACGTAACTCTACCTCCCATTGGCGACAGAGGGCAGCAGGAGTGAGGATGAGAAATTTTTTGACTAAGCCACGCAGTAGATATTCTTTTAAGATCATTCCCGCTTCAATTGTTTTTCCTAGTCCAACTTCATCAGCTAGAATTGCTCGTCCATGCATTTGAGAGACCACGCGTTTGACGGTTTCAATCTGATGTGGGTAGGGAACGACCTCGTTTTGGCGCCAGTATTCTTGTAGGTGTGTGAGGACTAATAGTTCTTCAAAACCTTGACGTAAGGCGAGATTTTCGCCACGAAAGTTTAGTAAAAAAGCTTCCCAAGAGTCCCATTTTTTTTGACGCATCTGAATTAGAGAATTTGAAAAATTATTAGTAAGCGTAATCTTGGGGGTGAAATCTGGTAAATGGTTAATAATTTTGGGGGTAATTAAACAGTTATGATCCACTATGTCCTCCTGAAAGCTTTTGATCGTTAAGAAAATGTAATTATATTTTTTCGTAAATGGTGATTATAAATACAAGAAGATGACGAGACTAAAGCCAAAAATGGAGGAAAATGCAGGAATCAAATTAAAAATGTGGAAGAGTAATCCAAAATACATACAAAGATAAGGTGAGGTTTTGACGTGAAGTTAAAATTAATTGCGACCGCTACTTTTGGATTAGAAGCAGTAGTGGCAAGGGAAGTTAAGGAATTGGGTTTTACAGAAGTCAAGGTAGAGAACGCTCGTGTGAGTTTCGAAGGAGATTATTTGGGGATCTGTCGTAGTAATCTTTGGTTACGAGTGGCAGATCGAGTTTTGGTAGAGGTTGGTAGTTTTCAAGCATTGACTTATGATGAACTTTTTGAAGGGGTTAAAGCTTTGCCTTGGGAGGAGTGGCTGCCTGAAGATGCTTGTTTTCCAGTGGATGGTAAATCTGTTAATTCTAAATTATTCAGTATTTCTGATTGCCAAGCAATTACCAAAAAAGCAATTGTTGAAAGGTTGAAGCAAGTTTACCATCGAAATTGGTTTGAGGAGACTGGTGTAAAATATCAGATCGAAGTTGGCTTGTTGAAAGATCAAGTAACTTTGACCCTGGATACAAGTGGCGCAGGATTACATAAAAGAGGCTATCGGAAATTATCTAGTCAAGCACCACTTAAAGAAACTTTGGCAGCGGCAATGATTCAGTTGAGCTATTGGAATCATGAGCGGCTTTTGGTTGATCCTTTCTGCGGCTCGGGAACTATTCCAATCGAAGCAGGTTTAATTGGGCTGAATATTGCTCCAGGGTTAAGAAGAGAGTTTGCAGCAGAGCAGTGGCAACAGATTTCAGTTAAATTCTGGCAGCAGGCGCGTGAAGAAGCAGAGGATTCAATCCAACGTGAACGTAAGCTGAAGATTATTGGAAATGATCTTGATACAGAGGTACTAAGCCTCGCTCGCTATCATACCAAACTCGCGGGCTTGGAAGGGCAGATTCATTGGCAGCAACAAGCAGTAGTTGATTTGAAAAACAGTCATAAACATGGTTGTTTGATCTGCAATCCACCTTATGGGGAACGTCTTGAAGATTGGCGTACGGTGGAAAAAATTTATAAAGAATTAGGGAAGGTCACTGGTGATTTGGATACTTGGTCGTTTTATATTTTGACCGCTTATCCTGGCTTCGAGAAAGTTTTTGGTAAACGGGCAGATCGACGTCGAAAACTTTATAATGGGAAGATTGAGTGCCAGTACTATCAGTATTTTGGTCCTCGTCCACCAAAACAAAACATGGATCAAATAGCTGCTGAAAAAACAGATCTGGTTGAAGTTTAAGCAAAAAATTTAAATATGGGTTGGTGATTAGAATGCCAAAGGTTTCAAGTGGCAAGTGTAATTATTGTGAGGAAGTTTTTTCGAAGATGAGTATTAAAAAACATCTTGATAAATGTGAAAAGCGTCCCCAGAGTGAAAAAAAAGAAGAATATTTTATCCTTTCGGTGCAGGATGCTTATCGGAAAGAATATTGGCTTTATTTAAAAGTTCAGGCTAATCAAACTTTGGAGGCGCTTGATCAATTTTTGCGAGATATTTGGTTGGAATGTTGTGGTCATCTAAGTTCTTTTGAGATTGATGGAGTGGAGTATATTAGTCAAGATATTGAAGATTTTGGATTTGGGATAAAACGTGAGACTATGAAAGTTAAATTAAATAAAGTTTTATTTGAAGGAGTGCAATTTGAGTATACTTATGACTTTGGGAGTTCAACGATCTTGAAATTGAAAGTGGTCACCAAAGAAACTAGCGCCAAAATAAAAGATGGAATTGAGCCAATGGCAAGAAATTTGCCTCCAGAGTTTAAATGTTCTTGCGAGAAAGAGGCTACTCAAGTTTGCACACAATGTCTTTATGAAGGGGAAGCTTGGTTCTGCGAGGAGTGTGCCAAGGAACATGAGTGTGGCGAGGAGATGTGTTCGCCAATTGTAAATTCACCTCGTACTGGAGTCTGTGGATATTGTGGCTAGAGTTAGTATTGGAGTGAAGCAATCATGTTACCAAAAGCAGTCTTTTTTGACCTCGATGATACGATTCTTTCCTATCATCAGGTCTCGTTGCCAGCATGGCGGCAAGTATGTAATGATTTTGTTAGCAAGAAACACCAGCTTGAGGTAGGGACGTTACTTGAGGCAATTAATCAAGCGGCTAGAATATATTGGACTGACCCCGAACGGCATCGTTTGGGGAGATTATCATGTGCGCCCAGCATGTGCAG
>Ga0315295_10002479_pt1 | contig 15642 bp, 15 predicted proteins | sample YL17G14_0_MG_FD_204453 | JGI IMG/M metagenome (GOLD analysis project Ga0315295, IMG submission 204453) | Sediment microbial communities from Yellowstone Lake, YNP, Wyoming, USA - YL17G14_0 | ecosystem: Environmental > Aquatic > Freshwater > Lake > Sediment | place: USA: Wyoming | collected...
CTTCACCTTCTGATGACGACGGAGCAAACCGCGCATATTCACAGGTATCAAGAATTGAAGCGAGGTTATTGATCTCTGCTTCAGCAATTCCTTTCTCTGTTAATGAATTAACAGCACTGTTCCTCGTGAGTTCCGATACAGGTATATTGAGTTTATCGCTAAGGTAACCCCATATTGCTTTCAATATTTCTTCGTAAAATTTATCTGATTGTTTCTCTTTCAGACATTTTTCTGCTTCCCTGAGCCTTTTACCGGCTACTTTTCCGGCTTTCCTGTTCTTTACTGATGTAATGTCAGAATTACGCCGTATATGTTCCCTTCTCACAAAAAGTATTACCAGGAACAAAATCAGTGCAAATGCGTACATGCTGTAAAAAGACCGTTTTGAGGACAGAATATTCCCTGTCTTCTTCAATAATCCAGGATCAGATTTAATGAACCTTATATCTTTCCCAAGGTATTTGACGGCCTCTTTTGAAACGCCTCCATAAACTGTTATTCCCGCATTCTGCTCTGTCCCCTTGCGAGCATAGAAATGCATTTCGGGGGCTGTAAGGTTCTCATATCGCCCTGTCGATAAATTGAAAAAAGAGTAACTGACCGGAGGTATTGTAAAGTCTCCATAATGGCGCGGAATTAAAAGATATTCAAATGTTTTCTGACCTGTGGTCCCATTCAATCCGTTTTTGAGATCATCTGTGATTTTAGGATCATACACCTCCAGATCGGCAGGCAGTTTCATTTCGGGAGCATTTGCCAGCTTAAGGTTCCCGCTGCCTGAGACAACAAGTTTAAGACTTACTGCATCATTAACATTAACAGTATCCTTGTTTAGCGATGCATTCAGGGTTGCTTTTCCGATAATGCCTGAAAAATCAGCCGGCCTAATTCCAGGTAAAGGATTCACCTTTACTTTCAGAGCCTTGCTGAAAACAGCTTTTGGAACAGTGGTGTATGTGGAGAAAAAATCACCGAAAAATGGATCAGACTGACCGGTTTTTTGCTGGATCAGAACAGAAATCTGAACGGGATCGATATTTATTTCACCAGAAATTTGCGGGTAAAGAAGAAATTGCTGAACAACTCCTGTTCCATATATAGTTCCGTTTATATTCTCGCGTTTAAGGGATGTAAGCGGAGGCGTATTGAGGTCAGTTTTCAGGTAACCCTCAAAGCCCGGAAATTTAATTTCGTTGATGCCTGAAATATCAACCTTTGAGTAGATTTTTACAGTTGCAACAATGTGCTCTCCTAAAAATACTTCTTTTTTGTCGAGCAACAGATTCACGAAAACATCATCGCCATTCTCCTGTTCCTGTTCATTTGAATAATTCTTCCCGGCTCCCTGCACATTTTGCTGAGCAGTATTCCCTCCGACAACTTCAATACGCAATGAATCGGAATAATAACCTTTATTTTTAAAGGTAAAGGTTGCTGGAGGAATTACGAATTTGCCTTCCTTCAAAGCCTGGAGATAATAAACATAAGTATACGTTGTCTCTCTTGAGATCTTCCCGTTTATTATCTGTGTACTCGAACTATACGAAGTTTGCGGACCCATGAGTTTGTAGAAACCCTCAAATGAAGGCTCCGAAAAATTTCCTCCACCTGAATTAATTGTCCAGGAGATACTGAACTGCTGACCAGCTCTGACTACTTCAGGATAATCTGCCACAACAGAAATATCCTGACCTTCTGAATAGAGATGCAGAGAAAGTAAAATTATAGTCAGTATAACAGCCCTTCTTTTCATTCTGCCAAGTTACCAGTTTTTAAGAGTTTTGACCTTAGTTTTTGCTGCTTTTGCAAGCTTAACTTTTTCCTGAACGTTTTTCTCATCATTAGCAATGGCATTCAACAACCGTTCAGCATCCTCTTTTGATATTGACTGCTGATCCTGCTGCTGCTGCTGTTGTTGTTGTTCCTTGTCATTGCTTTGTTTTTGCTGATCATTCTGCTTCTGATCCTGATCTTTATTTTCATTGTCTTTTTTTTCCTGATCCTTGTTTTGATCCTTATTATCCTTATTTTGCTGCTGCTGTTGTTGCTGCTGCTTCTGTTTTTTCAGCAAATCCTGCGCATATGCAAGATTATATTTGGCTACCTGGTTATCAGGCTTAAGTCTCAATGAATTCTTAAACGCCTCAATACTTTCCTCCAATTTATTGGCCATCAGCATTGAGTTTCCAAGGTTGTAAAGGCTGGTCGATTTTTTGCCTTTATCTTCGCTCATTTTATGGGTTTCAACAAACTGTTTTCCGGCATCCTCAAATTTTTTTTGCTTATAAAGAGCATCTCCAGAATTAAATACGGCATCAGCTGATACTTTGTTTTTATCAATTGCTTTACGATAAAATATTTCAGATTCAGAATACTTATTTTTTTCATATTCCCTGTTACCCTGCCTGATGAATTTCTTATCAGCCTGTGCCCATGCTAATCCTTTAAAGAACAGCATGAAAGTTAAAATCAGTAATCCTGATTTTGTATAGACCCTGATATATGGATATTTAATACACATTTCTATTACAACTTATTATCAGATCCGGAACTTAAACAATTTTACATTCTGAAGTCTCCGGTTTTTTCTTTCCATAATAATGATATCCAGTATTAAGAAGAAAAGTGCGACAGCAGCAAAGATCTGGAACTGATCATTATATTCCGTATACATAGTACTTTCGAGTTCTTCTTTCTTCATTTTTCGGATATCCCTGAAAATCTCATCCAGACCGATATTTGAATTACTTGCCCTTATGTAATTTCCATTCGCGCTGACTGCAATTCTTTTCAGTATTTCCTCATCCAGCTTTGTTATAACAGTGGAGCCATCTGCATCTTTAAGATAATCCCGTTTGCCTGCTGTGCCAACGGGAACCGGAACACCTTCAGATGAACCTATTCCAATTGTATGGATTACAATCCCTGCTTTTGATGCTTTTTCGGCTGAAGCAACCGGATCATCTTCATGGTTTTCACCATCGGTGATGATGATTATAGCTTTACTTTTATCTTCTCCCGGTGTAAATGATCTCGAAGCAAGATCGATGGCAGCTCCTATAGCTGTTCCCTGTTTCGGAACCATGTCGGGATTTATTGTTGAAAGAAACATTTTAGCCGACACATAATCTGTTGTTATCGGGATCTGGGTATAGGCATCTCCTGCAAAAACTATTAATCCGATTTTATCATTTTCAAGGTTGTCGACCAGTTTCGAGATCGCCTGCTTAGCTCTTGTCAGCCTGTTGGGCTGAATATCTTCAGCAAGCATGGAGTTACTTACGTCAAGAGCAATAATTACTTCCACACCCTGCTTCTTGACTTCCTCGATTTTGGAACCGAATTGAGGTCTTGCAAGCATAATAACAGCTGCTGAGACAGCCAGGATCTGAAATAAAAACTTAGTTACAGGCCTTATTCTTGAAATTTCAGGAATAAGTTTTCCGATAAGGGAAGTTTCGCCGAGCTTTTTCAATAAATTCCTTCTTCTGAATTCATTTATAATAAACAAAGCGATAATCACCGGAAGCAGAAGCAACAGGTACAAATATTCAGGATTTGCAAATCTGAAAAGCTGCATAGTTAACAAATAATTAAGTCACTTTCCTCAATACCGTGTTCCTTAAAATCATCTCAATCGCCAGAAGGCAAAAAGCAATTATTGCAGGCATGAGATACTTCTCCTCTTTCCTGGTAAATTGCTTTACATCGATTTTAGATTTCTCCAGTTTATCGATTTCACTGTAAACCTGAACCAGTTTATCATTGTCGGTTGCCCTGAAATATCTGCCCCCTGTTGTCTGTGCAATTTCTTTAAGCATAGCTTCATCAATTTCAACCGGCATATTCTGATACTGTATACCAAATGGTGTTTGAACCGGATATGGTGCCATTCCCTGTGTTCCGACTCCGATCGTGTACACCCTGACACCAAAAGTCTTTGCTATCCCGGCTGCAGTTGCAGGGGCAATTTCTCCCTTGTTGTTAATCCCATCAGTAAGCAATATTATTACTTTGCTCTTGGCTTCTGAATCCTTTATTCTGTTTACAGCGTTTGCCAATCCCATGCCAATGGCTGTACCATCTTCGATCATCCCGCTCTGGACTTCCCGCATAAGGTTAACCAGAACTGCATGATCGGTTGTGAGCGGACACTGTGTAAAACTCTCGCCGCTGAAAACGACAAGTCCTATGCGGTCGTACGGCCTCCCTGAAATGAATTCCGTTGCTACATCTTTTGAAGCTTCAAGCCTGTCAGGTTTAAAATCACGGGCAAGCATACTGCCCGAGATATCAAGTGCCATTACAATATCTATACCCTCGGTAGAAACATTCTGGAACTTATCAGACGACTGGGGCCTTGCAAAAACAAGGATAAGCAGAATAACTGCAATCATCCTGATTGCAAATAAAGCATGCCTCAGATAGTTTCTGAAAGTGATTACTGATTTCTCCAGTGACTGGAGTCCTGGCATACGAAGAGCAGCAGATGTCTTATGTTGTTTTAAAACATAAAAGGTTATCAATGCGGGTATTACCAGCAAAAGAAAAAGGAAATCAGGATTGGCAAAAGTTATTCTGTTCATATACTTTTTTCTCCCTGTTTTTCTTTAACATCACTTTTTTCTTCAACCACCTCAACTACCTTTGTAGCAGAAACAAAATCCCATGAATTTGAAAAACTCGATTCATTTTCAATTTGTTCCGGTTTGTATTTGGCAAATTTCACAAGGTCAGCTCCTGTAAGAACCGATTTGAGTTTATTGTATAATTCATTCTTTTTAAATCCGGTTTTTATGAGTACTTCAAGCGTCTCCGATGTGGTAAGCTCAAGAGAGTAAACCTGAAATCTGTTCTCCAGATACTGCCTGATTATCTCGGTAAGCCGTGTATAATATTTCTTTGTTTCACCCTTTTGCCAGAGCATCTCACTCTGGAGCTTTTCCAGTTCACGGAAGGCAATTACGTGAGCAGGTTCGATAATTGCCGGGGCAATTATCTCTTTTTTTGTTTTTTTAAATTTTCTAGCAAGCCTTATTATTAACCATACAATCAGGGCTGCCAGCAAAGCCAGAAGAATCCATGGAAGGATCTCTCCCAATGTAACCGGTGCGCTGTAGGGTGCTGCAATATCAAAAATCTTTGCAGAAGTGTCAGGAGGAGTAAGCTTGACCCTTGTCACTTCAAGTACTGAATAATCAGAATAAAATCTTTGCAAACCGGCTAAATTACTCGTCTCTGCAAATACCGGATCAACCCTGTAAAAACCCGAATCGAATGATGTAATCAGATATTTTTCGGTAATTCGGATCTTATTTTCAGAAATGGAAGCAGTGTCGGTTACCGGTCCCGACAGAATTTCTATATTCTTGCTTAAAGTATCCTTAAAAAGCGGGAGTGAAAGCTTCAGATCTGCAGGCTGGTCTACAGTTACAGAAAAATTGATCTGATCACCTATAAATATGCGGGATGTATCAAATCCTGCAGTTACAGAAACCTCCTGTCCTTTCACCGCGAATGGGAAAATAAAAACTAAAAGCAGTATGAAAATATCAAGTCTCTTCATATGGATCATCTGCTCTCAAAAAGCTTGATAAGAGGTTTAACATAATCATCGCTGGTGCTCAGTTCCGTAAAATCGACCCCGCATCTTTTGAATCTGTTTTTCACAGCTTCTATATGGCCATTCCACCAGTTTCCATAAGACATTCTGAGATATTTTGATGATGTGTCGATCCATTTTTCGCCACCTGTTTCAGAGTCCACAACTTTTAATAACCCGACGTCAGGCAATACTTTTTCCAAAGGATCTGATACTTTCAGTGCCACCACATCATGTTTACTGGCAGCAATTCTTAAAGCTTCTTCAAATTCAGGTGCAATGAAATCAGAAATTATAAATGCTGTACATCTCTTTTTTATGGCATTTGTCAGAAACCGCAAAGGCTCACTTAGATTTGTCGTGTTGCTCTTCGGTCTGAAATCGAGAAGTTCTCTGATTATTCTCAGGATATGTTTTCTTCCTTTCTGCGGAGGGATAAATTTCTCAACTGTATCTGTGAAAAAAATAACACCAATTTTATCGTTGTTATAGATTGCCGAAAATGACAATACTGCAGCAACTTCTGTCATAATATCCCTTTTAAAGCTGACTGTTGAACCAAAATTTCCCGATCCGCTCACATCAATCAGGAGCATAACCGTCAGTTCCCTTTCTTCCTCATATACTTTAATATAGGGATGATTAAACCGTGCTGTGACGTTCCAGTCAATACTTCTTATATCATCACCATACTGGTACTCCCGTACCTCACTAAAAGCAATTCCCCGACCCTTAAAAGCGCTGTGGTATTCACCGGCGAAAATATGTCTGGTCAGACCACGGGTCTTTATCTCAATCCTTCGTACTTTTTTTAATAATTCTATTGCTTCCATGTTTCTTGTTATTACTTACTAGTTACTGGCAACGAGTTCCTGGTTTGAAAATAACAAGCAGCCAGCAACAAGCAACCAGCAACAGGTAACTTTTCAGGGAACTTCAACAACATTGAGGATTTCCGCAATTATCTTATCCTGATCAACATTCTCAGCCTCTGCTTCGTATGTAAGACCTATTCTGTGGCGCATAACATCTGCACAGATGCTCCTGACGTCTTCGGGAATTACATATCCCCTTCTTTTAATAAATGCGTATGCTTTTGAAGCAAGTGACATATTAATTGAAGCACGCGGTGATGCGCCGTATGATATCATGTTTGTAAATAAAGGGAGTCCGTATTTTTCAGGATTACGGCTGGCAAATACAATATTCAGTATATAATTTTCAATCTTTTCATCCATATAAACTTCCCTGACAACATTTCTGGCTCTGATAATGTCATCTGTCTTCAGCACTGTGTTTGCTCTGGGAAAATCTTTAGCCAGGTTCTCCCTGACAATAAGCTTTTCTTCATCCATAGAAGGATAATCGATAAGCACCTTCATCATAAATCTGTCGATCTGTGCCTCAGGCAACGGATAAGTTCCTTCCTGTTCAATCGGATTCTCGGTAGCCAGCACAAGAAACGGCTCTTCGAGTTTATAAGTAGTTTCCCCGATAGTAACCTGTCTTTCCTGCATAGCTTCAAGCAATGCACTCTGTACCTTTGCGGGAGACCTGTTGATCTCATCGGCAAGGATGAAGTTTGCAAAAACAGGACCCTTCTTTACAATAAACTCCTCTTTCTTCTGGCTGTAGATCATTGTACCGATAAGGTCGGCAGGGAGAAGATCGGGAGTGAATTGAATTCTGCTGAACCTGGCGTCAATCACCGACGCCAGCGATTTAATGGCAAGTGTTTTAGCGAGACCAGGCACGCCTTCAAGAAGAATATGGCCATTTGCCAGAAGTCCAATCATAAGAGAGTCGGTCAAATGTCTCTGACCTATGATGACCTTGTTCATCTCCATTCTTATGATATCGACAAATGAGCTCTCTTTTTCAATTTTTTCATTCAGAATTCTGATATCTGCTGTTTGCTCCATATTTTAAAAAATTTAAGTAGCAAAAATAATAAAATAAGTGTGTCCGAAAGGCTGAAAAGCTGCCCGGAAAAATAATACACAAAAGAAGGGGGCGAAATTCTAAAAAGAAGTTAAGAAGTGTTAAAGTTGTGTTAAATGAGGCAATGTAAGAGGATTCCATGTAAAACCGGCTCTTACCGAACTTCGTAATATCAATATAATTATCAATGGAACATATGCATTGTTGATATGTTGAGGAAGAACAACCATCAATAAAAGAAATACTGCAGCGACGTAGAACACAACCCTGAACCAAGTTTGCCAGACTCTTTTTAATAAAAGGCCTGTTAAGCATATAACGATAAAAGGATTAAGCCATATAATATTAAGATTCCATTTCATTTGCTGATGATCGGTAAAAAAGTTGAAGAAGATCATCAGTAGAGCCAGGACTGAGTATACACTGAAAAGAAAAATGTCAATTACATTATTTTCCTTTCCCTCCCGCATCATTGCAGTCATCATAACAATAACTATCAAAAGAAAGGAAAACACGAACAGAGGGGATGTAAACATGTTCTCCTTTATTGAGGCCGGAGCAAAATCCACGACAATTTCAGGATTTTTAAGCAAGGGGATCATTTTACCGTTCCTTCTGATTACAAGTTCCGACAATCCGTTTTTGAGATCAACAGGGAGAAACATCCTTTCTCGGAATGAAGCTTTTTTATCACCTGGTGAGCCCATTAACAGATCAATACCAAGTTTTGTCCACGGGTGCACCTTTTCATACTCTCCTGTAAGAGCCCTGAATGTTGTTAATTCTTTTGCCGGTTTCTCCGGTGGATATAAAAGATCATTTCCAAGAGTTTTTTCAATAAGATCCCTTATCCTTGTTGAACAATCATCGTAGAAGAAATCATACCTGTAAGTAATATTCTCAGGTTTAAGGTTTTCTGTTATAAGCATGAAGAGTTTTTCAATATCTGCTGTTTCCAGATTGAACTTCTGGGATACTACCCACCGCTGGTCATGAAAATATTCCCTGAGAAAACCTTCATATGAATATACCCCCAGGGAATAGTTTAGTCTGCCCTTGGCAAATTTCCAGGCAAAATTAGGAGTGTCGAAGTCGAAAACTCCCCAGTTATATACAAGGTCACTTTTATTCCCGGGAATTACAATTCTCAAAGCACTGTGACCATAAATGGAATAAGTCTCGGTGCCTGGGCCGCATGTAATAAGGTAAATATCAGCCTGTTGAGTTTCCTGTGACATTGTTGTCTGACCCAGAACAACAAACAATAACAGCAGATATCTTAACTTTCTGATCATTAAAAATTTTCCTGTGTAAACCTAAGAGTTTTTTTTGAAATTAATAATACAGTCTGGTCTTTGTTTTTTCATTAGATTTATACCGGTTAATGTGATTACCTGAGTAGGCTTAATGTAATGAGTTATATAAATTTAATAATAAAATGAACAGACATTTATTACTGGTTATTGCTTTAATTGTCATTGTTTCAATGAGCTGCAGCAACAAAGCTCCTTTTAAGATAACAGATCTTCATGTACATCTGAAAGGCAAGTTAACAATACAGGACGCTTTGGTCAAATCGAAAGCTGAAAATATGGACTATGGTATTGCAGTTAATTGCGGGTTAGGATTTCCAGTACACCTGGACAATCAGTTAGACTCGGTAGTAGCTCTTTTTAAGGATTATCCCCAGTTTTATCTGGCAATGCAGGCCGAAGGAAGGGAATGGGTAAACACTTTCTCAAAAGAATCGATTGAAAAATTTGATTACGTTTTTACTGATGCCATGACATTTACGGATGAGAAAGGAAGAAGGAACCGTATCTGGTTAAAAGACGAGACCTGGATAGATGATGAAGAGCAGTTCATGGACTATCTTGTAAATACTCTAGTTAAAATCTTAAATACAGAACCAATTGACATCTATGTGAATTCAACGTTTCTGCCGGCCCAGATGCAAAGCAGATATGATCAGTTCTGGACACCTGAAAGAATGGACAAGGTTATAAAAGCAGCAAAAGACAATGATATTGCAATTGAGATCAATAACAGATACAGGATCCCTTCAGTTGATTTTATAAGTAGAGCAAAAGAAGCCGGAGTAAAGTTCACAGTCGGAACAAATAATGCTGACGAAAATTTTTCAGGTGCGGCCTATGCTCTTAAAATGATCCGGAAATGCAAACTGACAGAAAGTGATTTCTTCCTGCCTGTTAAAAAGGACAGGAATTGATATCATTTTGATATTATTTAAATAAAAATAATCGTTGCTAATTGCTTATTACTAGTTACTGGTTGAAAAGATATAAGTTTGCACAGAGACAACCAGCAACGAGCAACATTTATAACAATACATGGACAGTTTAGGAATATCCCGCATCTTAGAGTTTCTTCCCGGTATTATCCTTGGATTAACTGTACATGAATTCAGTCACGCATACATGGCTAAAAGATGCGGAGATTTAACTTCGGAAGCTCAGGGCCGGGTTACTCTTAATCCATTTAAGCACATTGATGCATTGGGCTTTATCATGCTTCTAGTCGCTGGATTCGGCTGGGCAAAACCTGTTCAGTTCAATGAAGCCAACCTGAGGAATCCCAAAAAAGATGTGATTAAAATAGCTGTCGCAGGACCATTTTCGAACGCGATTCTGGCAATGATTCTTTCGGTATTGTTTTCAATATATAGTCATTATACCACCGGAAATTATGGCACCAGAATTCAGATAGTGAACGAGGTATTCCTTTATGCAATTTATATTAACTGGGGACTATTCATTTTCAATATGATTCCTTTCCCCCCTCTTGACGGCTCACATCTCCTGCTTAATCAGTTCAAACGGTTCCCTCGTCTCTATGAAGAATTCTACAAGTACGGCTCCTGGATCTTTTTTGGTCTCATAATAGTGACAGTTTTCACTAAGGTCAATCTGCTCCCGATCTGGCCTGCTGTCCAATTCCTCGGAAAAGGATTTTTATCGCTTGTGGGGTATCATTAATTTCAGAGCTGTATAGACTCTCATCTGATATTATCTTGGAAATATCACGAAAATCCTCTATCTTGGAAGAAACAGATCGAATGTGAAATATTTTCTTATAATATTCTTCTTTGCCATGGGAGGTCTTATAATTCAGCAGGATGACAGATATGCATCTGCAAGGGAGAAGATGGTAACTGATCAGATTATCAGCCGTGGAGTGACTGATGGTGCTACCCTGAAGGCTATGAGGAAGGTGCCGCGTCATCTTTTTGTTCCGAAGGAATATGAGAGTGAGGCCTATGATGACAATCCGCTTCCGATTGGTTACGGTCAGACAATTTCACAGCCTTACATAGTAGCCTATATGACTGAGGTCAGCAGACCTTCAGTAAAGAAAAGGGCTCTTGAAATCGGAACCGGTTCGGGTTACCAGGCTGCCATCCTGGCTGAAATTGTTGAAAAAGTGTATACATTAGAAATTGTTCCGGAGCTTGCAAAGGAGTCTGCAGAAAGGCTTAGGAAACTTGGATATAAGAACATAATATGCAAGTATGGAGATGGATACAAAGGATGGCCAGAATATGGTCCGTTTGATATCATTATTGTAACTGCCGCCCCTGAGGAGATTCCTCAGTCACTTATAGACCAGCTCGCCGAAAATGGAAGGCTCGTGATCCCTGTCGGAGCACCTTCGGCTGTTCAGGAACTGATCCTGGTTGAAAAGGAAAGCGGGAAAATTAAAAAGAGCCGTCTGACATTTGTAAGATTTGTTCCCTTCAGACGATTATAAAAATTAGAATCACTATATTTCATTCGAATTAAAGATGGAATACAACACAGTTCAGAAACTGAAGGAAGAATGGGGCAACAAACCCTGTGATCATCCCCGATTTGAAAAAGTTTATTATACAGGAGCATTTCTCATTAACTATGCCTGTACACAATGTGGTGCAGATTTTACAATTGCACAGAAGCTTGAAATCGAGGAGTTGAGAAAGAAACAAAGACACAGAGTTTTTTAGTTATCCCGGCAAAATTCTAGTCATGATGCTCCTGTAAGTTTCCAAATAAAAATGGTTAATGTGCTGAAAATCTTTTTCAGCCATTGCTGGAAATTCTAATTTAAAGCTGAAGTGAAATACAATAACAGATTAAGGACTTCCGTTTGCAGTATGTAGTCAGTCCAAATTAAAATTATCAGCTTTGCATATGATAGCAGATTCAATCAAGAGAATACTGAGAAGGATCAGATCAGATAAAATCCTGAATAAGATTGATGCAGGTAATTTAGTCTACTTTGAAAATCCTCTGGAAGAAATCGCATTAAAATATATTCCTGGCGCACCAGGCAGACCTGGAAAATACTATGCCAAACATTATGGTCGAAATGAATATGAGATTGATTCCGATTCAAGTTCCATTCTCATGGCTGTAATGGAGGGAAAGCAAATCAGTAGAACAAGGTATGACAACTATCATTTAATTTTAAGTAACTATTGGAGCAGGAATCTTGAAAACTCACGTAACAAACAAGGCTACAGGTACTTAGTGAATGGTTAATGAGTAGTTTGCTATGGAATTTTGGAGATCCGGCAAGTAATCATTACACCGGATTTTTTATTCCTCTCTAGTTTGAATCAATACCAAATGCAGGCTTCTCCTACTGAGCCTGACAACCAACTTGTTTTCCTTTGGCCACAACCAGATCGTTCCTACGGAACTCTAAAAAATTAGTAAGTACACTAGTTTGGAACTGGCGTCGCAATAATCTTCATTATTTCGAATCACGGGTGCTTTTTATTTTATAAAAGATAGTAACATACATTTAAGTATTAAATAATAAAATTGACTTTGAATTAAATGAATTGTAGCTTTTATACAATAAACCATTGAAATTGAGAATAATGAAATCATCAGTGTACTTTCTTAATTCAATCCTGTTAATAGGATTAATCCTATCTGATAATCCTATAATGGCACAGAGTAAATTTGAACTTTCAGGAGGATTCGGTATTCCTGAAATTATAAATGTAAAAATAAGATATGGTCAAAACATTCAGGTGGGAGCCTGCATGCACTTTATGTATTTTTCAGCTGGTGGAATATTTTCTGAGTATTATAGTTGGTCAGGTTCTGCAGAAATCTTGTATCATTGTGTTGGTAAAGCCAAATATGTTGAACAGCCAGCATGGTATTTATTAGTAGGTATGGGGTATTATCATATAGATTATCTTATGGATATACCTCATGAAAAATACGATATTGGTTTCTATCCAAGAATCGGCAGGACTTTAAATTTTTCAAAAAAAATAGGAATAAATTTAGACGGCGGAATTTTCCTTCCATTATCTGCTGCGGAAACTAATACATATAACTTTAAAGTTCTGCCATCCGGGAGTATTGGATTTTTCATAAGATTATAAACTCATTTGTTGATCCAACGTTAGATACTCAATTGCATTTTCTCTTTTCCATTGTTGGATTACTCCGAGGAAATGATGGTATATTCTCTCACCAGCGCTGATCCACCTGTCATATTCTGAAGGATGATGACAGATTAAAATAAAATTGACTTTGGCTTATTCCTGGTGTAACTTTGATTACAAGCTTTTATTCTAATAATTGATTCAAAAATAAATAGGGAACATAATATGATTTCTAAATTCATTAAAAAAGGAGTTTTACTATGAAATTAAAAACGTTATTGATTATTAAAGCAATAGTATGCCTGTGCCTTGGCGTTCCTATATTGCTTGTTCCAGGTTTCACGTATTCCATTTTTGGAGCTACACTGGCTGCAGGAGGTATTTTTGCAGCCAGAGAATATGGTGCATCCATGATTGGTAATCTGATGCTAACATGGTTCGCCAGAAACTCACAGGAGTCAGATGCAAGATGGGCGATCGTTCTTGCCCTATTCGTTTATGATGCCTTAGGATTTGTAGTGACGTTAATTGCCATCTTAACTGGTGCATTAAATCCACTGGGATGGCTGATTGTGGCACTTTACCTGTTTCTGGCATTGGGATTTGGATACTTCCTCATTCCCAAAAGAAAACCATTACAGGAAGAACGATAAAATTAGTTGTATTGTATTAATTCAATTAAACCAGCCCTCGGATCAGCTCCGGGGGTTTCTCTTTTGCTTTTGTAAATAACAATTCGGTTTGCTTTCTTAATCTTCCATCCATCCAAAACCCTATGTAATTGGACGAATACATTTATTATTCTTTGAATTAGAATTGAAATTAGGGTGATAAAATAAAATTGCCTTTTATTTAATGATGGTGTAAATTTGGTAGAGCAGAAGGAGTTCCAAAAGTGCACTTGTCTGTATGTTTTGGTAAGCAGTGTTTATTTATATTATGATGAAAATATTATTAATTTATCCGCAGTGTCCGGATTCTTTCTGGGGTTTCAAACATGCTTTAAAATTTATATCCAAAAAAGCAGCGGTTCCACCGCTTGGATTAATAACCGTATCGGCAATGTTACCTTCGACCTGGCAAAAAAGACTGGTGGATATGAATATTGCAACACTTCGGACAAATGACATCCAATGGGCCGATTATGTTTTTATAAGCGCCATGTATATACAGAAAGAATCAGTGAACAAAATAATTGCTGATTGTAAAAAATTTAATAAAAAGATTGTTGCTGGTGGCCCATTGTTCACGCAGGAATACGACAACTATCCCCTAATTGATCATTTTGTCCTGAACGAAGCTGAGATTACCTTACCGCTTTTCTTAAATGATTTAAATGCCGGGCAGCCTCAAAGACTTTATAAGACCAGTAAATATGCCGATATTTCACTAACACCGGTACCAGATTACAATTTGTTAGCAAGGAGGAAGTATGCCTATATGAATATACAGGTCTCGCGCGGATGCCCCTTTTCATGCGATTTTTGTGAAATTACATCACTTTTAGGTCACAAGGTGAGGATGAAAAATTCCCCCCAAGTTATTGAAGAACTTGAGATGCTTTATAATCTTAATTGGCGTGGTCCGGTATCCATTGTTGATGATAATTTTATAGGAAACAAAAAAGAAATTAAAAATAACTTGCTTCCGGCCATGAGAAAATGGATGCAAATACATAAATACCCATTTGAATTTACGACCCAGTCTTCAATTAATCTTGCTGACGACGATGAATTAATGTCATTGATGATTGAAACAGGGATTAACGCCACATTTATCGGCATCGAAACGCCCGATGAAATATCTCTCAAGGATTGCAATAAGATTCAGAATCGGAACAGGGACTTACTCCAGTGTGTAAAAAAGATGCAAAAAGCCGGATTCCAGGTTTCAGCCGGATTTATTATAGGTTTCGATAGTGATTCTCCAACCATATTTCAAAGGCAAATTGATTTTATCCAGAAAAGCGGAATTGTAACTGCAATGGTAGGGCTATTAAATGCACCAAAAAACACCAGATTGTACCAGCGACTTAAAGCAGAAAACAGGTTAACAACCGAAGCAACGGGGAACAACACTGACTCTTCTATGAATTTTATCCCCAAAATGAACTATAGAGAACTAATAGAAGGGTATAAAAAAATAATTCAGAATATTTATGCAACCAGACCTTATTATAAAAGGTTACGACAAGCGTTATTAAATTATAATCATCTTTATACCAAACAGACAAAAATTAATCTTTCGCTTCTCAGTGCTTTTATTAAATCAGTTTTTATTATTGGCATTATGGATAAAGGCAGGTGGGAATACTGGAAATTAATCATATGGACCCTTTTCAATCGCCCTGGATCCATAATCGACGCGATCACCTATACCGTTTACGGCTATCATTTCAGAAGGGTTTATGGGCTAAGAAACTTAAAGAGATGAAAGCGATTGATTAGTTGGTGAAGAAAATAATTGAATAGGTCTAGGTGAATAGGTGTTCAGGTTGCTCTCTTTATGTTGCATTGCATGAATGCTTAAGTAATAGGTATGCAACATAAATCGCAACCCTCACTAATTGATAAGTGCTCGCCTGCTGCAGCTAATTTTATACGACAATACGTGGGTTTGCATTAAGCAATATTTCATGACACAGCAAGGCCAAGCCCTTCGGGTTCATACTGAAGCCTTGCTTAAGTCATTCAAT
>Ga0315295_10002480_pt1 | contig 15640 bp, 15 predicted proteins | sample YL17G14_0_MG_FD_204453 | JGI IMG/M metagenome (GOLD analysis project Ga0315295, IMG submission 204453) | Sediment microbial communities from Yellowstone Lake, YNP, Wyoming, USA - YL17G14_0 | ecosystem: Environmental > Aquatic > Freshwater > Lake > Sediment | place: USA: Wyoming | collected...
AGGGCGCGTGTTGGCCTCATACCGGCTGCCGAGCCCGGAGAAGCCCAGCTCCTTGGCCATCCCAATCTCCACCAACATCTCCAAAGCATTGTAGACGGTGGAGATGGTGATTGTGGGGTACTCCCTCCTCACATGCGCATAGATCTCATGTGCTGTGGGATGGGACTTGCATGCCCTTAGGAACTTAAAGATGGCGATGCGCTGCGGTGTGACCCGCTTGCCGTGTGCCTGCATCGCCTTGACTATCTCCTCGATCTCCTGATTCATAAGCATCATCACTTGGATAGGCGAGGGAGCGAATTGGACCGATGAGCCAGTTCCGGTGCGATGGCATGGGCACCTCGGCTCATCGGAGCCGGGCTCACGATCGCCCCAAATGCTATCATTCCTTAAAGGGAACGCAAACGATAAATAATATGCGTTATCTAATAAGAATCATTCTTCTTTATGGGGGACTTCTAGATGGCGAAAGACAAGAAGGAGAAGCAGGGCGAAAAAGTGCTGACAACGGCAACGGGAATCCCTTTCAGCGATAACCAGAATTCTATCACGGCCGGACCAAGAGGGCCGCTTCTGGTGCAAGATTTCCAACTGTTCGAGAAGATGGCGAATTTCAACCGGGAGCGAATACCGGAGAGGGTGGTGCATGCCAAGGGGGCCGGCGCCCATGGCACGCTCACGATCACCAAGGACATCACCAAGTACACCAAGGCCAAGGTCTTCTCCAAGGTGGGCAAGAAGACGGACCTCTTCCTCAGATTCTCCACGGTGGCGGGGGAGCGGGGCTCGGCGGACACGGTGCGGGATGTGCGCGGCTTCGCGATCAAGTTCTACACCGAGGAGGGGAACTGGGACCTGGTGGGCAACAACACGCCTGTGTTCTTCGTCCGTGACCCGCTCAAATTCATGGATTTCATCCATACCCAGAAGCGCCTCCCCTCCAACAATCTCCGCTCCGAGGTCATGTGGTGGGACTTCTGGAGCCTGAAGCCCGAGAGCCTGCACCAGGTGACCATCCTCTTCTCCGACCGGGGCACGCCCATGGGCTTCAGGCACATGCACGGGTTCGGCAGCCACACCTACAGCCTCATCAATAAGGACGGCGTCCGCCACTGGGTGAAGTTCCACTTCAAGACCATGCAGGGCATCAAGAACTTCAGCGCCGAGGAGGCCACCAAGTTGGCGGGGGAGGACCCGGACTGGGCCACTCGCGACCTCTCTGAGGCCATCGAGCGCAAGGATTTCCCCAGGTGGAAGATGCAGGTGCAGATAATGCCGGAGAAGGACGCCGATTCATATCGCTGGAACCCCTTCGACCTCACCAAGGTCTGGCCTCACGATGACTACCCATGCATCGACGTAGGGGTCCTGGAGCTCAACCGCAACCCGGACAACTATTTCGCGGAGGTGGAGCAAGCGGCCTTCGCGCCCTCCAACATCGTCCCGGGGATATCCTTCTCGCCGGACAAGATGCTGCAGGCGCGCATATTCTCTTACGCGGACGCGCACCGCTACCGGCTCGGGGTGAACCACGAGCAGATCCCGATCAATCGCCCCAAGGCAGCTAAGGTGAGCAACTACCAGCGGGACGGCTTCATGCGTGTGGACGGCAACAGCGGCGGGGAAGTGAACTACGAGCCCAACAGCTTCGGCGGGCCAGTCGCGGATGCTTCCTTCAAGGACCCACCCCTGCGTCTCTCCGGTCACGCGGACCGCTACGATCAGCCCATAACCGATGACGATTTCGTGCAGCCAGGCAACCTCTTCCGGCTGATGAGGCCGGACGAGAAGAAGCGCCTCATCGAGAACATGTCGGGCAGCCTGGCCAAAGTGCCAAAGGACATCCAGAAGCGGATGGTCGGGCATCTGATGAGGGCGGACCCCGCGTACGGGAAGGGCGTGGCCAAGGCCTTGGGGCTGCAGACCAAATAAGGGCTTGCGGGGGCCAAACCCCTTCGTTCTTTTCTTTGTCATAACAATTATGGTGGCGGATTGACTCCAGAAACGAGATTATTGCTTCCCTGATAAATTATCCATATCTTGCAAAGCTGACTGATAGAGGACGATCACTAGCCGCAAACCCAATGTTGAAGAGTGATTTCTCAAAATTTTATTATTAGCCTAAGAAATTGGTGCGAGGTTCTATCCTTTTTTACAGGAAGTATATATGACAAATAAAAAAAGAAGGATGCCCAAATGAAAGCGATTGTTTGCACTAAATATGGACCGCCTGAAGTTCTTCAGCTCAAGGAGGTAGAAAAGCCTGTTCCCAAGGAAAATGAAGTGTTGATAAAAGTCCACGCGGCATCAGTGAACAAAGCTGACTTCATTCTCGCGAGAGGCAAACCGTTCGTTGTACGCCTAATGACATTTGGACTTTTGAGACCTAAATACAAGAGGCCAGGATCTGACGTAGCGGGTCGGGTCGAAGCGATCGGTAGAGAAGTGAAGCAGTTTCAGCCAGGTGATGAGGTATTCGGGAACTTGGCCAGGTGTGGTCGGGGCGCTTATGCCGAATATGCATGTGCTGATGAAAATGCATTGGTGTTGAAACCGACCATTACAACATTCGAGGAAGCGGCCGCTGTACCTTTGGCGGCGATCACCGCCCTACAAGGCCTCCGTGACAAAGGAAAGATTCAGCCGGGGCATAAGGTCTTGATTAATGGTGCGTCGGGCGGTGTAGGTACGTTCGCAGTGCAGATCGCCAAATCGTTCGGGGTTGAAGTCACTGCCGTTTGCAGCACGAGGAATTTGGATATAGCGCGCTCGATCGGCGCAGATCGGGTCATTGATTACACTCAAGAGGATTTCACCCAAAACGGCCAGCATTATGACCTGATTATTGCCGTTAACGGATATCATCCTATTTCAGATTACAAGCGGGCATTGAGCCCCAAAGGAATTTACGTCATGGCCGGAGGTTCTGGGGCTCAAATATCCCAGGCGATGCTCCTGGGACCGTTGATCTCAATGACCGGGAGTAAGAAAATGGGTATCCTGACGGCGAAACTAAGCCAAAAAGATCTAGTTTTTATGAAAAAGCTTCTTGAAGCCGGCAAGGTAGTGCCAGTCATAGATAGACGTTACCCGTTAAGTCAGGTTCCCGAAGCATTCCGGTATCTTGGAGAGGGACACGCCCGAGGAAAGGTCGTCATAACCATAGAACATAACAACAAAACCTAACAGAGCATCAAAACAGCTGATGGCTATTATGAACCAGTTCTGAATTCTTGATGATACTAAATGTCAATGGCGGGCTGAATTCCTGATAATTTGACCCTGAATTTTGCTTTCGCTAAGAGTGTGGATAGTTAACCGCCTTTTCTCCCTCAATATAGCATTGATAATGCCATTCACCATTCGGATCGCCTTTAACAGGAATCAATTGGGTGGTATAATTCTGTGAATGGCCCGGAAGAAGAGTGAAGAGTCTAGCCCCACCCCAATAATCGGAGGGTGTGAAGACCTTATAAATTACCATAACATTTCCCGCTTCACTACCATTATTCTTGATCGTGAATGATATTCTGGCATTAAATCCGCCCGTCGTATTGGACACGGCATATGCATCACTACTCACGATCAAGAAATTGTGCGTCGGTTCAGGACTATTAATACTCGTAGCAACAACTGCAAGCACAATGATGATGATAACCAGGACAATGCCAATGACCGCATACCTCCTCGCCTTAGGTTTTGGCCTTGCACCATCTGGGGACGCAGTTTTAGAAGTCGGATTCGGATTAGAGTCGTCCAAAGCTTTCCCTTTAATGAGATTGTCCTTAGCTGTCTTAAATTCTTTCATTAAGATTCTTGATGTAAATAGAAGACTCACAAAATGATTGAAGAATCTTAGAATTGGATAATTGTATCCTTATCGAGGTCGAACTCTTTTCTGCGGACCGAATTTAATGATTTTTGTAGCACTTGTCTTTTTTATATCCATTAAGTACTTCTTGAGCTGAGATCGGATGACTTCGATCTCGACAGGAGGGAATAGCATAGCAGCAAATCAAGCAGGCGTAGAACCCGTTGATGATGGCATGGGAGGGGCGATGGTTTTAATTCTATACATCATCGCATTCCTGTTCTTCTTCATCGGGATAATCGTCGGACTGATCTTCCTGATGGGGAATAGCCCGCAGAAAAAGGTGCTTGGAAGGAACATCATTAGTGTTGCCATCTTGGGCTTGATCTTCTACATCATCTGCTGGTTCTTTTGGGCCGCATCATACTGGGCCGCCAATGCTTGGTTCATCATTGGCTGAACCGGCCTATTGAAGACCGAAAGGAAGAATCAAACCCCTTCACTCTCTTTTCATCTCACTTTTCCCCTACACGAAATAGGGCAGCTTTGGAAGGGGAGGGGACAATACGGTGATCATTATATTCCGAACCTCACCAGATTCTGATAGGTCCTCGACCGTTGGCTAGATTCTAGGTGTGCTTTTGCGGAATTTTTTCTAATTTGGATATGTCAAAGCCCTTGTCCTGCACGCGTTTAAGCAGTTCGTTGTATACGGCCTCGTCCATCTGAGGCGTTCTTGAAAGTATCCAAATATATTTACGAGACTCGTCGCCCACTACGGCGTATTCGTAGTCTTTTCCAAGCTCAAGTATCCAGTAGTTTGCGGAGAAAGGCCAGAAGAAACTTACTTTAAGCTTCGCGTTCGTCGCAGTATCTACAACCCAGGCTTTGCCTTTGATTGTTTTTAATTTGCCGTTGAAGTCTTCTTTATAGCCACTATTTAATACTCTGACTTTTCCGTCTGGAAGCAGCGTATAGTTAGCCGTTACGCCAATTAGCCCTTTCTCGAACCTTTGCGGGAACTTCGCTATTTCAAACCAGGTTCCCATATACCTTTTCACGTCAACAGATTCTACGGTTTTTAGTACAGGCATTCTATCCGCCCGCCATATTATTGTCAGAATTTATATTATAGGTAGAGTTTTGACACTTAGGTCTATTCCATAACCCGACAAGAACAGGATTTTCATGGCGTTTCTCCCCTTAGCCAGATATCAATAAATGATATGGATGAGGTGGTATTGGGAGTATCTGGCCAACTCATTTTCAATCTAATCATTATCTAATTAGATAATACTAAAAATATTATTGAATCAGTAAGGATTCAAAGCCCGAGCCTCACCGCATCCCTGCAATTCCGATGACTAGAGCTTGAGCTCCTTCAAAACCGTGAGCTTCTTCCTGAACTCCTCCTCGGTGATCTCGTCCCTCACATACATCAATGTCAGCAATTTTACCGGGTCGTCCAAAGGAGCCTCTTCCTTGGACTCCTCCTTCCTTGCCTCATTCTTCTTCCTTAACGTCCAATTACATGTCTTGTCGCCCTTGGTCATCATTGTTGATACACTCATAACTAATTCAGAATTGATTTCCTCCAGGAGACCATCATAAAAGCATTGGAAGAGCTGACAGACCTCCGGTGGCTCTCCTGAGTAGGGGCATTCCTCAGTGGCGATTGAGAATCCATCTGAGGTTCCCTTGTGCCAGCCTTTCTTCAAGAATGATGAATGGAAAGAGTTCAGACCATCTACTACCGAGCCTAGGTCATCGGCTGAGATTTTATATTCCTCATTGAATCTTTTTGCGAATCCTCTACCTATCTCCTTGAATTTTGATTCAAGAGCGTTCATGGTTATTTCTGGACCAATTTCGGCTAGCATGCTCTTTAGCAATAAAGCCCACATGTTACCCATATAAGAGTGGTTCCAGAGGGCCATTTCCTCCAGATCCAATGGTGGGGGCAAAGGCTCACAAATGCATGGGGCATTCAGCACTTGATCTGGGTCAACCCCTTTCTTCGCAAAGATGATTAAGCACGTGTCATCCCCTCGGGACAGTCTTTTCGGATTCGATGCCGTGTAGTCGGGGGCAAGGATTTCCGCAACAGTTTTGGAATATTGCCCTGATTTATAGCAAAGTGCATATGTAGCCCTGAACCAAGGGCAAGATGTGGCAAGCCACCTAAAACCGATGCTAGTAATCTCAACCTTTTGGTCCAATCCTATTATATAAGTGGGCCAATTTTCGACATATCCTGGTGACAAGGAATACTGGCCTTCTAGCGCCATTCGATTCTTTATGTTCAGAATCATGGCTAGCATAGCATTGTGCACTTCATTTCTTACCAAAGCCTCTGCCTGCTCCTCTCCCATTATGTCTGTGATCGCGTGAGAGGTGGCGACCCCGAACTCCGCCAAGACATCGAAAGCCAGCTGATCTCTTGGGCTGTAATTGGGCTTCTTCCGTGTGGCTGCACCCTTCTTCCCCTCCTCGGACAGTTCCAAAGGCTGATTCCGCCCCATCGTTCCCCTATAATGATTGACCTCGGTTCTCTTATAAGGCATCGTAAAGGAAGGGTTACAGTTCGTCCCCCTCTCCAGGACCGAAATCGAAATTAACTATACATCCACATCGTTATTCCGTAATGAAGAAAATAAACAAAGATGAAATTAGTGTTGAAGAATGGCACAATCTTGAGAAGAGACTCCTAATTGAAGGATATATGATAAACTGTATGGCTTTGGTAGAAAATCTGGGCAGCAAAGGGACCATCGACGCTCTCCGCCCTCATGCCCGGAATTCCGGCAATGCCTTTACCATTAATATGCAGAAGATGTTCAAGATTGAGGGAAGCAACATAGAAAAGATTGCTATGACCTCCCAACTCTGGGATATGCTCACAAATGCTTCTCTGGTCGATCAAGATATTCAAGTGAATTCTGACAAAATCATTAGAGCTGGTTTCTTAGATTGCGCGTTTAAGTCTGCCCCAATTGAAGTATGTATGTGGCATCAAATGTTGATTAATGGCATTTGCGAAGCCATCGACCCTGAGTTTGAATGCAGATTTATGCAAATGCTCCCCAATGGAGACCCTATGTGCTCCTACATCATCGAAAAAAAGAAGAAGTAAGTAGTTCCAGCCCATCTCGAAGCCCGAACCTCACGGCATCCTATTGATCCATTCCCTTACGGAACAATAAGGTGGTCGCTCCGTCTTCCGACCACATCTCCATAGCGCCCTCCTCCGAGTGCAACTTTTTCACTGCCCCCAAGGCCCTGAAGAATGCGTCCTCCACCGCCATTGTCTTTTCACAGTACATCATGGTCGTTGCTAGAGGGCCGATGCGGATACCCTCTCCCTCCAGCATGTACTTGCCAAAGAACTGGTTGCATCCACCCCTCCCAAAGGCCTTGCTGTTCGAGCCTAGTGTAATATCCGCTCCGGCTTCCTCCACATCATCGATGGCTGTCCCTTCATACACAATCGATAGAAGATGCCACTTTATATCCAACAACCCAGCCGGTCCATTCATGTACATCCTATAATTCTTGGTCGCATAAGATTATCGTCGGCATCCATAGAATATTACTGAAGGTCGTGGTCCAGCGGTACGCAAAGTTGCCAAGATAACTATTAGGATAATGTAAAGAAAAGTAATGGTCTTTGACTTATCTCTCACAGCCCGAACCTCACGGCATCCCTGACAATTCTAAATATTGTGGGTTCTAATCAAGCCCTGGAGAAGGTATGACCATGCCTTACGCAAACAATGGTGGCATCAAGATTTATTATGAGGTGGTGGGAAAAGGGCAACCCCTGGTATTGCATCATGGTTTTACCCTTGATCATACCAGTTGGTCGGACGTGAGTAAAGAATGGGATTGGGCAGGGGCGCTCAAGGATAATTTCACCTTGATCCTGATGGATTCTCGCGGGCATGGAGCAAGCGACAAACCTCATGACCCTATGGAGTACCAAGGAATGAAGCAAGCTTCTGATGTCATCGCAGTGCTTGATGATCTCGGGCTAGCCAAAGCGCATTTCCTAGGCTATTCGATGGGTGGGGGAATCGGATTCGTTCTTGCATGCTATATGCCACAACGCTTCTATTCCTTTGTTCTTGGCGGGGCAAGTGCGGAGGATTCGAATGTACCAAACCCGCTTATCCCAATCTTCAAGCAGGGCCCAGACGCAGTCATCGCATTGTTTGAAGGATCGATGAACGGACCGCTACCACCTAATTGGCGTGACACCTTGCTTGCAAATGATTACGAAGCATTGATAACCTGTGCCGAATTTAATGAGCGCATGGGGATGGAGGCGATCTTGCCCTCCGTCAACGTACCCTGCCTGATCTTCGCTGGGGATGAGGATGGCATCTATAATGGAGCGAAGCGCGCCAGCGAATTGATTCCCAACGCTACATTCATATCACTGCATGGAGGGCACATGACACCTTACATGCCGTTAATATTGCCAAGCGTCAGGAAATTCCTGAAGAAAGCAGGACAGGAAGTAAAGTAGAAAGCTGTTCCTCGTCTACAGCCCGAACCTTCACGGATTCACGAACGTAACATGACAAGATTAAAGCATTATTTCAGCATATTATTATGATAGGGGGGTGAATTAGTTATGGCTGGTTCAGAGTTTCTTACATCGTTAGGCTTGTGGTTTGTCCGTGCTTTTATTTCGAGTTTGATTTGCTTACTGATTGGGTATATTGGAATAAAGAGTATCATACTATTGACGACGAAGATTAAAGAGTTCGAGAGTATCAAAGGTAATTCTCTGGCGACTAGCTTTTTTGTGGGCGGCTTTTTTGTATATGCTGGCTTGGTCATTTATGGTTCGATGGTCAACCCGTTCTTCCTTTCGCAGTCAGTAACTATTGGCGCCTACTTCAACCTGCAAAGACTCCTCGTTGTAATTTTAAGCTTCTTTGTAAGTCTGTTCTTTGGTGCCCTGTTTATTTTAATTTTTACCAAATTCAGACTGTTTGGCGTAGAGCTGGACGACATCAACAAGCATCCTTTGGCTGTTGGAGTATTCCTTTTTTCCTACGAGCTGTTCTTGGGATTCATCATGCTAGCTAGCTTAACTGTCCCAATAGGATAACTGGGGGCATCAAAATGAGTTGTTCTCGGTACCTTTTGGTGTTGCTGCTCGTCATCATGTTAGCCCTGGCATTTAGCAAGAATGCCATCGGGATCCCAGCCTCAAGCTTCACTAACGAGAATGGCAATTGGTATGACAACTGGGGAATAGACAGGAATGATGCAGGGTATGGTGGCGCCCTTCCTGGGTATTTACCACACCTTGCGACTGAAACACTCGGTGTAAACAAGGAGCGAGCCTATGGCATTGGCCAGCAGTTCCAAGACCAGTATCCAAACAAAGTTAGCCGAGCAGTCGCCATCCTGAAGTACGTCCAAACATGGACATACTATGGCTATGACAGCGACAACTTCATCAGAAATGGCGTCGCCCAAGATGAGTGGGCACAGAACGCAGATGATATTGCACATGCCTTCAACCAAACCACCGGTGTCACAGCGGTCGGAGATTGCGAAGATATGGCCTTCCTGTGTGGCACGATCTATGTTGGTGCAGGCTTCTACGCGGCAGTCATCGATGCACCTTACCATTGTGCCCTGCTAATTTGGCTTCCAGATTTCTCGAATGCAAACGATTATTGGGATATTAATGACGGCAGAGGTGCTGGTTGGATATGGGTTGAAGCTACTGGCAGCGCCAATCCTCTGGGTTGGACTCCACCGGATTTCGAAAATGGCGATTGGACTGCCTATCCAATAAACTCTTTAGAATTCGTTGCCTACTCTCCTACACATTCCGCAACTGATTTGCCTTCGATTGATTTTAATGTTCTATTGCTGATAATTGTTATAATAATCTCATTCATGTTTTCAATTTTAAGATTGAAGAAGAGATAATAAGCTGACCGAAATCCCTCTGATTGAACAATAAATTTGGATGACTTGCAGGGTCGGTGGTGAATCGCATCCCCCACCCAATCATTTTTCAAAGCTAAGAAGGCCCGAACCTCACGGCATCCCGATAGATCCTTGACCCCTTACTAGCGAGTGCCCTTCAAGTATCTGCCATGTTCAGTTTCATGACAATAGATGCAGAGCGTTGTTAGGTTTGAAGGGTCATTAGTCCCTCCTTGACTTAACGGCTGTAAATGGTGGACGTGCAATCCAACGTAGGGCGCTCTGGTATTGAACAGCCCCTGCAGTCCTCGGGTATTTCCTGGTTGTCTCCCTGAACGCCCACATCTTGTGCATCGATATTGATCTCTTCTAAGAATCTGGCGTCGGAGTTGTTTCCATTGTGGACTTTGTGAGCTTCCTCCAGGATAAAGCCTTTCGTGCCATTGCCAATATTCATGCTCCCTCTTCTCCCTGGCCAAACGATATTCGAGATCTTGCCTCTACTTTGTAAGGCGAGATTCGTGTTTGTGTTCCTTTCCAGTCCCACTATTTTGTTCTTGGCTATTTCCAGTATATGATTCTCGGTGTTTTCGCCCTTCGTGACCGAGGTAAATCTCAAGGTCCTCGTTTATTTTTTCCAACCAACGCTCAATCGATTTTAATATTCTCGATATTGGATCTACCGCGCTACATCACCCACCAATTAAGCAGGAAATGAAAATATTAATAGAAAAAAGTCTCGCGCTATTTCTCAGATTCCGAACCTCACGGCATCCCTAATGAATCCGAATTAAACAGTAAGAACAGTGGGCTCCATATCCTAGTAGTGTTCTAGGAGATAGAAGGTCCATCATAGGTCTGCATACAACATTAACATTCCATTTCAGGTCCATTATTCATTTGCCTATGGATTCGAATCCTTAATTATAAAAAATGGAAGGGGGAGGTCATCCTCCCGTTGCTCGAATGGAGCAGCTTCGTCACAGGGAAGCCAGATAATCGCAGATATCATTGAGCATCTGGGCCAATTTCTCCTGGGCCTGGGGATCCTTTATCCAGTCGTTATTCGCATTACCTCCGATGAACCCGTCAACCCTCGGAACAAGGTTGTGCTGTACGTACGTAATCGCACCATGGTAGTCACCGACCCTTACCATGTAATGAAGGGCGTCGATCATGTTGCTCAAGGCATTCTTCTTATTATTCGCGTTTCCTGCGAAGGACCCATCGGACAGGTCCTGGATGTATTCGTCCATTATGTCCATGGCACCACTAGCATCCACCACTACGACCTCGAAGGTATCTGTGCTATAGCCGGTGTCATCGTCGGTGACCGTCAATATCACGGAATAGGTGCCTGGGACCGCATACACATGGGAGCCGGTAACCGTGCCCGAACCTCCAGACTCAACCACCGTCCCAGAATCAGACGTGCCGTCACCCCAATCCCATACTGCGGTATGGGTATCTTGGATACCAGCATCGGTGAAGCTTCCATGGAAGTCCAGGACATGGATCACCGGCAAAATGAATTCTGAGTTCGGTTGATCCATACTGTCTATGGAAGTGATTGGACCGATGTTGTTCACGGTGACCGTGGTAGTCGTAGATGATGTACCGCCATCATCATCCTCGATGGTCAAGCTCACGCTGTAGTCGTCCGAGGGAGTGCCAGTTGGGTTGTCATCCAGGTACTGGTGGGTCTCACTGAAGACCGTGGTACCTTTGGGATAGTCGTAGGTGCTCGTTTGGCCATCTCCCCAATTTATGTCCAAGGTGAATGTGTCTTTGATGCCCGGATCGGTGATAGTACCACTAACTGTAGCAAAACCGTTCTCATCGATCGCGTCGCCGGCTGAGGTCATGGTCGGAGCAACATTCCAAACCATGAATGCCTCACCGGATGAATCCGAACCTCCGTCCTTATCAACGATGCTGGCCGTGATTACATATAAGTCAGATGGGGTGCCGGTCGGGTCGTCATCTAGATAGGTATGCGAAACGGTTTTGGTCGTCACTCCTTTCGCAACATTATAGTTACCTGTAGTCCCATCATTCCAGTCGATCGTCACCACAAAAGTGTCCTCGGTCCCTGGGTCTGTAATGTCGATCTTAACCTGAAGGACATCAGATTCATGAATACTTGAATCGGCGGTCAAGGTGATCGTCGGTGCCACGTTAAGGACCTCTATGCCAATTCGTGCAACATCTGTCAGCCTTCCATCGAATGCCTGCACGTAGACGTCTCCCTTAAAGTCGTCATTATACGTATGTGAGGCAAATGGATTCGAACTCCATTCGGTGTCCCAAATGCCATCTCCCTCGAAGTCCCAACGGTATGTCAAGGGGTCGACTGGATCCCAGAGGTTATCAGGGTCACTGGATGCAGATGCGTTGAAGATGAACTCCGACCCCTCAACCCCTCCGCTCCGATCTATCCTGATATCCGCCATCGGCCGGTCCTCATAAGGGTATGGGGCAAGACTCACGACTGCGTCGATCATCCAGCCTCCATAATAGTTCGCCATGTTCCAGAAGCCCAAGCCTTCATCATCTACATGGGTGACGCTGAAATAGGTCAGGTAGTCCTCTGCGCCTGCTGTCGTCTTATGGCTATCGGAATCGGAAACCCAGATACCTTTGTACCTAGCGTTATCCCCAGGGATCTTGGTTTCATCCACATTAATGCCCCAGACCGTGATCGCGTGTCCACCTGGTCCATTAACCTCGTCAATCGAAATTCCGGTTGCCAGTCCACGGCGCAGGTTGTACTCGATCTGGAACATTGCAGATGAATTCTCCCAATTGACGAAAATGAACGTAACTGGATCAAAAAGTCCATAGAACCAACCCCCTTCTGCATATTCTGTCGAGTAATCCGCTCCCCATGCTGGCAAGATCCCCGTGAACCACCATGTAATGGCATTTTCTATGGTATTACCGTAGTCTGTCACATGGTCCTCGAAATAATCGACGGACTCATCGGGGGTGTCCATTCCATTAACGAACCCCCAGCCGGTGTATTCCATCATGTTACAGGCTGTGATTGCCCAGCAGAGATTGTCGTCCTTACCTCCCAACTCTGTGGAATTGGGATGTCCAAAGCCGTCATCTCCGGGCACCTTCTCTGCATCGGACCACCAGCCTCCATGGATATTCCCCCAAACGACGTCCTTCTGCCAAATGAAGTACGACGTCCCTTCCGGTGTATCATGTTCTTCAACGTTCCATCCAGTCACTGGGACTGTGTCCGCCAGAAGCGCGACATTTGATTCTTCCTGATCTCCTGCGCTTCCCGAAGCAGTTCCTCCAGTGAAGGCTACAATGGATGTCATCAACATCAATGCCGAAATAAAATAAGTCATTACTTGCTTTGAATTCGTTCGACCCCTCCCCCTGCCTCAAGGGCGACGATAAAAAATGGTCGTCCTTAAAGGACGTTAAGAATTTATGTGTATTAGCATGCCATAACAAAATAGCTCGAATATCGAGATAAAATGTCGATTATTGACGATGTTCGAATTTCGGTTGTTCTCACAGCTCGAACCTCACCTCGTCCCTGCAACCACGACAACGACCTCAACTTCGAAAACGACCTAATAAAATATGGTCAAGACTATTAAATTAATCTACCATACTAGCCTAGACCGAAATTTATATAAACCTGACATTTCAGGAAATTAACTATAACCCCTAGAAATTGGTGCGAGGGGCCGGATTTGAACCGGCGGACCTCTGCAGGAACAGATCTTGAGTCTGTCGCCTTTGACCTGGCTTGGCTACCCTCGCAGTGCGACTCGTAATCATAAATGCCTTATTAAACCTTCTTTAGCGTCAAGGCGATTATCGGCCAGCGTCAGGTGGTCACTTCGCACTTAGAGCCTACTATGATGACCGTATGCTCCTTCTGGCTGACCATTCCGCCCTTGACCTCCTTCAGGATCGCATAGCTTGAGATCAAGCCATGGCGGACCAGGGTGTGCAGCAGCGCGGGCGCTTCGGGATTCAGGGCGGTGCACCAGCGTTCACAGAAAGGAAGAGTTTCGAAGTTATCGTTGATGGCCTTGAACAGCTCGGCCGCCTTAGGGTCCCGGACCGGACGGTCCCTCAGGACACGATATATGTTGCCTGGACGGTCGTTGAAGACCTGCCCTCCGCCATTGGTCGCGAAAGGTTCGATGGCGATGACCATCTCGTTCTTCACCCGTGCCATGCTGTGGTCATCCACGTTCGGGACGGTCAGGCCCGCATGAAGGTTGAAGCGCCTCATGCCATGGCCAGTGAGGTTCGATACCGGCTTAAAACCGTTGCTCTTGATGGTGCGCTCCACCGCTCCCCCGATCGCGCTGACCGATACATTGTCGCCGACCATTTCCAGCGCCATTTCCAGCGCCTTGGCAGAGGATTCGATGAGCGGCTGCCAGTTCTTGGTGGCAACTTCGACCGTCACAGCGGTATCCCCGACATAGCCATCCACATGCGCCCCCACGTCGACCTTGACCAGGTCGCCCCTCTGGAAAACTCCCCGGTCCTCCGTGGAAGGGGTATAATGGGCGGCGACGTCGTTGATGCCGATATTCACGGGAAATGCCGGTTTGGCGCCATTGCGGACTATGAATGCCTCCACCTCGTTCGCCACCTCGACGTATCTCAGGCCTTCCTTGACCATGGAAGCACCGAGCTCTCTGGCTTCCCGCGAGATCGCTCCCGCCTTTCTCAGACATTCCAGGGCATGGTCATCCATGCAGTGCAGCCTCGATCTGCTTGACCGGGATGACGCCCTGTCGGATGATCTCCATCTGGCCATCATGCGCGGCCACGATGGTCGAACGGTGGCTCTCCTTGGTCTTGCCACAGTCCACGTAGATCGAGACGCTGTCACCCAGGTCAGCGAGCGACGATCTGATGGTGGTCGGATCGGGCCGAGCGTGCAGGTTCGCGCTGGTCGAGGTGATCGGGCCGAAGCGACGGATGAGATCGAGCGCGAAGGGATGATCGGGCATCCTGATGCCGATCTCATCCCCTGCGGCAGTGACGATGTCCGGTACGGTCGGCTTCTTGGTTAGGATGAGGGTGATAGGCCCGGGCATGAAGCTCTCGGCGAGCCGGCGGGAGGTCGGATCGAGAATGGCCACTGACTCCAGCATCTGCATATCGCTGACTGCGATGGAGAGGGGCATATCGAACGGACGCTTCTTCACCATGTAAACGCGTTTCACGGCGGTCTCGTCCAGCGCGTTGGCTCCCAGCCCATAGAGCGTTTCGGTCGGGTAGACGATCAGCTTGCCAGCTTTAAGTTCGGATGCGATCCTTTCCATTTCCATCTCAGATAGGTCGCATTCCTTGCCCTTGACCTTGCACTTGATTATCTCCATTTCAACTCTCTCCTAGATAACTCAAAGCTTCCGCGATCTGCTCCTTGCCGCTCCCTATCCCGCAGGGTCCATGGCCTGGATAGATGCTCGCCGGTGCCAGCTCATAAAGGGTTTTCACGGATCTGACCAGGGTATTGTAATCTCCGCTTGGCAGGTCCCATCGCCCCACGCCTCCGACGAAGACCGTGTCCCCCGAGATGAGCGCGCCGCTCGCTTCCTCGTACAGACAAATGCTGCCTGCGGAGTGGCCGGGGGTGTGAAGCACTCTCAGTTCATGCTCCCCGGTGGAGAACACCTCGCCGTTCTTCAAGCTCGTGACCTCGACCGGCTGCATTCGTTCTCCGAACGCGTCGGACATGGTGCCATGGCCATCCCCTTTCCTGAGGGCTTCAGCGTCCTCCTCTTGGATGAAGACCTGGGCCTTCAGCCTGTTCTTGAAGAAGGCCACCCCGCCCACATGATCATAGTGCCGGTGGGTCAGAACGATGCGCCGCAGCCT
>Ga0315295_10002481_pt1 | contig 15638 bp, 19 predicted proteins | sample YL17G14_0_MG_FD_204453 | JGI IMG/M metagenome (GOLD analysis project Ga0315295, IMG submission 204453) | Sediment microbial communities from Yellowstone Lake, YNP, Wyoming, USA - YL17G14_0 | ecosystem: Environmental > Aquatic > Freshwater > Lake > Sediment | place: USA: Wyoming | collected...
AGATGGTATGGGTAGTTGTAGGTGGGGGGCAGGTTGCGCAGCCGTCCGGGTTCTATGGAAGAGGCGATCAGCGTGCTCAGCAGCGCCTGGAACAGGAACACCTGGTGGGTTTCATCCCCGCATGCTGAGGACTGGAACGATGGGTCTGCCACCAGGAGCTGGAAAAGGTTGTTCCAGCGCTGCATCAGTCCCAGGGCAGGATTGACTGAGAATGAGTGCGAGTTGAAATAGGAGCGCAAGAGCTGACCATCGATGAACGAATTGGTCGTGGTCGGGATGTCGTTCACGTCTGCCGCAGCATAGATCCCCTTCCAGAACGCGTCCAGAGGCTCTGCGGGACGCAGACCCACATTGCGGATGTGCACGGGTCGGAAGGCAGCATGATAATCCTCACCCAGGTCGAATCCCACGGGGGGCTGCACTACAAGTATGGCTGGATCGATCCATACCAATGAGCCAGTCTCTGAGGGTGCGAGTTGCTCAGCCAGGGCACAGGCTGCCACCTTCCTGCTGAAAGGGTAAGAGGGAAACCTGCCCTCCTCCTCCAGCAGAACCGGGCGGGTATTCGTGGTACCCACCTGGCGCGCGGCCTGCATGTCGGTGGTGAATACCCATACAGGTGCCTCAGCCAGCACGCCGCCGAAGGTCCGCAGACTGCTGACCATCAGTGCGATGTGCCTCATATCCGTTGGCGAGGTGCCCGCGGTGAAAAAGAGCACGCTATTTTTCATCCGGTTTTCCCGTTGCCAGGAGCTGTCCAAGGTCATACGCTTTCTGCATCAATTCCGGGTTCTTTTCCGCATCCCCCACTTCCGAAAGCGAGCCGTGGACGATGCCAGCGATCCTGCTGTCCAGGAAACGGCTCATGGTTTCAAAGGTATAGATCGCGTTGATGGCGCCGGAGGTGTAAAGGTCGCTGTCACCATAAGTCAGGATGATGCCATAGGGTTTGCGGCTCACTTCCTGCCATTTGTGACCCTGGAATCCATACCACCGGTCGATGCAGAGTTTTAATTGGGCGCTGAAAGTGAACCAGTAGACCGGGGAGGCAAGCAGGATTGCATCCGCTGCAGCCAGTTTGGGATAGAGCGGCTGCATGTCATCCTCGATCACGCACTGACCGGCGTCACACAGGTCGCATGCATCGCAGGCGCGGATATCCAACCCATGCAGGTAAATGCTTTCCACCTGCGCACCCGCTTCCATGGCACCCGCCGCGGCCCTGTCAGCCAGTGTGTTGCTGTTGCCTTTTTCACGCGGGCTGCCTTTCAAGATCAATACATTTCTTTTCATCGTAGTCTCCTTGATTTTTCTGCAGGAACCCATCATTGCGAAGCTGGTCCCAGCCTGCGTCAGACCATTATTCATGTACGTGCAGATGATAACCGGATTTTGTTTCTTAAACCGTAAGACGTCCTTTGATCATCTCTCGAGAGGAATCAACATAATGAATGGCCTCATCCATGCTTCACACGGCTGAAAGAATATGCTGTTGCTGCCAGGTTGATGAAATAGGTTGCCAGTGTAATAAACCCGTAAAGTTTGCCTGAGGCGAAGGAATAGCCGATCATACCCATCAAAGCCAGGTAGTACAGGCCCAGATACGGCCCGAGCCAGCGGGACTGACGGAAATCGAATTTGAACACATGATCCAGCCCAAACTCCACCAGGTCGTAGAGCACCAGCAGACCCGGTAGAACGATAGTCCACCATGGGCGCCCTGAGAGGGCGTTCAGCACGATCACCACGAGGAGCGGTATGCCCAGCAATACCGCACCCCAGCCAAATCCATTTCCGATCCTGGGCCGCCCGCGTGCACGATACAGGAACATGACCGCCAGCAGGAAGTTGGTCAGGTTGGCGATGATTACGACAACCAGATCGATGAGGTGGTTGGGAACGATTGGATTCATTTTCTACCTGAGATCATCATTGGTATCGTATTCATGGATCCCAAGGATCAATTTGCGCTCTTGAGAGTGAAATCGATCCAGTTTGTAATATAGTCCACTGCCAGGCGAAGGTTGCCCACCTGGCAATGATTCTGGGCTTGCTCCTTGCGTGAAAAAAGCCGGGCAGTCACCGACCTGGCATCCTTCAAGGCCTCGATCTGCCGGTAAAAATGGTTCAGGGGGATGATATTGTCTTCAGCCCCGGCCATCAGGAGAACGTCCTGTGTAATCAGAGGTGAGACATCCCGGGTGGTATAGGACTTGCTTTTCTGGAAAACCTCATAAGATGTGGAAACCCCCAGCACCAGCCTGGCTTGGTGCATAGCCCAGTCAAACAAGGGACTTTTTTTCATGATACCTGCCAGGAAAAGGTTGAAAGGTCCAGAGGTCCCGGAATTGAGCAGTAATTTGAGCAGGGGCGCAACCGGCTTGAGCTTTTCAAGCGTGGTGCCCATCCAATCGAAGAAAACATCGTAAGCGATCACCCGCTGTATGCGCGGTTCCAAAGCAGCGGCACGCAGGGCAAAACAGCCACCCATCGAAATTCCAAGCAGAGTGATATCTTCCAATTTGAAGTGGTCCAACACTGCCCTCACCGGCTTGTGCCATTCATGAGTCAGGACCAGGCTGGACTCATGCAATGCACCACCCTGACCGGGTCCTTCAAAGCAGATGACATTGTAGCCAGCATCGCGAATATGCAAGATCACTGGAAAGAACTCTTCAATATAGCTGTCGTGACCACCATGAATGACAATCGTGCTCTTAGGACGGTCATGGATAAAATGATATGCAGGCAGCAGGCCAGTGAGGTCGCCGTCCTTGTATGGGATGGCAAGACGGTCGCTTTCATTTATGCGGTACATGTTCCACAGCAAGCTCAGAAACTTCTGGCGGGTCGGCCTCTTGAGCGGATCGTCCTGCCGCATGAAGAACTCAGCGGAACGGAAGTAATAAGCGGCATTCAGGCTGCGTCCATCGGAGAGTGCTTTCTCTGCCAGAGCGAGAAACTCCCGGCGATAGGATGAATAATCCAAGAGTCGAGGCGCAATAGCTTGCATATCCTCCAGCGCACTTGCCCCCAGATAGTTGATCCAACGATTCATCTGGAAATTAATGGAAGGATCAGGGTGAAGATGGTCGTAGTAGCCAACATGAAACTCGAACACTTCTCGCATGTTTACCCTATCCTCCTCCCGAATAATAACAAATCCACAGTTCAATGGTCATTTCAGAAATAACCCGATTGAGAATCCGAGTCCCGCCGCCAAGCTCACCAAGGCCAGCAATCCCGTCGCATCCGATAAAATGCCTGCTGCAAGCAGGACTGCTGCCAGGATCAACAACAGATTGTGGGGTTTTGGATAACTCTTGCCCTTGATCACCGTCATCTCCTGCGACCATCATCCTTCGGAAAGGTCAACTCGCCAGACTTGCAAGATATATCAGTTGGGTCAGATTTGAAATGATTGGTCATTGATAGGTTAATCGAAGTCGGGCGTGCTGTCATCACCCACTCTGGGTGATAAAAACCACCGCCAAACCGGGGAATTCGATTTATTACGAACACATCTATTTCCAGCGGTTCTCAAACCAGATCTCCCCGCTTCCAGGCCCGTCCCGTATCCCTGCACTGGCTTGGTGTTTTTTTTCCGCATCAGGCGCACCACAAACCCGACAGGTATTGGTGGTATGAATTACTTGATGGGCATTAGAGTTTTCAGGAAGCAATTAAATTCACCCGTAACTGCTTTCGATGGCGAGGTTTCATCGGAAGCAGGTGTTTTTACGATCATTGGACAGTATTCACAGATATCAACTGTAGTCCATGATCGCGGATTTTCAGCAAAAGGCCGAACAATTCCGCCTGGTCGTGCACTTCGCCTGTGATCTTGGTATCTTCCTCGCCGCAGGTCAAAGTAAAAGGCGAAAAGTAGTGGGTCCATTTCTCGTCCAGGAGTTCACGCACACGGATCTCGTAAGTGGTCAGCTCTGCCATTTCAGTCGCCTTCAGCCTTCCGGAGAACATTGTCCTGCCAGTTCCAGCGGCAGAGTGATGGTGAGTCGGCATTGATCATCGCCCTTCAGCAGCGTTTCAACCTGCTCGATTCTGACCGGGGCAAGCAGGATCCCCTCCCACAACTGCCGGTACCAGCCTGCCCCGCAATAGCAGAAGGTGGGTGAGAGCTGGGAAGGGAGGACCTCAAGAAATGGCCGTACGAATGCGCAGTGGCAGTAGGCTTTGCGCCTTTCACCAGGAGTTGTCGCATTGGCATAACCCTCGGGGTCATGGGGATTTTTTCGCATGTGGATCACATTCCCGTGGCGCACCGGTTTTTCATACCAGAAATCATCGGTATACATCTCGTGCAGGATATCATCGAACTTTCCACGTTCGAAAATGGCCCGCAGGTGGGCAATTCGTTCCTCAGGGAAACGGTGTGCGCAATGCGATACCATCTGGCACTTTTTTTCGCTGTCACCAGTCAGCGCGTCCAGGCGCCCCATTGCGCCCTGGATCCAGGCCGCATATTCAGAAAAGGATGATTCTGGTGAGATGAATTCGATGCCCTGCATCACATGAATGCGGGCTTCATCCCCAAGCACTGCCTGAGCGCCTTCGGCAAGCAGGCGATCCCATTCGTGCAGGACCATCTGCACTTCGGTAATGTTCTCCTCCGGATGGTTGACATTGAACACGCGGTAAATTTCCCTCCGGAACAGGGAAGTTGTCAATGCATGCTGGCTGAGGTGGGAGTGGATTTTCAGGATCGTCTCACGGATGGTGTCGTGGGAGCCCTGATGAAGCATGCTCAACGCTGGAACCGCTTCAAGTGTGCGGGTATGGATCTCACCGCTTTCCACCAGGCGCGACACCGGGTAGGCTGCTTCAATGAGAAATCCTTCCTTCACCGCCCCGCCATGAAATATCACCATTGCCTCACCCTGGATGAATTCGCAACACACGGCTTTCAAGCATTCAAGCAGCGGCGGTATCTCTTCGCGGCGATCGATCCGGGCTGCGATGAAAGCCACCAGTTGGGGAGGCAGCCTCTGATAGGTTACTGGGTTCCCGGGCATCTCACAGGTCTCCGTAGAAGGCGAGCCATAATACGCCTCCGATTGCAACGAGGGCAAAGCCCGCCAAGCACAGCAATAAACTGGTCGGCAGGACTTGAACCAGTATGAGAGCGGGGATACACAAACCGGTCAGGATCATTCCAGTTGACATGACCATGCAGAAGCGCGGAGTTGCGTTTTCGATAAAATTATCCCGCTTCTTCATGTAGGCAATGCGTGCCAGTTTTGGCACAGACGCTTGAGCAAGGGTAGCCATATCCACCTCCAGATGAAATTAGATAATACTAAAATAACCGCGATCGGCACAGAAGTCATCACCCAATGTTGGTGATTCCACAGGTGATCCCGCGCAGGTTATCGCCTTGGACAACAATACCTTCCCTGGGATCATCTGCAGGAATTATTCGGATAATTTTGAGTAAGATTTGACAAATTCTGCTGATGATTCTACAATGTCCCCGGAGGCAATCGTGCGCGGACAGGATATTCGAATCCTTATGAGCGATTGTCCCACGCGTGCGGAAATGGTTGAATCTTCAAAAATTTATTGGACTGCATGCCAAGGAGATTAAAATGCAAAAGATCACCCCATTCCTGTGGTTCGATGACAACCTTGAAGAAGCACTGGAATTCTATCTTTCGATCTTCAAGGATTCCAGGCGCTTGAATATGACGCGCTACGGAGAAGGCGGCATGGGAACGCCTGGAAAAGTGATGACCGCGACCTTCGAGATCAATGGACAGGAATTCATGGCTTTGAACGGCGGTCCGCTTTTCAAGTTCACAGAAGCCATTTCTTTCTTTGTGAATTGCGAAACACAGCAGGATGTGGACGAACTGTGGGAAAAATTATCCGCCGGAGGAGAACCGGGAAGGTGCGGCTGGTTGAAAGATAAATTTGGTCTTTCCTGGCAGATCGTTCCCACCACCCTCGGTATACTGTTGGGCGATAAAGATCCGGTCAGGGCACAGCGAGTCACCCAGGCGATGCTTCAAATGAATAAGCCCGATATTGAATTATTGAAGAAAGCCTACGATGGGGTTTAGAACCAGCCAGGATTCTGAAAAATAAAAAAAAGAGCAAGCGAGGAACAGTCAAGTGAGTCTGTTCCTCGCTTCATAATGTGCAGGGGTGAGTGTCTCACCCTACAGGTGGATTATTTCTTTGATTCACTCCTGGCTTCATTTAATATACCTGTCATTAATTCTTCTATTTCTCCTGCAGTGGGTAGATTCAATGCCTGCTCTGCAATCTCTCTTGCCCGGGCGATCTTAAACCGGCTCACCAGCCATTTTGCTTCCGGGATCGAACGAGGTGCCATGCTGAATTCATCCAATCCCAATCCCAAAAGGATCGGGATCGCTTTCTGCATTCCTGCCAGTTCTCCGCACATACCCACCCACTTTCCCTGCTGATGGGCAGCCTCAATGGTCCTCTTGATCAACATCAGAACAGCCGGATGGAGCGGCTGGAACAAGGGTGCCACGCGTTCATTTGTGCGATCCACTGCCAGGGTGTACTGCGTGAGGTCATTGGTTCCCAGGCTGAAGAAATCGCACTCCCTTATCAGGGGATCTGCCAGCATGGCAGCGGCAGGTGTCTCCACCATGATCCCCACCGGAAGGTTCGAACCAAACGGAAAGCCTGCTGATTCCAATTCCTTGCGCGCATCTGCCAGAAGCGCATTTGCAGCCCTCAATTCCTCAACGCTGCTGATCATGGGATACATGAGCAGGGCACGGTGACCGGCGGCAGCGCGCAGGATGGCGCGCAGTTGGGTCTTGAACAATTCCCGGTCATCAAGGCAGATGCGGATGGCCCTCCAACCCAGGAATGGATTTAATTCCTTATCGAACTTTAAATATGCAGGTGGTTTATCCCCGCCGATATCCAGCGTGCGGATGATCACCGGACGGTCGCCCATTGCCTCCAATACGCGCCGGTAGGCGTCCATCTGCTGTTCTTCGCTGGGTGGAGTCGTATTCTGTAAATACAGGAACTCGGTGCGCAGCAAGCCCACTCCCTCTGCGCCATAACGGACGGCTTCGCCGGCAGAATTGGCATCCCCAATGTTCGCGCCTATCTCAACTCTATGGCCATCCGCAGTGACGGCTTCCTTGTTTATGAAAGCTCGAATAGACTCCATGCGGGCAGCAGCTTTCTGCTTCATTGCCTCATATCGCTTCACTGTGCTTGCCTTAGGGTCTGCCACCAGCTCGCCGCGCGTCCCATCCAATATCAGAGAACTGCTGTCCGGGATATGACTCAATGCCTCCTCTCCCAACCCGACCACGGCAGGCAGGCCAAGCGTGCGCGCCAGGATCGCAACATGGGAGGTTAGACCGCCCGTTGCAGTGCAGAATCCAAGCACCAGGTCAGGGCGGAATTTGGTTGTGTCGGAGGGGGTCAGATCCTGCGCGACGATGATCGCTGGCTGCTTCAATCCATCGGCGGAAGTGTCGGGGATGCCGAGCAGGATGCGCAGCAGGCGCCGCCCGACATCCCGCATATCCGCTTCGCGGGCGGCAAAGAGGGCATTATCCATCGAAGCGAGCATCGTGGTTAGTTCCTGGCTGGCTGCCTGTACGGCGGTTTCGATGGTATCTCCGGCCTCGAGATGGGACCGGACCGAGTCCGCAAGCATCGGGTCTGCAACCATCAATTGATGAGCTTCAAAAATGGCTGCGGTTCCTTCATCCGCGCGTCTCGTCACATCAGATTTGAGCGCATCAAGTTCCTGCCCGGCACTTTTGCAGGCTTCCTCGAACCGCTTCAGTTCCTGCTCGATCGGTGCTGCGGCGCGAATCGGGATCTTTAGATCCACAGGCTGAAAAAGGAATGCGGGTCCGAGGACAATCCCCTCCGAAGCAGCAATTCCCTTATATATTCTCTCGCTCACCCGCATTCTCCAAAATCCTCCGCGACCAGTTTGGCGAGTTTTTCGAGCGCTCCGGCTTCATCCGGTCCATCGGCGCGGATGGTGATCTTGTCATCCTGGTTGACGCCCAGGGCAAGGATGCTCAGGATGCTCTTGGCATTGCCCGTCTTTTCCCCCTTTATTACAGTGATCCCCGATTGATGCGCCATCGCGATTTGCACAAAAAGAGCCGCCGGGCGGGCATGCAAACCGACTTTATTATGGACAATGATTGAAATCTCCTGCATGCGTCTGTTCTCCTACTTGAACCAGATTTTATCGAGGATACCCTTTGCCTGATCGTAATTTCTCACCAGGTGGTTCAACAACAATGCCCTGAGCGCTTTTGCATACAAATGTTCAAGGACAGCCTCCGCCCAGAGCATTTCACAGGTTGCATTGGTCAGCAGCAGAGCTTCCAGGTCCGGGGGCAGTCCGCCATCATAGGGTTGTGCCTCGAAACCATCCTGCCGAACCAGGCACGGCACCTCGATGATCGCCTCTGCTGGCATGAATGGCAGCGCGTTTCCATTCCTCACCTGGAGATATTGACGCGCACCCGTATCGTTGATTTGGGCCATGAGCAATGGCACGATCATGTGCTCGTACCAGACGGCATTGCGCTTCACCAGGCTGGCAGGTTTTTCAGCCTTGTCATTGGATTGATATGCAGCCAGGATCTCAGCCTCCAGGTCGAGTAAATCCTTTGCCCTGCTCCGCCGGGATTGCTGATCGGTGAGCAGGCGGTTGGCATGATAAATGTATTTGAAGTAACCGGTCGGGATCACCCCCAGGGCACGGATGATGTCCATTTCTACCGGAGAGCCTTGCACCTCAGCCATCCTATCCAATACTTGCGGCATCATATCCTGCCCTCGCAAGTGTACTCCCGTAATCCAGCCGAAGTGATTCATCCCGGTATAACGGCAAACCAGTTCACTTTCAGGAACCTTGAGCAGATCCGCCAGCATCTTCTCCGCCATCATGGGCAGATCGCAGATGCTTACCACTTTTACATGGGTCGTTTTTTGGATCGCGTACTGTACGATGCTGCTGGGATTGGTCAGGTTGATCATCAGGGCATCGGGTGCAGCTTTTTCAGCGATGCGACTCAGTTCCACCACCACTGGGATCGTGCGCAGCGCCATGTTCATCCCGCCCGGTCCGATGGTCTCTTCACCCGGGATCCCAAACTGGTGCGGAAAGGTCTCGTCGACAATTCGCCCGGCGTAACCGCCCACCCGCACCTGGTTAAGAATGTACCGGGCGCCTTCCAGCCCCTGCCGGACATCGGTATGCACACTGACGGTGATCGGTGGGGCTGACTTTTCCGCCAGGCGTTGTGCCATTTTTCCCACGATGGCAAGTTTTCCCTCATCACGACCGATCAGGGCAAGATGCATCGCCGGTCTCTCGTTTGAGCGCGCCAGTACATCCACTAATTCGGGGGTAGCTACCCCGCTGCCTCCCAGGACAGCCAGCCTGATCGGATCGCTCATGGATAATCCCTAATTCCCATTCTTATAGAAATCGATCACCGCCTGCGCTGCTGTTCGGACTTCATCCTCCCTTAATTGTGGGAACATGGGCAGGTTGACCACCCGGTCGGCATATTCCGCTGCCAGCGGAATTTCTTCCGGCTTGTAACCCAGATCAGCATAACAAGGCAGGAGCGGTACAGGGGTTGGATACATGGCAAACGAACCCACATCCCGATCCGCAAGGAAATTCATCAGGTCGTCGCGTTCATCCTTCGTTACCAGGATGGCATAGGAATAGTAGACGTGGCGGACCTCGGGTGCCGCGTAGGGTCGCACAACCGGTGTGTTTGCCAGCAGCTCGTCGTAAAGCGCGGCCCACTTTCTGCGGCGATCGTTCCACGATTCGAGATAGCGCAACTTGACGCTCAGGGCGGCAGCCTGGATCTCATCCAGCCGCTCCTGGTAGCCGATCACCTCGTGGACAAATTTGATCCGCTGCCCCACGTAGCGCAACATCTTGATCTTCTCGAAAAGATCAGGGTTGCTGGTGGTGATGATACCGCCATCGCCGTAAGCTCCCATGTTCTTGCTCGGGTAGAGGCTGAAGCAACCGATATCGCCCAGCGAACCGGTTTTTCGGCCCTTGTATATGGCTCCGTGCGCATGGGAAGCATCTTCGATCACCCCCAGGGAATGCTGGCGGGCAAGATCAAGGAGCGGATCCATATCCACAGGCTGACCGTAAAGATGAACCGGCAGAATAGCACGGGTGCGAGGGGTAAGTTTCGCAGCCACCAGGTCGGCACGCATGTTATAGGTTTTCGGGTCGATATCCGTAAAAACCGGGGTAGCGCCGGTATAAGTGATCGCCAGGGCAGTCGCCACATAGGTGTTCGCAACGGTGATCACTTCGTCTCCCGGTCCTATTTCCATGGCTTCCAGCGCAAGATGCAGCGCGGCAGTGCCGCTAGAGATGCCAATCCCGAAATCGCAATCGCAATACTTCGCAAATTCATTTTCGAACGCGCTTAGGTAAGGTCCCAGCGTATACTTGCCGGTGGGCAACACCTTCAGGATCGCCTCGGTGGCTTCCTCCCCGATCTCCAGCCACTGGCGTTCCAGTTCGCCGTTGCCGATCGAAGTTGGGCGTGCGGCGATCCTCAGCCAGGAGGGGATTTCAACCGGTTTGTTCAGGTCAATCGATTTCATGGTCATTCCTTTTCCAGCACAACACCTGCAAGCAAATCCCTGCAACGGTCATTTGGGGAAGAATTGCGGCAGGTAATCACGGTTTGCTTCCAGCATCTCATCCAGGAGCGCCTGCGCCACCTCGAAGGATGGCACCAGCGGGTTGGTCATCATCGCCATCAAAGCATCCCGGCGTGAGCCGCTCACACCTGCGGCGACGGTCCAGCTTTCCCAGGCTTTGGCTTGCTGGCACAGGGCGCGGATCGTCTCCGGAAGAGGTCCCATGTTAAGAGGCGTTACCCCGTGCGCACCGACGACGCAGGGAATTTCGACCGAAGCATCCGCAGGCAGGTCAGATATGGCACCGCCGTTGCGCGTGACAACGATCTGCACATCCCGCCGGTCAAACAGAAGGGAGAGCATCAGCCGGATGGCTGCCTCCGAGTAGAGCGCGCCTCCCCGCTGGCTGAGTTCCGGCGGCTTCACCACCTGCAAGGGGTCCTTGTATTTCTCGAATAACTCTTTTTCCACTTCCTGGACCACTTCGCCGCGCGATTTTGGCGCAGCTTTCGCTTCAGCCAGTTTTCCGGGATGGTCATAGTAATATTGCAGGTAATAGGTTGGCAGGACGCCCAGAGTACGGATGAGTTCAGCCGGGAAATGCAACTCGTCCGGGTTATTTTCAAAATTTTCCAAGACACGGCTGGTGACATCCTGCCCGGAGGCAAAGATGCGCCTTACCCAGTTGACATGGTTCAACCCGATCCACTCCAGGAACACCTGGTCGTCGGGCACCCCCAACGCCATGGCGATCATGCGCTGCATATTGATCGGGTTATTGCACAGGCCGACCACCTTCAGGTTGGTATGCTTGAGCATCGCCTCGGTGATGATGCCGGAAGGGTTGGTGAAGTTGAGATACCAGGCTCCCGGGGCATATTTTTCCACGTCCCGGGCGGTATCCAGGGTCACAGGTATCGTGCGCCAGGCTTTTAATGTGCCCCCCGGTCCCGTGGTCTCCTGACCCAGCACATTATGCTTGAGAGGGATCTTCTCATCCCGGATGCGCGCCGGCATCTGCCCAACACGCATCTGGGAGGCTATAAAACGGGCGCCTTCCACCGCTTTAGGGCGGGAAAGGGTCAGCGTGATGCGCGTATCGAGCTCCGCATGGTGCACCTGGCGCTGTACCATGCCGCCGACGATATTGAGTCGTTCTTCGTCCACATCGAACAGGGCAATTTCCCCCACCTGGATCTCATTTTCATGGTTGATAAAGCCTTCGATAAATTCCGGGGTATAGGAACTGCCGCCCCCGATAATGGCGATCTTCTCCACCTTTTCTATTTTTTCCATTTGTCCACCTCCGCTTCCAGGTCGGATACGCGCTTGAACAAAGTCAGCATTTGCCGGGTGTGGTCGATCTCAGCCCACGATAACAGCAGGAGGTCCATCGAATGCACCAGCAGGACAGAAAAAGGCACCTGTTCTCCGCCGGCTTCCATCTGAATGACCCTGGCATGGACCTTGTGCGCTTCAGCCTGTTCCGCCTCGGCTTCAACCAGGGCGGATTCCGCACTTTCATAATTGCCTGCCTGCCCTTGCTCGGCTGCTTCTATCGCTTTGCAGCGGGCATTCCCGGCATGCAGGATGATGGTGAAAAGAGTCTGTTCCCAATTGATGGCTTGGTTCTCACTCATGTTGGCTCCCTGATTATTGAAGATGATCTGTGATGCTCAAGTGAACCAGGCTGGCTTTTCCCGCCGGTGTGAGTTCAATTTCTGTGAAAGCTCCCGCTGGCCAGCCATCATAACGCACCCAGGCCTTCGGATCTTCATCCACCAGGCGTGCCAGCATGTTGCTGCGCACTGCCATGTGGATGACCGCCAGCACCCGCTGACCTTCATGCTGGCGGGCGATTTCACGGGCAGTTTCGGCTACGCGCTTGCCAAAATGCGTCCTCGACTCGCCGGTCAGGTGGGCGAGTGAAGAGATCCACAAGGAGCGCAATGCCCGCTGCAGGCGTGTGTCGTTGGCAAAATTGAACCCGGGCCCCCCTTCCAGCCAGCCAAAATCCATCTCCTGCAGCCCTTCCAGTGCCACCGGCTGCAACCCGATCGCGGCTGCAATGATGGAAGCAGTTTCCCGGGCGCGTCCCAGCGGGCTGGTATAGAAGGCATCGAAATGGTGATTCTTTAATGCAGTCCCTGCCATTTCCGCTTCCCGTCTACCGCGTGTACTCAAAGGCGAATCCAATCGCCCGTGCAAACGACCCTGTTCGATCCATTCCGTTGTCCCATGCCGTACAAGTGTCAGGCTGGTCATCCAGGGATGTCCATCACACAGCGGAAACCGATAAAGTCGTTCTTGCGGCGGGGGGTGTGCCGGCGAACGGTGAATGTACGCGTCTCATCCCGCCCATCCAGCCAGCTGCCGCCGCGCAAACCCATCGTGACCACTTCGCTGCCATCATTTGTCCATTCGTAGGCATTTCCCGCCATGTCCGTCACGCCATAGGGACTGTCACCCTGCGGGGAGAATTGTCCCACCGGTACCGTCTTAAAAGGACCCCCATCGCCGCAGTTCAGGCGTGTTTTATCGAAAGTGTCACCCCAGGGGTAGGTGCGGCCGTCCGTGCCACGGGCAGCCTTCTCCCATTCCGGTCCGGTGGGCAGGCGTTTATTGGCCCACTTGGCATAGGCAGCCGCTTCAAACCAGGTGACATGCACCACAGGATGGTTCTCAGTGCCAGGGTTGGGTACGCCTGTCCGCCAGTGCGGTGGTAGGCTCGCACCAGTCGCCTCCATATAAACCTTGTACTCGGCGTTGGTCACCAGGGTGTGATCGATATAGTAATCAGGGAGAGACCTGGTCTGCTTGTCAACCCCAAACAGGAAGTCTCCCGCCGGGATGAGGACCATCTCCTTGCCATCTTTGGCGGTGATCTTCTTTTCAAGCGTCGTGCTCATGGTTCACCTCTTTTGATTATTCTTCGGCAATTTCCTGGTATCAAGGGAGACTGAACCGGCAGGTACCAGGCCCAGCAATGCCCGGATAGCCAACACCGCCAGGATGCCTTCAAACAGGATCGCAACCAGGTTGCCTGCAAGACTGTCATTACCGATCACCAGCCCGATGCCCGTGTAACCCCACGCAGCTGCAGCATTGATCAGCACAGCCAGCCACAACCACCTTTGCTGGTGGGTGATCAATGCCCGGGCAACCAGGCCACCCAGCACAGCGCTGACCGCTACCAGGGCTATGCGGTAGATGTTGAGAGCCGCCATGCTGGTCAGCAGGTAGATCCATGGTTGCGAAGCCATCTGCGCCAGTTCAGGCTGCGCAGTATCTCCAAAGGTCAGGCGCAGACCAGCACCCACCATGGATATGCCTTGAAAGACATTGGTAAGAAGTCCAACGCCAAAACCCAGCATGATGCCGCTGCCCAGCAACAACTCCGTTGAAATTTTTCGCCAGCGCAGGAACAGGTACTTGCCACCTTCGAGAAATAATGCGCTGATCAGGCTGCCAAGCAGCGTAAACAGCAACAGCTGGTTCAATCCCGCCACGCGATTCCCCAGGATCAGGACGCGCAGCGCGCTGGTCAGGAACAGGGCAGGGATCAGCGCCACCACCATCACTCCCATGCCCCACAGCAGGAGATTTGAGCTGAAGTGCAGGCTGCGCCTGGTCAGCAGGGAGATCATGGTGCCTGGCAGGAATATGAACAGGAACCCACTGATGACAATGATCAAGCCGCGAAGAATAAGTATCAAATGTGGTTCTCCTGTGATGTCAGCCTATTTTCCCTTGGATTCGTCGCGAGCCTTCAACGCATCCATGATCTGTTTGCACAGGGCTTCCCCGTCGACCATGCCGAATACTGTCGGCTCAATGGCTTGCACGATGATGCCGTGCGGTGAAGCAGTAGCCTCGATTGCCTTGCGCTTGTAAAAGACCTGTGGTGCCACAAGCACGATATCGTACCAGTGCATGGTTGGGTCCCAGAGATTGATCTCCTGGACGGCGACCGCCTTCAATTCCAGGGGGAAATTTAGCTTTGCGGCGGCTTCCCTGGTCTTGTTTTCCAGAAGCGAAGAGGACATGCCCATGGCGCATACCATCAACGCCTTGACGGTTTTTTGTTTGGGTTTTTCGTCGGTCATATTACCTCCTTGGGGATAGCCAGTTTGATCTGCTTGAACAACTTGTCACCATCCACCATGCCAAACGTGATCGGCTCAATATCCTGCACCACGATCCCGTGCGGAACAGCCATTTCTGCCACGCTCTTTTTCTTGTAGCGCACCTGCGGAGCGATCAGGATGAGCTCCACCTGTGTATCGCCATAATTAAAGAGAGCAATCTCTCCCACAGAGACCGCATGGATGACCAGGTTGTGACCTTCCGCCTGGGCAGCTTCCCTGGTCTTGCTTTCCAGCAGGCTGGATGACATGCCAGCCGCGCATACCAACAACACATTATAACTCGCCATCAGCTTATCCTTTGCAGACCCATCCTTTCACTCGCTCGCTTCATTCACCTGAGGACTGGAAAATAGGCTCCGTGCTGCTTGCAATAATCGTCCAGGATCGAACGGGCTATTTGCAACGATGGCACCAGTGGATGCTGCGCCAGAGCCTTGAGAGCCAGAGGATACGACCTTTCCACTGCTGCCCGAATGGTCAATTTCTCATATTCCTTTACTTGTTTCATTAACCCCAGTGCATGATCTGGTATTCGACCGATGGCAAGAGGATGAACGGTTCCCTGCCCGATATAACTGGTTACTTCGACCACGTCATCGGCTTCCATCCCCTGAATGGCTCCCTGGTTGGGGATATTCAGGATTGACAGGCTGGCAGGAGGCTGGACCAACGCCTTGATGACCTCCAAGGCAACCTCGGAGTAACCCTGGGCGGAGGTTTCGATCCGGTTCCGTACTTCCTGACCTTCCAAATAAAAGGTATGCTTGTGACCGGTCTCAATGCTCATATAGGTTTCGCCGCGTTTGGCAA
>Ga0315295_10002482_pt1 | contig 15635 bp, 15 predicted proteins | sample YL17G14_0_MG_FD_204453 | JGI IMG/M metagenome (GOLD analysis project Ga0315295, IMG submission 204453) | Sediment microbial communities from Yellowstone Lake, YNP, Wyoming, USA - YL17G14_0 | ecosystem: Environmental > Aquatic > Freshwater > Lake > Sediment | place: USA: Wyoming | collected...
CTTTCCCCCAAATCAAAACTCCTATGAAAAATAGCGCCCACATATAGGGAGAGGCAATCTGGGGGAGAAGTTTATAAAAGTTGTATAAATTGTAAAGCAGCTTTTTAACAATTGCTAGGAAATTCACATCCTGGGTAACTCCCCTGAGGGATACCGAAGAAGAAATCCCGGGGAGGGTTTGGGTTATTGCAAAAATACCCTGATAGGATTTAGCAAAAAAGACAAGGATCCCCAGAACAGAAACTATCGCGAAATACTTAATCGCTTTTATTAAGTGGTAGTTAAGAAGGAAAAAGAAAAGCAGAAGGCCAAATATAAATATTATGGATTGTGCTTTTGTGAAGTACATTAAAACCAAAACAGATATTCCAATAAAGTTTGCCCATCTTTTCCTCAATAGAATCAAATAAGCAGCCAGTAAGATCTCGAAAATAAAAAGCGACTCCGATGCTCCTGTGGTTGCATAGCTTAGAAGGCTGACGTTAAAGCACGTCGCCAGTGCGGAGAGAGTCCCGACCCTTTCTCCAAATAACCGTTTCCCGAGAAAATAAATAAGAATAATTGACCCTATAAAAAAAATTGTCGAGACTGCAATGACTGACGAATCGGAAACACCCAAAAAGGAGAACATTAGGGCAATTGCCAGGGGCATAACGGGAGGAACGTAGAGAGCTGAATATATACCCGTTTCTGTTGTCGGAACCGGAGGACTAAAAAAACGAAATGAAGATCCATATCCCTTTCCTTTAACCAAATTTCTGGCGATGTCCGCGAATTTTGCACCGTCGGAAAAAGTTAAAAATGGGGCTGACGTAATTTTGAAGTATAAAAGGGGAGGAATAATTCCAAGCAAAAGTATAAGAGTAAACAACAGGAATTTCTTCTTGAAGAACATGGCTTGATTATAACAAAGTTTCCGAAAAAACTCCTATTCGTATAGGCTCAAAATATGCGAACTTTTCATGCTAAGTCTAAATGATATAATTCAAAAAAGACAATTTAAAGCTCTGTTGCTAAAAATGTAAACCAGTTAAGCGAATGAAAACAATTCTCAGTATTATAACCAAATTATATCTTCGTTATGTCTATGGTTCTTTCCCCAATTTACAGGGAGATCGCGATATTGAATATGCCTCCATCGCTACAAATATACCCAATGGTCCAGGAAAAGCAATGGATTTTGGCTCGGGGAACAGCTATCTAAGCTTGATTGCCGCCGAGAAAGGATACAACGCCACCAATGTAGACATGCTTCCTAACAGGCTAAGTTTTAGGAATCATAACGTTAAATTTATTCAAGGAGATTTTTTTGAATGCGATTTTAAAAGAAACTCTTTCGACTTAATGATTAACTGTTCTTCAATTGAGCACGTGGGACTGGTTGGCAGGTATGGGGTCGTCAAACAAGAAAAAGATGGCGATCTTAAAGCAATGGCCATATTACATAACCTATTAAGGAAGGGCGGAATAATGCTTTTAACCGTCCCAGTCGGAAAAGATAAAGTTTTTCTACCAAAGCATCGCGTCTATGGAAAAACTAGACTGCCTAAGCTGTTGTCAGGTTTTAAAATCGTTAAACATGTATTCTGGACAAAAAATAACGAAAATCGCTGGATAAAAACGACAAGGAAAAAGGCACTCTTGTTAACTACCTCGGAACATTTTTATAACATTGGGTTCTTTGTTTTGGCGAAATGACCTTCACAATATTTTCAATTCCTAAAGCCTACGAAGGCTTATACGCCACGATTCAACACAACGCATTAAAAAGCTGGAGGGTACTCTCGACAAACATTGAGATCATCCTTTTCGGAAACGAAAAAGGTATTAATCAATTAGCTAAGATATTCCGATGTCGTTACGAACCCCACATCGAGAGGAATAAATTCAAAACTCCTCTGGTGCGTAACATTTTTAGAAGGGCAGAACTACTTAGCAATGACGAGTATTTGTTGTTCCTAAATGCAGATATTATTATCGACCCTTCTATCGTCAAAGTCTTCAACCGTGTTCGCGCAGAGATCGGAGACTGTCTTGTAATCAGTCGGCGTTGGAACACCACAATTGATAAACCGATTAATTTCGCCAACAAAAATTGGTTTGGATTGATAAAAACCAAGGTGGAAAAATCAGGAAAATTGTATTCAAAAATGGGTATAGACCTTTTTATTTTCCCGAAGAAACTTTTCAGGGACATTCCCAACTTCGCAATCGGCAGAGCCGTAATGGACAACTGGATGCTTTACTATGCAAAATCTAAAAATATCCCGATAGTCGATATAACTGAGGCAATTACTTTGGTACATCAAAATCATCCCCCCAGGATAAACAAGGCAGAGGGAACTACCACCCATACAGGAAAGGAGTTCAAAAGCAACTTAAGACTTGCCGGAGGATATGCTTATTGTTACACCGTCGACGATACCGACTATTCGGTCGACAACAAACTAAACATCACCAAAGTAAACCAGTTTCCTTATAATTTACTGGTTAGAATAAAGAGAGAAATTCACAAGAAGGTTGACAGATACTTATTTTATTAAAAACTGCCCCCCTCTCTTTCCACAGACTGCCCATCTATAAAGCCTTTAAATCGTATATTTCTACGAAGTAACCTTTATAATCAACGGTTCTCTCTGCTTGTATCGAATAATATTTGTTAATCTTTGCCAAACTCTCCTCCTTTTTACCAAACCACGGAATATGGATATATCTAAGTTTTTTCACTCCAGTTCGATATATCTTATCTAGGCTATCTAATGTTCCAACTTGTTTTATGTCTTTGAAAAAATAAGTCGCTTCTTTGTCAAGAACGATGCTTGACCCACCCGTTAAGTAATTTATCGTCTTTTTTTCAAGTTTATCGACAAACACAAATTCCGAGTTGTAGACCAAACCGTCGTGAAATCCAAAAAAGGGAGAGCTCACATTCTCTCCTAGATAATTTTTACCGAATAATATCTGTGGAGAAGGATCTATGGCTTTAAAAGTTTGGGTAACAGTTAACAATAACACCAGTGCCAGAACTGCTCTCCTTATAAAAAAATGTTTCCTGTTCAGCGTCTGAACTAACAGATAAAAAATTAAGACAGTAAAAAATACGCCAGGGACTACGTATCTGGAAAATGGCATGACTATCGTCAGAAGATTAAAAACCAAAAAGACAAAAAACGTCCCTCCGAGAACTCGTGCAATATCTCTTTTTTCCTCCGAAAAATCCTGGAGTAGCCTTTCCCCGAATATTTCTGCTTTTAACCAAATGGCTATCACCGTAAAAGAACTTACCCAGCCGAAGTTCATAACGAAAATCTGGAACAGTCTGATTATGACATTTTTAGTATTCATGCCAAATGTGAACATGCCGTTATCGTTCCAGGTAAAAAAATTTGTATTCCCGGTGTTTTCTAGGGCTACATTTTTCCAGAGATTTCCCCTCGTGTAATAGAAATAAACACCAAAGATCATGAGGGGAAGTATCCAAAATAAGACCTTGTGCACCTCTATTCTCCTCTTGCTTTTCCACCATCTTTTTAAGGCGAAAAACAGTAAATAGGCCACAATAAACGAAAGAAATATTATTATTCCTATCTCCTTGGTAAAGATGAGGATGGTGGCCCACAACAAAAACCAGAGAAATTTACGGTAAATAATGGCTTCGAACATCAGCACCTCGAAAATAAGTACGCCGAAATCCAAATTAAAACTAATAGATGTGGCATAAAAGAGGGGGTTGAATGCAAAAATTGCAGTAATCAATATATTATCGGTTCCTCTTTCAGGAAAAAAGTATTGTGCTATCCTATAAAAAGCATAAATCGCGAGAACCGCAAGAATTACGTTTTCGATATTCAACAAAGCCACATTGCCGTAATCAATAAACTGGCTGATCGACATTAGGCCAACATATCCCATTGATGGGTGACCCAAGAAATTAAAACTTTCAATAAACGTCCGTACGATGTCTCCCGACCTTAAGGCCACCTCCTTAAGATTCCCGACTCCGGAACGCAACAAAACCCAATACCAATTCGAATCCCAGTATTGGGCAAAGGATAAATATTGTAGGTGCGTTATCGAGTAAAGAACAGCCAGGAGAACTATGGCTTTGTTGCTCGAATAAAATTTCCTGAATGTTTTTTTTATGGAAGATTTTTCAACCAATTTATTTACTCCCTATGCAATTTTCTATTTCGATTTTTCCCGATTGCTTTTAAGTTTCTTTAAAACCAACAATATACAGCTTACTTCTCCCTTTTCCCTTTCTGCCTTAAGTGTAATCTTTGCCAGTATCGGAAAGGTTAATCCGAACAATGCTGACACCGGGAAAAAACTTTTGTACCATTTGTCTATTATTGGGTATCTCTCCTTAACAATAATTTTTTTCTCTAAAAAAAGTCCCGACGGATTGATAATTCTTCGTTTTAGAGTAGCAAAATCATATCTCCGATAATCGAGCATCGCTTTACCGTCGTATTTCATTGAATAAACATCCCTGTTCACCCAACGTTCTGAATATTTTTCCCCCAAGGGAACAGTAACCACCAAGGTTCCACCTGGTTTCAATACTCGAGCAAGCTCGCGTATTGATTTGGTATCTCCATCGCCCTCGATGTGCTCTATAACAGATATCGAATAAATCTTGTCAAAATAATTAGACCGGTACTTAAGCTTTCGACCATCAACTACCTTAAGAGACAGATTCTTGTTTATTTTTCTATTATTAATGCCTTGTCTTATTTTTCCCCATGCGGCGATTTCCTCCTTCCAAATATCAGTTGCCACTACACGCACGTTATATTTCTCCGCCAACAATAGACTCAATAGTTTAGGGCTGGATAAATCAAATATTCTGTCGTGGTCTGAAGGCTTCAATTCTTTGAAAGTCGCCGGGATCTCAAAAAATCTAAGACAATCCATCGGAATAATCACTCTTTTAAGAGCCTCTTTTGACATAGAAAAGGGCTTATTGAGAAAATATCTTAATCCCAGAGAGATACTATATATGTAAAACTGCAACCAGCCCTCTGTCGGTTTATTGTGTAGGGACATTGTTATTTAATTTTCCTAAATAGGAAGTTGGGATTTTTGCAAATAAGCTCGTAGTTGTTATTTCTCATTATTTCCTCCATTAGTTTGGCGCATTCATAGCCAGAATAGGGAGCAGAATCGTCGAAAAGAACAAATCCTCCTTTTTCCAAATATTTATCAGCGTTTTGAAAATCTTTTCTGGCTTGGGCTAAAGAGTGGTCGCCATCGATATAGCAAAAAGAGAACTTTCCCCGAGCTTTAATCTTCCTACCAAATATATCCTTAAGAAACGCACCCTTGCTCCAGGCTTTAAAAAAATTATCGGAAGTCGACATTACAGCAAAAGGTTTGTTAGTTTTGCTAAAAAATGTAACGTTCATTTTAAATATGTTCCTTACATACTTCATGTACTCAATTCTGCTAATGTTTGAGCGGGCCAGCTTTCGCTTATTGTTCCAGGCTGGGGCTGTTTCCCAAATATCACATGTAAATATTTTGTTTTTCCTTCCGTACTTAGTCAGAAAATAACTAATAATGTTTGTCGATAATCCACAAAAAGACCCTATTTCTAAGATTGGGCTACTTGAGGGTAATTTGGAAATAGCCTTCTCAAATAAATATACATTTCCGGGGTGAAGCAGCCCAGGATTAGCATAGACTAACCATTTAATATATTCGTCTTTTGTTACGATATGGCGAGGAAAGGAAACTATAAAACTCCTCAGCCTAAAAATCATTTTATAGAACATATTCATATGCTTATTCTCTTGTCCCAACCTTCTAAAAAAATGAATATCCTATTCGTTCTCTACCAGATTATAGCGGAGCATGTACAGTTTTAATGGCTCGTGCAACTCTCACCATCTGATTTTCTGTGATTGCTAATCCCGAAGGCAAGTATAGACCTCTTGTTGCGATATCTTCGGCGATCGGAAAATTTTCAGTTTTATTCAAGTATTTCTTTAACACCGGTTGGTCTTTCGGAGGATAGAAGAAATCCCTCGTATCAATCCCCTTTTCCTTAAGTTTATCCCTTAACTCATCCTTTGTAATTCCGAGTTTTTCCGGATCGATCAGTATTGAATACATCCAGTAAACATTGGTTGCGTACCTTTTGGTAATAGGAGTTCTTACTCCGGGTATATCCTTCAATAGTAATCCGTAAAGATTAGCCATATATTGCTTCTTAAGAAGATATTCTCCTACATGTTCCAGCTGACCACACCCTAAAGCTGCCTGGAGATTAGTTAATCGGTAATTAAAACCTACCCCGTCGTGAATAAAGCGTTTTTCGGTGGAGTGGTGTAAATCTTTAAATTTCCGAGCCGCCTCGGCTAATTTTTCATCATTGGTAACTACCATTCCACCCTCCCCCGTTGTCACTATCTTGTTCCCATAGAAACTGAAACAGTTAATTGCTCCAAAAGAACCGACTTTCTTGCCTCTGTAGGTAGCACCATGAGCTTCTGCCGCATCCTCGACAACAAACAGCTTGTGCTTTTTTGCAACCTTCATTATCGGGTCCATATCGGCGGGATGACCATAGATATGCACCGGCATAATGGCTTTCGTCCTTTTTGTAATTTTTCCTTCAATCAGTTTCGGGTCAATGCAATAGGTTTCGGGCTCGCAGTCCACAAAAACAGGTTTGGCGCCGACAAATATAACTGCCAGCCAAGAGGCGGCCATGGTAAAGGCAGGAATGATTACTTCATCACCGGGGCCTATTCCCAAAGAAAGAAGGGCTACGTGTAGTGCCGCAGTACCGTTAGAAACCGCCACCGCATATTTGGTTCCGACATACTCTGCGAATTTCTCCTCAAAAAGGCCCACATATTTCCCGGCGGAGGATACCCACCCTGTGTCAAGAGCGTCATTGACGTAAATCTTTGCCTCCTCGGAAATGACCGGTTCGTTAACCGGAATGAATTCATCCATGTTCATGCTTTCTGTATATTTTTGCCTTTTTTTCTCCAGGGTAAGGCCCTTGCTTTATTTCGATTAGTCTGCTCTTTCTAAGAATTTTCAAACCGTGCCCTCCCGAAATAAAGAGAATAAAATCGCCCGCTGAAAGAATTGCGGATTTTACCTTTCTCCATTTCTCCGAATAAAGGTTCACGCGCACTTTCCCCTTTTCTATATATAGAAACTCTTGTGTAGTATCGACCTTATATTTAATATCCTGTCGGTGGATGTGATCCCTAATCATTTTGCCTGCAGGATGTTCTATTAGTCCCAATTGAAGGGTATAGTCGTCGGGGGTGAGAAAATGGACCCCATCTGCTCTTAACTCCTTGCGAAAGATGTGAGCAATTATCTTACCTTTATATTCAATTGTTTCTTGAAACATTTTCGTCGTTAAAGTCTTTCAGCACCCCGGCTATCGTCCCTTCAAAGTCTTTATTGTCCCAAAGCTTGAGTCTTTCCCTCCCCTTTCTGGTTAAGTCTTTCCGTAATTTTGGACTAGTATAGACCTTAAGAATTCCATCGGCAATATCTTTTGGATTCTTTGGATTAATTAAAAGCCCAGCATTTCCCAATTGTTCCCTACACCCTGCGATATCAGAATAAAGAACCGGTGTTCCCATGGCCCACGCCTCATATACAGGAATGTTTGTTGGCCCTAACAAAGTTGGCATAACCATTGCTGTAGCATATTTGTAAATAATTGATAACTCTTCATTATTAACATACCCAAGATAGATAATGTCTTTCTCAAGATTATTCTTCTTGATAAATTTCATCACCTCTTCAAAAGTACTATAATCGGCCGCTTTCGAACCGGTCAGAATTAACCTAACGTCTGTGTGTTTGATCCTTAATTGTTTGACGGCTTTTATTAGATTTATGTGATTTTTGTGTGGCCAGAATTTTGCGGGGTAAAAAATATAGGAATCTGGAAGATTTAGTTTCTTTCGTAGACTTTTTTCTCGTTTTGTTATAATTTTTGTGTTCAAATATGATGGCGGAATATAGGGAAGAACCACGATCTTGTCGGTTTTAGTTTTATAATATCTCTTTAAATTTTCCCTTAAGGTATCTGAATCAACAAATATCTTGTACGCTTTTCGGGAAACATTAATAAGACCATATTCTCGGTATTCCCATCGACCACCAGCGGTTGCTTCTTTAAGCTTAGGTTTGTTTCTGTGGCCTAAATCATAAACCGTAACCACCGAAGGGATATCAACGAGAAAAGATAAATAAGTTAACGAGGGGAAAAATATGATATCCAGCTTGTGCTTTCCCAAAAGTGCAATCAGACCTCGTTGGCTTATTTCGTAGAGAAATTCTATTAATGGGAAAAGCCCCATCTTGTAAATAAATGAAATAAAATTAAAAGGGAGATTCCCCAAGATATTTGAAATTAAGCCTCTTAAAAGATAAAGATTCCTTGGGGACTTACTGTAGAGATTGATTAATCTTACGTTTTTCCTTTTGAAAATATTTCGAGGATAATCGGGGGAAACTGAGTAGATGAAATATTGATTATTTGGAATCTTTACTAAGGCCTCCACCATCGACACGCAATATTGATAGGCGCCGCCTTGGCTTTTCTGGGGAGTAAAGAATATACCGACTCTCATTTAAACTTTCTTGCAACCACGAAGATATCCCATTTGTCATCTGCAATTTTGGACTTTACCTCAAGAAAGTTTGATACATTTACCAATTCAAAACCTGCTTTTTCTAAAAAGTAACCCAATTCAGGAATTGACCAGAATCTTATCGGGTGCACTTCTTTAACAATATCTTTAATCTCCGAGTTAACGATGTCCATTACCTTAAACGATATTTCAATTATATTTTTTTCAAAATCGAGCTTGGATGAAGTTAGTCTGACAATATGTCTATCCCCAATAACCATCTCCTTAATCCGATCGGTCGGACGATCCTTTAGAACGGCCGATCCGTGCCAACAATCAAACATCAATAATCCTCCTACATTCAAACTTCTGTTTACGTTTTTAAGCATATTTTCAAACTGTTTATTTTCTGTCTGGTAACCAACCACATTAAACATTGATATCGCACAGTCGAACCTGCGTGGAGTTTTAAACTTGCCTACATCGACCCTTGCTAGCTCTATCCGTTTTCCCAATCTCTGTGCGTCAATCTTTTTTTGAAAAGCCGACAGCATTGTCTCGGATCTGTCTATTCCTAAAATCCGATACCCCTTTTTTGCCAGTAAAACCTCATGGTTACCGGAACCGCACCCCAAACTGATTATGCTTGCTACTTTTTTCTTGGAAAATCTTTTTAAAACTTTTTGGATAAAACGAACCTCATCAGGATAGTTCTTATCTTTATATAGAATGTCGTAGTATTTGGAATAATTTTGAAAATTCTTCATTTATCCCCTTACTTCTCGGAAATATTTTCTATTGGTATTAGCAACATGTTTAGAGAGAAATTTATAACAAGGGGAAATTTGTTCTGCTAGGTTTGTGAAGTTGCATTCGACTGATACCTTCTCATTGTAAGATAATCTCATGAGGGTATCGAAAAACTTACCGAAATTAAACGACCCCGCCCTTCTCAGGTGCCCAGGCCAACCTCTGTCTTCTGGTTGCGATACGTGGATGTGAAAAACCTTACTAATAACGGCCGGTAGTTCATCCCAGAATGAAACATCCTGAAGCTGTGCATGGTATAAATCTAGCAGTAATCCGACCCTGGGAGAATTGACATCCATAGCAATATCGTATGCCTGTCCTAAGGTGTTAATAATATTGCATTCAGAAGTGTTTAGAGGCTCTATCGCGATTCGAATACGATAACTATTTTTAGATATTATTCCATCTGCAATCGTTAAAAATTCCTTTATGTCATTGAGGGCATCCAAATATGGGTAGCCTTTGGGAACCATCCGGGATTTACCACTCCCGAATACAACTGTGTCCACTCCTAAAGCAGAAGCGTTTGCAAAGACGGCTGCAAGATATTCTTTTGTGCTTTTTCTATTAAACTCCGGCCCTGAGGTTTTGATATTAGGTGGCATAAGACTACAGATTGCAGATATTTTGATCTTTCTTTTGTCTAATTCCCGCTTTACATCGGAAAAATGTACCCCTAAAGATAGATTGTTAATCCATGCAGCCCCCAATTCTACAAAACCAAATTGTGAATCGGAAATTATCTCTAAGACTTTTGTAAGCCTGGCGAGTGGGGAAAGGCTCTGCCATAAAGCATTGGCGGTTCCCATTTGATTTCCACTTCCGGGAACGAAATTGGCCTCCATTTCAACGATTCCCAGTTCCATTATTGGATTAACCACCCTCCATCGACGAATAAAGCGTGACCAGTAATAAAGCTGCTTGCGTCAGAAGCCAGAAAAATAACCGGTCCCACAATTTCGGATGTTTTTGCAAACCGGCCGAGGGGGGTTCGGGATATGATGTCTTCGTAAAGCACTTTGTCTTCCTTGAGTACACGTACTAATTCCGTATCTACAAAAGCGGGGCAAATTGCGTTTACCGTAATATTAAACGGTGCCAAATCTAGTGCGAATGCTTTCGTTATAGAAACAAGTCCGGCTTTACTCGCACAATAAGGAGCCAGGGAAAATTTTCCTTTACCGTTCCAGCAAATTTGTGCCTGGATCGAAGCAATATTAATTACCCTACCGTATTTTTGTTTCTTCATAACTTTAGAAACAATATTAGTTAGCTGGAAAGCGGCCTTGAGGTTGACTCTCATTACCCGATCCCAGTCGGTACCGGTATATTTATCGATTCTTTTTCTTACGTTTACTCCGGCGCAATTTATTAGCACATCAACCCTTCCCCATTTTTTCATCACCCTATCTACTGCTTTTTTCATTGTTATCTCTTTTGTGATATCTAAGATCAAGCAAAAGGGCTTATATTCCGTATTTTTTATCTCTTGGGTGCATATTTTTATTAAGCTTTTCTGGCTATCTATGAGTACCATTTTGGCCCCCTGCTCCGCGAGAGATTTTGCAATGGCAAACCCGATACCGCCAGCAGCACCTGTTAAAATAACCGTTTTATCTCTTAAGCTAAATTTGTCTTTCATCTAAGTATTCTTCCAAGGAATGTTGGGGTTCTGAATTAGTAATTTGCCCCCACTCACATCCAGATTCACCCCGGTTATATAAGCTGATTTTTCAGATGCCAAAAAAAGTACGGCGTCCGCCACCTCTCCGGCGGTGCCAAGCCTGTGCATACTTATTCCCTCCACGATTTCCTTTCTTGCCCGACTTATTGCCGGAAAAGTCATTCTGGTCGGTACCACCCCGGGACTATACCCATTAACTCGTATTCCAAGCGGTGCCCACTCACCAGCCATTGTTTTTGTTAAAGAGGCAAGGGCCGCTTTTGATGCGGCATATACTCCGCTGGGGGTAGAAGGAATAGTGGCTCCAAAGGAAAGCGCGTTAATTATGTTACCTTGCTTAAATCGTGCCATGTGTTTGGCTATGACTTGGGATAGAAAGAAAATCGATTTAAGATTGGTATCCATCTGCATCTCCCATTCGGTGCGCGATATGTTCATCAGTGAATTCTCAATTAATATTCCTGCATTATTTATCAAAATATTAATTCTTCCCCCGAAAGACTCGTATTCTTTAAGCCAGTTTGCTATGGCATTGGTATCTCTTACGTCAGCCTTTAGGAATTTAACGATACTTTTTCTTTGTCCGATAAGATACCTCGGTTTTGGACCCCTATGCGTTACACATAAATTGCAATTATTCTCTAACAGCTTCTGTGCAATTCCCTTACCAATTCCCCTACCCGCTCCCGTTAAAAAGACGGTTTGGCCCACCAGGTCAGGATAAATTATTTGCTGCTTCATCGGCATAAGAACACATGTATATCACCCACGTTGGTACCTGTATTCTCCATCAAAATATGGCTCGAAAGTCTTCTGTGTAACTCGTAGGTATTGTAAGTATTTAAAAAATAATCAATATTCGTTTTCTTTTTCATCGCCTTATTTAAGGTGTCGCTATCGATAATTGCGCCACCGACACCTTTTATATAATCCCTTCCGTCAGTGTCAATAGCGGCGTAAACCATGTTTGGAATTTTAGCTAATTCTTTTATTAGGTACCCCGCCATTTGTTGATTTCTTCCCCCTTTTCCGCCTTTCCGCATATTTACTACGGACTCCGTACAGTAAATTAGAGCGTAAGGTTTTTGGTTTTTTTTGATTCTGTCCTTAAGCACCGCAACCATATCTTCCGAAATATCTTTTACCTCACCGATTATCGGATCAGCTAGTATTTCTGTCGTATAACCTAGCTTCTTAGCTTTCAGAAACATCGCCTTAAGAGCCACCTTGTAATCTCCAAGCACATAATTGTACACATTATTAAAATATTTTTCTCCAGGCTTCGGTGTTTCCTCAATTTGTCCCCTAACCCCGCTATCAACCCTATCCCTTACGGACTTTGGGACATCTTTGTACATCTGATATTTTTTCAGGACTTCGAAAGCGTTTCGATATGTAGATTTATCTGGATAGGTCGGTCCTGCCGCGGGAGCGTCATCTCTTGGATCTAAAACATCTGACAAAATAATTCCTATTACTCTTGAGGGTTGCAATAGTTTCGCCAACTGCCCTCCTTTAACCTTTGAAATATGTTTTCTTAGGTGATGGAATTCAAAGGAACGAACGCCTCTCTTAAGCATCATTTCTATAACATTGCGTTTTTCTTCAAGAGATATTCCGTCAGCAGGATATGGCATTAAGGCCGAGCCTCCTCCGGAAATCAAACACAAAACAACATCATTCCTTCCCACGTCCTTCGTTAATCGCAACATTTTTTTTACACCATTCAATGAATAATTGTTTGGTAGAGGGAAAGAACATGCCCTTACTTGGATTCTTTTTGTCGGAACTTTTTCCACGCTGTTTACAATTCCACCGGCAATTCTTTTAGGAGAGAGTATCCTTTCAATTTCATAGGCCATACGACCACAAGCCTTCCCTGCGCCAATAACATAAATTTTTTTACCAGACAATTGATGTCTGTGTTTAAATATTTTCAAAAAGCCGTCCTTGTAGGTGATATTCTTAAAAATTGTTCTAGGTAAAACACTCTCCACGCCGGCGATAAGTACATCTAGGGCTTCTTTTCTTGCTCTCGTCGAAGCAATGAACTCATAATTTTTGATATGGACGGGTTCTATTTTATACATGTTATCTTTGGCTAGGTTACAATCTAGCAACGATTTCTTCTGCATTTCTGAAATCAGATTCGTCATCTATCTCCTGCCAAAGCAAGTTATGAGTATCTAAAACAGAAAGTTTGTTGCCTTTAATAAAATTAGAAAGCGCGGCTTCTATTTGGAAATTTTTTCTGCCACCCTTCTTCAAAGCCCTCATTTCTTCAAAATACTTCCTCGCTCCTTTTCTCGAAAATTTATAAATACCCACTGCGCGTCCGTTCGCATCTTTCAGGATTCGGTTTATTGCGACTATTTTATTCTTAACAATTCTTACTTTCATAACACTTTCCGTCAGTTGACACTTACGATCCACCACACAGACGTCACCCTTACGGCTCCGTATTAATCTAGTTAATAATTTTTTTTGAAAAATAACGTCTGCGTTAAGAAATATGAAACCGCCTGAAAGATATTTTCTTGCCAAATATAAAGAATCCATGTTTTGCGTATGACCAAAGTCTTTATTCATGACATATGTAATATTGCAGTTTTTATATTTTTTCCCGAGGACTTTACCAAATTGTTTTGCCCGGTATCCCACAACAATCACAACTTGTCGAATCCCCTCCGAGGAAAAAGAATCAAGAGAATATTCAATAATGGACCTGCCGTTCAGACTGACTAACGGTTTTGGTACATTCTTAGTGTAGGGAAATAACCGGCTTCCCCTGCCTGCCGCAACAATTATTGCTTTCACTCTAATAGGGCCCTTTCAATGCTAAAGAATACAAGAATTTGCCGGTATTAACAAATTTAGATTTTTGCCACCGCGTAGACAAAAAACAGATACGGTGTTAATATCTTCGGTATGAGAAAGTTGAAGGTTGGCATCAACGGTTTTGGCCGTATTGGCCGCGCAATCTTTCGGATAAACCACCTAAAGGGACTGTTCGATATTGTCGCAATCAACGATATCAACCCAGACAACCATAATATTGCTTATCTTCTCCAATATGATTCCACTTATGGAAAATTTCCTGAAAAAATCCGAGACGATAAAAAGTATTTAATAATCGGAAGCAAAAAAATATACGTTTATCATCAAGACAATATTTCCGATGTACCTTGGGACAAACATAAGGTTGATATTGTAATAGAAAGTTCTGGGGTTAGGGCGAATTTAGATAATCTGGATAATCTGCGAAGCAAAATTAAAAATGTAATAGCGACGTATGATCCCGGCGATATTGCTAAAAGCATTATTTTTGGGGTTAACGAAAAATCCATAAACCCTTCCGCTAATTTCCTCTTCTCGGCTAGTATTTGTGACGCCGTAGCTCTGGCTCCTATTGTAGATATCATCCTCAAATCGAACAGTATCGTCTCGGGTTTCTTGACGACAATTCATCCATGGTTATCATATCAAAACCTTCTCGATGGTCCTTCGAAGTCGTGGACACATCCTGGAGATATTTTTTCCCATTATGCCCTAGGGAGATCTTCTGTGTCGAACATTATTCCCAAATCAACTTCTGCCATTCAAGCAACCGAGAAAGTCTTGCCCAAGCTGGGTGACAAGATAATATCTTTTTCTTTCCGAAGCCCGACAAACATTGTCTCGGGCGCAGTACTCACACTATTGCTCAAAAGGCCAACCACGTATAACAGGTTCGTGTCGATATTTAAGAGATCTGAAAAAAAGCAAAAATATAATATATTAAAGAACTCCGTTGAGCCGCTAACTTCGATCGACTACATCGGCGAAGAATATTCTGCAATAATTGATCATCGGTGGACAAAGGTTAACAACAAAAGGCACGTGGAATTAGTCTATTGGTATGATAATGAATGGGGCTACAGTAATAAAGTGATAGAATTAATTTCCTTGATAGGCAAAAAGTACAAATCTAGATAATCCCATGAACAAAGTCCCTCCAGTTAAAGTTCTGTATAAAAAAATAAGTAAAAACATTCTTACCCCCAATACCGCATTTACCTATGAATTATGGTATTCCCGGCTTATCGGAAGACGGCTTTCGATATACTTTACGTGGTTATTTCTACATACAAACCTCAGCCCGAATAACGTTACGTTAATCCACACCATTTTTAGCCTGGGCGGATCTGCCTTGTTGGCTATACCCAGTAAAGCAGCCCTTCTTTTTGGCACCCTTTTCTTTAACCTTTATCTTATTTTAGATAGCACTGACGGTGAGATGGCAAGATATAAGAAACAAACAAGTGCATTGGGAGGATATCTCGATACTCTCTCGCACATCGCAATTTACGGCACACTGTATATCGCACTGGGGGTGAATATCTATTTGAGAACAGGAAACATCTGGGCTGTCTCAATGGGTATTGCCACCGCATTCTTCTTCGCTTTTGCTTCAGCCGTACACCATCTCGATCCTCTATTGAATAGGATGTCCTATCTACAAATGAGGGAGAAAGAAAATAAGCTCT
>Ga0315295_10002484_pt1 | contig 15635 bp, 14 predicted proteins | sample YL17G14_0_MG_FD_204453 | JGI IMG/M metagenome (GOLD analysis project Ga0315295, IMG submission 204453) | Sediment microbial communities from Yellowstone Lake, YNP, Wyoming, USA - YL17G14_0 | ecosystem: Environmental > Aquatic > Freshwater > Lake > Sediment | place: USA: Wyoming | collected...
CCATCAGGCGTATATTGAAGATCCATCCACTGAAAGCAGCCAATCATTTCGTGTCCGGGTAGGCAAGCTACCTTCCCGCCAGGAAGCTGCTGAACTGGAAAAAAAACTTTCTCTTGAAGGTTACCCCACAAAGATCTACCCATAACTTTATGAAGCCAAGATTGATTTTTCTGGTTGGTCAGACAGCGGTTGGTAAGACCGATGTTGCTGTAGAGCTTGCCAGGAAGTTAAATGCGGAAATAATCTCCTGCGATTCGATGCAAATATATCGAGGGATGGACATAATTTCTTCAAAACCTCCGAAAACGTTCAGGAAGAAAGTAGCTCATCATTTGATCGATATTGTCTCTCCTTCCAGGGAATACAATGTTTCTAAATACAGAAAAGAGACTCTAAGAGCGATTAAAGATATCTTAAGTCGAGGCAAGGCCCCACTTCTTGTGGGAGGGACCGGCCTTTACATGTCTATTTTAATCGATGGGATCTTTGATCTTAAAGCAAAGGATGAGGCTATCCGGAAAAGCCTTTTCCGGATAGCAGAAGAAAGAGGAAACCAATTTTTACATAAAAAGCTGCAAAGTGTAGATCAGGTCGCAGCAGAAAAAATCCATCCCAATGATACTAAGCGCATAGTAAGGGCGCTTGAGGTATTTGAAGCAACAGGGAAACCCATTTCAGAACTTCAAAAACAAAGAAAGGGCCTATCCGATGCCTTCGATATAAGGATTTTCTGCATTAATATGGAAAAAGATGCCTTGAATAAACGAATTGATATGCGGGTCAAGAGGATGTTCAGGCAAGGATTAGTAAAAGAGGTAAAGAATCTGCTCAGGAATAAATTAAGCAGGACTGCTTTATATGCAATCGGTATCAGGGAGCTGAAGGGCTATTTTGAAAAAGCATATGATTTAGAGGAAGAAAAGCTGCAATTGAAACGCAATACTCGTTTATATGCAAAAAGGCAGCTCACCTGGTTCAGAAAGGATAAGCGCATTAAGTGGATTAGAGTCTCAGATAAAGACAAACCGAAAAGAATCGCAGATCTGATATGGAAAGAGCTCTCTTAGTAACAATAAAATTCAAAAACGAGCGGGATTCCTGGTCGATGGAAGATATGGCCGAGGAATTGGAGCAGCTTGCTTATACTTCCGGGGTGCAAGTCGTTGATAATGTCACCTCCATAAGCGAGAAGCCAACGCCTAATTTCTATGTGGGCAGAGGAAAAGTCCAGGAATTAGCTTTCTTATGCCAGGAGCAGGGAATCGATGTTGTCATCTTAAGCAGGGACCTTAGCGGCACCCAGCAGAGAAACCTTGAGGAAATCATCGGCAGGAAGACTATCGACCGGACTCAGCTTATCCTGGATATTTTCTCCCATCATGCTAAAAGCCCTGAAGGCAAGATCCAGGTAGAGCTTGCTCAGCTGCAATACCTTTTCCCCCGGCTGGTAGGAAAAGGTATCATTTTATCCAGGTTAGGCGGCGGGATCGGGACAAGCGGCCCAGGAGAACAAAAGTTAGAAGTCGATAAAAGAAGGATCAGAAAAAAGATAGATAAACTTAAGAGTGACCTGGCTCATTTTGCACTTCACCGGGAGACAATACGTAAGAAGAGAAAAGAAAACTCTCTTCCGACAGTTGCAATCGTCGGCTATACCAGCGCAGGAAAATCAACCCTGATAAATGCGCTCACCAAAGCGGAACAGGCTGTCTCTATCGGGCTTTTCACTACCCTCGATACTTTATATAAGAGCTTACAGCTGCCCAGCGGTGAAAAAATCGTGATCTCTGACACGGTCGGCTTTTTGCATAATTTACCTCATCATCTGATAGAGGCATTCAAAGGTACACTGGAAGAAGTGGTTGAAGCGGATCTTTTGATACATGTCCTGGATGTCAAGCACCCCCGCGTCTATGATCACGCAAAAGCTGTATTCAGTGTTTTAAAAGAGCTTGGAGCGCAAGAGAAGCCGATAATCACAGCGCTTAATAAAATCGATCTTCTTGATGACAAAATGTGGCTGGCGCGTTTAAAAGAGGATTTCATCAATCCTGTCGCCATATCAGCAAAGCTCAACCAAAACCTAGACTTGCTTCTTAAAGAAATACAAAATAACTTTTCTTCGCGGATGTCCTTGGTGGAATTATTGGTTACTCATAAACGCATGGATCTTATAGACCTGTTTTATAGGGAAGGCAAGGTTGAGTCTGTCAAATATCTGCAAAAGGGTATCAGGATTAAAGTCAACATCCCAAAAATCCTCCTCCATAAGTTATTGAACAATAGCGACATAGAAATAATCGATTAGATTATCAAACTCTCCATGAGGCTGCTGGAAGGCAGGCTCATGGAAGGAGATAGGATTTGCGTTGATTTTGATGTAAAGGGCAGTTTTGTATCCAGATAAGTGTTTGACAAAGCAGTAAATTATGTTAAAATTATGCTTTAGCATTCTACGCTAATGAGTGCTAAACAGGAGGTTTGATGGTCCGAACCGTAGATTATGAAGCAAGAAGAAGGGCTGTTTTAGCAGCCACGATAAATACTTATATCAAAGAAGCAGCGCCTGTTGCTTCCGATGATATTGCCGCTGATTTTGAATTAAGCTCAGCGACTATCCGCAATATCTTTTCTGAGCTTGAAGAAGCGGGCCTCATCACCCATCCGCATACTTCCGGAGGCAGGATACCGACCCAGAAGGGTTACCGCTATTACGTTGATTTCCTTCTTTCCCAAATGGAGCTTTTGCAGGGCGAAAAAGAGCGTATTGTGAATGAATATAAGAAAACGATCGGGCGCCTGGAAGATGCCCTTGAAGAGACTTCGGAGGTCATCTCTACGATTACACATTATGCCGGCATCGTTTCTTTCTTGGATTGGCAGGACAGGTTTATTTACAGAGGGATCAGCCAGATTCTTGACCAGCCGGAATTCCACAACCTGAATGCTACCCGGATGCTGATAAGGATGATCGAGGAAAAAAAGAACCTGCTTGATATAATTAACCGGGATTTGGGCCAAAAGGTAAAGGTGTATATCGGGGAAGAACTGGGTTGCCCCGGAATGGAAAATTGCTCCCTGGTTGTCTCGAGTTTCAGTAAAAAAGACCAGCCCATGGGAAGGCTTGCGGTTTTAGGGCCTGTGCGCATGGAATACAGTCATATAATTCCCACGCTGGAATATGTATCGGATGTCCTTACGGACATGCTGGAAAATATTTAAGCCATGGCAGAAGAACATAAACAGAATCAGAAGCCCCAGAAGGAAGATCAGAAAGAGGAAAAGATCATCACTCTGAAAGAATCGGAGTACCTTAAGTTAAAGGAAGATGCCGATAAGGCAAAGGAACATTGGGACAGGCTTCTGAGGCTGCAGGCTGAATTTGATAATACCCGCAAGCGGCTGGAAAAAGAGAAGCAGGATTTCGTAAAGTTTGCCAATGAGGGCATTATTCTGGAATTGTTAAATATCCTGGATGATTTGGAGCGATCGGTAGAACTTGCAGAATCAAAGGGGCAGGATTTAACGGCATTCCTTAAGGGTGTCGAGATGATATTAGCGCATTTATACGAGATGTTGAAAGAATACGGGGTAAAGCCCATTGAAGCAGAAGGGAAATTGTTTGACCCGCATTACCACGAAGCCTTAATGCAGACAGAGAATAAAGATTTACCGGAACATACGATAGTTGAGGAATTGCAAAAAGGCTATTTTTTAAACGATCGCGTAATCAGGACTTCAAAGGTCAAAGTCTCTAAAAAATAGGGCTTTCTTAAAAAGATAGGAAAGTCTGCCCTTGTGGGGCAAGGAGGATGAGAGCATGGCAAAAGTTATCGGTATTGATTTAGGAACTTCAAACTCAGCAGCTTCAGTTATGGAAGGCGGCAGGCCGGTGATAATCCCTTCCGCTGAAGGCGCAGGCGTAGCTTCCGGAAAAGCGTTTCCTTCTTATGTAGCTTTTACTAAGGACGGTCAGCGCTTAGTCGGTGAACCTGCCAGAAGGCAGGCGGCGATCAATGCTGAAGGCACGGTTCAGGCTGCCAAAAGAAAGATGGGTACTGATTTTAGGTTCAAGATTTTCGGCAAGGAATATACGCCTCAGCAGATATCAGCGTTCATCTTGCAAAAGATCAAACAAGACGCAGAGGCATATCTCGGAGACAAGGTGGAAGAAGCAGTGATCACCTGTCCTGCATATTTCGACGATAATCAGCGTCAGGCGACAAAAGACGCAGGCGAAATAGCAGGCCTTAAGGTATTGCGTATTATAAATGAGCCGACAGCCGCATGTCTTGCTTATGGTTTGGAAAAAGCCGAAAAAGAGCAGAAGATAATGGTTTTTGATTTGGGCGGCGGGACTTTAGACGTTACCATAATGGAAATGGCCCAAGGAGTATTCCATGTACAGTCGACTTCGGGTGATACCCAATTAGGCGGCACAGATATGGATAAGGTATTGCTTGAGTATATCGCGGCGCAATTCAGGAAAGAAACAGGCATAGACATCATGAACGACAAGATGGCTGTGCAGAGAGTTCGGGAAGCTGCGGAAAAAGCAAAGATAGAATTGTCATCAACTGTAAGTACCGATATCAACTTACCATTTATTACAGCCGATGCAACAGGGCCTAAGCATTTAACTATGAATATTACCCGTGCAAAGCTTGAGGATTTAATCGGCCCTATTATCGAGAGGTGCCGTCATCCTATGGAGCTGGCGATTAATGATGCTAAATTAACAGCCAAAGATATCGATCGTATCATCATGGTCGGCGGGCCTACCCGTATGCCTATAGTCCAGAAATTTGTAGAGGATTACGTGGGAAAGAAAATCGAGCGCGGAGTCGATCCTATGGAATGCGTTGCTCTTGGCGCAGCTGTACAGGCTGCGATCATAAAGGGCGATGTCAAGGATGTATTGCTTTTGGATGTTACACCGTTGTCTCTGGGTATCGAAACTCTCGGCGGAGTAAATACGAAGTTAATCGAAAGAAATGCCTCAATCCCTACACAGAAGAGCCAGGTATTCTCAACTGCGGCTGACAATCAGACTGCGGTTACTATCCGCGTTCTTCAGGGCGAGCGTCAGATGGCCGATGATAACGTGGAATTAGGAAGGTTTGATCTGGTAGGTATCCCTCCAGCGCCTCGCGGCGTGCCGCAAATCGAAGTGAAATTCGATATTGACCGTGACGGTATCGTACATGTTTCTGCCAAAGATTTAGGAACAGGCAAAGAGCAGTCAATCCGCATCAGCGCTCCAAAAAAACTATCCAAAGAAGAAATAGACAGGATGGTTAAGGACGCGGAGAAATTTGCAGCGGAAGATGCGAAGAAAAAAGAAGAAATTGAAACGATCAATCAAGCGGACAACCTGGTTTATGCAACGGAAAAATCGCTTAAGGATTACGGAGACAAAGTTAGCCAGGCTGAACGCGGCGATATTGAAGCCAAGGCGAATGATTTAAAGGCAGCTATAAAAGATAAGAACGTGGACAGGATCAAGAAAGGCATGGAAGATCTGACTAAGGCCTCCCATAAGCTGGCCGAAGAAGTCTATAAACAGGCGGCGGCAAAACAGCAGCAGGGCCAGGCCGGCGCAGAGCCTCAGGAAAAGGCCGAAGAGCCAAAAGAGGAAAAAAAGAAGGACGAAGATATAATCGATGCTGAATACAAGGAAGAGGACGATAAGAAATAATGCCCGCATCAACTAAACGCGACTACTACGAAATACTGGGAGTAAAGAAAAGCGCAAACCTCGATGAAATTAAAAAAGCATATCGGGGGATGGCCCTGCGCTATCATCCTGACAGGGTGCCTCATGAGCAGAAAAAGGAGGCAGAGGAGAAATTCAAGGAGATCTCCGAAGCCTACGCAGTCCTTTCTGATTCCCAGAAGCGCGCTCTTTATGACCAATACGGGCATTCAGGAATCGACCAGCGCTATGCATACGAGGATATTTTTAAGGGCGCCGATTTCAGCAGCATTTTTCAGGACCTGGGGGATTATGGTGTCGGCGGCGGGCTGTTCGATGATATATTCAACGACCTTGGGTTTGATATTTTTGGCGGAAGGACCAGGCGGGGGACGCGTGCGCGCAGGGGCAGGGACTTAGAAATTACAGCCACTATTTCTCTGGAAGAAGCAGCAAGCGGCGTGGAGAAAACCATTAATTTGCCCCGCTATGAAGTTTGCCCAACCTGCTCAGGCACCGGCGCAAAACCCGGGACTAAAAAAATAACCTGCCCTCAATGCAAAGGCTCAGGACGGACCGTCGTCTCTAATGGATTTTTTCAATTAGCCCAGACTTGTCAGCGTTGCGGCGGAGAAGGCTCAACCATTCAGACGCCCTGCCCTGACTGCCGCGGTGAAGGCAGGACCAAGGTGACCAGAAAGATCAAAGTCAAGATACCTGCAGGTGTTGATACAGGTTCGCACTTGAGGGTAAGAGGGGAAGGAGAATTCGGGACAGCCGGAAGAGGAGACTTGTTCGTCATTATTGAAGTAGGGGCCCATCCTTATTTCCAAAGACACGACAATAATATATTGACCGAGGTGACGATCAGCCTTAGTAAAGCGATATTAGGCGCAGAAATAGAAGTACGCACTCTTGACGGAAAAGTAGAGATGAAGATACCGCCCGGAACACAATCCGGAAGGATTTTCCGGCTTAAAGAAAAAGGTATCACTGATGTGCACGGAAGGGGTAAAGGTGATGAGCTGGTGAGGGTCAATGTTGAAATTCCTGCTCACTTAACTCCGGAACAGCGCAGGTTAATAGAAGAGTTTGCAAGGCTTTCAGGTGAAGACCTGGACAAAGAAACTTTCACGGACAAAATAAAGAAGGCCTTTAAGAAGGGGTGATCGGATATGCCTACTTATGAATACGAATGCACGGATTGCGGTTATGTTTTTGATGTTTTCCAGAACATAAACGACAAGCGGCTGGACAAATGCCCTAAGTGCCACAAGAAATTGAAAAGATTGATCGGAAGCGGCTCAGGCATTATCTTTAAAGGAACGGGTTTTTATGCCACTGATTACCGTAAAGGTTCGGATGGCAAAAACAAGAAGAGTACAAAACCTTGCCCGCACGCTAATGCCGGATGCAAGGCCTGTCCTTCAGCGCACTAAACTAATGTTGAAGAATACTATATCCTGGCTGCCGGTTGCTTTGTGCATGGGGCTTATCTTTTATGTGTCTTCTGTCCCGGGAAAAGAAATACCACCGCTTTTTGATTATCAGGATATTGTATACCACATTATAATTTACCTGATACTTGCTTATTTCTTCGCGCGGGCATTAAGAAAAACATACTTGGGCTTAAGCATTCAAAAGGTGATTATTTTTACCCTCGTATTCGGAATTTTTTACGCGATCACGGACGAGCTTCACCAGTCCTTCGTGCCAAACAGGACCGTTTCGTCATTTGATGTGTTTATTGATGGAGTTGGCAGTCTTTTTGGAGGATTACTATGCCGCTTACAAATGTAAAACCTTTCAATGCGCTAGTCTATAATCAGGACAAGATAAGAGATATTTCCCGTGTTGTTTGTCCGCCTTATGATGTCATCTCTCCCGCAGAGCAGGATTTTTATCATGACTTAGACCCTTATAATCTGATCCATGTCCTCTTAAGAAAAGATATTCAGGGGGAAGATAAATACAGGCGCGCAGGAACTATCTTTCGGGACTGGCAGAAAGAATCAATATTGATCCAGGAGGAAAAACCGGCAATCTATTTTTACAGTCAGCAATTCAGGGTCAGGGGTGAAGAGAAGAATCGCCGCGGTTTTATTGCGCTCTTGCGCCTGGCAGATGAAAACTCCGCTGTGTTCGGCCATGAGAATACGCGCTTGCCCGCAAAAGAAGACAGGCTGAAGCTTCTAAAACAGGTAAAAGCAAACTTGAGCCCGATATTCTCCGTCTTCGAAGATAAGAAGCGTATCATAAACAGGATTTTCGAAAAACATATAAAAGACCTAGAGCCTTTGATAAGCGTGAAAGATAAAGAAAAGACCGTTCATAAGCTCTGGAGTGTGGATTCTCCGGAGATATTGGCCTCTATCAAGGATTCGCTGTCAAAGGAAAATGTTTTTATCGCTGACGGACACCATCGCTATGAGGTCGCCTGCGCTTATCGCTCGCAAGAGAAACAAAAGTCAGGCGAGGCATATACAGGGGAGGAGCCGTTTAATTATATCCTTTCCTATTTTACCAACACAGACCCGCGGGGCTTGTGCATTTTGCCTATCCACAGGCTTATTTCTCTGGATAAGAAATTTGATTTCAAGGATTTTATCGCTAAACTGAAATCTTATTTTGATATTGACGAGATCAAGGAGAAGGACAGATTTTTCTTCCTGCTGGAAAAAGGCGGCCGCACGGAACATCTGATAGGGATGTATAAAGACAGAAGGCAATTCCTGCTGCGCCTTAAAAATATCAAGATCATAGACAGCCAGATCCAGAACAAACCCAAAGAGTATAAATCCCTGGATGTCTGCATTCTTAATACACTCATCCTGCAAAGAATTCTTGGACTGGACGTGGAAAACAAGGAGATCATCCAATTCTCACCTGATGCAGAGTCTTTCATAAAAGCTGTTGATAGCAGTTCTTCGCAGATAGCGTTTTTCATGAATCCGGTCAGGTTTGAGCAGATCTCTGCCCTTGCCATAAAAGGAGAGAGGATGCCTTCCAAGTCAACATACTTTTACCCGAAGGTCCTGTCCGGGCTCGTAATCAACAAGCTGGAATAGAGGATACTCCATGGCGCTTTTCGGAAAACCAAAATATACGATCGTAAGGCTTAAAAAGAAAGAGATGCCCGAAGGGCTCTGGACTAAGTGCGAGGAGTGCTCACAGACATTATATAACAAGACACTGGATGAGAGCTTAAAAGTCTGCCCCAAATGCAACTATCATTTTGTACTTAATGCAAATGAAAGATTGGATATGCTCCTTGATAAGGATTCTTTCCTGGAATACGATAAAGATATGACGTCAGACGACCCGCTGGAATTCAGGGGGCCGAAAACCTACAAGGAGAAGCTTGAGCAGGACCAGGCGGCAACAGGCCTAAAGGATGCGGTTGTGTCAGGAGAAGGCATGTTGGATGGCAAGAAAATCATTATCGCTGTGACTGATTCGCGTTTTATCATGGGGTCCATGGGATCAGTCGTAGGCGAAAAGATCACGCGCGCTATCGAAGCGGCTACAAAGAACAAACTGCCCGTGATCATAGTCTCGGGTTCAGGCGGCGGCGCAAGGATGTACGAAGGGATGTACAGCCTGATGCAGATGTCAAAGACCTGCGCAGCCCTTGCTTTGCATCGGGATGCAGGGCTGCCCTATTTATCAGTACTTACAAATCCGACGATGGCAGGAGTCATGGCCAGTTTCGCCGGCGTAGGAGATGTGATCATTGCAGAGCCAAAGGCGCTTATCGGCTTTACCGGGCCGCGCGTAATCGAACAGACAATAAGGCAGAAACTTCCGCCGGGATTCCAGCGCTCGGAGTTCCTGCTTGAGCACGGCCTGATAGATATGATCACGCACCGCAAGGACCTTAAAGAAACACTGAGTAAATTAGTCGATTATCTTAGTTGATTTTTGGAATATGACTGGTATAATAATTAAAATTTTGCTAGCTCGATAGAGGAGCGATTCATATGGCGCAAGTCAGCTTAAGGAATATTTCTAAAATTTACTCCGGAAATGTAAGGGCAGTTGACAACGTCAACCTTGGCGTCGAGAACAAGGAATTCATGGTCCTGGTCGGCCCTTCTGGTTGTGGCAAATCCACCACCTTAAGAATGGTTGCCGGGCTTGAAGAGATATCAGAAGGCCAGATTTATATCGGTAACAAGCTGGTCAACCAAGTCCCGGCTAAAGACAGGGATATCGCCATGGTGTTCCAGAGCTACGCGCTTTATCCTCACATGAGCGTCTTTGAGAACATGGCATTCGGGCTTCGCCTGCGCCATATTCCTAAAAAAGAAATACTCCAGAGAGTCAATGAGGCGGCGGAAATCCTGGGGATCAAACGCCTGCTTGACAGGAAGCCAAAACAGCTTTCCGGCGGCGAGAGGCAGAGAGTCGCGGTGGGCAGGGCCATAGTGAGAAAACCCCTTGTATTTTTATTTGATGAGCCCCTGAGCAACCTTGATGCGAAAATGCGGGTCCAGATGCGCACCGAGATACACAAGCTCCACATCAGGCTTCAGACCACCATAATTTACGTCACCCATGACCAGGTAGAAGCCATGACCATGGGCGACAGGATCGCTGTCATGAAGGACGGGATCCTGCAGCAGGTAGCTGACCCTATCACCATCTACGATCATCCCAAGAATAAATTCGTCGCCGGTTTTATAGGCTCTCCACCCATGAACTTCATGACCGGAAGGCTCATCAAGAAGGACGGGCGCATCTATTTTGATGAAGGAAAACTCACAGTAAAGATCGTGGAAGATATGCATGATAATATGGCTAAATACGTCGGCAAGGAAGTCATCTTCGGCATCAGGTCAGAAGATATCTACGATAAATTGTTTGTTTCTGAAGCCCCTCCCGAGAACGTCGTCAGGGCCAATTGTGAAGTCTACGAGCCGATGGGCTCTGAAGTCTACCTGTATCTTAACACGGGTAAACATACCTTTATAGCCAGAGTCGGGGCGCATGACAAGCCTAAAGTGAACCAGGATATGGACCTTGTTTTTGATATGAGCAAGGTTCACTTTTTCGACAAAGAAACAGAAGAGACGATTGTCTAAATCAGCTGTTTACCTCATTTCCTTTCTTTTCCTTTACTTTATCTTACCAATATCTCTATCCCTGAAACAGCAGTTTCCTGCCGTTAGGTACCTTGTGCTTTTTTATTTCACCAACCTATTGATAGCAGCTTATCTCTTCAAGAGAAACTCAGATAAAAAATACAGGATTGGTTATCAAATCCAGGAGCTCCAGGAAAAGCTCAATGTGATTGCCGACCAGAACATGAAGGACAGGCAGAGCACCCGCGCGCTCCAGGAAAAGATCACTCGCTATAACAGCCTTAAGGAAATAATCGAAGAAATAAACAAGAACCTTGATCTGGATGCCGTGACAAACAGCCTTGCGGAGATCGCGTTCTCTGTCATCTCGAATAACAGGGGGATCTGTGTGCTGTATCTGGTTGACAACCAGTCGCAGAGACTCACGCTCTTTAAGACAAAAAAAGAAGACCGCAATTTTATCATAAGGGCGAAGGAAGGCGATATATTCGACCTGTGGGTTTCAAGGCATGCCAGTCCGCTCCTCATCGAGGACATAAAGCGTGATTTCAGGTTTGACCTGGAGAGGCTAAAGGAGGAGGATGAGCGGCGCGTCGGTTCATTGATCAGTTCACCATTTACAAGTGGGGATAAATTCCTGGGCCTACTGAGGCTTGATAACAAAGTGCCGCATTTCTATTCTCAGGATGATCTGAGGTTTTTGGTCACGCTTTGCGAACTGGGAGCTGTTGCAATCGAAAACGGGCAACTCTTCAAGCATACACAGGAACTCGCCATCCATGATGCCCTGACAGGACTATTCACTAAAGGGCATTTTCTTGACCGGCTCAAGGAGGAATTTTCACGCAGCATGCGCAAAAAAACAAATTTTTCACTACTCATGCTTGATATCGACCTATTCAAGAATTATAATGACAAATTTGGCCATACTGCCGGAGATACAGTATTGAAGAAATTAAGCCAGGTTCTGGTCGAGAGTCTTGCGGAATTTAACCCGGTTATAAGCAGGTTCGGGGGAGAAGAGTTCTGCATTATCCTTCTTGGAATGCAGAAAAAGAGCGCTATTGAAGCTGCAAACATGCTCCGGGAGCGGATCGAGAGAGAAAAGATCATATTGCGCAGGCAGGAGACTAACATCACAGTTTCAATGGGGATCGCCAGTTTTCCTGAAGATACAACAACCGAAGATGAATTGATCCATAAAGCAGACAAAGCCATGTACGCAGCAAAGCAAAAAGGAAGAAACCGGGTATGTTCTACTTGATCATTTTAATATTACTGACAATCTTTTCGCCTGCCTGGTTAAGCAGGATTTTAAAAAGATCCGTGTCCCAAAAGGACAAGATCTTTTCCGAGCTAAGCGAAGAATATAGAAAACTTTCGCAGGAAAACGAGCAGATAAAACAGGGTAACCTTGATATCGGAAGAAAGACCGAAGAAACAACCGCCCTTTATGACCTGGCCAAAGAAATATGCAGGTCTTTGGATGAGGATAAGATCTTCAGCCTGTTTAAGGAAAACGCAGGCCGCTATATCCGCGTTAAAGATTATCGGTTACTCAAGCCCGACACGGATGTTTCTGATTACAAGGATTTTGAGTTGCTACCGCTTTTAATTAATAAAAATACCGTCGGTTACCTTGCCGCAAGCGGCCTAGTAAATGAGGAACGGGAGAAGTTCCATATTCTTGGCCAGCAGTTTTTACTTGGCTTTGGCAGGGCATTATTGTACAAAAAAGTACAGGAACTGATGATCACCGATAGCCTCACCAATGTTTACACCCGCAGGTACTTTCTGGAAAAACTAGATGAAGAAATAGCGCGTTCGAAAAAATTCAAACTAGGTTTTTCTTTCCTCATGGTTGATATCGACCATTTTAAGAGTTTTAACGATAATTACGGCCATCTTGTCGGTGACGCGATTTTAAAGGAAGTCACTAAAACAATCAAGGAAAGTATACGGCAGATTGATTTTATGGGCCGCTACGGAGGAGAAGAGCTTTCAGTTGTGCTGACTGAAACCAACAAAGAAGAGTCACTTTTAATCGCAGAACGTATCAGGGAAGCTGTTGAAACACGGTTGATCGCAGCTTACGATGAAAACCTGAAGGTCACTATCAGCATAGGTGTATCCTTATTCCCTGCGGTTGCCACTGACAGATTGACCATTATTGATAAAGCTGACCAAGCCTTGTACCTGGCAAAGCAGTCTGGAAGGAACAAAGTCCTTACATATTCCTAATTTAACTCTTGCATTTCCAATAACTTTAATATAAAATATCAAGAATTATGGCTGAAAAGTCTATACTCTCCATAGATTTAGGCGGTACAAACCTTAAAATCGGGCTTCTTGATTCAAGGTACAGAATAAGGGACAAGGAAATTCTCAGCACTAAGAGCCAGAATTCAAAGGAAGGGCTCATAAGCGCAATCATATATTCAGCTGGTAAGATCATTTCGCGCAACAGATTAAAACACAGTGATATAATTGGACTTGGCTTAGGCCTGCCAGGCCCCATAGATGTAGAAAAGGGGCTTGTGCATTTTTTCCCCAATATACCGGGCTGGAAAGAAGTAAGATTAAGGGCTATTCTTGAAAAAAAGCTAAGGCTACCGGTAGTCCTTGATAATGACGCAAACCTGATGTGCCTTGCTGAATACAGATTAGGCGCGGCAAAGGGAAGCGTCAATGCCGTTTGTGTTACTCTAGGCACTGGTGTAGGAGCAGGCTTAATAATTAACGGAACTCTTTACCGCGCAAAGACTTTTGCCGCTGGTGAAATAGGGCACATCCCCATAAACGTTAATGGGCCAAAATGCAATTGCGGCGGGGTTGCCTGCCTGGAAGCCTACATTGGTAATAGGAGGATTGAAGAATTAGCCGTGAAAATATTCAAGAAGCGCATAACTCTTGAAGAGACTAGCGTCTTAGCAAAACGCAAGGATAAACGAGCTTTGCAATTGTGGAATCAGGTAGGCAAAAATCTTGGCACGGCCCTTGTAGGTGTTGTCAATCTCCTAAATCCGGATTGCATAGTCATTGGCGGAGGCGTAGCTAAAGCCGGGAAAGTCCTGTTAGACAGAGTCAGGGAAGTTGTTGAAAAACAGGCAATGCCCATCCAGGCCAGGCACGTAAAGATCCTCAGTGCAAAATTAGGCAGCGATGCTGGCTTGATAGGTGCCGCGATATTGGCAAAAGAGGGGATTTAATTCCATGAAGATTTTTATTGATTCAGCAAATATCAGGGAAATAAGAGAGGCGGCTAGCCTCGGAGTAATCGATGGAGTGACCACTAATCCAACGTTGATCTCCAAAGAAAATAAACCGGCGATTGAATTGTTAAAGGAGATATGTTCAATTGTACCTGGCCCGGTAAGCGCTGAAGCGATCTCTATGGAGCTTGATCCTATGGTGGAAGAAGCTCGGCAACTTTCAAAAATCGCAAAGAATATCATCATAAAGATACCTTTGATAAAAGAGGGGCTCAAGGCTGTAAGAATATTATCTGCCGAAGGCATCAAGACCAATTTCACTTTATGCTTCTCTGCCTCGCAGGCCTTGCTTGTTGCAAAGAGCGGTGCGGATTATGTTTCTGCGTTTATTGGAAGGCTTGACGATATCAGCCAGGTCGGGATGGATTTGATCAAAGACATCAAAACAATTTATAAAAATTACGGGTTCAAGACACAGATAATCGTTGCTTCCATACGAAACCCGGTACACGTAGTGGATGCTGCTTTAATAGGGGCGGATGTCGCCACAGTTCCTTTCGCAGTGATTGAGCAGCTCATTAAGCACCCGCTTACCGATGTAGGCATACAGAGGTTTCTGGAAGACTATAAGAAAATACCTAAATGACCAGAGCAAGATTTAAAATTTTTGTTTTCTTAATCTCGATATTCTCCCTTGGCAGTATTTTGTATTTAGGAATCTCGGCTTATTTATTCGCCCAGGAGGGAAAGGCGGCAAACGAGCCAAAGGAAATTGGAACTGCAACGGAAACTAAGACCGACGAATTTCTCGCCGATTACAGTGATACTTTAGCGAATGTAGAAGAGAATAAGGTAGCAGAAAAAGAAATCCAGGAAGTCCCTCCTGAGGCTACCGCTGACTTCGCTGAAACGATAACCCCGGTTAAAGAACCAGAACCTGAACCTGCCCCTATCAAGAAACTCGGGCCATCAGAACCGATTATTGTAAATGGAGATAGGGTCGAATACTCTGCTGATGAAAAGGTAGTTACTGCAAGCGGTGAAGTCGAGGTTGATTTCAAAGGCGCGCAGCTTTCCTGCCAGGAACTTGCCTTGAACACAGAAACCAAAGAAGGGGAAGCAAGCGGAAAGGTGATAATCAAAGATCCTCGGGGCACTATCAAGGGCTCAAGGATCTCATACGATTTTGTGAATAAGACCGGCTCAGTTACTGATGCCCAGTTTATGTCTAACCCCTATTTCGGAAAAGCAAGAAGGCTTGAGAAAGTCAGCGACAATGAATTTATCACCATTGATGCAAAAGCTACTACCTGCAGTTACGATAACCCCCATTATAATCTGAAGACAAAAAGGTTAGATTTCTTCCAGGGGGATAAGATGCAGGGAAAAGACGTAATTTTCTTTTTAAGGAATATTCCGCTTTTATACCTTCCAAGTTTTAGCAGAAGTTTCCAGGATCCGCTGATGCACCTGCAGGTGACACCCGGGAGCCGCAAAGAGTGGGGTAAATTTGTATTGAATACCTGGAGGACGAATCTGACCGATAATATTAATGCCAGGCTTTATCTAGACTACCGCACAAAGCTGGGATTTGCTGAGGGTTTCGGGCTGAATTTCAATTCTCCGGATTTCGGAAAGGCTGAT
>Ga0315295_10002486_pt1 | contig 15627 bp, 20 predicted proteins | sample YL17G14_0_MG_FD_204453 | JGI IMG/M metagenome (GOLD analysis project Ga0315295, IMG submission 204453) | Sediment microbial communities from Yellowstone Lake, YNP, Wyoming, USA - YL17G14_0 | ecosystem: Environmental > Aquatic > Freshwater > Lake > Sediment | place: USA: Wyoming | collected...
ACCCAAAAGTTTGAATACCTCTCCATATTCTTTAACTGTCTTTTTTATAGCCCTGTCTATGGTTTGCTTATCTTTATCGGTCAAAGCCTTTCCTAAAATATGATCTATGTATTTCCTGGGTATAGCAAAATTTCGTCCTATTCTAATCGCCTTTATTTGCCCCTTTTTGACTCTTTTATAGACAGCTATTCTGCTAATACCAAGAATATTTGCCAGTTCCTGAATACTGATAAACTGCGGTTTTTTCATTGCTTACCTCTTGTAATGTGCGTTAAACACTCATTGTTAACCAGGGCCTATATGGTTAACATATGTTAACTTACCTATTAAGGTTAACATAAATTTAACAAAAATGCAAGTTTTGGTAACAGTTCAGCTAACAGAAGGGCTCTCGTCGTAGCGGAGGTTTAAACCTCCGCTACGATTTCGTCTAGGCACTTTTAATAGCTGAACTGTTGCAAGTTTTGGGTTAGCTCAAGCTTTCGGCGCTGTAGCGGGCTATAAGACCTGTACGCAAAGCGTTATGATAAATCCTTGTAAAAAACCAATACGCCAAAACGATATATCCGACGGCAAGGCACCCGCCCCACATAAGCGCAGCTCCGGAAACCGTGCCCCCCAGGATGATCGTTCTTAATCCTTCAAAGACATATGACGGAGGCAATAGGCGCGAAATAAACTGCATCCATTGCGGAAGCGTCGAAATAGGATACAGGACTCCGGCGAACGGCGAGATGAGCGCGGGGATCGGCCAGATGAACCATTCTGATGCCGGGCCAAAATGGAGGACCAGTGCGCTTCCAAAGATACCAAGCGAGATCCCGAAGAGAAAGAGCACCAAAAGAAACGGTATTACCATTAAGCCTAAGAGGAAAAAGGATAATTTAAAAAACGTGGCCGCAATAAACAGCATCACCACAAGCCCTACCGCGCTGGTCGCGATGCTCGAAAGGACAAGGCCACCAACGTACTCCGATACCAAAAGCGGCGTGGCGAAGATATTGAGGAAATTACGCGACCAGACATCCTCGAAAAAAGCCATCGTGACACCCTGCATGATGCGGATAAAAAAGTCCCACAAAAGAACTGCCCCAAGAAGTACCGGCACAAAATTAAAACCGGGCGAGGCGACGGTATTCAGATATTTGGTGAGGAATCCCCAAAGGACCATATCAACCGCTGCCCATGCAAAGAGCGGAAAAACGCGCGAGAAACTGCCGCGGATAAGATAGAACTGACGAATCACGATTGCGAAGGTACGATGAAAAGACATATATTTAATCAATCTCCAGCGTGAGCGGTTCACGCGCTACCGTGATGAAAAGCTCCTCAAGCGTCTTCTTGCCGTGTTCCGCAGGCAGCGTCTTCGGATCCCCTTCAAGTAAAATCTTGCCGTGCGAGAGAAAAAGCACGCGGCCGCAAATGTCCTCGACTTCGTACATATTGTGCGACGTCCAGAGCACCCCACCCACCCCTTCGAGGGCGAATTCGCGGATCTTGGCGCGGATCTCGCGTGCGGAGGCTGGATCGAGCGACGCCGTAGGTTCGTCGAGCAAAAGGATATGCGGACGGTTGAGCATTGCCTTAGCGATGCCGACGCGCGTTTGTTCGCCGGAAGAGAGTATACCGCACTTCTTGTCCCGGAAAGCCTCGAGATCAAACTGTTCGAGAACTTCGTCAATACGTTCCGGGATATCCTTCACTCCATATAGGCGTCCGAAAATGCTTAGGTTTTGAGATAGGGTTAAATTGCCGGGCAAGGGGGCATATACGGCTGAAAAATTTGTAAGCGCGAGCGCCCGGGAGCGATGCGACGCAAGATCGAGGCCCTCGATATGAATGGTCCCCGCGTTCGGCTCAAGGATACCCATGATCATGTTGATGGTGGTCGTTTTTCCCGCCCCGTTTGGGCCGAGCAGCCCGACAATCTCATTGCGATTCACGTCAAAAGAGATGCCATCAACGGCGATGAGATCACCATATACTTTGCTCAGTCCTGTAACGGAAAGTGTTTTCATAAATCTGCAAAATCAAAAGCCACAAAAATCATTCCGCAGAAATAGGTTTTCGCAGCGCCTTCTTCTCGGAATGGAGTTTTTTGTCCTTAAGCATCTTCGCTTTGGCCCTGCGGGAACGCCTGCGTTTCTGGCGGCGGAGCTTCTCGTATCTTTTCTGCTCTTGCGCCTCTCTGCCGAGGACGAGTGATTCGATCTTATTGGCGAGGATCCTCCTGGCGAGAAATCGGTTCAAGGCTTGAGAGCGTTCCTGCTGGCATTTGACCTCGATGCCGGTGGGCCCGTGTTTGAGATAGACGCATGTGGATGTCTTGTTGACCTTCTGGCCGCCCTTCTTGCTCGAGAGGATGAAGAGCTCTTTGATGTCGGCTTCCCTTATTCCCAATGAAGCCATCTTAACCTTTAAGGCTTCCTCTTTGCCTCTCCCTACGTTAAATTTAAAATTTGTGTACAAATTTTATCCTGTTTTTAAAAATATAACCGTCCTCCTATTACCCATACTTTCGAAGTCTGACCCCATGGGGTCCTCAAAATAGTTCTATGGGACACTTGCCTATTCGACAATTAACCAATTACCAATTTCAAATAAATGTCCAATTACCCAATGTCCAATTGGAAATTGGTTATTGGAAATTGGTCATTACGTTATCTTCTATAATATCACTTCTTTACTTTTGACTTTTTACTTGCCTGCCCTCCGAAGCCTTGGCGTAGGAGGGTACTTTTGACTTTTGAGTTTTGACTTTTATCGATGTTTACTTGCCTATTCGAAATCGCAGACGGTACAAAAGCAAACAAAAGCAAAAGCCCATTTAAGCTCGTTCTTTCCGCCGTCGGAACATTGGTTTTTTTCTTTCACCGGGCTTTCGGTTTTCGCCGCCCCGCTGTTTATCAAAATGGCGCCTTTCGGTGAAATTTCCTCCTCTGGGTCTATTATCGTATTTTCCCTTAAACGAGGCGGCATCTTTGCGCTTTGAAAAACACTCTTTGCAATATACCGGACGGCCTCCGCTGGGCCTGAAAGGGACTTCGCATTCTTTCTTGCAGTCTGAGCAAATCACCTTAGTAAAAGTCCTTTCTCTAGAATCATTGTCTCGATTTTCATTGTCGCGGCGGTGAGAGCGGTCGAAGCGCTGGAAAGGTTTTGAAAAATGCTTTCCCTCAAAAGGCCTTTTTGAAGACTGGCTGATTAAGGTATCTATCTTCTTCTCTAAAAAAACCAACTGCTGCTGCATTTTATTAATTAGAACCGCTATATCTTGCTCAACCTGCGGTGGATCCGAAGGACTTTTGTCTTTAAAATGTTTTTTCATCTTGCTCCTTTTTTTTAAAATTCACGTTATCTATGGAACCTGGGGGACGGTTCTGTTTTTCATCCTTTTGATTCTGCCCTGTTTTTAAAAATAGAACCGTCCCCCTATATACACGACGAGAGTGTTTTAGAAGTCAGGCCTTGAATTGTGAAAAACATTGTTTTAATTCACTATTCAAGGTCTGACCCTTTTTCTACCTTTTTTCTTAAATAGCTTTTTATCTTTACTGCGCCTGCGATTTTAATTCGGCTATCTTTTTTTGTAGCTGTGGAAGCTGTTGGAGTAGATATCTATCCTCCTCTAGCCTTTGCTGTTGATTAGCATTCTGCTGCTGTAGAGTTAAGTTCTCTTGTTGTAACGTAGTTATTTGATTCTGTATAGCTGCAATTTCTTCAGGTGTCATGCCGGGAGGTCCTGGAGGACCTTGTATGCTTGGGTTAATAATCTTCATGGTATCAGTTGCCGAGCCGCCTCTATTATCCGTAACAGTTAGCTCAACCAGCTCCTCCGCATAGCCGTGTGCTTTCACTGCAGCGTATTCACCTTTGGCTATTATGGGCTTTTGAGGGTCTGATAGGCTTCTCCATACCCATGAGACGATACTGCCATCGGGGTCGGACGACATGCTTCCATCTAAAGTTACCTCCACCCCAACGTTCGCTGTTAAATCATCGCCGGCATTTGCTATCGGCAAATCATTGGGAATACCGTCATACTCAGATGTTGGTGGTGTAAAATTAGAGGTCCATCTTGCTATGCCTTTGGAGATTCTAAATTCATCAAGCCAACCATTCAAGTAACCATACGCAGTATATGCTGCTCTTCCAATATACAAATTACCTGTTTGATTAGCAATAGGTCCAAAAGCAGTAGTTATTGTCAATGTTTGACTCACACCATCTATAAATATATAAGCACTATTTCCATTCCTAATAAATGCTATGTGATACCAAGTATTCAACGATAAACCCCAAGCATTTGTCATTACAAACGAACCTTGACATGCACTTCCTGCACCAGTATAAAAAGCCATAGTCAACTTATTATCATTATTAAGTCTGGCGTATATATTTTCATATCCACTCTGATTACCAATATGACAGATAAACTGGTCTACATCTTTCGCTGCAAATTTTACCCATAAATCTACTGTAAAATCCCCATCTCCAAACGTCCAGTCATCACTATCAGGCACAGTTATATAGTCACTATTACCATCCAATAGTAATGAAGCTGACCCAAATTTTTTCTCTGCAGTATTCAGTTGGGTATTATCATAAACTGTTACATTATGGCTACTGTCAGAGTCATCAATAATATTCGTAGAGCCATCTTCTCCATTGAAATGAAGCATTAATACTGTATACTCATCAACCCCTTCTCCGAAAGCACTTGTCCCCATAATACACAAACCTATTACTGTTAATACCAAAGCTATTTTCCTCATCTCACACCTCCATTAAATAAAAAAACAACCTTTTTGGGGTTGCCAAGCGCAATATAAGATTTTACATTTTCATAACCACGCCCTTGTGGCTTATGGAATTATTGTAGACCTATTGTGCGGCGATGTCAAGGTTTTAGGGCTCATGCCGCGAAGTTAGAAACTATGTTCGATTTTCGAGGGCTGACCTCTCATTCCTTCTGTATTTCTTTTAAAACCTTATTATTTGCAGGTAGTTATATAAAGCGTCTGCAATAATCTTTCGAGGGGTGACCCTTTTCGTCATGCAAAAAGAACACAACAAATAAAATCCTTTTACATTAAAAGAAAAGGAGAAATACTGATAACGGAATAAATAATAATCTATTTTCTTCTTTATTCTCTACAAAAGTTTTTGTTACAACTATTCCAAATCTCTGATGATATTTTTCCACAAAATGTTTAATTGATGCAATGTCATCTATTGTATCGCGATATTTTACTTCAACTGGTAAATACCGTTTTCCGCCAAGACTAACTATAAAATCAATATCTTTATTTTTTTCTTTATAAAAACTTAATTCGATTATCCCCTTAAAGTTCCTTAGTGAATTAAACACTAAATACAAATACAAAAGACGTTGTATATAACATCAACATATGCAATATGTTAGGAAAGAAATGCGGAGTTCTGTATTTCTTTTACACCCTTATTATTTGCGGGCACTTATATAAAGCGTCTGCAATAATGCATTTTTCATTTCTTCATGTAGAAATTTTTCATCTGTGTCTTTGGGTATAATGCTTTTTTCGATAGCAACCCTTCTAACATCATCGTCGGTTATGTGCTGACCCTTGCCGGCAATATATTCCAACTCAGGGATAGAGGCATAAGCAGAGGTACTAATAAGAAATGATAAGATGAGCGCTAGGGCGATTCTTTTCATATTGTTTTTATACAAAATGTTTACTTTTTGATGAGCCTCTTTTTACTTTGGTCCTTTTATTACTCTATATCCATTTTTACTAAAAACGTATCCACGTTTTAACAATGCGGCCATTGTTTCCTTTGGGTATGGTTTGCGTGGCTGCCGCCTTGCTACTTTTTGCATTCTTTTTTGAAATTCGTCGATGAATAAATTAAATGCTTTCGGATCGGCGGATTCTAAAATACGTAGATAATCAGCAAATTTATGAAAGAATATCCCCATATTACGGCTTTTTCCAGCAGACAAATTCAATAGTTTTGGTAGTGTAAAACGAAGCCAGCTCTCAAAATCAATACTTCTATTCATAATTGATAAACTGGTATTTTCTGGACCATCCCTCTAATCCTTTACGCTAATTTATTCGCTATTAATATCGCTTCTTGCTCCATTGGAGCTTGGCGATAACCTATGGTAACGCATTCTTGTAAATAGTTTTTTAGAAATTTCTCTATTCCTTTCAATCTTTCATATTGAGAAACATGTACCAACTCATGAATAATTATTTTTCTATTTTCCCAAAAATCAGATCTAATAAAAATACCATATTGTAGTGCTTGGCCTATTGTATCCTTTGTAATTAAACCAACTTTTTGAGCTGCGATTCTTAATGCTGGGTTATCGGGCAACGGAATTTCGTTAACTTTTAAAAGTCTGACTTTTTCTGGGTGAGCTAGGGGGATGATCTTGGCATCATTACACTGATTTACAGTAAGTTCTATGCCATTTTTTAAAATATAGCCTTCTTGCCTCGTGGCCCATTCTACCGCAAGGGGCAATAATTGATTGAATTCCTCGGGAGTTAACATATTCTAGTCGTTTGGTGTCATCCTATTTATTGCCACCCTGTAATTTTATGGCTGGCACTTTCTGGACCGTCCCCACTATATTCCTAATTTATTGACCGGCACTTTTTGGACTATCCCTAAATTACCTTGATTTAAATGGATTTTGAAATTAGTCTTTTTATTTGCTTGTGAAGTTTTTTTCTATTTATTCGGCTTTTTAGCGATAAGATCTCTTTAAAAATACTGTCTTGTTTTCTCCGCAGATCCTGAGTACCCGTATTAACAGCTACGGATTTGATCTCTTCATATAAAGAAATCTTGATATCTTCATTCAATAATTTACGAATACTTTTGATAAATGCCTCGGCAGAATTGAAAATTTTTTCACCATAAACAAATGATCCACTATATCTTAATGTTTCTGACTTAATTTGTAGGATATAAGGGCTGCCGAGCTGATACTGAGTGCTCAAATCAAGTTTGTGAAAAATAGATCCTATATCATGCATAGAATCAAACTTTCCCTTACCTAACTTTTTAAGTTGATCCGTTAACTCTTTTTCTGTAGAAAATACTTTATCATGCGCCCATAAAACTTTTAAATATTTTTCTATACTTTGCTGAATAAGCCATATTGCTTGAGCAATAAAACCTATATTCCATAAAAGCCTGGCAGAAATCCAGTCAGTATGAGCTCGTCTTCTAAGATTGGGCAAATATTTTTCAATAACTGTCATCTACGCTTAAATATAGTTAAAATTATTTCTTATTCTTTTCTTTCCATTTAAGAGCGTTTTTAATAGATTTTTCTATAAAATATAATGCTTTGTGGTATTCATCGAAACAATGACCTACCCTATTAGCAATGCTTCTAACTTTTCTACTCCTAGATTTTGATAAGGCTTCTATAATATTTTCTTTCGTGCTTATAGACTCGTGTGCAACTTTTAACATATCTAAAATTATCCCGCATCCCTCTTTATGATTATCGGAATGTTGTATTTCTACTAGTGTACACATATCAACTTGTAATAACCACGTCCTTGCCCCATTGATAATATAATAAACATGAACCGCTGCCACATCGCCACGCTCATATTCAGGCTTAATCTCCTCCATAAGTTCCTTGCAAAGATTTTGCGTTTCTTCAATTCCAGTATGCCCATCGGCAAGGACAGCCTTAATATCGCCCGTTGCATTAGCAATGGCATCGTCAATGCTATCAATTACCTTAATTAGTTGTTCCCCCTGTTCTTGAGTTAAATCTACCGCTTCTTTTAATTCTGCTTTGCAATCAAGACACATTCTCCAAGTATCATTATATGTCTTGCCGCACTTGGGACACGTTTTCATATCATTTCTCCTTGATTCTGCTGTACCTGTTCTGCCGCATTATCAGATATGCTATTACTATCCGAAACACAGTTTGTGGAACCTGGGGGACGGTTCTGTTTTTCATCCATTTGATTCTGCCCTGTTTTTAAAAATAGAACCGTCCCCTATTTCCTCATAAATCTTTTGCAACAATAGGAGATATCGGGCTCGGGTCTTCATTTTGTACATTTCCGCTTGTTTGTGTAATGTGAAGACTTGCCTCTACGACATAATTTATTATACTCTCAAAACCGCTGAATCTGAAGAAAAATGAAATTCTCAAATTATTTTAAAAATTTTTGCAAGAAAAACGCCATTTTTTACGTCTTTATATATAGAGGGGGTAAATAGGCTTGCATATAAATAAATAAGGGGGTAAAATATGAACGACTATAATAATGAAGGCGTTATCAACCTTGCGCAACCGGATGAATTGACAATGGCACATTCTTATAAACACATAATATCCAAGATAGGTATAGACCCATTCTATACAAATAAGGACGGGAATTGTACGCTTTTTAAAGCGGATTGTCTTAATGTGATGGATGCAACCCCACCTGATTCTATAGATATGATTTTTGCAGACCCGCCATACTTTTTATCAAATGGCGGTATGTCATGCCATGCAGGCCGGAGGGTTTCTGTTAACAAAGGAGATTGGGATAAATCCAAAGGAATCGAAGAAACTCATAAATTCAATCTGGAATGGCTTAAGCGATGCCAAAATATCCTTACAAAAGATGGAACGATCTGGGTTAGCGGTACAAATCATGTTATTTATTCAATAGGGTTTACCATGCAGCAGTTAGGTTTTAAAATTTTGAACGATATTGCATGGTATAAGATAAATCCACCGCCGAACTTGTCATGCAGATATTTCACGCATTCAACGGAGACAGTCCTTTGGGCTGCGAAAAATAAGGACAGTAAACACTATTTCAATTATCATCTTATGCGTAGTATGAATAATAATAGACAAATGCAATCGTTATGGAAGATCATGGCTCCAAAGGCCGAGGAAAAGATATACGGCAAACATCCAACACAGAAACCCATCGCACTCTTAGAAAGAATAATTTTAGCTTCTACTAAGCTACATGATATTGTTCTAGATCCTTTTACGGGGTCATCTACCACGGGCGTTGCCGCGCATAGACTCGGAAGATATTTTATAGGGGTAGATAATAATAAAGATTACTTGAGTCTATCGGTTAAGCGGTTGAATTTTGAGACGAGAAATAAACACGACATAAAAGCAGAAATTAAAAACGTAGAAAAAGATATCGAAAAGCTTGTGGCTATATAAAGAAATTATACAAAAATCTATTCCCCTTTTTGCAAATACCAAAGAGGCTTTAAATTTTTAACATATTTTTTATACTTCTTATTTTCTAAATTAACATATTTAGCTAATGGCGGTTGGCCATTGCATACACTCATACAAAGATTATCTATCTCTTTTGGATTATCAATAAATTCTCTTATCCATCCCTGAAAAAATAAAGTCGGCGGTTCAAAATTGCTCTCTTTATGATACGCATATTCTTGTTCAATTAATAATAATTGTGCAAGAATTCCTACTATTATGAGCGGGTTAAGATAATGCTCAAATTGTTCTTTGCTGAGCTCTTTTAATTCTTTTTCCGGATCCTCCCCATAAAAAATATTGTCAAAAGCTAACAATAATTTCTCTTTTAAATCATCACGACTTCTTACTCTTAAATTTAAATCAATCAATACTCGAAGATGATTGGGACGAAACTCTCTATCGCCTTCTTTTAACCATATTTGAAAATTCTTTTTAACGTCATAATCTTTAAATCTTGCAGAGAGTACAGAAGGACGTTCTATCTGTATCGCGGTAGTTGCTTGTTTATATACAGTTTTTCTGACATCGAAGGGTAGATCTTTGACTATTTTTAGTGCAGCGCTTTTATTCATACGTTATCAGCAATTAATAGGGGACGGTTCTATTTTATCCCCTCCTATAAATTTTTTGCTCCATTAGAGTATACTATCGGTGTCAAGTCTTCATTTTTCACGTTTCCGCTTATTTGTGTAATGTGAAGACTCGATCCTAGACCCCTGACTGTTACTTCACCGTATTAGGTGAAATTCTGACGGTTTTGCCATTCTTCCATATGGCAAGTGGACGTCCTGTTTTTTTATGTTGTTCTACGACTCCACGCACCGCTTTTTTTAATGCCGCCTCAGCCTTGTCCTGTAATGACATTCTTTTCTTCATTTATTGCCTCGCATTCTTTTAACAAGCGCAAACAAGTCAACGTTAACCGCATCTTGATGACCATTTCGTCTTTTCGCGATCAAAACAGGTTTTGCCTTTGAATTATCAAATAACATCCAAGAATCAAGTAATGGCTCATATAGGTTGAAAAAGTTATCTACACCGCGGGCGAATCTTCTCCGGACATCTTCCGCAGGTACATTATGCCCGCCTTCCTGAACTCTTTCTTTAATACGGGCTATTGCCAATTCTGCACTAGGAAGCCAGAGAAAGAAAAGATGCAGCGCATAACCTCTTGCCTTTAACTCAGTCAACAAGCCCACATAGGATTTGCCGGATAAAGTCGTCTCGAATGCAAAATCAACGCCACGCTTAGCATATTCATGGATTTGCTGAAGTACGAGCTTGCCTGCTTTAATGGCAGCAGCGCGAGGTTCAAACGGAGCTAAGCCTTGAGCGATAAGGTCGGCATTAACGAAATTAGGGCAATTCACATATAAAGGTAAGAACATCTTGGCAAATGTCGTCTTACCCGATCCGTTGGGCCCTGCAATGATGTATACCGCTTTATTTTTCATAACCGCCCTATTTGCCCTAACGAACTCTGACATTTTACCCTGCCAGAGTTCGCCTGAGCGTCAACAATTGGCGGATCCGCCATTTTGCTTTTGCAAAATGGCGAGATCTCCCCATCTCGCCAAATTGTCTTGCAATTTGGCGGATGGCGGTGCGTTCTCAACCGCGTTCGAACAATCTTCAGGGGTACCCCTGAAGAAAAACCTAAAATTTAATGGTCAACCCGAGGCTCGGCATCGCGCCTGCCTACTCGCTGTAGAATAACAGGTAGAGTAACGGCTACAGCAGGCGCGTTTGCGTCCTCGCCCTACACGCTGAAGCGTAAATGTATGCCAAACAGCGCCAGGCTCGTCCGCGCCCGCCTGCTACACCCTAAAACTCGTGGACGGCGGTCTGCCGAGCCGCCGCCACAAAAGACTCGAGGGCGAAAGGCAAATTTTGGGGCGCGGCAAAATTTGCCTTTCGCCCAATGACTCAAAATATTTATGGTGAGCCTGCCGAACCATCAAAAATGCCTCAACGGGTAGATTTTGGTTATATTATATGTCATTGATCAATTAAATTACAGAACTCTTTCTTTTTGGTGCTTCAACATCATCTTTCAAAGCTATAATTTCTTTAATTAATCCATTACATTCGCTATCGCAATCTAACTTTTCAAAGGTATCTCTCATATGACATATTTCTGTTAATAATCGAGAACTAAGCACAATTGCTTCTTTTGCTGATTGAAAATCGGCCCGTGGGTTAATATCTACATGATCAGACTTATCTTTAAATAAACCTAAGCCTACATATGCTGAATGTGTGGACTTTGATAATACTTTAAAACTGTTATACCAATCTTTTCCGCCTGACCATTGGAGCAATATATCTTCGGTATTTTTGTATTCTGGCTTAAACCACCATGTTTTTTCTTGTTTCTGCTTAAGAAATTCTTTTATATACCTATCAGCCATTTTTTTGGTTTCAGTATCCATTTTTCCCATTTCTGTCTGAATAAGAGCATTATGATGCTCGAATAATTCTTTATCTTTTGTCTCCATCATTATATTCAAAAAATCTAATGTGCAAAACTTAAATCCCATGTAGTCATAATTATATTTCGGATTTATAATTGCTAGCGTATTTGTAAGACATTCGAGCAGGCTTCTTAAGAGAATTGGCGACATCGACATCCATCCTGTCTCACATAATGCTAATATTGATCGATGTATAATAACAGCTCTCTCACCAATCCTGTGCAAACATCCTCGCGAAACACGATATTTTTCGCTTTCTGCTAATGGTGGAGAATATTTTTCATACGATTTCGCGTTTACGGTAACCGCAAAATCTATAGTTTTTTCGTGTAATTCGTAATATTTTCTCATTAAATCACGTTTTAAATACCTATCGTTATTCTTTTTTAATGACTGCTTGTTATTTATTTTTATATTAATAAATACGGCCCATAGAATTATTATGGCAATAATTCCAGCTATTATTTGTGTCCCAAGAAGAAAGTTTTTTATGCATCGAACGTTCAATCCAATAATTTTGGGCGGGTTTTTTCGTAGATCATCTATTATTTCTTTGAGTCGGTTGTCATCTGCGTCATAGTTTTGCGCATATTTATTATTAAGCATGGCCATTTCTTCTGCATATTCACAAATATCTATTTTACCGCTCTTATAATTTGCAATAATTTCTTGTGCCTCGTTGCTGTTTTTTTCTATTTGATGGGTTATGTCATTTTCAACTATTGCTTTCTTGTTTAAAAAAGGATTCAACTGAGAAAGCACAATATGTAGATTTTGATAATTCTGATATCTATTCGTATGAAAAGTTTTTAATTGCGAACCATCGCTTCGGCTTCGCTCTGTTTGTGATATTTTATCTTCGTAAGTTTTTATTTTAACATCTAAAAGACCTGATAGCACCGGAAGGACTGTAAGAAATGCCAAAATGATAAGGTCAGAACTTATAAGATACTTTTCTTTTTTAAATTTCAAGATTTATTTTCCGCAAGGCTATTTATTTGCTGGCTCGTTGAATACGAAAGATTGAGAAACATTGTTTTGTGGTATTTCATAAATAGTAAAACCGCTATAACGACCAGAATATTTTTCACCTGTTTTCGAATTAATATAGCTATATTCTAATATAAAAATTATTTTACCTTTTCCATAGGCTGTCATGTCTGGGACATATGTCAAGCTCCTTGCTTCCGCAGACGGAATAGTCTTTATGATCAGGGGAGGCTGACCCAAATATTTTGTAAGCCATTCATTTAAACCCGTTATTTTTCTTTCGTTGTCTGTGATAGTCCACTCTGTCATTACATCTTTAGCGTCGATACCACCTATATTTATAAATGTTACCTCAAAGCCACCTTTAATAAGACCGTTAGGGACAACATCTTTTGTATAGTTTATAAGCGTAACCTTTGGGTTTGCGATTAAAAGCATAGGTCTATCGGGGAAAGCGCCCTGATACCCCTTAAGCCTTTTGACCTCGTCTTCTAATCTTTGTACTTCTTTTGCATCAGGATATATTATTTGCGTCATCTTACTAAAATCGAACGTTGCATTATCACCTGTTTTCTCAACATATAGTACTGCATTTTGACGACCCTCTACTTTAATTTTTGAGGCGGTATTGATGGGTCTAATCCCAAAATAGAGCGTCAAGCCAATACCAAAAATAGATAGCACTATTCCTATCGTCCATTTATTTGCTGAAGTCATAACATCTCCTCGTTAAAATTAGATTTGCGGGGACGACCCATTTGGTGCCCTATAATTTTATGGGCTGGCACTTTCTGGACCGTCCTCCGCTTTCACTGCTGTTCTCTTCTTGAATTCGACTAAAAATTTCTTGTAATCGTTTTTACCTATCTTTAATAAACCGCTCTTAGCTAGCAACCCTACTCTCAAGGCTTTCTTTAGTTTTATTGACTTACCTTTCCATGCTTTAATTTCTTTTAGCTTAATTATTCTTATAAGCGAGTAGATCTCCGGTTGAATATCAACTATATAGTGCCATGGCTTTTTAAATAACTGCGTGTTTTTATAATACTTCCCTAAAACAACCTGAGTGCCAATGAAACCGCCACTTAAAAATTCCTTAATGCCATTTATTACAGTATATATAACTAATTTGTCTCCTTTTTTGAGGCTTTTAATTTTCCCTTTGTCTGTTTTAAAACACATATGAAAAAGGAGCATCCTTGGAAAACGACCTTGCGCTATACTAATTTTTTCGTCTCTTATACCTATGGTTTTAATATAATAAGCCATTTGATCACCTGTTAAAAAGTATTTCTGCTTTTTGGGGATGAGTCATTTGGTGCCATCCCGTGGGCTGGCACTTTCTGGACCATCCCTAGATAGATATAGGATATGCAATATTATTTATCCTGCGTTCCTTGTTTAATGTGGTAGTTAATCTTATTTTTACTACAAAATCTAATAACAGCCGAGGAAAGACTATTATAAAATTCTCTTGTATACTTAAACTCAGACGATTTAATGTTGTAATTTAAACGACCAAAAATAATCTTATCAACAAAAGATATGGTACCCAATATTTTTATTAAATCTTGCCTTATAATATTAGGTGTAGGATATGGTTCCATGCTAACCCATGTTTTAAATCCTTCATTATGTAAATATTTAAGCCCATTAATTCTATCCTTAAAATTAGCTGAATTCGGCTCAAATTCTTTTTTGAAATTCTCATCCAAAGATACTAAGGTAATGCCATATTCATTATTTATGCTTACTCCATTCCCACTAGCAAGCTCTTTCGGATAGATTCCTTTAGTTAAAACTGTACAGCGAATCCCATTTTTATTAAGCCTATCAATGATCTTGAGGCTTAATTCTATTACCTGTGCCTGATTATACATAAAAGGATCTGTTGAAAAACATAAATGAACATATTTTATTTTCTCTTTATATCTTGGAATTTCCTTATCCAAAAGCTCTAATGCATTAGAGACAATTTTCGGTTGGCACCATTCTTCATAAGTTTTAACAATGCCGCAGCGTTTTTTCATCATGTAAGCATAGCAAGGATATTTGCAACCATGCGAACAACCTTCTACATGGTTTAGGCAAAAATCGGCGTATTCTACGCCACTCTGATAAAGAAGGCTTTTTCTTTGTATACACCCTAGACTCACTTAATACTCCAGTCTATATTATATGGGCAGCGCTCAAATAGTGTGTCTTTAAACAATTTCTTCGTCATAATGTCTTTCATTATTTTTTCACCGCAGGTATAGTTAGTAGCAAATAATAGATTATATATTGTTCCTGACCTATCAGGATATGGTACATTAAAGTTTAAAACGAATTTGTAGTTCTTGCTAAATACCTGTCTTACAAAATGCCTTAGCAATTCGTTTTCTGCCTTATCAGCCCAACTGGCATCGCCAAATAAATTGTCCATATGTGCAATAGTTTTAATTGCTCTAATTCTAATTTTTTCATCTTCGTGCTCAATATTTTTATATTGACCTTTTACTCTCTGAACCCCCATTTTCATATAATTTAAGAATATTTCTGTAGAGCTGACCCTATTAATAATCAAATCCAAGGATTTCTTACTCACTCCTTTAATCCCGTATGGGTCAATGAAGAAAAAGGCAGGGACTCCAGAAATTTTATCTAATACTTCTGGCAAGGCAGCCTCAAATTCAGATTCAATAATTTCTACCTTTGTTTTTGAATCTGGGTCCATCTTTCTCACGAATTTCTTTAATGATTCCAATCTGTCCTTATCTGATTCAATTGCAATTATGTTCAAACTAAAATCTATCCCTTTCTTTTCTTTTATTTTCCTTACCTCAAGAGAAGTTTCAATACCTATTATCGGAGATCCGGAGATCTTATCTTTTTCTTCTCCCCAATGATATT
>Ga0315295_10002487_pt1 | contig 15624 bp, 14 predicted proteins | sample YL17G14_0_MG_FD_204453 | JGI IMG/M metagenome (GOLD analysis project Ga0315295, IMG submission 204453) | Sediment microbial communities from Yellowstone Lake, YNP, Wyoming, USA - YL17G14_0 | ecosystem: Environmental > Aquatic > Freshwater > Lake > Sediment | place: USA: Wyoming | collected...
GGTGCGCTCGTCCTCGGGAGCGCCGCGCCGCTGCTCCGGCGCCATGTAGGCCGGGGTTCCCCCGTCGGCGCGTCGATGGCCGAAGGCGTGGGCGAGGCCGAAGTCGAGCACCTTCACCCCGCCGTCCTCGCAGAGGAAGACGTTGGACGGCTTGAGGTCGCGGTGGACGACGCCGAGCGCATGGGCATGGGCCACGGCCCCGGCGGTGGCTGCGCCGATGCGCAGCGCCTCGGCGGGCAGCAGGGCGCCGTAGTCGAGCCGGGAGGCGAGCGTCCAGCCCCGCAGCAGCTCCAGGACCAGGAAGGGCCCGTGGGCGCTCCGCCCCACGTCGAGGAGCGAGACGATGCCGGGGTGGGAGAGGCGGGCCGAGACCTCCGCCTCCTGGAGAAGGCGCGCCTCGCGGACACCCCCCTTTCCCCCTGGGCGAACCGCCTTGAAGGCGACGCGATGCCCGCTCTCCCGGTCGATGGCCTCCCAGACCACGCCGAAGCCTCCCCGCCCGATCTCCCGGACCAGCTCGAATCGTCCCGTCACCACCCCGGGGGCGAGCCAGCTGTCCCAGCCGTCGCCCAACGCGGTCGGCGGGGCGTCTGCGAGCTCCTCGAGCAACCGGCTCACCGCGCCGGGCGCCGGGTGCCCGGGCTCCTTCGACGGCAATGGTCCCAAAGCCCGCGCCAAGGAAGCGCCTCCCGTGCTCCCGTGACGGTATCAGGTTCTCGAGGACTGGACCTCGCGGCGGATTTCGGCTTTGGGTAGGCAAGGATGGCGAGCAAGGCGACGAGGAGGCTCCGGGCCGAGGACGTTCCTCCCGAGGTGCGGGAGGTGCTCCGGCGGCTCGGGGAGGCCGGCCACCGGTCGTGGCTGGTGGGCGGCGTGGTCCGCGACCTGCTCCTCGCGCGGGAGCGGCACGACCCCGGGGAGTTCGACCTGGCCACTCCCGCCACCCCGGACCAGGTCCAGCGCCTCTTCCGGAAGGTCATCCCCACCGGCATCGAGCACGGGACGGTGACGGTCATCGAGGGAGGCGCGCGGGTCGAGGTGACCACGTTTCGCGGCGAGTCCGAGTACCTCGACGGGCGGCGCCCGAGCCGGGTCGTCTTTCACGGCGATCTCGAGGCCGATCTGGCAAGGCGCGACTTCACCATGAACGCCATGGCGTGGGACCCGCTCGCCCGGGAGCTTCGGGACCCGTTCGGCGGACAGGGCGACCTCTCGCGCCGGAGGATCCGCGCGGTGGGTGAGGCGCGGGAGCGCTTCTCCGAGGACGGGCTTCGCCCGCTGCGAGCCGCGCGCTTCGTTTCGCAGCTGGGCTTCACCCTGGCGCCGGCGACCCGTCGGGCCATCCCGGCCGCCCTCTCCGTGGTGGCGCAGGTGTCGCGGGAGCGCGTCGCGGAGGAGCTGTCCCGCCTGCTCGTGGGGGCCCACGCCGCCCTGGGGCTCCGGACCATGGCCGGGACCGGGCTTCTCGCGGTCGTCCTTCCGCGCCTGGGCGCGATGCCCGCGGCGCGGATCCGCCACGCGCTGGCGGTGGCCTCGGAGCCTTTCCCGCCCTGCGCCCGGAAAGGGCCGAGCGGCGACCGGGAACGGTGCCGGCTGCTCCGCCTGGCGGCGCTGCTGCACGTGCTCGCCCCGGAGGAGGCGCTCCAGAGCGTCGTCGAGCTCCGGCTGCCCAACCGGGTGGCGACCGCGGTCGTCGCCCTGTCCGGCGCCCGGCACGGCCTCGACGAAGGTCCTCTCCCCGGACTGGACGGCGGTGGCGCCGCCGTTCGGCGGTTTCTCTCGGCCGCCGGCCGGGAGCACGCGCCCCTCATCCTGGATCTCTGGGCTGCCGATGCGCGCCACCAGGGACCCCGGTCGGCGCGCCGGGTGGCGGAGGTCGGGCGGCTGCGCGAGCGGGTGTCGGCGGAACTTCGCCGCCACCCGCCGCTCGCACTCCCGGATCTGGCGCTGGGCGGCCAGGACGTGATGGAGATCCTCGGAACCCCGGTGGGCAAGGAGGTCGGGGAGGGGCTCCGTCACCTGCTCGAGGTGGTTCTCGACGCCCCGTCGGCGAACACCCGGACCTCTCTTTCCGGCCACTTGCGCGACTGGTGGCGCACGCGCCAAGGCGGGCAGCAAGGGTCCCGGGGGAGTTGACCCGTTGCGTCGTTTTCGGGAGCCGACCGGCTCCAGCCGCACTATCATCCCCGCGCCGGAAAGCCCCGACCATGCCCCAGCGAATCCTCTGCATCGAGAGCGACCCTGCGCTCCGCGCCCGGGTGAAGCGAGCGCTGGAGGCCGAGGGCTACGCGGTGGACGAGGCCGCGTCCGGACTCGCCGGCATCCACCGGGCGCTCACCTCGCCGCCGGACCTCGTGCTCGCCGACGTGCACCTGCCGGACATCGACGGCGTGGAGATCGCGACCCGGCTGAAGCAGGAGAGGTCGCTTGCCCAGGTCCCGTTCCTGGCGCTCGGGGACGAACAATCGGAGCACGACGTCGCGCTCGCCGGCGGCGCCGATGCGTTCCTGGCGAAGCCGGTCGACGACGAGCGACTGACCGCAGAGGTCCGGGCGGTCCTGGCCGGGCAACGCGAGCGGTTGCCGGAGGCCGGCGAGCGGGCCGGGCTGCGCGCCCTCTCCGCCGCGATGGCCGGCCACCTGGAGCACGCGCTCGAGGAGGCGCGCGGCTGGGAGGACCGCTGCGTGGAGCGCGACCGGCTCGGCCGGATCTTCATCGGCAACCTGGCCCACGAGCTGCGCACGGCGTTGACCCCCATCTCCGGATATCTGAAAATTCTCTCCTCCGACAAGCTCGGGCCCCTCTCGGCGCAGCAGCAGCGGATCCTGGAGTCGATCCAGGGAGCGGCCGGCAGGCTCACCCGGGTCGTCGAGAACCTCTCCGACTTCGCCTCCCTGCAGGCATCGGACGCCGCGCTCTTCCCGGCCGGCGTCGATCCCGACGCGCTCGCCGAGGAGGTGGTCGCCGACCTGCGCCCGGCCATTCGCGAGGCGCGGCTGCACGTGGTCGTGCAGAGAGCGGGTGGTGGGCCGGTGACCGCCGATCCCAAGAAGCTCCGGCAGGCGCTCGCCAACGTGGTGGGGAACGCGGTGAAGTTCTCCCCGCACGGAGGCGAGGTGCTCGTGGAGGTCCAGCGCGACGCCGGGGCGCTCCGCTTCGCCATCTCCGACCAGGGGCCCGGCATCCCGCCCCAGGAGCAGAGGCACCTCTTCGAGCCTTTCTTCCACGCCGCCGGCCAGGACGACCGGTCGAAGCACCCTGGCAGCGGCCTCGGGCTTCCGGTGGCGAAGCGCATCCTCGAGGCCCACGGCGGGACCATCTCGATCGAGAGCCCGCCGCGCGCGCAGTCGGACGGCGTCCGGCGCCACTTCACCGGCTCCAAGTTCGTCCTCGAGATCCCTCTCCGTGCCGTCGAGGGTTGAGCGCCGGTGAGGGTCCTCGTGGCCATGTCGGGCGGGGTCGACTCCTCGGCCGCCGCGGCCCTGCTGGTGGCCGACGGGCACGAGGTCCTGGGCGTCTCCCTGCGCGTCCACGACTTCTCCGATGGGGCCCGTGGGCGCTCCTGCTGCGCGCCCGACGACCTCGACGACGCCCGCGCTGCGGCCGCCCGGCTGGGCATCCCGTTCTACGTCGCCAACGTGGAGGAGGCGTTCGGCCACCGGGTGATCGACCGCTTCGTCGACGACTACCTGGCCGGCGTCACGCCCAACCCCTGCATCGCCTGCAACACCGAGGTGAAGTTCGACTGGCTCTTGCGGCGGGCCCGCGGCCTCTCGGCGAAGCTCGCCACCGGTCACTACGCCCGGGTGGAGCGGCGCGAGGGGCGCTGGGCGCTGCTCTCCGCCACCGACCCGGCCAAGGACCAGAGCTACTTCCTCTACGGCCTCGGCCAGGCGGAGCTCGGCGAGGTGCTGTTTCCGGTGGGGCACCTCGCGAAGCCGAGGGTGCGAGCCCTGGCCGCCGGGGCCGGCCTCGCCGTCGCCGGGAAACCCGAGTCGCAGGAGATCTGCTTCGTGACCGACGGGGATGCGGCCCGGTTCGTCGAGCTGCGCCGTCCCGGGGCGGTCCGGTCCGGGGACCTGGTGAACACGCAGGGCGAGGTTCTGGCCCGGCACGGCGGCGTCCACCGCTTCACCGTGGGGCAGCGGCGCGGCCTGGGGATCGCCTCGGGCGCCCCGGTCTACGTGGTCCGGCTCGAGCCCGAGGCGGCGCGGGTGGTGGTCGGGACGGCGGCGGAGGCCTCCGCCGATCGCTTCCGTGCCGTCGAGGTCCGGTGGGTCTCCGGCGAACCTCCGCCGGGCCCGGTGGCCCTTCGGATCAAGGTGCGCCACCGGCACGACGGCGAGGCAGGTGAGGTCCGACCGACCCCCGGCGACTCGGCCGAGGTCCGGCTGCGCGCCGCGGTTCGCGGCATCGCGCCCGGCCAGGCAGCGGTCTTCTACTCCGGCGAGGAGGTGGTGGGGGGTGGGCGGATCGCTCGCGGCTAGTGGGGGCGAGCCCGGTCGCGGGGTTGCCCGCGCAGCCGCCCCGTCGTAGGAACCTGCCATGCGACTTCCCGACGGGCGCGTCGTCCCGGACCTGCACCTCGACCCGGAGGTGGTGTCGCGCTGCCGCGCGCTCGCCGACCGGGTGAGCGGCCAGGTGATGGGCTTCGTCGATCGCCACACCACGGTGTCGATCGAGCGGACCGTGCTCCGGCAGCTCGGCTTCCACGACGCCGGTCCTCGCGGGGTACCGCTCGTGAATCTCATGGTGGACGCCCTCCACGAGCGAGAGCTGCTCGGGCAGGGGGCGGCCTTCTGGATGGGGTGGGCGCTGCGGCGCGGCGCCCGCGACCCCATGCAGGTCGTCGACCGGATCATCTCGCTTCCCCGGATTCCGGATCCGCTCCCCGACCAGGAGGATCGAGCGCTCCGGGACGAGATGCGGTCGGAGGCCCGGGCCGCTGCCGACGAGCTGCGCCGCCGGGTCGCCGACCGCAATGCCCTCAAGGCCGAACTGGGCATGGGCGAGAGGCCCCACAAGTACCTCATCGTCGCCACCGGAAACGTCCACGACGACGTCGAGCAGGCCCGCGCTGCGGCACAGGCCGGCGCCGACGTCATCGCGGTGATCCGCTCCACGGCCCAGTCGCTCCTCGACTACGTGCCCCACGGCGCCACCACCGAGGGCTACGGCGGCACCTACGCGACCCAGGAGAACTTCCGCATCATGCGGGAGGCCCTCGACGACGAGTCGCGCCGCCTGAAGCGCTACGTGATGCTGACCAACTACGCATCCGGGCTGTGCATGGGGGAGATCGCCTACGCGGCGGCCTGGGAGCGGCTCGACATGCTCCTCAACGACGCCATGTACGGGATCCTCTTCCGCGACATCAACATGAAGCGGACCCTCTGCGACCAGTACTTCTCGCGTCGCATCACCGCCTTCGCCGACGTGATCATCAACACCGGCGAGGACAACTACATCACCACCGCCGACGCCGACGAGGCGGCTCACACCGTCATCGCCAGCCAGTTCGTGAACGAATCCTTCGCCCACCGGGCTGGACTGCCCGACCGGCTCATCGGCCTCGGCCATAGCTTCGAGATCGACCCGCACCGCGACGACACCCTGGCGCGGGAGATGGCCCAGGCGCTGCTCGTGCGCACCCTGTTCCCCGACGCGCCCATCAAGTACATGCCCCCCACCAAGCACAAGGAGGGGGACATCTTCTTCAGCCACGCCTACGACGTGATGGCCGACGTGGTGGGGAGGGTCACGGGACAGTCGATCCAGCTGCTGGGCATGATGACCGAGGCCATGCACAACCCCTTCCTGATGGACCGCTACGTGGCGCTCAAGAGCGCCGGCTACGTCTACCGGGCCTGGAGGTCGATGGGCGAGGAGATCCAGTTCCGGCCCGGAGGGATGGTGGACCGGCGGGCCTCGGAGACGCTCGGCAAGGCCCTGCATCTGCTCGAGGAGGTCGCCGACGCCGGGCTCTTCGCCGCCATCGGAAAGGCCCGGTTCGGCGACGTGGCGCGGAGCGAGGACGGTGGCAAGGGGCTCTCCGGCGTGGTGGAGCGGGGGCCCGGCTACTTCAACCCGTTCCTGGACATCCTGGAGGGGCGCGGATGAGCTGGCGCCTCGTCGCGATGTGTGCGTGCGCGGCCCTCCTGGCCAGCGCCTGCGCGCGCGTCAACCCGGTGTCGCGCCTCTCGCCCGACGGTTCGTCCAGGATCTACTCGGTGGCCGCCCTCGACTTCGAGGCGCCCGCCGACTGGCGCGCGGACGGCAGCGGGCGTCAGGTGAAGCTCGTCTCGCCGGGAGGCGACGCCTTGCTGGAGGTGCGGGCCACCGCCGTGCCCGGGCCGGCCGCCACCTGCCTCTCGGGAGCCGAGGAGGCGCTGGCGCGGGGCGCATCCTCGCTGGACGGCGTGAGGCGCCACCCGTCGACCTTCGCCGGGAGGAAGGCCGTGGTGCAGGAGGCCGACCAGGGCGGATGGCATGGCTGGGCCTGGGCGACCTGCGACGGAGGGGAGCAGTATCGCGTCTGGATCTCCGGTCGCGCTCCGGTCTCCCGCCAGACCATCGACGCGCAGAAACGCCTGGTGGCGACGGCGCGCCTGGGAGGCAGCCCGTGACCCGCCCGCTCGAGGGGTCGCCGTCCGGCCTGGTGCGCCCCTACGGCGACCGTCGAGACGACGGCGTGATGCAGCTCTCCTTCGTCCTCCCGGTGGTGGCCGGCGATCGGGCCCGCGAGGCGGCCTCGCTGGTGGCGAAGAAGATGGGGTTGACCCAGGTCCACGTGGCGGCCATGGAGAGGGCCGCCGAGGGCTACACCTTCTTCGTGGTCTACGGACGCACCGACGTGTCCGTGGACCTCGCCGCCATCGACATCCCCGAGGTCCGGGTCCGCAAGCTGGGGTTCGACGAGCTGAACCAGCTCATCTTCCGGGACCTGGGCCGGCGCATCGTGGTGCTGGGGGCCTGCACCGGTTCCGACGCGCACGCGGTGGGCATCGACGCCATCATGAACATGAAGGGGTTCGCGGGCGACTACGGCCTGGAGCGCTACCCGGGCCTCGACGCGCGCAACCTCGGCTCGCAGGTGGAGAACGCCGCGCTGGCCAGGGCGTGCCGGGAGGCGAACGCCGACGCGGTCCTGGTGTCGCAGGTGGTGACCCAGCGCGACGTGCACAAGGAGAACGCGCGGGCCTTCCTGAAGGAGCTCGAGAAGGCGGGCATCCGGGAGCGGGTGGTGGCGATCCTGGGCGGACCGCGGATCGATCACCGGCTGGGGCTGGAGCTGGGGTACGACGCCGGATTCGGTCCGGGGACGAAGCCGTCCGACGTGGCAAACTACATCGTGGGGCGCGTGCTGGAGAAGGCGGGCAAGGCGCACCCGGAGGTGCGAGATGGCTGACGGCGTCCTGATCCGCATGCGCATGTCCCAGGCCGACGCCCACTACGGCGGCAACCTGGTGGACGGCGCCCGCATGCTCCAGCTCTTCGGAGACGTGGCCACCGAGCTCCTCATCCGCCACGACGGCGACGAGGGGCTCTTCCGGGCCTACGATCAGGTCGAGTTCCTCGCCCCGGTCCACGCCGGGGATTACGTCGAGGCCACAGGCGAGATCACCAGGGTGGGCGGCACCTCGCGGACCATGCGCTTCGAGGTCCGAAAGGTGATCGTTCCCCGTCCCGACCTCTCCGACAGCGCCGCCGACCTTCTCGCCGAGCCGGTGGTGGTCTGCCGGGCCACCGGGACCTGCGTCGTCCCGAAGGACAAGCAGCGCCGCGTTCGCGTCTAGTCGCCGGAGGGATCATGGGAGAGAAGGCGATCGTCACCTGCGCGGTCGTGGGCGCCGAGGTGACCCGCGAGCAGAGCCCCGCCGTTCCCTACACGCCCGAGGAGATCGCCCGGGCCTCGCTCGACGCCTGGCGCGAGGGGGCGGCGGTGGTCCACCTCCACGCGCGCCATCCGGACGGGCGTCCCTCGCAGGGCGCCGCTCACTTCCGGGAGATCGTCGATCGCATCCGGGCGGCCGGATCCGACGTGGTGCTGCAGTGCTCGACCGGGGGCGCCGTGGGCATGAGCGTGGACGAGCGGCTCGGCTCGCTGGTGGAGGGAGCCGAGATGGCCACCCTCAACATGGGAACGTTGAACTTCGGCGACGACGTCTTCGTGAACTCCAGGCCCGACATCGTCCGCATCGCCGGGCGCATCCGGGAACGCGGCCTCGTGACCGAGTGCGAGATCTACGACGCGGGCATGCTGGAGACGCTCCGCTGGCTCCTCGACAGGGGGCACCTCGCGCATCCCTACCACGTGCAGTTCGTGCTGGGCGTGCCCGGCGGCATGTCCGGCACCGAGCGCAACCTTCGCTTCCTCGTCGAGGGCATGCCCGAGCCAGCCCACTGGACGGTGGCCGGCATCGGCAGGTTCGAGATGCCCATGGCGGAGCTCTCCCTGAAGCTGGGGGGGCACGTGCGGGTGGGGCTCGAGGACAACCTGTACCTGTCCAAGGGGGTCCTGGCCCGGGGCAACCACGAGCTGGTCGCGGCCGCGGTGCGGCTGGTGCGCGCCTCCGGGCGGGAGCTGGCCACGCCGGCCGAGGCCCGCCGGATCCTCGAGTTGCCCTCGCACGAAGGGTGATGGCGTCGCGCCGCACCTTTGGTAGCATGCGGCGCATCGCGGGGAGATCCGAATGAGTCTCAAGGACTGGCTCGTCCAATTCAAGGCGCAGCACGAGCGGGCTCGGGCCGGAACGCTCTCCGGCGACGGGCTGGCCACCTACCGCGCCGGTCGGGACGAGATGGCCCGCGCCCTGCTGGGCGCCCAGGTGGCCGCGCTGAAGCCCGGGGAGCTGCCGCGCCAGGCGCTCCGCGTCGCCAGGGCGCTGCAGGCCGACATCGAGTGGAGCGTCGACAGGGTCCGGGCGGTGACGCAGGATCTCTCGGTGGGGGGCTTCTCCGCGCTGCTCGCCAAGGCCCCTCCGACCGACGAGGACGTGAAGGTCCGGCTCCGCCTGCCGGGATCCGAGATGCTCGACGCGCGGGCTCGCGTGGTCGGGGCCATCGTCCAGCCTGCGGCCGTCCGGGTCGCCTTCGCCTTCACGGGCATGGCACCGGCGGATCGGGACAAGATGGAGTTCCTGGTCTTCGACACGGTGCTGCAGCAGATCAAGGTGTGAGGCGAGACGGCCCCGGGCTCTCCATCCCGGGACCGCCTCTCGCGCCCCACGCGCGCTACGACTTCGCCGGTTCGGCCTTGGCCGGCTCGGGCGGCGGCTTCGGCGCGGCGCCGAAGTCGATGTCCACGTCGAGCTGGACCGACCACATCATGCTGGTGCCACCCGGCTGGGCTGCCTTGTTCAAGAAGAACACCGGTCCGGTGAGGATGTCGATGGACGGGGTGAAGTAGATCCCGATGCCGCCGGCCACGGCTCCGAGAAAGTTATTGCCGGTCTGGACGTCGGCGAAGAAGTTGATCTTGTTGAGCCCCTTCAGGTCCAGGACGATGTCGGGGGTGAGGTAGGACCCGATGAAGCCGCCGCGGGTCTGGAGCACGCCGTTCGCGTCTGTCCAGAGCGCGTTCGAGCCGCCGGCTCCGTAGTATCCACCCACGGTGATCGCGCCGAAGAAGAAGGTCTTGCCCACCTCGGCATGGAGGATGTCGAAGGAGGTTCCGGCGGTGAAACCCACTCCGTAGATGCCACCGGTGATGCCCGGGAACCAATCACCGTAGGCGCCCTCGACGAGGCCGAGCTTGGCGTTCAGCTGCAGTGGGCCGGCCGGGGAGACGAAGAAGCCGCCGGCGTAGGGGAGGAAGGCGTCGATGCCCACCTCGGCCTGGAACTTCTCGAACGGGAGGACGCCCACGGTGAGGCCGACGTCGGTGGGATAGGCGTAGCGGTCGCCGAAGTAATTGTCGACGCCGAGGTGCAGCACCCCGAACGGCTGGATGTAGGTCGTGGCCGGCGTCCAGAACAGCGTGGAAGGCGTCGCCCAAGCGCTCTGCGCGAAGAGCGCCAGTGCGCAGGCGGCAAGGATTCGGACGAGCTTCTTCATCGTTGTTCTCCCTCGTGTGTGGTCGCTGAGCGCGAACGTGACGGACTCCTCCCGCCTTCTGCACTCCGCGTGCCGGACCCGGGGAGGAGCGTTTTCCCGGAGATCCGCGAGCCGCCGCCACCGGTGCGCGACTCGCGCGCACCGGCTGCCGCGAGGTCATGCACGCTCAGCCCGGGACGGTTCCCCCGGAGCTGGACTCGATGTCGGTGTGGATGTACGCGCGCTCGCCGCTCTCGGCGGAGTCCATGCCGCCCCACTCGTCCTGCTCGTCGGCGCGCAGCGGGAAGACGACGCCGACCAGCTTGTAGAGGAGGAACGAGACGCTCGCCGACCAGGCCATCGTCGCCAGCACGCCCACCGCCTGCCAGCCGAGCAGGGAGAGGCTGCCGTCGGCAGCGTCGGGATTCACGACCTTGGTGGCGAGGACGCCGGTGAGGAGCGCGCCCAGCGTGGCGGCCACGCCGTGGACCGCGAAGACGTCGAGCGAATCGTCGATGCCGAGCCTGGGGCGGTAGCGGACGGCCAGGAGGGACGCCAGGCCGGCCAGGGCGCCGATGAGGAGCGCCGAGGCGGGAGTGACGAAGCCGGCGGCCGGGGTGATGGCGACCATGCCGGCCACCGCGCCGGAGGCCAGCCCCACGCCCGACATCTTTCCGTGGAAGAAGAAGAGCTCGGCGAGCCCCCAGGCCGCGGCGGCAGCGGCCGGGGCGAAGAAGGTGTTCGCGAAGGCGTAGGCCGCTACCCCGTTGGCGGCCAGCGCCGAGCCGCCGTTGAAGCCCAGCCAGCCGAACCAGAGCATGCCCGCGCCGAGGATCACGAAGGGCACGTTGTGGGGGAGGGAGGTGGGTGCCTTCAGGCCTCGCCGCTTGCCGAGCAGGAGCGCACCGACGATGGCAGCGGCCGCCGCGTTGATGTGGACCACGGTGCCGCCAGCGAAGTCGAGGACGCCCCGGGCGCGGAGCCAGCCACCCGGCGCCCACACCCAGTGGGCGACCGGCGTGTAGACCACGAGGCTCCAGAGCACGACGAAGAGCACGAAGGCCTTCACGCGGATGCGTTCCACCAGCGCCCCCGAGATGAGCGCGGGCGTGATGACCGCGAACATGCCCTGGAAGAGCATGAACGCGGTGTGCGGGATGGTCGGGGCCAGGTCCTTCTGGACGTCGGCCCCCACGCCGCGCAGCGCGAACCAGTGCGGACCGCCGAGAAACGAGTCGAAGAGCGTTCCGGTGGAGAAGGAGAGGCTGTAGCCGACGAGTGCCCAGAGCACGCCCACCACCGCCATGCAGACGATGGAGAGGATCATGGTGTGGACGACGTTCTTGGCGCGGACCAGCCCGCCGTAGAAGAAGGCCAGGCCCGGCGTCATGAACATGACCAGGCCGGCGCAGAGGAGCACGAAGGCGGTGTCGCCCGAGTTGATGGGATTCAAGTGGGAACTCCTCCTGAGCGGGTGGGGTGCTCGCGCTCCGTGCAGGGCGCGTGCCGCATGGCCGAGCAGGGATCCGGCGCACTCCGGAGGCAAGCCCCATCGGGTGCCCAGCCGCCGAGCACGCGATTGCCCGGGGCCCGAGCAGATCCTATGGGGCGGCGCTCTTCTTCGGGGGAGGCTTGGAGGTCGTCTTGGCCGGGGTCTTCGCGGGCGCCTTCGTGCCCTTGGGCTTGCTGGCGGTCGTCTTGGCCTTGGCGGGCGGCTTCTTCGGGGCCTTCTTCACGACCGCCCTGGGGGGCTCGGGCGGCGGGGGGGGTGGAGAGGGCGGGAGGGCGACGTAGGGGTCGTCGTCGCTCGCGCTCCGGAGTCCGGGCGGCGCCCGGTCCACCACGCGGAATCCGGTCCGCGAGAGCTCCTCCTCGCTGACGGCCTTCTCGAGCCAGGCTCGATCGGCGCCGGTCGTGCCCGAGGCGTCGAGGGTCCGCTGCGCGCCGGCGCGGTCGCCGGCTCTTCCCTGCAACGCGGCCAGGTGAAGTGCGGCCCGCGCCCGCTCGTTCGACGGGGTGCCTTCCCGATCGGCCAGGATCCTCTCCAGCGCGGGGTAGGACTCGTCGGCCTTCGCCTTGCCGGAGAGTGCGAGCTTGGCGAGGCCGTACGCCGCGCGCGGGTGGTTCGGGGATGCCTGGATCGCGCCGAGGTAGGCGAGACGCGCCGCCTCCGGCTTCCCGGACCGGCGCAGCGCATCGCCCTGCAGGGCCAGAGCCGCCGGAAGACCCGGGTCGGCAGCCACCGCCTCTGCGGCGAACTCGGCCGCGCCGGAGGGGTTGCCGGCGAAGAGCGCCACGCGCCCCTGGATGACCCGCCCGTCGGCTCCCGTGCCCGGGCGGGAGGCCGAGGTCGCGGCGGATCCGATCTCGTGCCGCCCCATCGCCAGCGCGGCCCGGGCGAGGCTGGCCGCCGGCGGGACCTCCGACGACCGCTCGGGCTGGTCGAGGAGCCTTTCGGCCTCGGCGGCCGCGGCCTCGTCGCGGTAGTCCGCAGCGAGCACGGCCAGCGCCTGCGCGCGAAGGGATCCGGCCTCCATGGCGTCGACGGCGACGAGCGGCTCGAGAACCAGGGAGGCCGAACGGTAGCCGGCCCAGGTGTCGGAGCGCATCAATTCGTGGGCCCGCGCCATTCCCTTTGCGAGGACCTCGCGCCGGTGGTGGGACCGGTAGAGCAGGGCGGCGGCGAGCGCCACGATGACCACGCCGGCGATCGCGACCACCTGGACCGTCCGCGAGGAGCTGCGTGGCGAGGGGGGTCGAGGGCCTGCGGTCCTCGGCGCGGACTCGCCTCCGTCGTCGTCGCCCGGTTCCACCCAGCGGGGATCCCCGCCGCCGGGCCCCGACCCGGGGCCGGGATCGGAAGGGGGCTCGCGGTCGGACGGGTCGGAGGGCGGCCTGGGCATGACCACCGGTATCGCCCCGGCCGCCGGTCGAGTCAAAAAAGGGACGGCGCGCGGGGCAGGGCCCGGCGCGCCACCTGGTCGTCGCGCGTCGGCGGCAGGACTAGGTCCCGCGCTCCCGTTCCTCGCGCTCGTCCTCCCGGGCGACCCCGGAGAGCACGTCGTTCACCGACGGGAACCTCATGATCTCGGCCCGGGCGATCTTCCACGCCTGCTGCACGATCCAGGAGAGAGACCGGTCCTGACGGTTGGCCTCCTTCTGGATCTCGTTCAGCATGTCCTCGGGGAAGTAGAGTGACTGCTTGCGCTTGTCGGTGCCTGCCATCGTTTGTCCCCTGAGGTAGGATCTGGTGGGTAACTGCGTTCATACGTCGCTCGTCCGCGCGAGGTCAAGAAACACGCGGGGTCCGGGCGGCGAGAGGGGCGACAGAAAAAAGAGGAGCCGACATTCCTGCCGGCTCCCCGTGGGCCAAGAGAGGGAGGGGGGGCCCCTCGGCCCAACTTCGAGATCGGATGACGATGGAAAGGATGTCCACGATGAAGTGGACCGGTCAACTCCCTTAGAGTGTACCGCGATAACGGGGCACGACTTTGCACCCATTTACCTCACTTGTTCTGGATAGTTGCAGACGAAGAGCCCTTCTTGGGGCGTGTGACAGGCTACTCGTGGCCCTGTCCGGGGGCGCCGATTCGACCGCGCTCCTGGGCGCGCTGGCCGAGCTTCGAGACGCTGGAGAGCTGAAGGAGGTGCTGGCCCTGCACGTCGACCATGGCCTCCGAGCCGGCAGCGCGCGCGACGCCGACGCCTGTGCGGCGGTATGCGCGAGGCTCGGCGTGGAGCTGCGCCTCGCCAAGGTGCTGGTCGCCCCGGGCAACGTCCAGTCGGCCGCGCGCAAGGTTCGATATGCCGCGCTCCGGCGCGAGGCCATCCTGGCCGGCTCGACGCTCGTCGCCACCGGCCACACCCGGGACGACCAGGCAGAGACCGTCCTCCTTCGGCTCCTGCGAGGGTCGGGCGCGAGAGGGCTGGCCGGCATCCCGCCGCGGAGAGGGACCATCGTGCGGCCCCTCATCGACCGATCCCGCGCCGAGATCCTCGCCTATCTGGAGGATCGCGAGCTGCCTCACATCGAGGATCCGACCAACGCCACGCCCAGGTTCCTTCGAAACCGGGTGCGCGCCGAGGTCTTGCCGGCCCTGCGGGCCATCGCGCCCCACGTCGAGAGCGCGCTGGCGCGCGCCGCCGACCTCCTTCGCGACGACGACCGTGCGCTCTCCGCGCGAGGCCGGCGCCTGGTGACCCGCGGCACGGCGCGGGTGGCGGACCTGCTTCGCGAGCCGGTCGCCGTGCGGCGGCGCGCGATCCGGAGCCTGTGGAGGCGCGCCTCCGGACGCCAGGCAGGGCTCGAGGCCCACCACGTCGAGGCGGTCCTGGGGCTGCTGGGACGGCGGGCACCGGCCCGCGCCCCGCTCCCCGCGGGGTTCGAGGCCAGCGTGCGTTACGGCCAGGTGGCGATCCGGCCGGTGCCGGTCGCGGCGGCGGAGAACGCCGCCACCTGCGTCCCGGGCCCGGGGGCGCACGTGCTGCCCGGCGGAGAGGTGCTCGAGGTCGATCTCGCCGCCGGCGCGAGCTGGCCGCTCTGGTGGCGCGGCCGGCGCCCGGGTGACCGGTTCCATCCCGCCGGGAGAAGGGGATCGAAGAAGCTCAAGGCCTGGCTCATCGACGAGAAGGTTCCGCGCGAGGTGAGAGACCGGCTCTGGCTCCTGGCCGACGACGAGTCGCGGGTGATCTGGATCCCGGAACTGGGCGTCCGGTCGGAGAAGCCCAGCGTCAGCGCCCGCTTGCGCGACCGGGCCCCCTAGAGCTCCCGCCGAGGAGCGGCGATCCCGGACTGCGCGGAGGGCGCGCCCTGTTATATTGGGCGTTCGAGGAAGATTTGGGGGAAGCCCCGGGAAGAGGTTCGGAAAATTGCGCCAGTCCTACAAGACCATCCTGCTCTGGGTCGTCCTGATCCTGATGTTCGTGGCGTTCTACCAGTTCTTCGCCCAGCACGGCCGCGAGCAGAAGGAGTTCGCCTTCTCCGATTTCATCGCCAAGGTGGAGTCGGGCGACGTGCGGGACGTCTCGGTGAAGGACACCAACTACTACGGCCACATGCGGGACGGGAGCGACTTCCACACCGTCGGCCCGCTCGACGCGACGGGCGCGGTCTTCGATCGGCTCCAGAAGAAGGGGGTGAAGGTCCTCTACGAGAAGGCCGACCAGAACTCGTTCTGGGTCACGGTCCTCGTGCAGTACCTGCCGCTCGTCTTCCTCTTCCTGCTCTTCTTCTTCTTCATGCGACAGCTGCAGGCGGGCGGCGGGAAGGCCATGAGCTTCGGGAAGTCGAAGGCCAAGCTCATGACCGAGCACCACAACAAGGTCACCTTCGCCGACGTGGCCGGCATCGACGAGTCGAAGGACGAGCTCGAGGAGATCATCTCGTTCCTCAAGGATCCGAAGAAGTTCACCAAGCTGGGAGGGCGGATCCCCAAGGGCGTGCTGCTCATGGGCCCCCCGGGCACGGGCAAGACGCTCCTGGCCCGCGCCGTGGCCGGTGAGGCCGGCGTGCCCTTCTTCTCCATCGCAGGCTCCGACTTCGTCGAGATGTTCGTGGGCGTGGGCGCGAGCCGCGTCCGGGACCTCTTC
>Ga0315295_10002489_pt1 | contig 15623 bp, 9 predicted proteins | sample YL17G14_0_MG_FD_204453 | JGI IMG/M metagenome (GOLD analysis project Ga0315295, IMG submission 204453) | Sediment microbial communities from Yellowstone Lake, YNP, Wyoming, USA - YL17G14_0 | ecosystem: Environmental > Aquatic > Freshwater > Lake > Sediment | place: USA: Wyoming | collected...
TATGCCGGCACTGCAGAAAGATCAGGAGACAATCCGGCCAGACTTAAGGAAGCCGGCACTGCTCACTGGAAGAGTCCTAATGAGGGAGCGACGAACTCAATATTTTTCAACGCCCTGCCCGCAGGAGAGATATCCTATTTTTATACAGATGCGGAGTTGGGAACCAAGGCAACATGGTGGACCTCTTCGGAAGACATGTCAGACAGTCCTCCCATGAACGCTTTAATAACGGGTCTGTCTTACGATTTTCACAGTAGAACCAGCGGCACCAATCCTAAGGAGGACGCATACTCTGTCCGGTGTAAAATGGATAATTAGTCGTGGATTTTGAAGGTCTTGCTATCGTGCAGTCATGAAATTCACGCAGTTGTAAAAGCCGGGCGTATTGACCACATTTAGCCGGCCAGACTAAACTTTATATTTATCTAAACATAGAAGATTTAACTCCGACTTCGGATGGTCAATTTTTTCCAGCCTAAGGTGGTTAGATTTTCTGGTTTTTGGATTATTATTATTTCGTTTTACTTGTTAAATGCCAAAAACCGCAGGTCATGCATTTATATGCGCATAATTCCCGTCCTTTTCGATTTTCTTTGATATATTGGATCATATCCTGAGCCTCTTCAAGCGAATTATACATTGTTTTTTTGCATGGAGGATCGACTGGATGTATCTTTTTTATATTTGAAAGTTTGTAAACCACTTTACATTTTTACATCAAAAATCCTTCAAAATCTCTCCGTAAAAATACCCTATTTTGGTTTAAAACCTGGGACCAACCTGGCACCAACCTGGCACCAACAAAAAAACACCCACAATCAAGTTTATAATTATTTGATTTTGTTCAAAATCCATCCTTCTTTGACCACTTCAAAAGAAGGTCTGAAAAAACTTAACATACATTTGGAGACAACAAGCTTTTAACTCCAAATATTGGTGGTCAATTTGAAATGGCTTAATATGCATAAGATCTGTAGCTTTCACAATACTTATTCCTATCTGTAAAAATAAATTTGACAGTGATTTCTTACTAGCGTAACTTTATTTACAGATATCTTATGTTTTCCATAAATCCATTTTGACACTATGAAAAAGCTAGTCCCTTTATGTGTAATCTTCCAGTTAGTATTTGTTTTTCAATTAACTGGGCAGGCTCAGTTGAAAAAAGCAAATCTGGGTGATATTGTTTTAGAAAATGGGAAAATTATTGAAAATTGTCACCTTGAATATAGGACATTTGGTACCCTTAATCAGGATCGGTCAAATGTAGTTTTATTTCCAGCCTGGCTTGGTGGCACCAGTGAACAACTAATTGGTTTTATAGGAAAAGACAAATTTGTTGATGATACAAAATATTTTGTGGTTGCTGTAGATCCAATAGGTAATGGAGTATCAACTTCTCCCTCAAATTACATTGGTCATGCTGAAAGTGATTTTCCAATCTATACAATAGGAGATATGGTTAAGATAGAACATTTGTTGCTAACGAAAGTATTTGGAATCCAACAACTGTCAGGAGTTATCGGGATGTCAATGGGAGGTCATGAAGTATTCGAATGGATTGTGTCATATCCCTCATTTGTCAAAAAAGCCATTTCAATTGTGGGCACACCGAGGATGACTGGCTATGAAAAACTTTACTGGCAAACCCAACTTGAAATAATGAAAGCCTATCAGAGTTGTGATTCATGCAGCAAGGGGAAGTTTCTTAGTTTGTGGCTGTTTTTGTTTGCATATTCTGCTGATTATCAAAATGAAATAATCCAAGGCAATAATTTTAATCAGTTTTTGAGCCAGGTTAGAGAGGTTGAATTTAACATAAATGATTATTCCAGTCAGATCAGGGCAATACAATCACATGATGTTATCTCGAAAAACGGAGGTTCTTTTGAGCAAACTGCCTCACTAGTAAAGGCCGATTTAATGATTATAGTAGAAATGAAGGATTTAATTTGTAATCCAAATACTGCAATTGAATTTGCAAATTTAGTTGGAGGGCAGATACAAAAATTGTCGAGTCCTTGTGGTCATATCAGTTTTGTTTGTGAGACAGGATTATATTCAGATTTAGTCAGAGAATTTTTTAATAAATCGAATTAGTTTCTGATCCTTAATATTAATATTATCTTCCAAATCCTGGCACCAAACTGGCACCAAATAAGAAACACCTACAAATTGGGGTTATAAATATTTGATTTTCTTCAAAATCCGTCCTTCTTTGACCACTTCAAAAGAAGGTCTGAAAAGACATAACATTTCAGACAACCATGGCATACAATTTCAGATGTAGTGTTTAGTAATTATGTAGTGCTACAATAAATTTGATTTAAGCACTACATGTTGTAACTTGCAAATATATAGTTGTTAACATTATTCTTTATGAGAACAATTCTTAAGTTAATGTTATTTATATCAATTATTGTTTCTCTTAATGGATGCAATAACAAGCAACATTTTACAATATATGGTCAGATAGGAGGACAGGATAACGATAAGGTTTACCTGGCAAAATATGTAAATGGCAATTTTTTGCTTACTGATTCAGCAATGGTGAATAAAGGAAAATTCCGATTTGATGGTAACCAGGCAACTCCTGAGTTTTTCTATATCCTGAATGGCAAGAAGACGCAATTTGTACAGTTTTTTCTAGAAAATGCTGAAATTAAAGTGACAGGACACCTGGATTCAATATCATTTGCTAAAGTTGCAGGAAGCCCTTCACAGGACGAGTACATGAATTTTAATGACGGTCTGAACAAAATTGCTGTTGGTTTCCGGCCTTTCCAGAGTGCATTGGACAGTGCCAAAAAATATAACAATAACGAGCTTATTGAATTTAATAAAAAGAAGATTGATTCAGTCAGAATAGTATTCTACAAATTTATTTCGGACCATATAACTGCTCATCCAGCTTCTCCTGTTGCTGTTTTAATTATCATGGACAATCACTTCGGACTAAAACCGGAGGAACTTGAATCATTGCTTGGTAAGCTTGATCATTCGATTAAGAATACAAACATGGTGGCAACCCTTTGCAATATCCTCGAAATCATGAAAAAAGTAGCTATTGGTCAGCCTGCTCAGGATTTTATACAGAATGATTCGACCGGTACACCTGTTAAGCTATCCTCATTTTATGGAAAATATCTGCTTCTCGAATTCTGGGCTTCATGGTGCTTCCCCTGCAGGAAGGATAATCTGAATTTAGTCGCAATTTATAAGAGATTTCATGAAAAGGGGTTTGATATTATAAGTGTTTCGCTTGATGAAAACAGAGAAGAATGGCTTGGAGCAGTTAAACAAGATAATCTCATCTGGACACAGATATCTGACCTGAAAGGAGGCAAAAACAAGGCAGCAGAGCTTTATGGTGTTGATTTGATCCCGGATAATTTTCTACTTGACAAGGACGGAAAAATTCTTGCAAGGAGACTGAAGGGTGAAAGTCTTACAGGTAAACTTGAAGAATTACTTGGGAAATAATTGTATTGTCATAGTTTTTACTTTTACTCCCTACAACCCTAGACTAATAACTTTGCTAATCTGATTAATATTTCCAACATTTGATTTCAGCGGCATTTCCTTCTTTAAGGCTCTAGACACTGACACCGATGATGCTCATGTAGGGGGGAGAAATATTCCCAACTCCTTTTTTCGGTCAAGAAAATCCGTCCTTCTTTGACCACTTCAAAATCCAGTCCGATAAATCAAAACATACATTTTAAACAACAATAATTTAATTCAACCAAAAGAGCCCCCGGGATCCGAGAAGATTTCAAAAGATATACATTTATCACCTTATATGTTTAATCATGAAATCAACAACTCTATCACTGACTATTTATATTTAATTTTGTCAGGATACATCATCGAAAAAAATAGTTTTAGGATGCTTATAATGGACGGGATTATGTATAATAAACCTTTAATTCTTATTCAAATTTTGATTATTTTCTATTTACTATCCCCGAGTTCGGCGGAAATGTATGCTCAGAACCAAATACAAAACCAGGAAAGTGGGAAAATACGAATAGCATCATGCCAGTTTCCTGTATCTTCAAACATCAAAGAAAATTTTCGTTGGATAAAAAACCAGATTATTGAAGCAAAACTGGAAGAAGCTGATATAGTGCATTTCCCTGAATGTGCTTTGTCGGGATATCCTGGTACGGATATAAACTCTATTGACTATATTGAATGGGATGAATTATTTAAAGCGACTGACTCCCTGTTGACATTAGCGAAAGAATTAAAAATATGGGTAATTGTGGGATCAATACACAAGTTAAGTGGAAACAACAAACCTCACAATAGTTTATATTTAATTAATTCTGATGGTAATATTGTGGACAGATATGATAAGCGATTTTGCACTGAAGATGATTTAAAATATTTTTCTCCAGGGGACCATTTTGTTACATTTAATTTATGTGGAGTAAACTGCGGATTGCTGATATGTTATGACATAAGGTTTCCCGAACTCTATAGAGAGTATCGAAAATTAAATGTGGATGTAATCTTCCAGTCATTTTACAATGCCAGACAGAAAATAGGAAGCATTCATCCCATAATTATGCACATTACTGCTCAGGCAATGGCGGCTTCAAATTATTTTTACATGTCATTAACAAATTCGTCCGCAACTGAAAGTTGGCCATGTTATTTTATAACACCCGATGGACTTGTGCAGAACAAATTATCAGAAAATGTTCCGGGAATACTAATTTCTGATATAGATATTTCAACAAATTATTATGATGCAAGTAAACCTTACAGACTAGATGCTATTAATGGGAAACTTAACAGCGGACAGTGTGTGGAGGATCCCAAATCTGCTAACAGGAAAAATTTGTATTGACCTTTTAATTGCTCGATTATGCAATGATTCTTTTGCGTACTCCGGGCAGACTGATAATCATGATATTATTGTCAGCTTCCCTTTAATAGATGCTTCTACTGCTTTATCTCATTATTTGTCTCATTAATGGAAAAGCCTGTGACCTTGACCACTTCTATCCGGGGTGAATTGACCATTTACAGCTGGATGTAAATTTCTGCTATCAAACAATTTATATTTACAATCATCAGATCGGCCAAAAGTGGTCAGGCTTTCCGGCTTTTATGCTCTATAAATATCCAAGGATCGTTGAATTCGTAACGGAATTGCCGAAAACGATCAGCAGCAAGATAAGAAAGGTTCAGATAAGAGAAGATGATAAAGAATGACCTTGCTCAGCAATACTTATTAAATACTCCTCATCCTGAGGGCTATGTCTGTAAGGTATTTCGGCGTCAGCAATATAAGTTTTGCTCCGCTGCATTTATAATCTTTCGAATCAATCACTTTACCAGAAGCTGGGTTGAACCATTCTGCCCTGTAACTGCCTGGTGGAACTTCCATTGTAACAGTGTCGCTGAACCAGCTTTTTACAGTATAAAATCTGCTTGCCGTCATACCCTGTGGCCACTCCTCCCACTTTCTTGAACCATGAAAAAGGTAAAGAGCGTACTGTTTACCGGGTTCAGAAATGCATCTTGACAATGCAGCAGTATCAGATACCCTAAAGCCGGTAAATTTCTCCATCTTTATGAAATCGAGGCTATTCATAAAATCCATTAAAATCCGCTTCTGTGGCAGAATAGTGTCCTGTGTGCTTGTCCCTTTGGCTGAAGGATTGTAAGTTGAAAAATCACTGTTAAGCTGAATGAATCCGGCAAGGCCGCCTAGTATGCCATACCACGATTCGGCACGGCTCTCATCTACCGGATTTGTACCGTACCAGTATGAATAGTAGGAAGTTTCGACATCAACAATAGGCTTATTATCAGTGTAATCTTTGTCCAGGGTTTTCTCCATGGGAGATATATATTCAGTCGGGATCCAGGAGGTTCTCCTGTCACCCGTAAAATCCGGAGATGCGCTGTTGGCGGTCTCACCGTATAAATGTCGGTTATGATCCACGCTTATAAGGGCGTCGAGAAGAACGCTGTTCCATTCCCATGATTCCTTATGCTGCATCTCGGGCTCGTCACAAATGTCATAGATAATATTATTGAATGAATAAAGTTCAGAGGCAATCTTTTTAACGTACCCAACCTGGTAAGCTGTAAGCTTTTTATCTGACAGAGTGGTGAAAAGCTTAAAGTCGCCTGTCCCGATTCCCTGAAGATTGTTTGTATGGTATAATGGCTGAGCCATCCACCTGTCATTGTACATGCCATTGAAAAATGCGATTTCGACAATAATATTCCGGTCATTTGCCTGCCGGACAAAGTCTTTGAGACGTTTAAAATACCCTTCATCCCATTTGTCTAGATCATATTTGAACTTTCCCAGATTCGGGTTTGCACCTGCTGTAGTAGACTTTTTCCAGGGAAGAATATATCGGTTAGGAGCAGCCCCGAGGGGATTACCTTTTGTGTACTGATCCTTCATTTCGACATAACCGCCAGGATAGATGCGGGTTAGATTCATCCCATATTCATGCAGTTTATCCAGAAACGGGATGTAATCAAAATCAAGATTTATCACAGCTCCGTAATGTTGGTCGGTGGTTATTAGCAACAATGGTTTTCCGTTATATTCGAAATAATGCGGATTATTGTGATGCTTACAGATTGGCCCTTTGCCAAAACAGGACATTAACAGTACTAAACCGACAATATAAAATGCTGTTCTAAATATTACTCCTTTCATAGGTATATCGGTTTTTTTTATCAATCATCAGAAGCTTTATTCAACTGTAAATCGTCAAAAATTTTTAGAATTTCTTAAGGCATTCAAAGATAGATCTTATTTAGTAGATCCTTAAAAAATCAGTTTTAACAGTAATTTGCAAGAGCTGGTGACCTTGACCACTCTCCGCCTGAGTTAATTGACCGCCTCAAGCCGGTTGTATATATCTGTTATCATGTAGATTATATTTTTGAACTTCAGACCAGCCAGAAGTGGTCAATGCCTCCGGCTTTTGCAGTCAGCTACTGGTTTTTTCAGTAATACTTATTATCCTTTATTCTCTGAACGGAAGTCCAAAAGCAAGGATTTTAAACCAACTTCTTATCTCTGCTATACCGCCTTACTGCCTCTTCCACTGTTGGCAAATCTAAAAATAACTCTTTTTGTTTTTGCGTGTTATGGCTCTTATAAACTCCGGTTTTAATCCATTTTAACATAGAATGCATGTCCCTTATACCGGCATTGAATATGCCGATAACAGGCAACGCAATATTGACTACAAAACCGGGGAAGGCAGGTTTACTAACCACCTTTTTCCCAAGTACTTTTGAGAATGCTTCAGATATATCTTCACCAGAGACCGGTTTATCCCAGCCTACATCTACCGTAATTCCCAACTCACTGTCAGGGACACTGATGGCTGCCATAGCAATATAGCGTGCCAGGTCACCAGTGTAAATCATACCTAGAGATACTCCGGTTACGATTGTCGGAAATATGCCTTTCTGGACTTTAGGCAAGACAAAATCTTTTGCCTGGTCAAGGAAAGCTCCCGTCCGTAGAGCAATAAACGGTTGTCCAATTTCTCTTAGATATTCTTCTGCAAGGTGTTTATGATAAAAATGAGGAACCTCAGGCGCTTTGTCACATTCCAATATAGAAAGAAGCACAAAGCGTGATATGTTTGCTGCTTTGGTGGCATCTGCTAAATTCTTGTATCCATCGGTATCAGTTTTTGGATTGTCACCTTTTGTATGCCTCGTATAACCGGCAGCGGTGGCAACAACAACATCGGCTTTGGGACTTTGAGCAAGCGCTTTTTCTAAGGAGGCTGGATCCATCATGTCACCAGTTACAAAGTCAGTAATTCCCAAATTTTCAAGTTTAGTTCTGTTGCTTGTGGCTCTTACCAATGCCCTGACATGAGTATCCTGCGCAATAAGTTCCTTTGCAATTTTTTCTCCCAGAAAGCCTGTGGCACCAGCGAGAATAACAATTTTTTTGTTCATTTTCATTTATTCCTAATCAATAAAATCTATCAAATGATTTTATTGTCATGATTAATAGTTTTATTTCCAAACAAATAAAGAATATCTTTATAGTTGGTAACGATTTATAAAGGGAAATGTTCATCACTAAAATAGGATCAGACAAAAATAAACAGGAGAAAGAGCTAAATGGCTACTGTAATGACTTCCTTTAGTATTCAATACTGATGCCATAATATTTGCAATACATTAAATCAATTTACCATCCCTATTAGCTGTCGCGGATGCTCGTTCTACCAAACAAAAAACACTTCCAATTTGGGTTTATAATTATTTGATTTTCTTCAAAATCCGTCCTTCTTTGACCACTTCAAAATACGGTCTGATAACACTAAACATACATAATTAAACAACAAGGATTTAACTCAGGATTTTGGTGGTCAATTTATTTTGGCCAACTCTAGAAGGGTATTGGCTTTTCAATAAAAGAAGGGTATTAATAACCACGATCTTAATTTATTTTTAAACAGTTTATCTGAAAACTCTGATAAATTGGAGCATGCTGTTGCATTATTATGTAATTGTTCTGTTGCTCTCTATTTCTTATCTTAGCATATAAAAATATTCATCATGAACAAAACACTGAAAATAAGCCTTTGGGGTGTAGCAATCTTCCTCTTATTAATAATTACAGGTGTTGCAGTCTATTTAATCAGCTTTTTAAAAGCAACGAAAGCTATGACTCCAGCTGAAACAGGTATAATAAACGACACGGTATGGTGCATTAAAGACAAGTTTGTAAATTCTTATATATTCAAAGGAGAACAAAGTTATTTGATGATTGATGCAGGGATAGGAGACAAGAACTTTAAAAGGGAGATGGACAAGATTGGGATCAATCCTGATAATATCACAAATATTTTCTTAACCCATACCGACGGAGATCATATCGGTGCGATCGGTTTATTTGAAAATGCTGTCATCTATATGCACCGTAATGAAGAGCAGATGATAAACGGGACAAACGGAAAAAGTAAATATTCAAAACCAATCTGGAAATTTGGTCGATATACGCTTATGGATAGTAACGATTCACTGGCTATAGATGGTTTAAAAATAAAGATATTATATACTCCCGGCCACACACCAGGATCAGTATGCTATGTAATTGGCAATGACTATCTTTTAGCAGGCGACAATCTAACAGTGACAAACGGTGAATATGACCATTTCGTTGAAAAATTCAATATGGATACTCCTCAACAGATTAAATCATTAAAACTATTGCCGGATCCCGGATCATTTAAATATATTTTGACTGCGCATCATGGGGCAATAAAAACCGGAGATCAATAATTTTCCTCAAAATCCTTCCTTCTTTGACCACTTCAAAAGAAGGTCTGACAAAGTATAACATACTTACAAAACAATAGTGATCTAATCCTATGCCAGGGAAATATCAAGTTTGTTTAAATTTAAACGAACCTTTGAAGAATGATTCTCCCTAATAGGTGTTTTAAAGGTTTCTGGCAAAATATAATCTCCTTCCAATCACATCTTTCACTCGCCATCCCCTGAAAATGTCCCAGAAGCAACCAGATTTAACCTGGTGATATCTTTTGGGGATTATAAAGAATCCGTCCTTCTTTGACCACTTCAGAAGAAGGTCTGGAAAACTTAACATACATAACTAAACAACAGGGATTTAAATCCAGCCTTGGATGATCATATACCTGAATGCTATTTATTAACTTGCAGTGAAATTACCTATTTAACTGTTAGCATTAAGATGGGCAAGGCTGTTTATAAAAATGCAAAAAGCAAGAGTATAGTTCTAGATCTATATGACAAACAAGTTACAGCGTTAAATATAGATTTTGAAAATATTTATGTAGATACAAGATTTGGGAAAACCCATCTCCTGAAGACTGGTAATCCAGATGGAATGCCTATTTTACTGTTTCACGGAGGGAACAGTACTTCACCATATTACCTGAGAGATTTCCTTTACTTTAGAAATAAGTATTTAATATATGCTGCAGATACAATGGGACACCCTGGGAAAAGTGCTGAAACTATTTTGTCTGCAAAAAACTTAGAGTATGGGGAATGGGCATCTGATGTTATAGATAGTTTAGGATTTAAGAAAATGATCTGCATGGGCGGTTCTTATGGAGGTGGAGTTTTGATGAAGCTTATGTGTGTTACTCCTCAAAAAATATTAAAAGCTATTTTAATAGTACCATCAGGAATATGCAATGCTTCAAACGCAAGCATAATGTTTACTATGGGCATTCCGATGATTTTATATAAAATTACGAAAAATAAAAAATGGTTAACGAAGGCTATTCTTCCTATGGCCATTAATGAAAACGATATAGACGAAAGTACTTTTGAAATGGTAAAATACGCTTTTGATAATGTGCGCATAAAGGCAGGTATGCCCAGCAATGTTAAACCAACTGATATGAAGAATTACACCGCTCCTACATTACTACTTACAGGAGAAAAGGATGTTTTATTCCCAGGAGCGAAGGTAATTGATAGGGCAAAAACAATAATTCCTAATTTAAAAACATATTTAATGAAGGGAAGTGGACATATGTGTGTCCTGTCTTCTGAAAAAAACAAGAATGTTTTATATTTAATAGCCGAGTTTTTAGAAGAATAGTTATTCTTCCATCTAAGGAGTATAACTTAATAGCCACGACAATTAGCTTTTTTAACTATAGCTTAAGCATTCTTGTAAAATCCTTCCTTCTTTGACCACTTCAAAAGACGGTCTGATAACGCATAACATACATTTGGAAACAACAAGGATATAACTCTGGCGTAGGTGGTCAATTATAGACGGCAATTCGTGTTTATATTCACAGTCTTTTTATGTTATTCATCAATCGTGTGATTTGTCATCAGTTTTTTATACTTGGGATGAGATTTAAGAGAAGCAAAACGTATTTCCCAACTTAACCACACAGGAGTAATCCAGGAAGGTATTGAAAGAAGCTTATCGAGCTTATCAAGAGCCAGGTCAAAATCACCAACCATGGTATAAATAATGGCAAGATCTTGTAGAATTCCTAAGCCATACATTGCATCTCTTGAAATTGGTAAAAGGGCTTCGGCCTTAAGCCCCTCTTTTATGGCTTCTTCTTTTTTTCCCAAGCCTGCATAGGCAATGCCCAGAGCACTGTGATATCTGGGATCATTTGGAATTTCTACAACTTTTTTTTCTAAAATTTCCATGGCTGCTTTATAATTGACAAGGGCAAGTTCCCGTTCATCAAGATAATCATAAATGAACGCGTTAAACATGGTTCGAGGGATGGCCCACATCTTGTTATTTGTCCCCCAAATTATTGATGTGTCGGACATTAGTTGCAGCGCTGCCTGATAATTTCCTTCGCCAATTTCCTGAAACCACCATGAAAAAAGATACCATTCATGTTTATTTCCGACATGCTTTAAAGCGTCACGCGACTCCTTACACGGACCTTTCCAACTCCAGTACCCAAATACTTTAAATAAATATGGCCACGAGCTGTTGGGAGAAAGTGCAATAGCCTGATTGCAGGCATCAATAGTATTCCTGAAACGGTGTGTCACCCAATAACCCTCAGCCAGATCAGTAAGGATAGAAACATCATTTGGACTCACTTGTTGAGCCTTTTCAAGCAGATGAATGTATTCCTCCCACCGTCCCTTAGTTACAATAATTGCAGCCTTCTCGATCAATATTTCAACATCATTGGGAAGGTTTTTCTCTGCGATCTCCAAGTGCTTAAGCGCCTGGTCCTCATCCCTGTATGCATATAAATAATAATAACCGAGTGCAAGATGCACTCTTGGTTGATCAGATCCTAATATTAATGCCTTCGCAGCTGCCAGATTTGCTTTTTCAAGCCGTAGTTCAGAAAGATCCTGCCTCAGGAAAATAAGCCTGGCATGGGCACAGGCTAGTTCTCCATATGCTAGTGCGAATGTTGTATCGATGTCAACTGCATCCTGATAACCTTGCAAGGCTTGGGCCCAATCATCTTTTGAATAATGTGGTTGATTTGCATAATAACGACCTCGTAAATAGGCCTGATATGCCTCAAGATTTTTTGTAGGTTTTTCAGCCATTTTTTCAATTTCTTCAGGAGTCAGCACAACCATTAGCTCTGTTGCAATTTCTTTTGCAACATCGCTTTGCAGTGAAAAAACATCACTCCATTTACTGTTATATTCATTTGCCCACACATGACTCTCCTTACTAGCTTTTATTAACTGGACGGTCAACCTAGTATTATCGCCAAATTTTTCGAAACTGCCTTCAATCAGATAATCTACATCAAGTTCCAGTCCAATAGCATGGATTGTTTTGGTAGTTCCTCGGTATTGTTCAACCGATGTTCTGGATATAACACGCAAATCTTTAATTTTTGAAAGATGAAGTGTAATTGCTTCCATCATTCCATCAGCCAAATACTGCTTATCAGGTTCATCGCTAAGTAGCTTAAAAGGTAACACTGCAATTGATTTCTTAATTTCTTGTATTTTTTTGCCACCTCCGAGGATATTAGTAAAGAATAAAACTGCAACCACAATCACAATTAGCAGTATTGATCCTGTGATGTAACTTATCAACCTTTTACTTGGAATCTGGATTCTTTTTTTAACACCTTCATTGCTTTTTACTTCCTGCCCGTTCACTTCAGCCGACCTTGCAACAATTTCTGCTCCACCTTTCTTATGTTTCAGGTACCATTTGATAATTATATCAAGATTATTAAGAACTGGTTTTACCTGTTCAGGATCAAAATCTTTAGGATGTGCACCATAAGCTGACAGACTATTCAGGTGATCCATTGAAGTGATAATATTAGAAGGAACTTTTTCTTCCTTGTGCAGCTTATCTATGATACCCTTGAGAGGTTCGGTCTTTCGTGGTCTTTTCAGCTGACACTCACAAAGGTCAGTGATGATAACTTCAAGACATCTCCTTGAGTACAGGAGAATCATGTTCTCATCATCAGCTTTAATCAACCGTTCCAGTTCCTTTTCAAGATCAGGTATCTGACCTTTGATAGATTCACAAAGTTTCTCAAGTTCTTTAATTTCGGCCGACCAGATTGCCATTTGGCGGAGATATTCATTATGATAAAGTTAAGAAAGAGATAGATACAAGTCAAATAATTATCTTTTCACCAAAATCCTTTCAAACCCAATGGATTTCTGATCTTATAATATCCAAGCAATTTCAAACCTCCTGTAACCTGACATGAAGTATAAAATCCGTCCTTCTTTGACCACTTCAAAAGACGGTCTGAAAAGACTTAACATACATTGCGAAACAACAAGGATTTGACTCTGACGAGGGTGGTCGATTTTTTTTGTAAATTTTGGTCAAAGACATTAGTTTCCGATAGTAAAAGAATACGCGCGCTATTGAAAATGTGTGAAAACAAAGAAGTTTAGTACGATAGGTTACTAACCGTTCTGAGGATTTATGTTTTCAAAGCAATCCATATTTCAATGCTGGCTGATCTTGAGTATTTTCTAAGACTTACATATTTACTTATTTTATATCTAAGTAATTTTGATATCAGATTGAGTTATTGCCACATATTATTGGTAATTTAGAAAAACTTTTATAGAATGAAAAATATGGATCTAAATACACTTATAGGTCTAATTTCGACTGTAGCAATTGTTGCAGGGGGATTTATTGCTATTGTACAGCTTCGGTATTTAAACAAACAACGTTCAAGGGAATCAGCTTTGCAACTGTTGAATTCTTTTCAAACACCTGAATTTCATGAAGCTGTCAATATTCTGGTTGATCTTCCGGAAGGGTTATCAAAAAAGGAAATTGAAGAACATTTGGGAGATAAAATGATAAGTGTCCTGGTGATGTTTGGGACTTTCGAGAGTCTTGGAATTTTAATTCACAGGCATGAAATTAAAATTCAGCTTGTTGAAGATTTTTTTAGTGGAGTCATTATCTTAACTGGGAAAAAATTTAAGAACTACTTCCAAGAAGTACGTGAATTGTCCAATCGACCTACTTATTACGAGTGGATTCAATGGATGTACGAGCAAGTAGAAAAGCGGGAATCCAAAATACCGGCCACCCCGGCTTATATCGAATATCGAAATTGGAAAGAATAACTTGTTTCCGGAGTTTTGTCACTTTTCTCCGGAATCAGGTTTGATAACATTTAATATACATTTGGAAACAACAGGGATTTAACTCGGGATTTGGGTGGTCAATTTAAGACGACTAACTATGATTACGATTGCAGGATGTTCTAGCCAGGGTCTAAACTTCAAAGTTCTCCCATTCGTATTTTACCCGTTCCATTAACTTTTTGAACCGTTCCTCACCTCGGATGTTTTCAAGGAATGGATCAATCATGGAAAAAAATGGATAATTGATAAAACCTCTGTTAATTGCATGTTTCAGGTAGTCTAAGGCTTTATCTTTCTCGTTGATTAAACTGAAGTAACCTGGCATTAATCCTGAAAACAAAGGATCATTCCATGTATATCTTTTTGTTTCATCACTTAATGTATTTAATGCCATGGTTTTCTTGCCGACTAAAACATACTTAATGAATAGAATCAATTCCTTAAATACCTCAGACATTCGATCTTCTTTAATTATCTGACCTATCAACTCCAAAGCTTCATGTTTTTGATTATTAGCTGCAAGAAATACAGGGTGCCAGAAAATACTATATACAAAATCAGGATCAATTTTTAGGGATTTCTGTGTATGTTCAATTGCTTTTTCAAAGTATCCCTTAAAATACTGGCCCAATCCCATAAACATATAATTCATAGCCGATAAAGGATCAATATCCAGAAGTTTTTTGTAAAATGGCTCCGCAAGTGAAGGTTTTCCTAAATACATACAAAAACCTGCGGTATGCATTATTATGCCCGAATCATTAGAATCGGCATTGTAAGCTTTTATCATGTACTTATAACCTTCTATCAGACTTCCTCTTCCCATTTCAAGAAGACTATAAAGCTTGTATCCCTGTGCAATATCAGGTTCGAGAGAAAGGGCTTTTTCAGCATATTCTTTAACTTCGTTTAGAATATTTTTACCTGTTTCAGCACCAATATCATAATAAAGGTATTTAGCCTCTCCCAATGTTGCATAGAGAAGCGCATCTTCTCCGAAATTTTCAAGACCAGTCTGAAGAATATGTACAGCGCGATCCAGAGATTCTTTAGTCCATATATAAATTTCATACTTGGCTTTCAGATAGCATTCATGTATTTGAACATTTCTGGTTGGTTTTATAGTTATTCTCTCTTTTTCTTGGGAGTTCAGTTTCAGTTTAAGTGCATACACTATTGCTTGTGATACCTGCTCCTGAATATCAAATACATTATCCAAAGTACCGCTATACTTTTCAGCCCAAAGATGAATGTCAGATAATGCATCAATCAACTGGGCTGTAATCCGAAGGTTATTCCCTGCTTTGCGTACACTTCCTTCAAGTATGTATCGTACATTAACTGCCTTTGCTATCTCAGGAATTGTCTTTTTCGTTCCTTTGAAGGTCATTGCCGAACTTCTTGAAATCACCAGCAGGTCAGTAATATGAGAAAGGTCAGTAATAATCTCTTCAGTTAAACCATCACTGAAATATTCTTGGTCTGGGTCGGGACTGATGTTCTCA
>Ga0315295_10002490_pt1 | contig 15621 bp, 12 predicted proteins | sample YL17G14_0_MG_FD_204453 | JGI IMG/M metagenome (GOLD analysis project Ga0315295, IMG submission 204453) | Sediment microbial communities from Yellowstone Lake, YNP, Wyoming, USA - YL17G14_0 | ecosystem: Environmental > Aquatic > Freshwater > Lake > Sediment | place: USA: Wyoming | collected...
TGGTGCGCTACGAGCACGACGTGCTCAACTTCCTCGGGTTCGTCCAACTCGGCTGCATCGTCATCCTGCTCCGCAGGTATTTGTGAGACTGCTTCATGTGGTACGTGATGTCGTTCGGCTTCCGGACGACGTGCGGCGCCCAGACGTGCTTCGTGTCCCACGTGCCCGGAACCTGCAGGACGTTGCGAGAGACCACCGTCCAGTTCTGCAGGTCGGTGGAAATGGCGTGACCGAGGTTGCGCTCATTCACGTCGTCCGTGTACCCCGGGTTCTGGTGGTGGCGGATGTAGAACACATGCCAGGCGTCACCGGTGAAGACGAAGGTGAAGTCCTTCGGCTGCAGATGGATGGAATCAAGTGCTCCGGGATAGAAGAAGAAGCAGTAGTTCTCGGGACTATCCGGGGCCGGGAAGCTATCGGCTGGCAGGGAAGCCGTCGCGACGGTGGTGCCACCGACCATGGCTTCCACGGTGCACGGCGGGAGCGGGGCGGCCAGGGTGCCTTCCGCTCTGATGAGCGAATCGCTCCGACTGACGATGTCTAGCGGGAACCGCCACGACGTGTCCGGCGCCACGATGCTCAGGCGCTGGATGGTGGCGAGACCGCTCCCCTCCACCGTGATTCCGAGTTGTCCAAGATGGTGCGTGCTGGTTGCGCGAACGATGCAGGCGGGGTAGTCATCCTCAACCCCACCATTGAAAGTGACCTCGTTCGATTCGAGCACCGACGTGGAGTCCGTCGGGTCGAGGGCGACTACTCTGCACTTGCCGCGCCCCCACGCCGGCAGGTCGAGGACGAACGTAGCCTGCTCGGCCGCACCGCTCCCGCCCGAGCAGAAGTGCGCCGTGACCCGGTGGGCAGTGCTGTCCTCCAGCGTGGATGGCCCGTCCACGTCGTACACCTGCGCCGTGTCCGCTTCGCAGACTTCGAGCGAATCGAGCGCCGCCACCTGCACCTCGGTGCTATCGCCGACCCACAACAGCCGCCACTCCGGCGGCAACGTCACCTCCGCCGAGTCGGCCCGGAGCACTAGGATAGCGCGTGTCGCCTCGGTGAAGGTCAAGGTATCAGCGCCCGAGCTCCAGTGGAGCTGGACGGCATGCGAGACTCCGGGGGCGAGGAGCAACACCGCGGCAGCCAGCCAGAGAACCCGTTTCATCTGCGGCCTCCTCTCGAACGTGGGCGCGAAGTCCATTCGCGCCTGCGGCCAGCAAGGGCCCGCGGCGGGCTGAGAGGTGGCAATCACGATGCGGCCGAGGGGCGGCCCCTACGTGGAGCGTGCGAGCGCCGACTGGCGCCGGGCACGCTTCCGACTCGAGTGGATACCTGGGGGGGGCAGAGAGCAAGAGGAATCTCGGGATGGCGTAACACCCACCCCGAGGGCCTCCGCTCCGCGCGCCTCTGCGCCCCGTCCCTTCGCGGAAGACCCGGAGCCTCCCGGAGGCGCTCCGCCGTCCTGTGGCTCGGCCGACACCGTCCAGTCTCGACGTTGCGGCGGATGGTCTGGTAGTCGAGCCCGGCCCGCGCAGCCAGTTGCTCCTGGGTGAGCCCCAGCCGATGCCGGGCGGCTCGGACCCGCCCCGGGAGGCCGTCCCGTTCCGGAACGAGCCTCAGCCCCAGGGCGGCTTCAACCAGCGGCCAGAGCCTCGCCAGCGGCTTGCTCTCTTCCCGCTCTCACACTGCGACCGTCTCCAGGCAGCAGCCCAAAGTCCCGGCGAGAGTTCGTTGCGTCAGCTCCCGGTCCATCTTGCGCCGGCGGATGCGTTCCCGGGCGACCGGAGATCATGCCGATAACCCCTTGGGAACTCACGGGGTCGAGCGCCTAGGGCCCGCAGGTCGCAGAAAGGCAACGCAGCGGTGTCGATGCGGCGGGCCGCCCGGAAGTTCATCGTCCTTCCACGCTGGCAGGCTGGCGTCGGTTCCGGGCTCGCGGCCGCGCCCGCACTCAGGGCCGGAGCGCCAGCAGGGCCACCAGCCCAAGCAGCACGAGGATTACGGGCAGGTCCAGCGCGCCGCGCCTCAGCGGCAGCGGCCGGGCGTGCTCCGGGCCGAAGCCCCGCACCTCGGCGGCGATGGCGATCTCGTCGGCCCGGCGCAGCGCGTTGCTCATGACGGTGAGCGTGGCCAGCCGCAGGACCATCCGCCGCCGGCGCCGCAGTCCTCCGCGCATCCGCAGCGTGTCCCAGGTGCGTTGCGCGGAGCGCTCGAGCGCCGGGAGCAGGTTGAAGGCCACGCCGACCGTGAAGCCCAGCCCCTTCACGCCCACGCGCTCGAGCAACCCGGCCAGCTCGCCCGGAGAGGTGGAGGCCGACAGTCCGTGCGTGGCGATGAAGATGGTCAGGGCGCGCAGGACCATCTGGGTCCCGGCCGCGAGTCCCTCCCGCGAGAGGCCCACGAAGCCCAGGCGCAGGTCCGGCGTCCCCATCCACAGCGCGCTCGAGACGAAGAGCACGGCCAGGAACACCCACGACGCACGGCTCCTGAGGACGAGCAGTGCCGACGGATGGAAGAGCGCGGCGAGCGCGGCCGCGAGCACGAGGGCGAGGGCCGCGTGCCAGCCACGCCAGAGCACCGCCGCCAGCAGCGAGGCCAGCAGGCAGGCGAGCGCGCCCGGCGTGCCCAGTCGTGCCGCGAGCACGGCTATGCCTGCTCCGTCCCCGGGTGGCGCCGGCGCGTGAGCTGCCGGCCCAGATCGAGGGCGAGGGAACCCGCGACCGCTCCGGCCACGAGGTGCAGGACGACCAGGGCGGCGAGCACGAGCGCGAGGGCCTGCGGATCGAGGCCGAGCACGCGGGCCCCCATGCGCGCCGCGCGCTGCGCCACCTCCACCAGCCCCTCCCCACCGAGGATCCCCACCGTGAGGAAGGGATGGAGGAAGGACCACAGGACCGCGAGCGCGCCCGCCAGCATGAGGGGCCCCCGACGCGCGCGCCCGCCCGCCAGCAGCAGGCCCGACTCGGCGAGCAGGGCCTCGACCACGATGGCCAGCATCGGACCCAGCACCACCGAGCCGATGCTGAACGCCTTCAACAGGGCACTCACCAGTCCCATCACGAGCACCGCGCCGCGGCGCGGGACGAAGCCGTAGCCGGTCAGGGCGGCGAGCATGCCCAGCGTGCTCACGCCGAGGCCCGCGAAGGGCAGGCGCAGCGCGTGGATGAGCGAGCCGACCGTCATCTCGGCCATGCCCCAGAGCGCCCCGAACACCGCCAGCGTCACGAAGTCGCGCGTCGTCCATCTCATCCCGGGTCCCCTTCCCTGTCGCGCAGGGTGCCGTCCGCCACGATGCGGCCGTCCCGCATGACGAGCACGCGCCGCGCATACTGGCGGGCCAGCGCGTGGTCGTGAGTGATGAGCAGCACGGTGCTGCCACGCCGGTTCAGCTCGGCGACGAAGTCCATCAGCCGCTCGAGGTGGCCCCAGTCCTGCCCCAGCGTGGGCTCGTCGAGGATCAGCAGACGCGGGCCCAGCGCCAGCGTCGCCGCCAGCGTGGTGCGCTGCTGCTGCCCCGCGGACAGCGCCAGAGGCGGGCGGTCACGCAGGCTCACCAGGTCCGCCACGGCCATGGTCCTCTCGTGCGCCCCGCGCTCGAAGACCCCGCAGTTGAGCGGACCCAGGGCGACTTCGTCGTCCACGCGGTCCGTGAGCAACTGGTCGGGCGGGTTCTGGAACAGCAGGCCGACGTCCTGCCCCGGACGGACGCGACGGCCGGCCGCGTGCCGGAGGCTGCCGCGGCGCGGGCGCATCAACCCGGCGAGCACGCGCGCCAGCGTGCTCTTGCCGGAACCGTTGTCCCCGACCAGCACGACGAACTCGTCCGGATGGAGCTTCAGATCGATGTCGTGGAGGACCAGCCGGCCATCGTAGCCCGCGCAGACCCCCACCAACTCGACGACCGCGCCGTCCCCGTGCCGGGCCTCGCCCGCGGGGCGAAGCGACTCCATCCAGTCGGGGGCCAGGGTGTCCGCGGGCCGTCGCAGACCCAGCGCCTGCAGCCGTCCGTGCTCGTGCAGCACGGAGTCGGTCGCGCCGTCGGCCACCACTCGCCCACGGTCGAGGAGCACCACGCGGCCGACGATCCGCGCAGCCTCGGCGAGGCGGTGCTCGATCATCACCACGGTCACGCCGTGCTCGCGGTTCAGCTCCGCCAGGGTATCGAGCACCTGGCGCTCGCCGGGCGCGTCGAGACCCGCCAGGGGCTCGTCCAGCACCAGGAGCGGCGGCCGCATGGCCAGGGCGGCCGCGATCGCCAGCCGCTGCTGCTGCCCGCCGGACAGGGTGGCCGGGGCCTGGGCCCGCAGCGCGCCGAGCCCGGTCACGTCCAGGGCCCAGCACACGCGCTCGCGGACCTCCGCTGCGGCGAGGCCGAGGTTGCGCGGCCCGAAGGCGACCTCCTCCTCGACCGTCAGGCAGAAGAGCTGGGCCGCGGGATTCTGGAACACGAGCCCGACGTGCGGGGCCATGCGGGCCGGCGGGGTCCGCGTGGGGTCGAGCCCGGCCACGCGCACGTGTCCCCGCACGCCGGCGGACAGCACTCCGGGGATGAGCCCCGCGAGGAGGCGGGCCAGCGTGCTCTTCCCGCAGCCGGAGGGGCCGCTCACCAGCACCGACTCGCCTGCGGCGACGGCGAGGGAGACGTCCGCGAGGGCCGCCTGCGAGCCGTAGCACACGGACAGCTCCCGCAGCTCGATCACGGCAGGACGTCCCCGGCCGAGACCATGCGGGCGAGCCGCACCTCCAGGCGCCGGCGCGCTTCCGCATCGCTCGCGTCCTCCACCTCGGCGTGGGGCCAGCGCGCTCGGGCCGCCCCGACGAGGTCGTTGCGGACGACCACGACGGCCTGCCGGTACCCGCCCGAGCCGACGGCCTCGAAGCCCGCGAGCCAGCCCCGGTGGTGCACGAACTCCAGCGAGCCCAACTCGTCCACGACGAGCAGGTCGCAGGGCGTGGCCGAGCGCAGGAGCGCGTTGCCCCACTCGACGGCCGCCTCGTCGAAGGTCCACGGTCCCATGAGCACGCCCGGCGCCCGGGTCTCGGCATGAAGCGAGGCGAAGGGGCGCGACCGGCCGGACCTCGGGTCCAGCGCGTCGATGCCGACCTTGCGTCCCTCCGCCACGCGCGCGGGCGAGAGGATGCCGGCCGCGTCGAGCCCGGCGGCCCGGGCCGCGGCCACGAGACGGCGGCAGAGCGTCGTCTTGCCGCTGCCGCTGGAGCCGGTGAGGACGAGGAGAGGGGCGGTCGCGCTCATCCCGCGCACGACCGTCCGCGGGAGCGCGCGTCCCGGGCGCGGCGGCGGCCTCTCACCGCGATCTCCGCACCAGCGGCTCGAGGCCCGCCAGCCGGCTGAAGGCCTTCGTCCCCTGCGTCACGCAGCGCAGCAAACGGTCGGGGTCGGACACCCGCGTGCCCGCCAGCACGACAGCGCCGTGCTCGAAGAGCACGTCGTTGAGTGGCGTGCTGGGTCCCAGCACGATCGTCGTCCCGCCGCGGCCCAGCTCCAGGAGACGCGGGAGCGTCTTGTTGATGAGGGCCGTGGCGCTGATGACGCTGATGTCCGAGCGCGGGATGACGTCCTCCGCCGCCCAGGGAGGCAGCTCGCCGCGCTCCGGCTCCATCTCGAGGAAGTAGGACCGCCCCGCGACGTCGGCGAGCCGGTCGTTGAAGGGAAAACGCCCGACCACGGTGACCGTCCGGCCCGGCGCCATCCGCAACACCTCGTCGAAGACGTTGCCGGGGCTTCCCGAGGGCTCGATCAGCGAGTTGAGCGCCGCCAGGCCGAGGCTCGCCTCGAGGGGCTCCCAGTCGCGCAGCCGCCCCGCCAGCTCCAGGGCGCTCCGGCCGAGGAGGTCCCCGGAGTCGGCCACCTCCACCTTGCGGCTCGTCTTGTAGGTGTGGGCCAGGCCCACGAAGCGGCTCTCCACGGCGGTCCAGTGGAGGCCGATGCACACGCGCCGCACCTCGCAGTCGAGGTGGGCGACGCTCCGCAGCAGGTCCTCGACGAGCTTCAAGAGCGCTCCGTCCCGGGCTCCGACCAGTAGCGTCCGGTGGCGCACGAGCGGCACAGGGGCCCCTCGGCGCTCTCGACGTCCTTGCCGTCGAAGACCTTCTCGCCGCAGCGGGCGCACGGGACCTTCCTCAGCGGCTTGCCGGGCATCTCCATGGGCTCGAGCCGCACGCGCACCTCGCGCCACGCGAGCAGCTCCTCGTCCGGGATCCGCAGCGCGGCGCGACAGGCCTCCTCCCCGTGCTTCGCGGGAAGGTCAACGCTCGCCACGTTCACGCGCCAGGCGAGCCCGGTCGCGGTGTTGAGGAAGGTCGCCGCCATCTTGCCCACGTCCCTGAGCTTGGCGCTGCGCCGGCCGATGCGCGTCCCCGTGACCACCTGGATCGCGTCGGCGATGCAGCGGTCGATCTCGATGAACACGATCATTTGCTTCGGGTCGCGCGTGGCGATCAGGTCCATGCCCTTGACGGCGAGGCGCACGCCCAGGGCCTGCCCCATGCACAGGTGGCCGTGGTACGCGACGCAACGGTCGAGCAGCTCGTCGAGCGGGGTGTCCATGGTGCTCCAGTCGGCGCGGGGTCCCACGTCGTCGCCCCCGCGCGGAAGCCGGCGCCGGGGCGCCGCGGAGCCCCACGCGCGAGGCCGGGGGGACGCTAACCCGCCCGCGGGCCGGATGCAAAACCTCTCCTGGCGGGCGGTCCCCACCGCAACCGCACCGCCCGCGGGCCGCCCCGCCCGTCCCTGCTTGACCGCCGGGTGTATGATGCCGCGTTCCTTTCGGCCACGCCGTCGGCGACGCCCTCTCGCGCGGCGGCGGACCCACATCGCCCTCCAGAGGAGGCCGTCCCGATGCGCAGTTGGCTCGCTGTCGCCGTGCTGGTCCTCGTCGCCGTTCCCGCTGCCGCCCAACCGGCGACGACCGCGAAGGCCGACAACCCGTTCTTCGTCGAGTGGAAGACGCCCTTCGGCGTGCCGCCGTTCGGCCTCATCAAGACCGAGCACTACATGCCGGCCTACGACGAGGCGATCGCCCGGCAGCGCGCCGAGGTGGCCGCCATCTCCTCCAGCAAGGCGGCCCCGACCTTCGCCAACACGATCGAGGCGCTGGACGGCACCGGCCTGCTGCTCGCCAAGGTGGACGCGGTGTTCTCCAACCTCCGGGGCTCCGACACCAACGACCAGCTCCAGGCCATCGCGAAGGATGTGGCCCCGAAGCAGGCCGCGCTGCGCGACGACATCCTCCTCGACGAGACGCTGTTCAAGCGCGTCAAGGCGGTGTGGGAGCGGCGCGCCAAGCTCAAGCTCACGCCCGAGCAGGCCAAGCTCCTCGACGACACCTACAAGAACTTCGTGCGCGGCGGCGCGAACCTCGATCCGGCGCAGAAGGAGCGGATGCGGGCCATCAACAAGGACCTGTCGCTGCTGAGCGTCACCTTCGCCGACAACCTTCTCAAGGAGACCAACGCCTACCGGCTGGTCATCGACAAGCCGGAGGACCTCGCCGGGCTGCCCGAGCGGATGGTGGCGGGCGCGGCCGCGGCCGCGAAGGCGGCGGGGCTCGAGGGCAAGTGGGTGTTCGGACTGCAGGCGCCGAGCATCTGGCCCTTCCTGCAGTCGGCGGACAACCGCGAGCTGCGCCGGCAGATCCTCGCGGCCTACACCAGCCGCTGCGACCACGGCGACGCCAGCGACAACAAGGCCGTCCTGACGAAGATCGCCGCGCTGCGGGCCGAGCGGGCGAAGCTGCTCGGCTACCAGACGCACGCCGACTTCGTGCTCGAGGAGCGGATGGCGAAGACGCCGGACAAGGTCTACGCGCTGCTCGACCGCGTGTGGAAGCCCGCGCTGGTCGTGGCCCGCAAGGACGCCGCCGACCTGCAGGCGCAGCTGAACCAGGGCGGCGGCGACCTCAAGCTCGAGGCGGCCGACTGGCGCTGGTGCGCCGAGAAGGTCCGCAAGGCGCGCTACGACCTCGACGAGCAGGCGCTGCGTCCGTACTTCAAGCTCGACAACGCGCGCGACGGCGCCTTCTACGTCGCCAACCGGCTCTACGGGATCACCTTCACCGAGCTCAAGGGGCTTCCGGTCCACAACCCGGAGGTCAAGGCCTTCGAGGTGAAGGACGCGAACGGCTCGCACCTCGGCGTCTACTACGCGGACTACCACCCGCGCCCCGGCAAGCGCGGCGGGGCGTGGTCGAGCAGCTTCCGCGGCCAGCACTTCGAGAAGGGCAAGGACGTGCGGCCGGTGGTCGTCAACGTCATGAACTTCTCGCCCCCCGTGGGCGACGCGCCGGCGCTGCTCTCGCTGGAGGAGGTCGAGACCCTGTTCCACGAGTTCGGCCACGGGCTGAACGCGCTGCTCTCGCGCATCCACTACCGGACCCTGGCCGGCATGCCGCGCGACTTCGTGGAGCTGCCCTCCCAGATCATGGAGAACTGGGTGCTCGAGCCGGAGGTGCTCAGGGTCTACGCGAAGCACTGGAAGACCGGTGAGGTCATCCCCGACGCGCTCATCGAGAAGATCAAGGCGTCGCGCAAGTTCGACCAGGGCTTCGCCACCGTCGAGTACACGGCCGCCTGCTACCTCGACATGGACTGGCACACGCTCACCGAGCCGAGGGAGGTCGACGCCACGGCCTTCGAGAACGCCGGCATGGCGAAGATCGGCCTGCCGCCGGAGATCGTGGTGCGCTACCGCAGCCCCTACTTCCAGCACGTCTTCGCCGGCGGCTACTCGGCGGGCTACTACGGCTACATCTGGTGCGAGGTGCTGGACTCGGACGCCTTCCAGGCCTTCAAGGAGAAGGGACTCTTCGACCAGGCCACGGCCCGGTCGTTCCGCACCAACATCCTGGAGAAGGCGGGCTCCGAGGACCCGATGGAGATGTGGATGCGCTTCCGCGGGCGCGAGCCGCGGGTCGAGCCGCTGCTCGAGAAGCGCGGGCTGAACTAGACGCCGAGCCGGATGCGGACGGGCGGGCCGGGGACACCCCCGGCCCGCCCGCTCGTTCCGCCCGCCCCCTACCCCTCGAACACCAGGCTGCAGCAGGTCACGGCGCCCTCGGCCTTGGCCAGCTCCGAGACGTCCACGGTCACCGCCTCGATGCCGGCCGCCGCGAGCCGTGCCCGCGTGCGCGGGAACGCAGCGGGGTACACGACCTGCGCGCCGATCCGCAGGGCGTTCGCGGCGAACGGCTCACCGGGGTCCACCTCGAGGAGCCGCTTCCCGGGGAAGACCTCCACGTCCACCCAGTCGCGGTTGACGAGCAGCGTGTCGGGCGCGACCAGCGTCACGGCCGACTTGAGGTGCAGGCAGCCGTGCACCTCGACCGGGATCACCGTGTAGCCCTCGGGCCCGAGCAGCCGCCGCAGCTGCTCGATGCCGCTCTCGTCGCTGCGCGTGGTGCGCCCCACGTGGACCCCACGGCCCGCGACCAGCACGTCTCCCCCGTCGAGGGTGCCGGGGGGCTCGATGCGGACGAGCCTGCGGTAGGGCGCGAGCGCCGCGGCCACGCCCGCCGTCTCCGGCCGTCGCGAGGCCGCGCCCGGGCGGGTGAGGACGGCCAGCTCGTCCAGCACGACCGCCACGTCCTCGACGAACACCGAGTCCGGCAGATCGGGCTCCGCCGGCAGGCTGTGCACCGTGCAACCCAGCTCCGTGAGGCAGGTCTCGTACCGGCGGTGCTGGGCCCCGGCGACACCGGGGTCGATGCTCTGGCGCTCGAGGTGCGTGAGCACGCAGCGGGCGATGCCTGGGCTCACCTGGCGTGTGATGGCGATCCGCATGGGCCCCACTCCGGGTCGAGGTGACCGGGCGGACGGAGCCGGGACGGGCTCCGCCCCCGCCCGCTCACACCCTCCGCGCGTCCAGCAACTCGCGGACCCGCCGCGTCAGCGTGTCCGGCACGTAGGGCTTCGCCAGGAACGCCACCCCGGCCTCGGGCGCGCCCTGGATCGCCACCGCCCTCTCGGTGTAGCCCGACGTGTACAGCACGCGCGTCTCCGGCCGGGTCTGCATCAGGTGGGCGGCCAGCTCGATGCCGCCCATGTGCGGCATCACGACGTCGGTGAGGAGCAGGTGGATGGAGCCCGCGTGGGCCGCCGACACCCGCAGAGCATCGATGCCGTCGGCGGCCTCGAGCACGTGGTAGCCGCGGGCGCGCAGGCTTCGCGCCGCGACGTCCCGCACCATGGGCTCGTCCTCGACCAGCAGGACGGTCTCCCGCCCGCCGTGCACATCCGAAGTGCGCTCCTGCGGCGGCTCGACCGCCTGCGTCACGCAGGGCAGCTGGACGAAGAACGACGTCCCGCGCCCGGGCTCGGTCGTCAACGTGATGTGCCCTCCGCTCTGTCTCACGATGCCATAGGAGGTGGCGAGGCCGAACCCGGTGCCCCGTCCCGAGACCTTGGTCGTGAAGAACGGCTCGAAGATGTGCGGGAGCACGTCGCTGCCGATCCCGTGTCCCGTGTCGCTCACGGTGAAGGTCACGTACTCGCCCGGCGCGACACCGGGGTGTCCGGCGGCGTAGGCCTCGTCGAGCCGGGCGTCCGAGGTCCGCAGGGTGAGCGTGCCGCCGTCGGGCATGGCGTCGCGGGCGTTGATGGCCAGGTTGAGGATCACCTGGGTGACCTGGACGGGGTCGGCCTTCACGTGCGAGCGGCGGGCATCGAAGTCCGTCACGATCCGGACGTCCTCGCCGATGAGATGCCGGAGCATGCGCACGGCGTCGGCCGCCACGTGGTTGAGGTCGATCACCCGGGACTGCAGGAACTGCTTGCGGCCGAAGGCGAGGAGCTGCCGCGTGACGATGGCGGCCCGCTCCGCGGCCTTGCGGATCTCCTCGGCGTTGGAGTAGAGGGGGTGGCCGGCGCCGAGCCCCTCCAGCAGGAGATCCGCCGAGCCCAGGATGACGGTCAGCAGGTTGTTGAAGTCATGCGAGACACCGCCGGCCAGCCGGCCGATGGCCTCCATCTTCTGGGCCTGCGCGAGTTGCTCCTCCAGCCGCTTGCGCGCCGTGATGTCGGTGGAGACCCCGAGCACCTGGTCGGCGGAGCCGTCCGGACCGACGATGGCCCGCTTGATGGTCTGCATGTAGCGCACGTTCCCCGCGGCGTCGGTGATCACCTCCTCGGGGATGAACTTGTCACGGAGCGTGTCCATCACCTCGAGGTCGTCGCGGCGGAAGTGGGCGACCTCCTCGGGATTGGCATTGAAGTCCGCGTCCGTCTTCCCGATGAGGTCCTCGACGGTGGTGCCGTACGCCTCGGCCACGGCCTGGTTCACGAGCGTGAAACGGCCGGCACGGTCCTTGGCGAAGATGAAGCTCGGGTTGAGATCGATGACCTGGCGCAGGAAGGCCCGCTGGGCAGCCAGCTCGGCCCCCACATGGGGCTCGTCTGGAGATCGCTGGGGCATGGGGGACCCTCGGGAAGACCCGGGCATGTGATCGTCACCTCGCCCCCGCCCGGTGGGGGAGCGGACTCTGGCGCGAACCTACCTGCTCGCGCCGGACCGCGCAACAATACGAATTGACGGGGTTTCGCATATGCCTCTTGTCCCCGCAACCACCCCGGGCTAGAGTCCCCGGCAGGGCCGGACGCGTCCGGGACCGTCTCGTCCGGCCCGCATCGACGATTCGGAGCTTCGCACAGCGTCCCGGCCCCTCGGTACACGCGACCCGCGCATCTCGCCCCACCTCCCGCCACCGATGGCGTGCCCACCGGACGCCCGCCAGCCGGACCCATCCGGCCGGCGTCAACCGGCTTCGCCGCGCACGCGCGGCGGACTCGCGGGGTGCACCATGCGGGTGGTCACAGGGTTCGTGAACGATGTCAAGGTCAAGGCCTATCCCGGTTCAACGAGCGTCCTGCTCGCCATGGACGTGGCCCCTCCGGCGCTCCCGGGGCTGCTCGGCTTCGCCATCGAGCGCGAGACCCTCGACGGTCCCAAGGCGGGGAGCAAGAAGTGGCTCGAAGGGCTCATCCACTTCCCGGGCCAGCCCCACAGCGCCGGGCAGCCGATCCCGACGAACATCGCCCCCGTCCAGCGCTTCCGCTGGAGCGACTACACGGGCTATCCCGGCACGCGATACCTCTACACGGTGCACCCCGTCCACCTCCCCCTGGGCACTCCCCCCAGGCCGTCCGGCCCGGCGGTCGAGGTGCGCACCCTCGACATGCAGGCGGCGCGCTTCGTCATCTTCAACCGTGCCGTGGCCGCGAGCCAGGCTTTCGCGCGCCGGTTCCCGCAGGTCGCGGCCGACCTGGAGAAGGCCAGACGGCTGAAGAAGAAGCCCACCACCGTGAAGCTCCCGGACGAGGCCTACGACTGGCTCTCGCGGGGCCTGCTCGACAGCCTGGTGTCCTTCATCGCGGAGGCCAGGGACGAGACCTGGGCGCTCGACATCGCGATCTACGAATACGAGCTCGAGGCCATCCGCGCCGCGCTCGCGGATGCAGCGAAGCACGGGGTGCAGATCCGCTTCCTCTACCACGCGAAGCCGGGCGACCCGCAGACGCGGGAGAACCGCACGTCCCTGCGCAAGCCGCCGCTCTCCGGGTCGAACGTCGATCTCATCCCGCGCAAGACCTCGGCCATCATGCACGACAAGTTCATCGTGCTCTCCCGCTATCAACCCCGGAAGCGCACGCCGGTGGCCGTCCTGTGCGGCTCGACCAACTTCACCGAGAACGGGGTCTACCGCCAGGGCAACGTGGTTCACATCGACCGCGACCCCGAGGTCGCCAAGGTCTATCTGGGTCAGTTCGAGGACCTCGCGAGGACGTCGGAGGACCCGCGCCAGACCCGGGCCGCGATCGACCGCACGAATCCCATCGTCTCCGGGCTGCCGGTGTTCGCCGGCTTCTCGCCACGCACGGGCCTGGGTGACCTGGCGGAGTTCGTCAGGATCATCGACGGCGCGCAGCGTGACGTGATGTTCTGCACCGTCTTCAAGCTCCACGACACCGTGGAGAAGGCGCTGCTCGGGAAGCCCCGGGACAGCATCCTCCGCGTCGGATTGCAGAACAGCCGCTCCACCATCACGGGGTGGCACAGGGACAGGCTGGCCGATTTCGACGCGACGGCCTTCCTCAAGGACGGACTCGAGGGCTGGCTCAAGGAGAGCACGGCCGGCCAGAAGGGCAACATCCTGGTCCACATGAAGCTCGTGATCGCGGACTTCACGTCGGACCGGCCGACCGTGATCACGGGGTCGCACAACCTCTCGCAGGCCGCCTCCAAGTCGAACGACGAGAACTTCCTCATCCTGCACCCGGCTCCGGGCGACACGGACGTGGCGGACGTCTACGGGGTCGAGTTGCTGCGCTTCTACGATCACTACCGCTTCCGCTGGAAGCTGAAGGAAGAGGAGAAGAAGGGCAGGACCCCGATGCTCGAACCCACGGACCGCTGGACCCATGCCTACTTCGGCGGAGACGCCCTGAAGACGGCCGACCGGATCTGCTTCGCCGGGTGATGGACCGGGCGCCCCGGCCCGGCGCGGTGTCGGCGCGGGCCGGGGCGCAGGCCATCCCTGCGCAACGGAGGAGATGTTCACTCCGTGTCAACCAGGACTCTTCCGCGACGCTTTCCTTCCGCGGTGGCACAGCGTACTGTGCAGCCATGAACGTACTCCTGCTCTACCCTGAATTCCCCGACACCTTCTGGAGCTTCAAGCACGCGCTGAAGTTCATCCGCAAGCGCGCCTCCCTGCCCCCGCTGGGGCTCATGACGGTGGCCGCGATGCTGCCCGCGGAATGGGACAAGCGGCTCATCGACGTGAACGTGCGCCGCCTCGGCGACAAGGACCTGGCCTGGGCCGACGTGGTCTTCATCGGGGCGATGATCGCCCAGCGCGACTCGGCGCGCGCCCTGATCGCGCGCTGCCGCGCGGCGGGCAAGACCATCGTGGCGGGCGGACCGCTGTTCCTCGCCGAGCACGAGGAGTTCCCCGAGGTGGACCACTTCGTCCTCAACGAGGCCGAGGTGACTCTGCCGCCGTTCCTGCGCGACTTCGCCCGGGGCACTGCGCAGCGCGTGTACGCCACGACCGAGCTGCCCGACATCCGCGAGACCCCGGTGCCGCTGTGGGGCCTGGCGGACCTGCGGCGCTACGCCTCGATGAGCATCCAGTTCTCGCGGGGCTGCCCGTTCGACTGCGACTTCTGCAACATCACGGGGATGTTCGGCCACCGGCCCCGCACCAAGACCCCGGCGCAGATCACGGCCGAGCTGGACGGCCTGTACGCGCACGGCTGGCGCGGGCAGGTCTTCTTCGTGGACGACAACCTGATCGGCAACAAGCGCTACCTCCGGGAGGCGCTGCTGCCCGCGCTGATCGCCTGGAGGAAGGGCAAGCGCGGCGTGTCGTTCTACACCGAGGCCTCGATCAACCTCGCCGACGACGAGGGGCTGATGCGCCTGATGGTCGAGGCGGGCTTCGACACGGTGTTCATCGGCATCGAGACGCCCGACGAGGCCGGCCTCAAGGAATGCAACAAGCGCCACAACCGGAACCGGGACCTGATCGCGGACGTGAAGCGCATCCAGCGCGCCGGCATGGAGGTGCAGGGCGGCTTCATCATCGGGTTCGACAGCGACACGCCGTCGATCTTCCAGCGCCAGATGGAGTTCATCCAGAAGAGCGGCATCGTGACCGCGATGGTCGGGCTCCTGAACGCCGTGCCGAACACGAAGCTCTACGAACGGCTCAAGCGCGAGGGCCGCCTGCTCGGCCGGTCCACGGGCGACAACGTGGACGGCACCACGAACTTCGTCCCCCGCATGAACGTCGATACGCTGCGCGAGGGCTACCGGAACCTCATGCGCCGGCTCTACGCGCCCGGTCCCTACTACCAGCGCATCCGCACCTTCCTGCGCGAGCACCGCGCCCCGAAGGTGTCCTTCACGTTCAGCTGGCAGAACCTGCGCGCGTTCGCGCACTCGAGCCTGCGCCTCGGCGTCTTCGGTCGCGAGCGCTTCCAGTACTGGCGCCTGCTCCTGTGGACGTTCTTCCGTCGTCCGGCGCACCTCGAGCTGGCCGTCACGCTCGCGATCTACGGGCACCACTTCCGCAAGACCTGCGACGCGCTCGGCCTGTAGCGCGCGTTCACGCGAGGGGCGGCGCCGGGATCCCGGCGCCGCCCCTCAGCTTGCGGCCGCCTGCGCCTACGGCCGCGCCGGCCCCGTGCCCGCCCCCGTGCGCGCGATCGCGGCCGAGATCCCGTCGAGGTCCGCCGGGGTGAGGGCGAGCGTCGCCGCGCGGATCCAGCCGTCGATCTGCTCCGGCGCGCGCGCGCCCACGATGGCGCCGCTCACGCCGGGCCAGGCGAGCGTCCAGGCGACGGCCACCGCCGCGGTGGTCGTGCCGTGCCGTCTCGCGATGGGCACGAGGGCGTCCCGCAGCGCCAGGTTCCGCGCCAGCCGGGGCGGCTGGAAGCCCGGCGCGCGGCGGCGCCAGTCGTCCGGCGCCAGCCGGGCCACGCGCTCCGCGCTCATGCCCTCGGTCAGCAGCCCCGCCTGCATGGGACTGTAGACGATGACGCCGCTGCCGCGCGCCGCGCACCACGGCAGCTCCGCCGCGGCGACGTCGCGGCGGATCATCGAGAAGGGCG